>ENA-OPWX01000113-OPWX01000113.1-human-gut-metagenome-genome-assembly--contig:-NODE-113-length-74621-cov-3.965158_pt1 | contig 74621 bp, 66 predicted proteins | sample MGYA00241514_ERZ502020 | MGnify/ENA primary metagenome ERZ502020 (study PRJEB25962, sample SAMEA2042105) | human gut metagenome | biome: human gut; feature: human-associated habitat; material: faeces... | reverse complement strand
CTAAAGAACTTTCCTCCCCCTGCATAGCAGGGGGATTATTTTTACTGTGACACATACAAGAAATCCCAATTTTCCGAAACTCCCCCTCGGAAATTGGGATTTTCTGTACCATAATTGTACATATCAATCATCATTTTCTTTTGCAAAACGATGGCAGCCATGCAAAAATTAACCATTTTATGATACTATATAAAAGAGGGACACTTTGAATGGCCCTATAAAAATGCGAGGGATGATGATATGTCTTGGTTTTTAGCTTTACGAACACTATTTGGTGCGAAAAATCTGGTCGAAGCGAAGGTACAAAACGAAAAGTGCTTACGAGAGTCGCGACGGGAATTTGATTATCACGGGATAAAAATTGTTGAAACATATGACTCCAAAGGTCATCGATATTTTAATGACGAAGAAATCGAGGTTAGGTACATTAATGGTGGTGATGGCCATTTTGAAGATTGGTATGTTGTAAAATCAACCGGTTGTCCCCTGTTTCCAGTCGATTGGGAGTTGGATGAGAAACGAGAACGAGAACAAAAACAGCAAGAAGCAGATGCGAAGGAACGTGCTGAGGCATATGATAAACTCGCATATACAAAATGGGATTATCGCTTTAACGGATCCGTTTTAGTAGAGGTGAAAACAGGAAAAATACTATGGGGAATTGTAAAAGTAGAAGATCAAAGAATCCCTTGTGGGCCACCGACAATTAAAATGAAATGGCCTCCAAAACCAGAAAATGAGTATTACAAATTTTATATTGATGATGACTTTTTAAATAAACGTGGCCAGATTATGGGAACAAAAAGCTATTTTCCGAATAATATCGACGAAAATGCCGTACCGGTTAGGATTAGTCATGAAGAATATGAAGAACTTGACTTACTTTGGAGAACGGAGCTTGGCTATCATTATGGACTTCCGGAAGCTGCACAAAAATATCAATGGTGGCGCAAAATGCACCCAGACGACTGGGATTTAAACTATAAAAAATACAATCCTTTAAAAAATGCCATGACACCATTTTTTAATAACGAGATCAAACCAGATCGAAGAAAAGAAGGCGAAGCGCTAAAACAACGAGCTGAGGAAGAGCGCATCCGACGTGGATGGCCGCGATTTATCGTAGGAGAAAATGAATGGAAAATAGATAATCCGTATGCGTATATGGCATTGTGGTGGGGATGTTTGTATGACCCCGAAAATTGCGACGAGTTCGGTAATCAAATTTGGGATGCGGATATATTTGAGCATACCTGCGAGGCATACGAGATACCCACTTCAGAAGTAAAAAACACGATGACAGCGCAGCGCCCTTTCTATGTTACTTTCTATGTCCCTTCTATGTCTGACAACCTTTTTCTTCAGGCATCAGTGCCTGCATACAAAGTCTGTAGCTTCCCGGTTAAATTTCTCTGCCTCATCCCAGAACAGCATATGTCCGGAATTCTCAAAAAATACGGTTCTGGCGCCTGGAATGTTCTCTCCCACCCACGCGCTGCCATGCCAGTCAAACACATTGCTCTGTCTGGCGACGCACACTAATGCAGGAAGTGTGATGTGGGGAATGAAAATAGCTTTCGCCATATTTCTATTTCTTTACAGAAAACGGCGCAGCGGAATTACCAGAACTCTCATAATGGCGTAAAATATCTTCTTTCCAGGGCTCATCTCCCTGGGAACGTAGCCTTCTCCGTACTGATATTCCCCGTTTGCCCCCATGATTTTGCTCTTCGCTTTATCCCGCTCTGCCTCCTGGCGGATGATACGGTTCAGTTCAGGACAGTCCACCGCCAGCATCAGCTCCGTATCCTGGTAGGTGCTGCGCATATCGAAATTATAGGAGCCCACCAGACTCACCCGGCTGTCCAGCAGCACTGCCTTCGTATGGCTGGAATATTCTCCCATCAGCTCGTACACCTTCACTCCTGTGTCCCAGATCTTCTCCTTCTGATTCAAATAATCTGTACAGCCCCACGGATTGGCTCCGCTGGCCACGTCGTTTGTGATCATTTCCACAGAAACGCCTCTGTTTTTCAGCTCCTCCAGTCCCTGATACATCTCCTTCCCACAGATAATGTAAGGCGTGTACATGGTCACCTGATCCGCCTCCTGCATCAGCTGCTGAAGAGAATACCACAGAAGCGGCTCTTTATTTTCTGTCTCAATCGGATTGGAAAGCAGTGAAATCCGGTTCGTTTCCATGGTCAGCGCAGTGAAATCCCAGTCTGTGTAGGCCTCGCTGTAAGTCTCTCTCAGGTACTCGTACCGCTCCCGCAATTCCTTATCCGCCTGCTCCACAGAGGAGGTCTTTTTCCGGCAGACGTATTCTCTGCTGTCGTGAAGCGCCCAGACGGTCTCAAAATACCTCCTGAGCTGAGAAATGGAGGCGTTTTCATCCGGCTGTTTCGTCTCGTACACAAACAGCTCCCGATCCACATTTTTCTCAGGCGAATAATCTCCCAGAAACAGCTCCATGGTATTGCGCCCACCCAGCATATACATGCTGTTATCAATGATCAGATACTTATCATGGAGTCTGGCCTGCATATCCCAGGGCCTGAACGGGCTGATAGGATTATAAATCTTAATGGAAACGCCGGGGCAGGATACCAGCGCTTTAAAGTATTTATTTCCTGTCAGCTTCAGCACTCCATTAAATCCGTCCACAATCACCCGTACTTGCACGCCCCGATCCGACGCCTGCATCAAGGCGGCGATAATATCCTTCCCCGCCTCATCGGATTTAAAGTCAAACGTCGACAGGATAATTTCCTCCCTGGCTTCCTCAATCAAGCGCAGTCTCCAGAGAAGCGCATCGTTATTATTGTCTATGTAAGCCGTCCGCTCCGGCCCCGGTCCGCTGCCGTAAAAGGAGGATACGTCGAAGCTCTCCTGATAAGAAGCCGGAACCTTCTTATGGCAGACATAAGGCAAAACTAAAAATCCAATATAGATAATAAGAAAAATCAGCAGAATTTTCCCCACTGTTAAACGTTTTAAAATCACGCCTTTTTTTCCCGTCATGGCGTCTCCTCCTTCTGTACAGACTCAGGCAGAACAGCTTCCGCCAGGAAATCTCCCGCTACACAGATTTCCCAGCCCTCTCCACCAGACGTTTCACCAGGCTTTCGTCCACCGCATCATAGTCATTCTCATGGGGCGCAGCAGCAAAGCTGTAGCTCACATTCTCTCCGGAAGTAGTGGGATCGTTTTTCCACCCGCGGCAGGAGGAATGAATCTGAGAAATTCCCGTCCATTCCATCAGCGCTCCGGCGTTTTCTGCGTTCACGCCGCTTCCAGCTAAGATCTCGATCTGTCCTCCGAATTCATGCTGAAGCTTTTTTAACAATTCCCGCCCTTCCCAGGCTGTCTCCTTCAGGCCGCTGGTCAGGATCCGATCCACCCCCACAGCAATCAGACTGGAAACGGCCTCCTCCGGCTCTCTGGTACAGTCAAAAGCCCGGTGGAACACTGCCTCGCGCCCATAGCTGTGGATGAGTCTGACCATTCTGCCAGCCTTTTCCAGATCAATTTCTCCCCGCTCTGTCAGGAATCCAAAGGCCAGGCCGTCGCTTCCATACTCTAACAGCATTTTGGCGTCCTCAAACATCTGCTCTGTCTCCAGAGCTGTATAGCAAAAGCCTCCTCCTCTTGGTCTTACCATGGAAATCACCTTTAAATCCGTACGCTCTTTTACCAGCCTGACGCATCCCGCCGGAGGAGTCAGCCCGCCTAAAGCCAGGGCAGAATTCAGCTCAATCCTCTCAGCGCCTCCGCGGCTGGCGGACACAGCGTCCTCATAGCTTCCGCAGCAAATCTCAACCATCCTGTTATCCTCTCTGTTTTCTGTATTCCGTAGCCGCATTGCCGGCTGCTTTCAATTATTATATCCCATTCTCCCTGTTTTTGCTACTGGCAGGCCTTCTCTTCTGCCGCAGGAAGCCATACGTCTGCGTCAAGGTGTGCCATGACCGTCAAACCAGACGCAAAGAGAGGCAGAACACAGCTCTTTTTCTGTACTCTGCCTCTCCCCTGAAATAGTCTGCCTTATGCAGGCTGGCTTCTATGCTCTCTTTTCCTCAATTTCCTTTGTGGCAATCACATCTACTCCTGTGCCGCAGATGTCGGAAACAACCACGTCTCCGATGTGTACCGGCGCTTCCACACAGACGCCCTTCAGGGCGCGGACACAGTCGAAGATTTTTCCCTTGGGAATATCGTTTTTCGTCTTTACGGAAACCATGTCAAGGCTTCCTCCCTTTACCATGACCGTGGAGGTAACGATTCTGGTAGGATTCGTCACTTCCTTGCGGGCGTAGTCGTCGCCGCGCTTACAGGTATTGCCTGTCACGCTCTTTACCTCGCCGTTTTCCATCTCAACGGTCACCATACATCCCAGAGGGCAGCCGATGCAGATCAGTTCTCTTTTTTCCATAGCCTTACGCCTCCTCTATTTTCAGTGTAATCGTCTTTAAATCAGGATAGGACGCAAGCTGCGTCTTCTTGAACTTCACGTTCTCCATCTCGCCTGGAGCCAGTACGGGACGTTTTCTGTGGACTACCCGCTCGCCGTCGAAGTAAACGCTCACGAAGCAGTTTTTATAGACATTGCCCACGCGGAAGCGGACAGTCAGCTCGTCTGTCATTCTCTCCGGATCAATTGTCTTCGGAACGGTATAGCGGACTCCGTCTGTAGGAACCAGTTTAATCTCTTTTCCGCTGTTTGCCGGCAGGATGCCCTTCACATATTTGGCTGCATTCTCTCCTGCTGCAGCTGCTTCCTCAGATACATAATCTACCAGATCGTGAACATGGAGCACGTTTCCGCAGGCAAATACGCCGTCGATATTCGTCTCCAGGCTCTCGTTGACAGACGGTCCGGAGGTAATCGGCTCAATGTCCACACCCATGCCGCGGCTTAACTCGTTCTCTGGAATTAAGCCTACAGACAGAAGGAGCGTATCGCAGTCATAGTCCTCCTCTGTGCCAGGAATCGGCTTTCCTCTGCCGTCTACCTGCGCCAGCGTAATGCCGGTCAGTCTCTCCTTGCCGCGGATCTCCACAACCGTGTGGCTCAGCTTTAACGGAATGCCGAAGTCGTCCAGACACTGTACAATATTTCTCTTTAATCCGCCAGAATAAGGCATCAGCTCTGCCACTACCTTCACCTTGGCGCCCTCTAGGGTCATACGTCTGGCCATGATCAGGCCGATATCGCCGGATCCCAGAATGACAACCTCGCGGCCCGGCATAAAGCCTTCCATATTGACGAGACGCTGAGCCGTTCCGGCTGAGTAAATGCCTGCGGGACGATAGCCCGGAATATTTAAAGCTCCTCTGGAACGCTCTCTGCAGCCCATAGCCAGGATCACGGCCTTGGCCTGAATTTCGAACAGCCCCTCTTCACGGTTCATGGCCGTAACTACCTTCTCGTGGGAAATATCAATGACCATGGTGTTTAAACAATATTCTATGTTGAGCTCCTGCACCTGCTCAATGAAGCGGTGTGCATACTCCGGTCCTGTCAGCTCCTCCTTAAAGGTGTGAAGGCCGAATCCGTTGTGAATGCACTGGTTTAAAATGCCTCCCAGCTCCTTATCCCGCTCCAGAATCAGGATGCTGTCGATCCCGCTTCTCTTTGCAGCCGCTGCCGCAGCCAGTCCTGCAGGGCCTCCTCCGATAACGACAATATCATATGATTTCATGGCGTCCCCCTCCTTACAGTTTGTCCTTGTTTGTTCCAACTACAATTTTGGAATCTTTGCCGGACTTGGTAACCTCATACATGCTGATATTCAGCTCTCTTGCCAGAATATCCATGGTTCTCGGTGAACAGAAGCCTGCCTGGCAGCGTCCCATTCCAGCTCTTGTGCGGCGTTTTACACCGTCCAGAGATTTAGCTCCCAGAGGTCTGTGGATGGCGTCTAAAATCTCTCCCTCTGAGATAGTCTCGCAGCGGCAGATAATGTTTCCATAAGCCGGATTTTCTTTAATCAGCCTGGATCTCTCCTCCTTAGACAGGGATTTCGGATCCAGGATGCCCTTTCTCGTGGCAATGAAATTGTCCTTCTCATGAAGCTCTGCCTTCTCCTTCAGAATATCGGCCACCATCTTGCCAATGGCCGGGCTGCTGGAGAGGCCTGGGGACTCGATGCCGGCGCAGTCGATAAATCCCTTACAGTCCGGAAGCTCCTTTATGATAAACTCGTGGTGATCCTCATGGGCTCTCAGACCTGCGAAGGAGGTAATTACCTGACGCATCGGAATGTTGTTCACGCTGTGCTGAGCCTTCTCGATGACCTCGTCCAGCCCCTCTCTCGTGGTATTGGTGCCTTCCTTATCGTCAATGTCAATGGCTGTCGGTCCTAACAGCAGATTTCCATGGATCGTAGGAGTAACCAGAATACCCTTTCCGAACTTTCCAGGAAGCGTGAATACCGTCTTGTCTACTAAATCTCCCGCCGTGCGGTCTAACAGGCAGTAATCGCCTCTTCTTGGGGTGATGTGGATCTTCTCCTCGCTCATCATGTTGTGGAATACGTCTGCATAAACGCCTGCTGCATTTACCACAAACCTTGTCTTCAATACTCCATTGTTCGTGTGAAGCTCAAAAGTGCCGTCCTCCAGCTTCTGAATGTCCTTCACCTCTGTGTTGAACTTAAACTCCACACCATTCATGTTGGCGTTCTCCGCCAGGGCAATGGTCAGTCCGAAGGGGCATACAATTCCGCCGGTAGGCGCATAGAGGGCAGCCACTGCGTTTTCTGTAACATTCGGCTCCATCTCCTTGAGCTCCTCTCTGCTGAGAATCCGAAGCTCCTTCACGCCGTTGGCAATGCCTCTCTCATAGAGAGCCTGGAGATTCGGAAGTTCCTCCTCATGCATACAGAGTACGAGGGAACCGTTTCTTTTGAAGTGGAAATCCAGATCCTTGGACAGCTGCTCCATCATCTGATTGCCTTCCACATTCAGTTTGGCCATCAGAGAACCTGTGGCCGCGTCATAGCCTGCGTGGACAATGGCGCTGTTCGCCTTGGAAGTGCCGCAGCACACATCCTCTTCCTTCTCTACGACGCAGAATTTTCCCTCATACCGTGACAGCTCTCTGGCTGACGCACATCCGGAAACGCCTGCGCCGATAATAATAACGTCATACATATTCCATTCCTCCTTGCTGCAGCTCTGTTATTGTTTCTGCAATTTGATTTTTATCACTTTTTTATCAGAAAATTAAAGAGAGCCCGGCAGAGGAATCAGCCTGTAAGCTGATGATCTCCTTGCCCGGCTCATCTCTCCATGCAATACTTATTTAGTTATAATTCGTTTTCCGCGTCTGTGCACTCAGTACGGGAAACTCAAACTACGCTTTGCTTCGTTTGAGCAGCGCAAAACTTCCCGCACTCCCGTACGCTCAGTTTTGCTTTACCACGGAATGGCTCCGTAGAGTAATACGGCTGCGATAGCGCCGATGATCGGTCCTACTACCGGAACAAGCGCATATCCCCAGTTGGAATCGCCTTTGCCCTTGATAGGCAGAACTGCGTGTGCAATTCTGGGGCCAAGGTCACGGGCTGGATTGATTGCGTAGCCTGTCAGTCCGCCTAAGGACATACCAACGGATACGATGATACCAAATACCAGGAATTTGTCAAGGCCAACCTCTGCTGCGCCCGGAACATTTGCAAGACCCTTAATTGCGAATACGAGAACGAAGGTTCCAATTGCCTCAGACAGAATGTTTAATGGTTTGTTCTCAACAGACGGTCCTGTACAGAATACGCCAAGCTTGGATCCTGCATCCGGAGTAGCGTCGAACTGCTCTTTGAACAGAATGTATACAAGGACAGCGCCTACGAATGCGCCTGCAAACTGAGCGATGATGTATCCAGGAACAAGAGCCCAGTCGAAGCTTCCGTCAATAGCCAGAGCCAGCGTCAGAGCCGGGTTAAAGGAAGCGCCGGAAGCTGCGCCGAAGATAAATGCCGGAACCATAACTGCAAGGCCCCATGCAAAGGTAATCTGGATGGATCCTCCGCCCTTCATACCGGATTTATTCAAGTTTACGTTTGCTACAACGCCGTCGCCCAGAAGGATCAGCATCATGGTTCCCAAAAATTCAGCTATATATGGCAGCATAAAAATTCCCCCTTTTCTATTATCCGATCGATGTCTCTTACTGCCGATTAATCTTCCTTAGCCCAGCCGAAGGAATACTTCACAGCCTTATTCCAGCCCTTAACCTTCTTATCTCTCTCCTCTGGTTCAATCTCAGGAGCGAATACGCGGTCAATGGCCCAGTTCTTAATAACGTCTTCCTTGCTTGCCCAGTATCCTACTGCCAGACCTGCCAGATAAGCGGCGCCCATAGCTGTAGTCTCTACGCATTTCGGACGATGAACAGGAGCCTGGATAATATCAGACTGAATCTGCATTAACAGGTTGTTTGCGCTGGCGCCTCCATCTACCTTCAGAGCTTCCAGCTGGATGCCGGAGTCAGCCTGCATTGCCTGCAGTACGTCGTTGGTCTGGTATGCCAGAGATTCCAGTGTCGCGCGGATAATGTGGTATTTGTTTACGCCTCGTGTAATTCCTACGATGGTTCCTCTTGCGTACTGATCCCAGTGCGGAGCGCCCAGTCCTGTGAAGGCCGGAACCACGTAGCAGCCGTTTGTATCCTTTACCTTCTTGGCCATGTACTCGGAATCCGGTGAGGAATCAATGAGTCTCATCTCGTCTCTCAGCCACTGGATAGAAGCGCCGGCTACGAAAATAGAACCCTCTAACGCATAGTTAACCTTTCCGTCAAGTCCCCAGGCGATAGTTGTAACAAGGCCGTTCTTGGAGAATACCGGCTTCTCGCCTGTGTTCATCAGCATGAAGCAGCCGGTTCCGTATGTATTCTTAGCCTCGCCAGGATTGAAGCAGGTCTGTCCGAACAGAGCGGACTGCTGATCTCCTGCAGCTCCTGCAATCTTAATCGGGCCGCCGAAGAAGACCGGATCGGACTCGCCGTAAACGCAGCTGGACGGCTTTGCCTCAGGAAGCATGCACTTCGGAATATTTAACTCAGCCAGGATCTCGTCGTCCCACTGTAAAGTATTGATGTTAAACAGCATCGTTCTGGATGCGTTGGAGTAGTCTGTTACATGAACAGAGCCCTTGGTCAGCTTCCAGATCAGCCAGGTCTCAACGGTACCGAATAAGAGCTCGCCCTTCTCTGCTCTCTCTCTTACGCCCGGCACGTTGTCCAGAATCCATTTTAACTTGGTTCCGGAGAAGTATGCGTCGATTACAAGACCTGTTTTCTCTCTGAATTTGTCTGTCAGTCCCTTTTCCTTCAGGGAATCGCAGTATTCGGAGGTACGGCGGCACTGCCACACAATCGCATTGTATACCGGCTCTCCTGTCATTTTATCCCAGACAATCGTAGTCTCACGCTGATTTGTAATACCGATTGCGGCGATATCTTCTGCGTTCGCTCCGATCTGAGCCATAGCCTCAACTGCTACGGAAAGCTGAGAGGACCAGATTTCGTTTGCATTGTGCTCAACCCAGCCTGGCTTCGGAAAATACTGTGTAAACTCCTTCTGTGCCACGCTGCACATTTCACCCTTCTCGTTAAACAGGATACATCTGTTGCTGGTTGTTCCAGCGTCCAATGCCATTACATACTTTGCCATAAGAAACCCCTCCTTACATGATATGCATTTATAGTATCACCTTTATTGTCAAATGTCTTTAGACAATAGTTCTTATTTGTTAAAATAAATTCTTCTTACGCCGTCTTTATCCTGTTTTTAATGTATACTTCATCTTTATTTTCAGACGAATAGCTGCACTTGGCGCAGAGCAGCGAGCAGATTTGAAGCAGTTCCCGGAGACTGGCGGCATTCTGCTCCTTCTGAACCTTCCGGCTGGAAATGTAACGGAAGATATACTGAATCACAGAGACCGTGAGGAAATCAACCAGCAGCTCCCGGCCCCCTGACAGGCTCCGCGTCTCCTGCTCTGTCAGCATCCCTGATACCAGACGGCGTATCTGCGCCTCCACCGCCGGCTTCAGATAATCGGACACCCTCTCCCAGTCCATATCCTGAAGCATCTTCCTGTAAAACCACTTATTCGTCTCCACAATCTCCATCAGGCGCTCCATCCAGTGGGCGAAGCTCTCCTCCTCCCGGTAAGCGATCTGATCCACCAGATCGTATCGGCAGATAAGCTCCAGCACCTCGTAGATATCCTGAAAATGGTAGTAAAAGCTCTGGCGCGTCATGTGGCTTCTCTCCACAATATCCTGAATGGTAATTCGTTTTAACGGCTTCTCCGCCATAAGCTCCTTCAAAGCCTGGGCCATTTTTCTTTTTGTATCTGACATCCGTCTCCCCCTCTCTTAGATAAACCAGGTATTCTGATTTGTGGATGAGATGGAAATGGCTCCGGCCTCTATAGCCGCGTAGATGTCCGCCTTCTCCGCAATTAAACCGCCTGCAATCACAGGCGCGGATACCATTTTAGCTACCTTCGCAATAATTTTCGGCATAATTCCCGGAAGAATCTCTACAAAGTCCGGACAGGCCGCCTCATACTGCTTCTGAATGTTGTCAAACGCCATGGAATCAATCACAAAAAATCGGAACACTGTAGCCATACCCAATTCCTTCGCTCTTTTAATAAATGACAGCTTCGTGGAAATAATTCCATCGGCCTGAGTATTCCTCTTCAGGAAATCAATGGCTATCTCCTTCCCCGCCAGACCTGATATCAGGTCTGCGTGCACCATGGCCAGCTTTCCTTTTTTCTTAATTCTGTCTACAATTTCCAGTATGCTGACAATGTCGCCGTACAGCACAAAGACGATCTGTATGTCTGAATCCAGGCACCGTTCCAGCCCTGCGTCATCCTTAATCGCCGCAATCACCGGACAATCTGTCACGGTATCGTAAAGTTTCTGCTCCATGCTTCACCTTCCTTAAAACTGCTGGTATGAATCAATTCCGGGCTGCCGCGGCGGAACTTTTTTCCTTTTACAGGGTGTAAACGCCTCCTATAAAGGAAAAAAGAGCAGATTCAATAAGCGGCATTTCTGCCGTTATCCACCTGCTCCTCTCTCCTGGTTCATATTCAACTAAGAGAATCCTAACATATTATACAATATAAGTCAATATATCGTTATATTATTATCATTTTTGCACAACCGATTCTGTGTCCAGTTCCTTTTCTCATCCGTTTTTGTATAAAAGTTACAGAATTCTTCGAAAAACTACAGCTTTTTCACCAATTCCTGCTTTTTCCAGCCTGCAGGCCTCTTCTTTCTACCTGAGGAGAGCCAGCAGTTCCTCCATGTCCTTCTCTCCCATATAGAGCGCCTCTCCTATCAAAACAGCCGGCACGCGGGACAGCTTATACTGTTCCACCAGATCCGGGTACAGTCTGGCATCAATCATGATGCACTCCACATTAGGGCTTAAAAGGGCCAGGGTCTGTCCAGCAGTCACTACGCTCTGGCAGTGGTGGCAGGACAGGGAAACGCATACGCGGATCACGTTCTTTTTCTTCAGCTTTCCCAATTTTTTGAGAATTTTTTCATCATATTCCTTCTTTGGCCCCGCTGCGTTCAAAATAGCGGAAACAAACGAATTGATCTCCTTTCCTCCCGGCACTCCGCAGAAAGCCGCGCCCAGGTACTCCCCTTCCTGGTACAGTCCCGTAACCGGCAGATGCGCTGTGTCCAGCTCCCGGTCAGCCTGCGGGTCCTCTCCCTTCTCCAGAAGCTGAAGCTCAAGCATCGGGCTAAGTTCAGCCACAGCCTTCAAAAAGGCTCCCATCTCTGTACACTCTCTCTGATCCGGTTCTAAAACCGCCTTCAGACAGAGCGGCCTCTCCAGCCGTTCAAAAATAGTTTTCAGATTCTCTTTTAAAGCTGCGTCTACAAGACGGCTTTCACTTGGAATTTGTTCTGTCAGTTTCCGGCTCATGTTCTCTCTCCTCCCTGTACTTTCCTGTGCCTTGCGCGCTTACTCTGTCCGGCATTGCCGCATCCGGCCAGCCTTTCTATCTCAATTATAGCGGCAGGCACAGGGAAAAGCAACTGAGCAGACGAAAGAAACCATCCGTTCCCGTTCCTTCTGTACAATCCTTTCAAACTGTCAAATTCCTCCTGAAATTCCCGCTTTTCCCGCCTGACTCCTCCTTGAATTTTCCTCTGGCCCCGGATATAATAAAATTACTAAACTTGGAGGAGGTATGGGATATGGAGGAGAAAAAACAGAGCGGATGGTCTAACCTGAACGGCATCAGCGACGACGACAAAACCTGCGGCTTAAACGACATGAACTGCCTGGGAGAGGATGACGACTCCAGCTGCGGTTTAAACGACATGAACTGTGTCGATGGAAAAGACGACATGTCCTGCTCTCTCAACAACATGAACTGCGAGGAGGAGCAGAACAAGTAACTCATTGATCAAAGTATATCAAACGACGATTTGCCAGCGTCCGGAAAAGACGCCGGATACGGATATCCCCCGTGTCCGGCGTCTTTTCTTTTTATTCTATTTCTTTTTCTCCCACACATGGCCCAGCCACATAAAGCTGCCTGTGAGCACGCCTCCTGCAATGTTTCCCAGGGTGACGGGAAGCAGGTTTTTCAGGAGGAAATTCCCCCAGGTCAGGACAGAAAGATCGACTCCCGCCTCCAAAGCCCCGGCCGCGTACTCCGGCACAGAAGAGGCGAAGATTCCCGCCGGAATGTAGTACATATTGGCCACACTGTGCTCAAATCCGCATACAACGAAAAAGCAGATGGGAAAAAACAGCCCCAGCACCTTTCCCGCCGTGTCCTTGGCGCTCATGGCGGCCAGTACTGCAAAACATACCAGGATATTGCAGAACACGCCCAGCACAAAAGCGTTTTCAAAAGGCAGAGAACACTTGGAGGCGGCCAGCTTCATGGTAAATACGGCCAGCCCTCCGCCAGAGTAGTTCATCTGGCCGAATTTTGCGCAGGCAAAGGCGGTAAACAGGCTTCCGGCCAGGTTTCCCACATAGACAGCGGCCCATTTTTTCAGAACGCCTGAAAGCTTCGCCTGCTTCTCCAGAACAGAAATACACATCAGGCAGTTTCCTGTAAAAAGCTCTCCTCCCATCAAAACTACCAGAGTCAGGCCTCCGGGAAACAGAAGTCCAGAGAGAATCCGGACGGCCGACACATTGTCAATGCTATGTCCGGCCGTATTGGTCACCGCCGCTCCCAGAGCAATGAACATTCCTGAGAGAAAACCCAGAATAAGCATTTTTAACAGAGGCATCTCAGCCTTTTTCTTTCCTGCCACCCCATAATTTTTTACGATTTCCGCTGGTGTAAAGAAATTCATGTTACTTCCTCCTGACAAAACGCTGTGACAGACACAAGACGCCGCAGAGGAACCATTCCCCTGCGGCGGAATTTGTACTTTTATGGTTTAGAATAAGCCTGAGATTCTTCCCTCAGCATCCACGTCAATCTTTTCTGCTGCCGGAACCTTCGGAAGGCCTGGCATAGTCATAATATCTCCCGTCAGGGCTACGATAAAGCCTGCTCCGGCAGATACCTTTAAGTTTCTGACTGTCACAGCAAAGTCTCTCGGCGCTCCTAAAAGCTTCTGGTTGTCAGAAAAGCTGTACTGCGTTTTGGCCATACAGATCGGGCAGGAACCAAAGCCCAGCTCCGTCAGTCTCTTAGCCTGCTTTTTAGCAGAATCTGCCAGCACTACCTTAGCTCCTCTGTATACCTTGGTAACAATTGCGTTTAACTTCTCCTCAATCGAGAGTTCAGAGTCATAGCAGAACTGGAAGTGGTTCGGCTCCTCGCAGAGACGGAGCACCTCCTGGGCCAGCTCTGTGCCGCCGTCGCCGCCTTTTCCCCATACCTCGGAAAGCGCCACGTTAACGCCCAGCTCCCTGCATTTTTCCGCAATGAGAGAAAGCTCTGCCTCCGTATCGAATGGGAAGCGGTTAATCGCTACTACGCAGGGCAGTCCGAATACTTTCGTGATATTCTCCACATGCTGAAGCAGGTTCGGAAGTCCCTTCTCCAGAGCCTCCAGATTCTCGTTGTTCAGATCTGCCTTAGCCACGCCTCCGTGATGCTTTAAGGCTCTGACAGTAGCTACCACAACAACAGCTGACGGCTTCAGCTCTGCCATGCGGCACTTGATATCCAGGAACTTCTCAGCGCCCAGATCTGCGCCGAAGCCTGCCTCTGTAATCGCGTAATCTCCCAGCTTTAAGGCCATTCTGGTAGCGATAATCGAGTTGCAGCCGTGGGCGATATTGGCAAACGGGCCGCCATGAATAAGGGCCGGAGTATGCTCCAGAGTCTGCACCAGGTTCGGCTTTAAAGCATCCTTTAACAGAGCTGCCATCGCTCCGGCAGCCTTTAAATCTCCCGCTGTCACCGGCTCGTCGTCGTAGGTGTAGCCTACGATAATGCAGCTCAGTCTCTCCTTTAAGTCAGTTACATTTTTAGCCAGGCAGAGAACCGCCATGATCTCGGAGGCAACTGTAATATCGTATCCGTCCTCTCTCACCACTCCGTCCACGCGGCGCCCCAGTCCGTCCACCACGTTTCTCAGCTGTCTGTCATTCATATCCACGACGCGGCGCCAGGTAACGCGCTTCGGGTCAATCCGCAGCTCGTTGCCCTGATAAATGTGGTTGTCCAGCATAGCGGCCAGAAGATTGTTCGCAGCTCCGATAGCGTGGAAATCGCCGGTAAAGTGAAGGTTAATGTCCTCCATCGGCACTACCTGGGCATAACCGCCGCCTGCAGCGCCGCCCTTCACGCCGAATACCGGTCCCAGAGACGGCTCTCTGAGGGCCACAACTACATTTTTCCCCAGCTTCTTCATTCCATCTGCCAGGCCTACGGTAGTCGTAGTCTTTCCCTCCCCAGCAGGAGTCGGAGTAATGGCTGTCACAAGAATCAGCTTTCCATCGGGGCGGCTGTCCTCGTTCAACAGGTTATAGTCTACCTTTGCCTTGTACTTTCCATACTGTTCCAGATACTTTTCGTCAATACCCAGAGAGGCTGCTATCTCTGTGATATGTAATGGGGTTGACTCCTGAGCGATCTCGATATCTGTTTTCATCTTCGTTCTCCTCCTACTAAAAATGATGCTGACTTCTGATTCATCTGCATTTTTCCATTCTATCCTTTATTTTTGTAAAATGCAATCCTATTTTTTCTTAATTTTTTAAAGTTTCAAAGTCTTAGCAGTTTATTTTTATATTTCAGGAGAAAGCTCTGAACTTTTTAATATCTTCGCCTCGTACTCAGACGCCGTTTTCTCCAGGCCTTTCACCTGCTTCTCCATATCTGCCCGGAAGGCTTCGTCCTTGATGGAGTTCAGATTAATTTTGACATTTAAAAGAGCGCTCAGAACGGCAGTGCGGGCCATCATGGCAGATACCAGGCCGTCCGTCACCGCATTGGCGTTTCCCCTGGCCACAGCGGCTTCAGCCAGAGGGAAAATTTCAGACGCCGTCTCTGCCACGGAAAGGGGAACCACAGCGGCCTCCTTTAATCCCTTCTGCATGGCCTCTCTCCTGGCCGCCTTTTCTTCTTCTGTGTCCTTTGGCATTCTTAAAGCCGCCATGTAAAGGTTAAAAGAAGAGCTGTCTCTCTGGATATCTGCTATCAGCTTCTCACGGATCGCCTGGCCCTTCTCAGCCAGCTCTCTCATCTCATTTTCTGCTTCCGCATATTTTTCCTTCCCGATAGTCAGGTTAGCCACCATCTCGGCAAGGGCGGCAGCCAGGGAGCCTGCTGCCGCCGCCACGCTTCCGCCTCCCGGAGCCGGGGCGTCGGACGCCGTCACCTTTGCAAATTCCTCTATGGTCAAATCCTTTAATTCTGTCATCTTATTCCTCCTCAAGAAGTCTGTTTTCCATTACCTGGGCAGAGTCAAAATTCTCCAGCTGCATGTAATACTCCGCGCAGTCAATCAGAGCCTGCATGGGAAGAAGACCTACAATCTCCGTACCCACAGCTTTCACGCCATAGCGTCTTGCCTCCATCTTCACTGCCTCAAAGGCGCGGTAAATGGCCGTCTTCGTGTAATCGGTCAGGTTCATGGAAACCTGGGCAATGTGTCTCTCCTCCAGCATGACTCCGATGGCCTTCACATAGCGGTAGCCGCCGTTGATGTGGCGTATCTTTTTGGCAATCTGATTGGCAATCTCCAGATCCGCTGTGTCCAGGTTCACATTAAAGGCTACTAACGGCATTCTGGCCCCTACCGCCGATACGCCTGCCGTCGGGTGAATGGTATCCGGACCGAAATCTGGCTTCCACATCTCCTGATCCTTCATTTTTTCCGCCATCCCCTCAAACTGTCCCTTCCGGATACTTGCCAGATTGGCGCGGTGAGGAGCAGTGGCGGAGGACTCGTACAGGAAGCAGGGAATGCCGAACTCTCTGCCTACCGTCTCAGCTACCTCCTTGGCAATGGCGTCGGCCTCCTGAAGCGTCGTATTCCTGCATGGAATAAACGGAACCACGTCCACAGCTCCCATCCTCGGATGCTGTCCCTCGTGCTTCGTCATATCAATCAGCTGAACCGCCTTTCCAAATGATTCAATCACAGCGTCCCGCAGAGCCTCCGGCTCTCCGATGGCCGTAATCACGCACCGGTTGTGATCTTTGTCCGTCTGATAATCTAAAAGCCGCACCCCAGCCTTTCCGCGGAAGCAGTCTGCAATCTGCTCCACCTTCTGCATATCGCGTCCCTCGCTGTAATTCGGCACACATTCCAATAACTTTCCGCTCATAAAACTCTTACCTCCCAGTTCTGTTTTACTTTTTTATGCCTGTCTTCGCATTCCCTTTTGTATTGTACGATAATTCTACCATCAATCCCCTGTTGTTGTACAGCTCTTTCACTCAGAATGAATCTTCATTTTCCTAACAAAGACCTTCCGAATCTATCATTGGGCTTACAGATTCCATTTACTTTTTTCTCACTATCGGCTATACTATTATAGTTTAGAGATCATCTGCAAGGGAGGGAGCCCCGTGGACAACACAGATATTAAAATCATCAACATTCTGCAGGCAAACTGCAAAACGTCGACCCGCGAGATTGGACAGCAGGTCGGGCTTACTGCGCCGGCAGTCGCCGAGCGGATTAACCGTCTGAAGGACGCGGGAGTGATCGAGGGATTCCATGCCAAAATCAACGACGCCCTGATGGGTAATCACATCTGTGCCTTTGTCCTGATCAACGTGCCCCCTAAATCCTACGAAAGTTTCTGCAGATTCTGCGAGGAAACGCCGTCTATTGTGGAGCACAGCCACATTGTGGGACTGAATAACGGGCTTTTAAAAATCCGGGGCTCTGATTCCGAGGAGCTGGAAGCGTTGCTCCGGCAGATGCGGCAGTTCGGCCTCTCCAATACGTCCGTTCTTTTGTCCACCTATTTTACCCAGAAACCGTTTTCCGAAACGGAACATCTAAAGAAAACTGAAGATTAGTCAGCAAACGGGCCGGCGCCTGGAAATCTCCCTGCCGGCCCGTTTTTACGGCTGTTCTCCTTTTACGGGTCATGCCTTATTTTTTAATCTTTTTTTGTCTCTTTTTTCTCCGTCTTCTTCTATCTGCCTTCTTCTCTTCCAGCGTTCTAATCCAGGAAGGTGACAGCCTTGCACGGCGTCCTGTAGTTGGACGGCGCGATGCAGATTCCTGTCTTGGGGTTGCTGGAGTGGATAATCTGTCCGCCTCCTATGTACATAGCCACATGGTTAATATAGCTTCCGCTGGCATAGAACAGCATATCGCCCGGCTGAGCCTCGCTTACCGGAATCTCCTTTCCTCTGGCAGCCTGGTCTCTGGAGCTGCGGCCTGTAGAGATGCCGAAATGGGCGTACACGGCCTGTGTAAATCCAGAGCAGTCTGCTCCCTTGGTCAGGCTGGTTCCGCCGTAAACATACGGATTTCCCAAAAACTGCTTCGCATAAGCGACAACCGCCGTTCTGGTGGCCTTCTCCACTCCTGAGGAGCTGCCTCCTGGATTCTTAGATCCGCCGGGACCTCCAGACGTCTTATCAGAGGACGGTTTCTGCGTTTCCTTTGGCTTTTCTGTCTCAGGAGCTTTTGTGGTCTCCTTTTCCTTCTCTGTCTCCTTCGGCTTTGTCTCGGCAGCCTTCGTGGTCTCCCTCGGGCTTCCGTCCGGATTCTGCTCTATCGTACCGCTGAACGACGTTTCCGTCTCTTTGGCTTTCTCTGTTTCCTTCGGCTTTACCGTCTCAGGCTCTTTCACCGTTTCTTTGGCCGTAGTTTCTTTCGCTGCAGTCTGCTTGGCGGCAGTCTCTTTTGCAGTGGTCTCCTTGGCGGCTTCCTTCTTGGCCTCCTCCAGCTCCTGCAGTGCCTTCTCCGCCTCTTCCTTGCGCTTGGACTCCTCCGCCGCCTTCTGCTCCTCCTCTGAGTTTGTCACGGCGTGGTCAAATTCAACCCGGGTATCGACGTAATCCTTGAACACATATCCTACCAGATCTGTGTCCACAGACACCTTATAAAAGTCTCCCTTTTCCTCAATTACTTCATACTCAGCGTCTGAGGACAGAAGATCAAGTGTCTTGCTGTCCAGGCTCGGCTCCTCTCTGAGGCGCAGCGTGGAGGTATTCGCCACCTTGGCATAAGTCGTTCCCACCTGTCTGGCTTTCTTCTCCGCCTCTGCTCCTGTGATAAAATACTGAGCCTTAATATAGCCGTTTACAGAACCGGACTGGATCTTGTACCACTTTCCTCCCTCGCCGTCCACTGTATCCAGAATCGTGGCCGCACAGTTGTTGTAAATCTTTCCCACAACAGAACCCTTTGTGCTGGCCTCGCTCCGCACGTTTACATAATTGGACACCTGGGACACCGCTACGTTATCATAGGCGGAGGAGGACGACGGATTCTTTACTGTCGGCGCGTCTTCCTTCCCGCTCTTTACCACCTGTTCCATGGTTTCATCTGAGGAAAAAGCCTTTGCCAGCTCGTTCTCCGGATCAAGGCTTCCTGCATAATAATTATTCATCGCCACGGAAACTCCAGCTACAGAAGAATCTGTCTCCAGATTGATCGCCGCCTGCGCTCCAAAGCCTGATGTCACGGAAATGACGGCTGCCGAGCACAGACAGGCCAGTATCTTAAATGGCGTCTCCATCGTATTTCTTCCTCCTATCTCTCTGCCAGGTACCGCTCCACGCTGGTCACGCAGTTAGCCCCGTCCGATGCGGCTGTCAGCACCTGACGCAGCTGCTTGGTCCGCACATCCCCTGCCGCGAACACGCCGGGAACAGAGGTAACTCCGTCCTCCCCGGCCGCAAGATATCCCTGGCGGTCTGTCTCTATCATCTGGGAAAACAGGCCGCTTTCCGGTTCAATTCCTACGGCGATAAATACGCCGTCCGTCTCAAGCGCCGTCTTCTCCCCTGTTTTTCTGTTGGTAAGCGCAAGTCTCTCGACTCTGCCGTCCCCCTCAATGGCGTCTGCCACTGTGTCCCAGTGCACTTCTATCTTATCTGATTCAAACACCTGCTTCTGCAGCGTCCTGGCGCCGCGCAGCTCGTCCCTTCTGTGAATTAAATGGACCTTTCTGCACAGTCTAGACAGGAAAATGGCGTCCTCAAGGGCCACGTCCCCGCCTCCTATCACAGCCGCCGTCTTATCCTTGAAAAAGGCGCCGTCACAAGTAGCGCAGTAGGAAACTCCGCTCCCCAAAAGCTCCTCCTCGCCCGGAATGCCCAGTTTTCTGTGGCTGGCTCCTGTGGCGATGATCACCGTCCTGGCCTGGTAGGTTTCCTTTTGTCCATAGAGTGTTTTAATCTCTCCGAGAAGCTCTGCCTTCTCAATGCAGTCTTCTGTAAAAACAGCTCCCAGCCGATCCGCATGCTCCCTGAATTTCATTCCCAGATCAAATCCCGAGCTTCCCGGCAGTCCTGGGTAGTTGTCCACCTCATAGGTACTCAGAATCTGGCCGCCGCTCATCATCTCCTTCTCAATTACAAGCGTGTCGAGTTCCGCCCTTTTGGCATAGATTGCCGCCGCCAGTCCGGCTGGGCCGGAACCTGCAATAATCAGATCGTAAATCTTTCCCATCCTGTTATTCTCGCCTTTCCTCTGGAATCTGCAGGCCGCAGATTCGTACGTTCCAAGTGTTTCCCATCCTGTTCCCGCCCAAAAGCCGGTGTTCTTCTGTGTTGTATTCGTACTTTTTAGTATAACACATCTTATCCCGGCAGTATACATAATTTTTTATTTAATCTATAAATTTGCACTGTCAATCCGTCAATGGTATAATATGGTCAGAGAAAGTTAAGCAGCGTTTGTTTGGGAAAGGAGTGAAATTATATGGCAAGAAAAACTGTACTTGTCACCGGTGCTTCCCGCGGAATCGGGAAAGCCATCGCCGTGAAATTTGCCAAAAAGGGCTGGAATGTAGTCATCAGCTGCGTAAAGCGGGAGGAACAGCTTCTTCAGACAAAGAAAGAAATTGAATCCTTCCAGGTATCCTGTCTGGCTTTTCTGGGAGATATGGGAAAGATGGAGGACTGCGCCGCTCTATTCAAGAAAATCAAAAAGCAGTTCGGCGGGCTGGACGTGCTTGTCAACAATGCGGGAATCTCCTACATCGGACTTCTCCAGGATATGAAGCCAGAGGACTGGGACCTGATTGTGCACACCAATCTCACCTCTGTATTCAACTGCTGCCGGCTGGCCGTGCCCATGATGGTGGAAAAGCAGCAGGGAAAGATCATAAACATTTCCTCTGTCTGGGGAATCTGCGGCGCTTCCTGCGAGGTGGCCTACTCCGCTACCAAGGGCGGCATCAACGCCTTCACCAAAGCTCTGGCCAAGGAACTGGCCCCCAGCCATATCCAGGTCAACGCCATTGCCTGCGGCGCCATTGATACGGAGATGAATCACTTCCTGGACGACGAGGAACTTATCGGCCTCATTGAGGAAATCCCGGCAGGCCGTCTGGGCCAGGCCGAGGAGGTGGCTGATCTGGCCTACCACCTGGGATATAAGGAGAGCTATCTGACCGGACAGGTCATCGGACTGGACGGTGGGTGGATTTAAAGGTGATGGATAAAATGTGGAAGAAAGATTTCTTGTTCCACTTAAAGTCACCGAAATCTTTCTTCCACATTAAAGCGAAGAGAAGAGCTGAAGAAAAATTTCTTGTTTCGCTTGAAGTCACCGAAGCCTTTCTTCCACATTAAAACAGCCCGGCAAAAGCCGGGCTGTTCTCTGTCTGGGCACTGCGTCCCTCTCGCGTTCGTAAGGACGCCGTCCGGCGTAGGAGGGCCTGACCGTATGACGTAATCATGCGGACTGCCGTCCCCCGGACGATTATTTATTCTATTATAAAATTTCCGTTCAGATTAAACGTTCTGAGCAGCCTTAGCAGCTTTCAGCTTCTCTGTTAATAACGGAACTACCTTATTCAGGTCACCTACAATGCCGTAGTCAGCTACGTCAAAGATCGGAGCTGTCTCATCCTTATTGATAGCGATGATAATATCAGACTCCTCCATACCAGCTACGTGCTGAATAGCGCCGGAGATACCAATTGCAAAGTATACGTTTGGACGTACAGTCTTACCTGTCTGTCCTACCTGTAATGCCTTTGGCTGCCAGCCAGCATCTACAACTGCACGGGAGCAGCTTACTGTTCCGCCGATTACCTCTGCCAGATCCTCAAGAATCTTGAAGTTCTCTGGGCTTCCAACACCACGTCCGCCGGATACAAGGATCTTAGCGTCCATGATATCTACTGTATCAGCTACAGCCTTAACTACTTCCATGATCTCAACGTAGTTGTTGTTCGGAACGAATCCTGGATTGTACTCTACTACGTTAGCCTTAGCGCCTGCTGCCTTAGGAAGCTTCTGCATAACGCCTGGACGTACAGTTGCCATCTGTGGGCGGAAGTCCGGGCATGCGATAGTAGCGATTGTGTTTCCGCCGAATGCAGGACGAGTCATTAATAACTGGTTGTGCTTCTGCTCCTTGCCTGGAACCGGGTTGATTGGGAAATCGCCAATCTCAAGCTGTGTACAGTCAGCTGTCAGACCTGTATGAATTCTTGCACATACACGAGGTCCTAAGTCACGGCCGATTGCTGTAGCGCCGATTAAGAAGATCTCCGGCTTAAACTCGTTGATAACGGAAGCCAGTGCGTGTGTGTACGGCTCTGTTCTGTACTCTTTTAACTCTGGATCGTCTACAACGATAACCTTGTCTGCGCCGTACTCAGCCAGCTCGTCTGCCAGTCCCTTAACGCCGGAACCAACTAAAACAGCTGTAACCTCTGTTCCTAAATCTTTTGCTAAATCTTTACCTTTGCCAATCAGCTCAAATGCGATGCCGCTGATCTCATTGTCAACCTGCTGTGCAAAGACGAATACTCCCTTATATGCTTCTAAGTTCATTCTATTCACCACACTTTTCTCTTATTTTTAATTAGATAACATGTTTAGCTGCCAGCTTCTCAACAATGTAGTCTGCAGCTGCTGCCGGATCAAGAGTAACCTGCTCGCCTGCTCCCTTTCTTACCTTATCGGAAGCTCTTGCGATCTGTGTCGGGGATCCCTTAAGTCCTAAGTTGGAGTCCTCAACGTCCTTCAGGTCGTTTCTTCCCCATACGGTGATTTCTTTCTTATAAGCATCGAAGATTCCGCCTGGAGTCATGTAGCGCGGCTCGTTTAACTCAGCCAGAGCTGTGATTAAGCATGGCATCTGAGCCTTTAATACGTGATATCTGTCGTCGTACTGACGCTCAACGATAACGCTGTTGCCCTCGATCTTGATGTCCTGAGCGTAGCTGATTACCGGAATGTTTAAGTGCTCGGAGATCTGCGGACCTACCTGAGCTGTATCACCATCGATAGCCTGACGGCCTGTGATAATTAAATCGTACTCAAGGTTTCTGATAGCGCCTGCGATAGTCTGGGATGTAGCCCATGTATCGGCTCCGCCCAGTACGCGGTCTGTAACCAGGATGCCGTTGTCAGCGCCCATAGCCATAGCCTCTCTTAAAACCTCCTCAGCTTTCGGAAGTCCCATAGTGAGAACTGTAACCTCTGCGCCGTACTGATCCTTTAAACGGAGAGCAGCCTCAAGGCCTGCCTTATCATCCGGGTTCATAATTGTGAGCATAGCTCCTCTGTCGAGTGTTCCGTCCGGGTTGAATTTTACTCCGCCCTTAGTATCTGGAACCTGTTTGATACAAACGATAATTTTCACTGTATTTTCACTCCTTATTGTTTAATTTCATGCAGGCCTGTCCAAAGAGACAGGGAACTGCATCATGTTTAGAGCCGCAATTATTTTAACAGAGCTCCGGAGATAACCATTCTCTGAACCTCAGATGTTCCCTCGTAGATCTCTGTAATCTTAGCGTCGCGCATCATACGCTCTACATCGTACTCTCTGATGTAGCCGTATCCGCCGTGAAGCTGTACAGCCTTTGTTGTAACTTCCATAGCAACCTCTGCTGCGTACAGCTTAGCCATAGCTGCCTCTACGGAATATGTCTTCTGTGTAGCCTTAGCCATAGCTGCTCTGTAAACAAGGAGCTGAGCTGCCTTTACCTTTGTTGCCATATCAGCAAGCTGGAACTGTGTATTCTGGAACTGTCCCAGAGCACGTCCGAACTGCTTTCTCTCTTTTACATACTCGATAGTTCTGTCAAGAGCGCCCTCTGCAAGACCAAGAGCCTGAGCAGCGATACCGATACGTCCACCGTCCAGTGTGTGCATAGCGATGTTGAAGCCCTTGCCCTTCTGTCCTAACAGGTTCTCCTTCGGGATGCGGCAGTCTGTGAAGATTAACTCGTAAGTAGCAGATCCGCGGATACCCATCTTCTTCTCCTTTGTACCAAAGGTGAAGCCTGGAGTTCCCTTCTCAACGATGAATGCGGAGATCTCTTTCTTCTTTCTTCCTCTAGCGTCCTCTTTCACGCCTGTAACAGCGATGATTACGTAGATGTCAGCCTCTTTACCGTTTGTGATGAAGATCTTGGATCCGTTTAATACCCACTCGTCTCCGTCTAAAACAGCCTTTGTCTGCTGGCCCTGAGCGTCTGTACCAGCGCCTGGCTCAGTAAGACCGAAAGCACCTAACTTCTCGCCCTTTGCAAGCGGTACCAGGTATTTCTGCTTCTGCTCTTCTGTACCGTATGTCTGGATTGGATCGCAGCACAGGGATGTGTGTGCAGAAACGATAACGCCTGTAGTTCCGCAAACCTTGGAAAGCTCCTCTACGCACATAGCATAGCAGAGAGGATCGCAGCCCTGTCCGCCGTACTCCTTCGGAACCGGGATGCCCATGAAGCCGAGCTTCTGCATCTTCTTAACTGTCTCTGTCGGGAAGTGCTCTGTCTCGTCTACTTCCTGTGCTAAAGGTTTTACTTCTTTCTCGGCGAAGTCATGGAATAAAGTCCTCGCCATCTCATGCTCTTTACTTAATGTAAAATCCATGTCTAGTCCTCCATCTTCTTATATCGCGCTAAAAAGGGGCCTTGGGGAGACCCCTTATGCGGTTGTGAATCTATTATAACAGAAACCACAAAAAAGTGGTATCCATTATTTGCTGTAATCGTAGAATCCTCTGCCTGTTTTCTGGCCTAAACGTCCAGCGCGAACCATCTTTCTTAACAGCGGATGCGGACGGTACTTCGGATCGCCTGTCTCGCTTTCTAATACCTGCATAATAGCCAGGCAAACGTCAAGTCCAATCAGATCGCCCAGAGCTAACGGGCCCATCGGATGATTTGCGCCTAACTTCATCGCAATATCAATTCCCTCTACAGATGCAATGCCATCAGCGTAAATGCCGATTGCCTCGTTGATCATCGGGATCAGGATTCTGTTTACAACAAAGCCTGCACCCTCTTCAACCTGTACTGGTGTCTTTCCAATCTCTTCGGAAATAGCAATTACCTTATCTACCATCTCCTTCGGAGTATTGAGTCCTGCAATTACCTCTACCAGCTTCATGACAGGAGCCGGGTTAAAGAAATGCATGCCCACAACCGGTCTTGCGCCTGCTCCAATTTCTGTAATGGAGAGGGAGGAAGTGTTGGTAGCAAAAATACAGTCTGCCTTGCAGATAGCGTCTAACTCCTTAAAGGTCTGCTTCTTGATCTCCATGTTCTCAATGGCAGCCTCAACGACCAGATCGCAGTCGCCGCAGATATCCTTAACACCTGTTGTAATCTTTGCGAGGATCTTATCAGCATCCTCCTGTGTCATTTTGCCTTTAGCAATTCTCTTCTCAAAGCCCTTTGCAATTTTCTTCTTACCGTTTGCAGCGAACTCCTCGTTAATATCGCATAAAGCTACCTCGTAGCCCTCTGTCTGTGCAAAAGCCTGCGCAATGCCGGAACCCATGGTTCCTGCTCCGATAACACCGATTTTCATGGCTATCTCCTCCTATCTTATAAAAAGCATCTGCTTTTTATTAACGGTTTTTGAACTGTTTTTCTTTTCTCTTCTCAAGAAACGCCGCCATGCCTTCTTTTTGATCCTCTGTCTCAAAGCAGGCTCCGAACAGCTTTTCCTCGATTACAATCGCCTGATCCATATCTGTCTGAAGGCCGTCATTGGCCGCCTTCTTGCTGTTTCTCACAGCAATCGGAGCATTAGCCGCAATCTGGCCTGCCAGCTTTCTGGCTGCAGTCATCAGCTCTTCCTGAGGATAAACTGCATTTACAAGTCCTAAACGGTAAGCCTCATCAGCCTTGATGTTTCTGGCTGTGTAGAGCATCTCCTTGGCCTTTCCCACACCAATGATGCGGGCAAGTCTCTGAGTACCTCCAAAGCCCGGGGTGATTCCCAGGCCTACCTCCGGCTGTCCGAACACTGCGTTCTCAGAGCAGATGCGGATGTCGCAGCTTAAGGAAATCTCGTTGCCTCCTCCCAGCGCGAAACCGTTCACCGCTGCAATCACCGGAATCGGGAAGGTCTCGATCTTGCGGAAAATATCGTTTCCAAATTTTCCGAAGGCCTCTCCCTCCTCCTTGGTCATGGTGCTCATAGCCGCAATGTCAGCTCCGGCAACAAAGGATTTTTCGCCTGCGCCTGTCAGGATGACGGCTCTCACCGTCTCCTGATCAATGGCGTCGAATACGGTTTCCAGATCCTTCAATACCTCTTCATTCAAGGCGTTTAATGCTTTGGGCCTGTTGATAGTTACAATACCGACATGTCCTTCCTGTTCGTAATCTACATAACCCATTCTGATCATCTCCTTAAGGCTTTACCTGGATTTTAGTCTCTCTCAACGATTGTAGCGCAGCCCATACCGCCGCCGATGCACAGAGTAGCGAGACCCTTCTTTGCATCGCGCTTCTGCATCTCATGAAGCAGAGTAACGAGGATACGGCAGCCAGATGCTCCTACCGGATGTCCGAGAGCGATAGCTCCGCCGTTCACATTCAGAACGTCCTTATTGAATCCAAGCTCGCGGGCAACTGCGATAGACTGGGCAGCGAACGCCTCGTTTGCCTCGATTAAATCAAAATCCTCTACCTTGAGTCCTGTCTTAGCCAGAACCTTCTTAGTAGCTGCTACCGGGCCGATTCCCATGATTCTCGGATCTACGCCGCCTAATGCGCCTGCAACCCATGTAGCCATCGGCTTAATGCCTAACTCTTTTGCCTTCTCCTCGCTCATAACGACAACTGCTGCAGCGCCGTCATTGATGGAGGAAGCGTTTCCTGCTGTTACGCGGCCGCCGTCCGGCTTGAATGCTGGACGAAGCTTTGCAAGTCCTTCCATAGTTGTGCCTGGACGCGGACCCTCGTCTGTGTCAACGATAACAGTCTCTTTTTTCTTCTTAACCTCAACCGGAACGATCTCATCCTTGAATCTTCCGGACTGTACAGCCTCGCATGCCTTGTGCTGGCTGGCAACGGAGAACTCGTCAAGCTCTTCTCTTGTGATGTTCCACTCGTCGCAGATGTTCTCTGCTGTGATTCCCATGTGGTAGTTGTTGAAAGCATCCCAAAGAGCGTCATTTACCATGGTATCGATCATCGGAGCGTTGCCCATGCGGTATCCGTAACGAGCGTTCTTCAGAGCGTACGGAGCTGCGGACATATTCTCTGCTCCGCCTGCTACAACAATGTCAGCGTCGCCTGCGAGAATCATCTGAGCAGCTGCGTTTACGCACTGTAAACCGGAACCGCACACTACGTTCAGCGTAACTGCCGGAACCTCGATGGGAAGCCCTGCTTTGATGGACATCTGACGAGCCACGTTCTGTCCAAGGCCGGCCTGGATTACACAGCCCATGTAAACGTGATCTACCTGCTCCGGAGCAACTCCTGCTCTGTTGAGAGCTTCCTTAATAACAACTGCTCCCATATCTGCCGCTGGTACTGTGCTTAACTGTCCGCCCATGGAACCAATGGCTGTACGGCATGCACTTGCTATTACGACTTTCTTAGACATAATTTGTTTCCTCCTTGTCATGGTTAGCCTGGAAATAGAAATAATTGCATAAATGATAGTAATTCTATACTACCACTGTTAGGCAAAACTGTCAATGACCACTTGATAAATAATTATCAATTCATCACCTATTCACGATTTTCCACCTATTTCTTATCTATTCTTATTGACCTTACCAGCGGCGAATGATAAACTGTTAACAAAACTGAACAAATTTTGTAAGGGACAGGTGATTGAAATGGATTACAGAAAAATGTATGAAACAAAACTTGTGTCTGCCGATCAGGCTGCCGCTGTGGTAAAGTCCGGCGACTGGGTTGACTACGGCTGGTGCACTGGCACGACCGTTGCTTTTGACGCGGCTCTTGCAAAGAGAATGCCGGAGCTCTACGATGTGAATTTCCGCGGCGGCATCCTCATGTGGGTTCCGGAGATTTTCAAAATTGAGAATCCGGCGGAGCATCTGACATGGAACTCCTGGCACATGGGCGGCATTGAGAGAAAAGCCATCGCCCAGGGCTTCTCCTTCTACGCTCCGATCCGCTACTCTGAGCTTCCAAGATACTACCGCGACTCCCAGACTCCTCTCAACGTAGCTGTGTTCCAGGCAGCTCCCATGGACGAGCACGGCTTCTTCAATTTCGGACCGAACGCCTCCCACATGGCGGCTGTGTGCGAGAAGGCTGACACAGTCATCGTAGAGGTAAATGAAAACATGCCGGTCTGCCTGGGCGGATTTGAGAACTGCGTTCACATTTCCAATGTAGACATGATCATCGAGGGAGACAATCCAGCCATCGGACAGATGGGCGGAGGCGGAGCTGCCTCTGAGGTGGACGAGGCGGTTGCCAAGCTCATCGTGGAGGAGATCCCAGACGGCGCATGCCTGCAGCTGGGAATCGGCGGCATGCCTAACGCAGTAGGCTCTCTGATCGCCAAATCCGACTTAAAGGATCTGGGCGTGCACACTGAAATGTATGTAGACGCTTTCGTCGATATCGCCGCAGCCGGAAAGATCACAGGCGCTCACAAAGGCATTGACAAGGGACGCCAGGTATACGCCTTCGGAGCAGGAACCAAGAAGCTCTACGACTACCTGAACAACAATCCGGAGTGCATGAGCGCGCCGGTAGACTACACCAACGATATCCGCTCCATCTCCGCGCTGGACAATTTCATGTCCATCAACAACGCGGTTGACGTGGATCTCTTCGGCCAGGTAAACGCAGAGTCCGCAGGCGTTAAGCACATCAGCGGAGCCGGCGGACAGCTGGACTTCGTGCTGGGCGCTTACCTTTCCAAGGGCGGAAAGAGCTTTATCTGCTGTTCCTCCACCTTCAAGACAAAGGACGGACAGTTAAAATCCAGAATTCTTCCAACCTTAAACCAGGGCTCTATCGTAACTGACACAAGAGCCAATATCCACTATCTGGTAACTGAGTACGGCAAGGTAAACTTAAAGGGACTCTCCACCTGGGAGAAGTGCGCGGCTATCATTTCCGTCGCTCATCCTGATTTCAGAGACCAGCTGATTGCCGACGCTGAGAAGATGAACATCTGGAGACGCAGCAACAAGCGGTAACGGAACGTTTCCTTAAAGGTGTTCCCTTTTAATGAAGAAAGAGACATGACTTTTTCGTTTTTTTAAACATTTCGAAAAATTATGTCTCTTCTTTTTATTCTCGTTCCTGAGGTTCCTGCTTTTCTTCCGTTCTGCTTTCTTCCTCTCGATTTCCTTCCTCTCGATTTCCTTCCTCTCTGTTTTCTTCTTCTTGATTTTCTATCTCTTGTTTTTCTTCCTTTTGATTTTCTTCTTCCTGGCTTTTTTCACCCGGATTCTTTTTACTCTCTTGTTTGGCAGCCATTCCGCAGAGGCGGCAGTAATTGACCGCTTTCTCGTAGGCAGCCCCGCAGGAAGGGCAGACCCAGACTGCCTCTGTGTCTGCTTTTTCCTCCGCTTCCTGATTTTCCTCTGCTCTGTTCTCAACTTCTGAGGCAGCTGCCGTCTCTTTCTCAGCTCTCCGGAGAGATTTCAGTTCCTCGGCCGTCTCCTCCAGCCGTGCCGCCTCCTCTCTCTGGGCGTTTATGGAGTCTTCCAGCTCTCCGGCCGCCTGAAACGCCTCTTCCATAGGCGTTTTCCAGTCCTCCTTCTCTTTCCAGGCCTCGTAGCTTTTTTCTGAAGCCTCAGAAAGACCCCTCCGCATCTCTTTTTCTGTCTGGCGCGCTTCGGCCCGCAGAGTCCTGGCCTCCAGGCGCAGCCGGTGTATCTCAAGCTTCAGCGCGGCTGCCCGGCTGAAAGCCGCCGCCCTCTTTCCAATACTCAGCTTTATTTTTTCAATTCTGTCCTGCGCCATTTTCCTCTCCTTCGTCTCCCTCTCCTGCCGTTTTTCTTTTCATAACAGCCGTTTTTCTCTGTCATGCTGTTCTATTCCAGTCCGCCAGCCTGGTTCTTCCGGATAAAAGCCGCCTCATCCCCGTTTCTTCCGTAGGCGGCCCACACGCCGGAGTCAACCTCCTGCGTCTTCCCCTTTTCATAGAGCTTCAGGGTTCCCTGGCCTCTGGCGGGATCGTAATCTGTAAAATAGAGCAGTTCTCCTGAAACGGCCAGATACCCGGATGCGCTGCCGTCAATCTCTTCGGCGCGCCTGTCTTCCCCCGAATACCTTGTCAGCACGCCGCTTTCCCTCTGGGCATCATAGTCAGACAGAAAATAAACGTCCGTTTCCTCCCCATCCCGGTTCTTTTCCAGCCAGACAGAATCTGCTTTCACATCGTAGGAAACCGCCTGCTCTCCAAAGTAAAGATCCCCCGTCTGCTCATACAGATCGCTCAGATAAAAGGGAGTTCCCCCGCACTGTCCGCAGAAACGATCTGCCTGCTGCGCCGCCTGCTCTGCGCTTCCAAACTGTTCCGGTTCAAGCGACACCCGGTACAGCGCCTGATCCGCACCTAGCTCCGGCGAAGCCAAATACCAGCCGTAATCTCCTGAAACCGCAACGGAAATCTCTTCTTCCGGATTGCAGTCTAACGCCGCATAGGCTTCTGAACTGGCAATCCGGATCTCCTCTCCGGCTTCCCCGGACGCCTTGTAGATGAGAATTCCATCCTCCTCATGGATCAGAAACAGGAATTCCGAATCCAGCAGGCGCTCTGTCCTTTCGTTTCCCGCCTGTTTCCCGCTCAGAACATAGAGACTCTCTCCCTCATTTTCCTGCCGTGTGAAAAACAGCGTTTTTTCCTCCTGGCCTGAGAGAAATACCTGATTTACATTCTGCGCCAGGCATTTCTTCTCTGAATGATTTTCAAGCAGCCACAGCTCTCCTTCTTTTTTGTAAAGGATCCTAGTCAAATCTCCTGAAGCGCCCAGAAACTCTGCGTCCCGCTCTAAAAGCTCCTCCTCTGCCGCCTGGCCTTTTTTGTCAAGGCTCACGCCGTAAAGCCCTGTCGTCTGATCCAGATGTTCTTCCTGCCAGATCAGATAATCTCCTTTTTCCGACAGCTGATAGGAGGCTGCGCCGGCTGTCAGCTTTTTCTTTCTGCCTCCGGCGTATAAGTAGAGGCCGCTGTTTGCCTTTTCATAAACAGCCGTCTCTCCGGCAGTCTGAACAGAAACTGCGCTGCTGTCTGCCTTCCGCGCGTTCCCGCCGGAACCGTTCATCAGGGAAAAAGCACCGTCTCCGACCTGTTCCGGATACCAGAGCGCCCCTGCCTCTTCATAATAAAATGGGATCCAGTCCACAGCTTCCGGCAGGCGCAGCTGCTCTCTGTTTTTCCAGTCCCTCAGACAAATGTCAGATATCTCCCTGGACTCCCCGTTTTCCTCTAAGACAAACAGACTGTTATCCTTTATATATCCCAGCAAAGGCTGGCCCTTTTCGCCTGCCTGTCTGCCCGATACCCAGACGGCAGACAGAACAAGGCCACAGGCAGCCATCATACCAGCCGCCGCGGCCTTTTTCCATCCTGGACGCCTCAGGAAGCCAAAGCCTCCCTCCTCATCCCGGTATTCTATTCTATATGCAGTTCTGTATGCAGAATCTGATTTCTGCTTTTCAGGCTGTTTTTCTCCGCCTGCTGAAGCCTTTTCCAGCTCATGCTCTATCCTGGAACCGCAGAATTCACAGTAGACAGATTCCTTCGGCAGAATCTGGCCGCAGGAAGTACACCAGATATGATCTGCCTGTTGTGTTTCCTGCTGTTCCAGCCCTTCCGTCTTTCCCATCCCTTTATCCTCCAGTACACAGTTCTGCGTTCAGTCTATCACATTTTCAGACTCCTGTAAACGAAGAGGAGAGGGAAGAAATCTGCGTTATTTTGTCTTCAGCGCTCTCATGGCGTTTAAAATAGCGATGACGGACACGCCTACATCGGCAAATACCGCCTCCCACATATTAGCCATTCCAAACGCTCCCAGGCCCAGCACCAGGGCCTTCACCCCCAAAGCGAAGACGATGTTCTGCTTTACAATGGAAAGTGTCTTTCTGGAGATGCGCACCACAACGGAAATCCGAGCCGGATCGTCGTCCATCAGCACCACGTCGGCCGCCTCGATGGCAGCGTCGGATCCCATACTTCCCATGGCGATTCCAATGTCAGCCCTGGTCAGCACCGGAGCGTCGTTAATGCCGTCTCCCACAAAGGCCAGCTTTCTGCCCTCCGCCTGGCCGTCTAACAGCCGTTCCACCTGCTCTACCTTGTCAGCCGGAAGCAGCTCTGTGAAGACCTCGTCCAGTCCCAGCTTCTCTGCGACCGCCTCGCCCACGGCCTTCCTGTCGCCTGTGAGCATCACCGTCCGTTTCACGCCAGCCTGCTTTAAATCGCGGATCGCCTGAGCCGCATGCTCCTTTACCGTATCAGAGATAACTATAGTTCCTGCAAACACTCCGTCCCTGGCCAGGTACACAACCGTTCCGATGCTTTCGCACGGTTCGTAGGCAATCCCTTCCGCCTCCATCAGCCTTCCGTTTCCAGCCAGGACGACGGATCCGTCTATCTCTGTCCGCACGCCGTGTCCGGAAATTTCCTCATTCTTCCCAATGGAGGAAAGATTCATCCGGCCTCCCGCCTTCTCATAGGCGTCCCGGATCGAGAGGGAAATCGGATGGTTTGAATAATGTTCCGCCAGAGCCGCAAGCCTTAAAAGCTCTTCCCCGCTCATGCCGGACGGACGGATTTCAGTTACCTTAAACTCTCCCTTGGTCAAAGTTCCCGTCTTATCGAATACAATCGTATCCATCTGAGCCAGGGCTTCCAGATAATTGCTTCCCTTCACCAGGACGCCGTTTCTGGACGCCGCTCCGATTCCTCCGAAAAAGCTTAGAGGAACGGAAATAACAAGGGCGCAGGGACAGGAAATCACCAGGAAAATGCAGGCTCTCTGAATCCAGGGGCCAAAGCCTGCGCCCAGCGCAAGAGGAGGCACAACCGCCAGGAGGGCAGCCGCAGCCACCACTGCCGGGGTGTAATATCTGGCAAACCGCGTGATGAAATTTTCCACCTGGGCCTTCTTGCTGCTGGCATTCTCCACCAGCTCCAGGATTCTGGCCACCGTAGAATCGTCAAATTCCTTCGTGACCTCCACTCTCAGAACGCCGCTCTCATTGATGCAGCCGCTGATAATCTCTGAGCCTGTCTCCACTCTTCTGGGCACAGACTCGCCGGTCAGAGCCGAGGTATCCACCATGGACTCGCCTGAAATAACTGTTCCGTCTAAAGGAACCCGCTCTCCTGGCTTAATTACAATAATATCTCCAATTTCCACATCGTCCGGATCCGTCTGCACCAGCTCCCCGTCCTTTTCCAGGTTCGCATACTCCGGACAGATATCCATCAAATCGGCAATCGACTGGCGGGAGCGGCTGACTGCATAGCTCTGAAACAGCTCTCCCACCTGGTAAAACAGCATAACCGCCACTGCCTCGGAATACTCGCCGACGCCGAAGGCTCCAAAGGTGGCAATCGTCATCAGAAAATTTTCGTCAAACACCTGCCCGTTGACAATCCCCCGAACAGCCTTGTATACAATATCCCATCCAATCACAAGATAAGGGACTAGAAAAACCGCAAAATTGACCGGAGCGGAAAGTCCCTCCATCGCCCCCTTATGGGAAGCGGCAAACAGCGGAATGTAAATGAGAAAGGCGGCGATAATTCTCGCCAGCATGGTTTTCTGTTTCTTTGTCATGATGCCTCCTGACGCTGCGCTACATATTAATAATGCAGTCCGGCTCTACCTTTTTGCAGACTGCCGCAACTTCCTTCATAATCTCGTCGAATCTCTCGTCGTCTGCCTCAATGGTCAGCTTCTGTGTCATAAAGCTCACTGTGGCGTCCTTCACGCCGTCGATTTTCTTAATGCCTGCCTCCATCTTTGCGGCGCAGTTGGCACAGTCCAGATCCGTTAATTTGAATTTTTTCTTCATAGCTGCTTTCCTCCATTTTCTGCTCTTTACATCTACTCTTCAATATGCTCAAGCCCCTGATTGATAATGCTTCTCACATGGCCGTCTGCCAGGGAATAAAACACCGCTTTTCCCTCTCTCCTGTTTTTCACCAGTCTCGACTGCTTTAAAATCTTAAGCTGGTGGGAAATGGCCGACTGAGTCATGTTTAACAGCTGGGCAATGTCGCACACGCACATCTCCTGTTCAAACAATACATAAAGAATCTTAATTCTCGTGGAATCGCCAAATACCTTAAAAATTTCCGCCAGATCGTAAAGCTCGTCCTCGTCCGGCATCTTTTCCTTCACCGCCTTCACCACATCGTCGTGGACCTGGTAAAAGTCGCAGCATTCTACATCGCTTACCGCCACTTCAAAACCTCCCTTCTGCTTCTGCCCTGTACTTCTTCTGTTCTTCATAGCAGCATATCGCTCAAACAATTGAACGATTGTTCATATGTTTATGATATTCTCTTTTTTCCCATTTGTCAACTGTTTTCTAATTATTTTTCCCCTGCACGCGCAAAAAAGCCGGACACAGGAAGATCTCTTCCCGCATCCGGCCTCCGCTCTCAGAGCGCAGCCTTTCCCGCGTTTCTGCCATTCATTCTGTCTCGCTGTCAAAACTCCTTTTTCTCCATGGCTGACGCAGACAAAAGATAGGAGGGGGCAAGCAGAACGGCCGAGAGAAGCAAAGCAGACAAAATACCCCTCTTTATGGCCTCCTCCGTCGCCGCCAGACCTCCGGCCGACAGCCCCAGAGTCAAAAACACTGCGCCCATTACAAAAATCAGAAGGGCGGCTCTGGCCTTCATCTCTCCCAGCCAGTACACAGCCGGAAGCAGAAACAGCTGAAGGATCAGGGAAATGCCCAGCACTGCCAGCACTTCCATCGCCGTCTCTTCCCAGTTCTTTCCCAGAAACCATCCTGCGGCCATGGCGCAGCTGCCAAATACTGCCGCAGCCGCTGTGTCCAGAAGCAGAAGAAAACCGTATCTGGCCTTCACAATCTCTCTGCGGCTCACAGGGAGGGCCGCCGTGTAGGCGTCGCTTCCGCTTCTCCTCTCCTCCGTAAAGGGAGACAGGCTGCTGATTACCATAAATCCGCACATCCCTCCTATAAAAGGCGCTGTCTCCCCGGCGAATACAGCGCAGGCCAGTAAAAATACCAGCACTGCCGCCCAGGTCTTAACCTGGCACTCGAACATTTTAAATTCCTTATATAAAAGCCCCTTCATTCTGCCGCCTCCTTCTCTATGCTTCTCTGCAGCCTGACTTCTCCTCTCTCATCAGGCAGGTTACAATCTCCTCCAGACTGGCCGGCTCCTCCAAAATGCCGAAACTCTCCAGAACCGCCCTGCTCTGGACTGACGTTTTATCCAGAACCGCCCAGGAGCCAAACGCCCCCCGCCTCATTCCAATCAGACGGACGTTCTGTTCTCTCAGACCTTTCAGAGCTCCTTCTGTTCCCTGCACGGCTCTGTACCGTTCCAGAAGCCTGTCCTTCTCCTCAAACAGGAACAGGTTTCCACTGTGGAGAAAGGCCAGATAATCGGCCAGCTTTTCCAAATCCGCCACCGTATGGCTGGAAATCAGAATCAAAATCTCCTCCCCGCCAAGCTCTCTTAACATCTCCATCGCTTCCTCCTTCGCCAGAGGATCCAGACTGCTTAACGGTTCGTCCAGAATCAAAAGCCGGGGATGATGGGATACTGCGCCTGCCAGAGCCAGCTTTGCCTTCATTCCGGCAGAAAACCGGCGGATCGGCTTGTTTCCAGGAATTGCAAAGCGTTCCTGAAGCCTCTTAAAGTAATCCCTGTCGAAGTTCTCATAAATCCCCTGCCAGAAATCTCCTGCCATCTGAGCCGTAAAATTTCCTGGAATCTGAAGTTCTCCAAAGACAACTCCCACATCCTTCCTCGCCTGTTTTCCTTCTCTGACCGGATCAAAATCCAAGCACGATACGGTTCCTCTGTCCGGAATAACCATCCCCAGCGCCAGCTTCATAAGCGTCGTCTTCCCGGCCCCGTTTTCCCCTACAAGCCCTGTCACGCAGCCTGCCGGAAGCTTCAAAGTCAGCGGTCCCAGGCAGAATTCCCCATATGCCTTCTCCACCGCGTCAAACGAGAGCGCCGTCTGCTCTGCCCAATTCTTATTTTCTCCTAAATCCATAATCCGGCCTCCTCCTTCCTTTCATCTGTGACGCTATCCTTCGTACAGAGTTTCCAGCAGCTCCTTCATCTCCCCCAGGGAGATCCCTGCCGTCCGCGCGGCGTCCACAGCCTCGTTTAAATGTTCCTCCAGCCGCTTATACTGTTCTTCTCTCAGAAGCTCCCTGTTGATCTCTGCGGCGAAGCTTCCCTTTCCTGGAACTGACGTGATATATCCCTCCCGCTCCAGCTCCTCATACGCTCTCTTAGTAGAAATCACGCTGACTCTCAGCTCCTTGGCCAAGAATCTCAGCGACGGAAGCGGCTCCCCAGGCTTCACCTCCCCGGCTATCACGGCGCTTTTTATCTGGGAGGCAATCTGCTCATAGATGGGTATTTCCCCAGAATTGCTGATCACAATGTTCATTCTCCGGCCTCCTGTTCTGCAGCATCACGGTTCCATATCCTCGTCTGCTGCCGATTCATGATCTGCATCATTCGTATTTACTGTATATCTATAATATATATAGTAATAACAGTTTTGTCAACGATTTCTTGTATTTTTTTCCGTTCTTCCGCTGTATGAGGCTGGGCGGCGCAGAAAATCAGTTGCATTCACGGAAAAATTATATTATAGTACATTTGAAAATTTAGACCATGTATTGATATAAGGAGGAATGAACCATGAAAGCAGTTCAGGTAAAGGAAGGCATTTACTGGGTAGGCGCCCTTGACTGGCACATCAGAAATTTCCACGGCTACACGACAAACCGCGGAGCTACCTACAACGCCTATTTAATTATAGATGAGAAAATTACTCTGATTGACACGGTGAAGGCTCCCTTTGCCGCCGAGATGTTAGAGCGTATCAGCGATGTGGTGGATCCGTCTAAAATTGACTACATTGTATCCAACCATGTGGAGATGGACCATTCCGGCGCTCTTCCGGAGCTTTTAAAGGTATGCCCGAACGCGACGGTTGTCACCAGCGCGCCTAACGGCATCAAGGGACTGACTGCCCACTACGGCGATTATTCCTATCAGGCCGTAAAGAGCGGAGATTCCCTGAATATTGGTTCCAGAACCCTGTCCTTTGTATCGACTCCTATGCTCCACTGGCCTGACAACATGGTCGTATGGTGCCCGGAGGAGAAGGCTCTCTTCTCCAACGACGCGTTCGGACAGCACTACTGCACCAGCTGCCGCTTCGATGACGAGACGGATCTGGCTGTCACTCTGTTCGAGGCCAAGAAATATTATGCAAACATTGTCATGTGCTACGGCTCCCAGGCTGCCGGCGCATGGAAAATTGTGAAGGAATTAAATCCGGATATGATTATTCCAGGCCACGGCGTTATCTGGAGAAGCCACACAGCTGACATTTTAGACGCCTATGAGTCCTGGTCCTCCAAGACTCCGGAGACTGGCGCTCTGGTCGTATTCGACAGCATGTGGCACTCCACAGAGCTGATGGCCCAGGCCATTGCAGAGGGCTTCTCCCGGAAGCAGGTTCCCGTTCATCTGGTAGATTTAAAGACAGAGCACATCTCTGACATCCTGCCATTTGTCCTGGACTGCAAATATATTGCCGCAGGCTCTCCAACCTTAAACAACAACATGATGCCAAACATGGCCGCTTTCCTCTGCTATCTGAAGGGACTTTCCCCGAAAAAACGGGAAGCTTTTGCCTTCGGTTCCTACGGCTGGGGCGGACAGAGCGTGGCGCAGGTGGAGGAAGAGCTTGTAAAATGCGGCTTCAACATCTGCATGGACAAGATCCGCATTCAGTACGTTCCAACCAAGGAGCAGCTGCTGGAAATCGAATCCAAGGTTGAAGCTCTTGTTTCCTAAAAGGAGGAACTTATTTTGAAACCAGAACAGGGGCAGGTATCCTATGGCCTGCCCATCCATTTCCTGATGGCGTTCTGCGGCGGCTTCTTTGGCTCCTATGCGGTTTTTAACAGAATGTCCGTCTTTGGAAACGCCCAGACTGCCAATTTAATTGAACTAATCGGCGCCGTCCTGGGGCACGATTTTCCGGACGCGCTGCTGAGGCTGGGCGCGTTTCTGGTATTTGTGTCTGCTCTTGTCCTGTCTGTCCCTCTGGAACGGCAGCTTCACCGGAAGGCAAAATACCTGACCCTGGCTGTGGAGGCGGCTATTGCCACTGCCATCAGTTTTTTTCCAGAAGATATGAATCCCATCGCAGCCGTATATCCCATTTTTTTCTCCGCTGCTCTCCAGTGGAGTATTTTCCCAGGAGCGGAAGACTTTGTCGCCGCCAACGTCTTCTCCACCAACAATATCAAGCAGACCTTCACTTCCTTGACAGAGTACGTCCTGGAGCGGAAATCCAATCCAGAACGGGCCAGGGAGAAATTAAAAAAGGCCATCTGCTTCGGCGGCACGCTGCTGTCCTTCCACTGCGGCGTTATCAGCGGATTCCTGGGAAGCAGATGGCTGGGGATAAAGAGCAGCCTGCTGTGTCTGATTCCGCTGATGATCGTGTGGGGGCTTTTGCGGAGAGAAGATAGGAAAAAGGATGAATGAGAAAGAAGAGGAAAAACTTTTTGACGCTCCAATGAAAGTCGCTTAAAAAGTTTTCCTCTTCTTTCTTTTTTCCTTTTAGGAGAGGAATAACTTTTTGGTGCTTCAATGAAAACTGCTTAAAAAGTTTTCCTCTTCTTTCTTTTTCTTCCTCTTAGATATAGAACAGCAAGGCTTGCACAGCGAAGTCCACGATAAATGGAATATTTAATGCACAAGCTTTACAATACATCTATTTCCTTCTATATTGATATTAACACTATGCACAAGGAGGAAATTTTATGAAAGAGTCTATTTCTGTCAGCAAAAAAGACTTGATCTCCTGCTTATACCACTCTACTTGTTTATCTACTTTAAAATATACTGGTTTGTCTACTCGTTTGTTGCAGAATCTCTGCTGTCTGTTCTCCTTGAACTCCTCAGCATTCTGGATATCCTCTTTGGAGCTTTTTTTCTGTTTTCAGCTGCTCCATGCTCCTATCTTCTCCGCTCTCTGATCTTAAAATTTTTGACAAATTAAAAGGGTGCTTCTCCTTTCTACCCCAACATCTGCACCAGCACGCCCCCCAGAGTCAGCATCAGGGCGCCGCAGGATCGGGTGACGATCTGGGCGAAGGGCAAAAGCTCCATGCGTTTCGCGCTGCTCAGTACGGCTACGTTGCCGGAACCGCCCATATTGGTGGTGCACATGCCGGCGGCAATCGCAGACTCTAAGGGGTAGAAGCCCATCAGGCGGCCCACAAAAGCGGCCGTCATGGTGATTACTGCCACAGACGCCGTTATGGTAAAGAAGTAAAAAGGCGTCATGGTCTGCATAATGGCCTTCAGATTAATCAAGGTGGCTCCGATTCCCGTCAGGGCCGCCGCCGTCCAGCTGTGGATGGCAAACTGTCCCCACTGTCTGGCCGCGTCCTCCAGCTCCTCTGACAAAATCCCCGTTCCCTTGACGATAACCACAGCTATAATCATCCAGGCATAGGCCGGCACAACGCTGATAAAGTGACTGCAGAGGGCTCCCAATGCATAAAATGCCAGGGAAATAATCAGACCTTTCGAGAGCTGCGGGATAGACGGCTTCATGGGAATCCGCTCCGGGGCCCTGGTTCCATCGTTGACAAGGCGGCCGTTTCCAGTGAGGGAAGGCCGTTTTTCTCCCAGGTTATTGGCCAGTCCTCCAAATACAATGGCCACGCAGTTTCCAAGAACCGTAGCTGGGGCGATCCGGGTGAGAATTTCCCCTGCGTCAGCTCCTAGCGCCGAGGCGTACATGCCGGATAATGGCACCGCCCCAGCCGTCATGCCGCCGCTCGTCATGGGCACTCCGATAAAAAGAATTCCCTCTAAAAAAGAATGTCCCATGAAGAGGCCCAGAACTCCTGTGGCCAGAACCCCCGCCGCCAGGGATATAAGCGCTGTGGGAAGAAGCTTTACTGTAGCGCGGATCAGCAGATCCCTGTCGATATTAAACAGACTGCCGGTGATCAGGGCAGAAATATAAAACACAAGAAACCCCTGCTCGTTGACAAAGCTGTCCATCATCTCATAAGCGTCCTGGGGAAATACTCCGGCCGCCTGCAGGGCCGCCGCCCCCAGAATGCAGACCACGGAGCCGCCCAGATACGTTTTCACCACCGGAATGGTATTTCCCAATGTGTTAAGCCCTGCTCCCAGCACCATCAGAAGAATCAGGGCACCTGCCAGACCTTTTGGCAGGCACCCTGTATACATGCAGACGGTCACCAGAAGCAGAGTCAGCAGATAAGGGAGCCTAATAGCTCCTGATTGCGTCTGTTCCATCGTCTCCCGTCTTCTCAATCTTCCTGATTTCCACATAGTATCCGGCCTTGTCGTTTATCTTTACATAGGCCCGTTCTCCAACTCTGCAGCCGCGGATGGCTTTTCCCAGAGGTGACTCGATACTGATTTTATTTTCCAGAGAATTGCCCCGAATGCTGGTCACCAGACGGTATACGTCCTCCTCCTCGTCGTCCTCGAAATAGAGGGTGACTGTATCATTTAAGCCTACCTCGTCCACTTTAGACTGGTCGGACACCACCCTGGCATTCTTGATCATGTTCTCCAGATAGCGGATACGGCTCTCATTTCTGTTCTTATCCTTTTTAGCCGCATAATACTCAAAGTTTTCGCTCAGATCCCCCTGGGCTCTGGCCTCCTTCACCGCTTCGATGGCTTCCTTTCTCACTACCAGCTTTCTGTAGTCTATCTCTTCCTGAATCTTCTCAATATCCTTTTTTGTCAGCTGCTCCCGCATGATTTCACTCCTAGATCACGTGGCCCTTGGCCTTCATTACCTCAATCACCTGATCCACGTATTTCTCACAGATCGCATTGGTCTCAGCCTCCACCATCACGCGGACAACCGGCTCTGTGCCGCTCTGGCGCAGGAGAATCCGTCCTGTGTCTCCCAGGGCGTCTGATACCTTCCGAACCTCCGCCTGAACGTCCGGATCGTCCTGAGCTGTCTTCTTATCGTGAACTCTCACATTTTTAAGCACCTGAGGATAAATCTCTACCTCATCAGCCAGCTTCTTGAGACTTTCCTTTTTCTCCAGCATAACCTCCATAATCTTTAAGGAGGTAAGGATTCCGTCTCCTGTGGTAGCATGCTTGCTGAAAATAATGTGTCCTGACTGCTCTCCGCCCAGGCAGTGGCCGTTCTGGGACATATTTTCGTACACATACTTGTCGCCTACCGCTGTCTTCTCAAAGGAGATGCCTTCCCGCTCCAGAGCCTTGTAGAGTCCGAAGTTGGACATAATGGTGGTGACAACCGTATTGTTTACCAAGCTTCCCTGCTCCTTCATGTACTTTCCGCAGATATACATGATCTTGTCGCCGTCCACCAGATTTCCCTCGCCGTCTACAGCCAGGCAGCGGTCTGCGTCCCCGTCGTAGGCAAAGCCCACGTCCAGGCCGTTCTCCACCACGTACTTTTGCAGTCCCTCGATATGGGTGGATCCGCAGTTGGTATTAATATTTACTCCGTCCGGATTGTTGTGGATCACATGAGTTTCTGCGCCCAGAGCGTCAAACACGTTCTTGGCAATGGCGGAAGCGCTTCCGTTGGCACAATCCAGTCCCACCTTCTTATTCTTGAAGGAGCGGGTGGCAATGGAAATCAGATAGCCGATATAGCGGTTTCTTCCTGCCGCATAGTCTACGGTACGGCCAATCTGCTCTCTCACAGCATAAGGAATCTCTCCCATCTCCCCGTCCAGGTACTTCTCAATCTCTGTGATAACTTCTTCTTCCAGCTTCTCACCCTTCTCATTGATGACCTTGATTCCATTGTCATAGAATGGGTTATGGCTGGCGGAGATCATGATTCCGCAGCTGAACTCCTCTGTGCGGACCACATAGGAAACACTGGGAGTCGTGGTGACATGGAGCAGGTATGCGTCTGCCCCTGAAGCTGTCAGACCGGCTACCAGCGAATACTCGAACATATAGCTGCTGCGTCTCGTATCCTTTCCAATCACAACCCGGCATTTCTCCTCCGGCTTCTTCTTTCCGTAATACCAGCCGAGGAAACGGCCTACCTTATAGGCGTCCTCCACCGTCAGCGTTACGTTTGCCTCGCCGCGGAATCCGTCTGTACCAAAATACTTTCCCATGTTTCCTATCCTCCTGTTTTATGTCAACTAGATATATCCCCATCCGTTTCTGCCGCCCCGTTTCTGCCGCCCCGTCTCTGTCCCGGCAGTCCTCTTCTCCTACAGAATCTCCTTCAGATACCGGCTCAGAGCGTCCTGCCATGCCGGAAGCGGCGTAAAACCGTTTGCGGCCAGCTTGCTCTTGTCCATGCGGCTGTTCATGGGGCGCTTGGCCTTAGCAGGGAACTGAGAGCTGTCTACCGGCGTCACCTTGACGTCTGTCATGCCTGCCTGCTTAAAGATCTCGCAGGCAAATTCATACCAGCTGCAGAGTCCCTCGTTGGTGGCGTGATAACGTCCGTAATGCTCGGACTCCGTCATGTCCACCAGAAGTCTGGCCAGATCGTAGGTGTAGGTCGGAGATCCGATCTGATCGTCCACTACGCTGACAGCGCCTCTCTCCTGGCCCAGACGCAGCATAGTCTTGATGAAATTCTTTCCGTTTACGCCGAATACCCAGGCAATGCGGACAATGAAGAACTTCTTCACCAGCTCCTCCACCGCCATCTCGCCCTCGCACTTGGTCTGGCCATATACGCTTAACGGCTCTCTCTGATCGTCCGGCTCCCAGGGACGCGTACCCTGTCCGTTAAACACATAATCTGTGCTGATATACATCATCTTGATGTCCAGATCCCGGCAGACCAGAGCAATGTTTCTCGTGCCGTCTGCATTCACTCTGCGGCACAGATCCTCATTATCCTCAGCCGCGTCTACTGCAGTATATGCGGCGCAGTGGATCACTGCGTCAGGAGCTGCCTCTGTAATCACACGGCGGCAGGCCTCCCCGTCTGTAATGTCCATCTCGTCAATGTCCACGCCTACAGACTCATGTCCTCTCTTTGTCAGCTCGTTTACCACATCGTAGCCCAGCTGGCCCTTTACCCCTGTAACCAATACTTTCATTATAATCTGTCTCCATACATTTCTTCAAAATAATTCTGGTACTCTCCGCTGATGATGTGCTTCCACCAGTCCTGATTGTCCAGATACCACTGAATGGTCTGGGCAATGCCTGTGTCGAAGTTGTACTTCGGCTCCCAGCCCAGCTCTGTCTCCATCTTAGTTGGATCGATGGCATAGCGAAGATCGTGGCCTGGGCGATCCTTTACGTACTTGATTAAGCTCTCCGGCTTGCCGAGGGCTTTCAGAATCGTCTTTACTACCTCCAGATTCGTTCTCTCGTTGTGGCCTCCGATGTTGTAGACCTCGCCCTCGCGGCCCTTGTGAATAATCAAATCAATGGCCTCACAGTGGTCAGATACGTGGAGCCAGTCGCGGACATTGGCGCCGTCTCCGTAAACAGGAAGCTCCTCATCAGCCAGAGCGCGGCTGATCATAAGAGGAATCAACTTCTCCGGAAAATGATAAGGGCCGTAGTTGTTGGAGCAGCGGGAAACAGTCACCGGAAGTCCATAGGTTCTGTGGTAAGCCAAAACGAACAGGTCTGCTGCTGCCTTGGAGGAAGAGTAAGGGCTTGAAGTGTGAAGCGGTGTCTCCTCTGTGAAGAACAGATCCGGACGGTCTAACGGAAGATCGCCGTACACCTCGTCGGTGGATACCTGGTGATAGCGCTTAATACCATACTCCTTGCAGGCGTCCAGAAGAGTGGTTGTTCCCATTACATTCGTGCGGACAAAGCTCTCCGGATCGGTGATGGATCGGTCTACATGGCTCTCAGCAGCAAAGTTTACCACTACATCCGGCTTCTCCTCTTCAAATAATCGGAAAATAAACTCTCTGTCAGCAATATCACCCTTTACAAACTTGTAGTTCGGCTTTCCTTCCACTGGCTTTAATGTTTCCAGATTGCCTGCATAGGTTAAAAGATCCAGGTTTACAATCTGATAATCCGGGTATTTATTTACCATGTGGTGCACAAAATTTCCGCCGATGAAACCGGCTCCGCCTGTTACAATAATTTTCATATCTGTTTCTCCTGTCTGACTTTTTCTGAATTTCTGAAATTTCAGGTTTTTATCCTAGTTATGATGGAGCTTATCTACATATTTTCCGTCTAAAACGTCCTTTAAATACTTTCCGTACTGATTTTTCTTATAAACCTCGTAGGCGGCCATCACGTCTTCCCGGCTGATCCAGCCGTTTAAGTAGGCGATCTCCTCCAGGCAGGCAATCTTCCTGTGCTGGTGGGTCTCCACCGTCTTGACAAAGTTCGTAGCCTCCACTAAGGACTCATGGGTTCCTGTGTCCAGCCATGTGAAGCCCTGGCCTAACAGAATCACGTCCAGCTCGCCCTTCTCCAGGTAAATGCGGTTTAAATCTGTGATCTCAAGCTCGCCTCTGGCGGACGGCTTTAAGCTTTTGGCAAACTCTACCACCCGGTTGTCGTAGAAGTAAAGGCCTGTCACGCAGTAGTTGGACTTGGGCTTCTCCGGCTTCTCCTCGATGGAGACAGCCTTTCCGTTCTCATCGAACTCCACGATTCCAAACCGCTCCGGATCATCCACATAGTAGCCGAATACCGTGGCTCCCGACTCCTTGGCCGCTGCGGCTCTGAGACGCTTCGGAAGGCCCTGTCCCTGGAAAATATTGTCTCCCAGAATCATGGCTACCGAATCGCCTCCGATAAATTCCTCGCCGATAATAAAGGCCTGAGCCAGTCCGTCCGGGCTTGGCTGAACGGCATAGCTTAAATCAATTCCGAACTGATGTCCGTCTCCTAAAAGCTCCTGAAACCGGGGCGTGTCCTCCGGCGTGGAGATGATCAGGATGTCGCGGATTCCTGCGCTCATCAGCACGGAGATCGGATAATAGATCATCGGCTTGTCGTAGATGGGCAGAAGCTGCTTTGATGTTACCTTTGTAAGCGGATACAGGCGCGTTCCTGAGCCGCCTGCTAAAACGATTCCCTTCATATTTCTCTCCTTGTAGTTCTTTGTTCCCTGCGTATTTCCTGCTTTTAGGCAGACTTATGCACTATAGGTAATATAGCATAGATAAAAGCGTTAGTAAATGTTTACGGCTTACAAAATCCTTAATATATTATAAAAAAGAAGAGCCTGGGAAGGTATGCGCCCTCTCTGGCCCTGTCTTTTTCTCTTTCTTTTTATTTCCTGAAAAATTTTTCTAACACAGTTTGCTTCCGTTGGCTGTCAGCTTGAATCTGCATCCCAACACCTCGGCTGCTCTCCGGCACATGAGCATCCTTTCCAGGAAGATCTCAAAATAGTCCATGACAGAACACATGGAATCATCCAGTTCCAGTTCCATCTGAATCACCTTCTTTTCCTTCTGAATCACCAGCCTGGAGGACAGCGCCGCATAGTTTACCCGATCATGGGCGTCAAAGGATGCTTTTACCTTATTTCTTACCCTGTTTCTGCGCACATCGGTTTTATCTGCCAGAATCAGAGCCGCTGAGATCGGATCTACGGCAGTTCCTGTCTTTTCATCGTGATTGCCCACTGCAGACATAACCACCGCCGCCTCCTTCAGAGACATTCCCAGCTCCCGCAGAATCTGCCACCCTAATATTGCTCCTGTGTGGGCATGATCACAGCGGTTGACACTGTTTCCAATATCGTGCATATAGCCTGCAATCCGGCTCAGTTCCGCCTCCCTGCCGCTGTATCCCAGCTTCTCTAAAATTTTTCCTGCTGTATCAGCTACCTTGGCGGCGTGGGCAGCAGAGTGGTCTGTGTAACCCAGACTTCCCAGCACCTCGTTTCCCCTCTCTAAAAGAGTATTAATCTCCTTATTTTTTCGAATCTCTTTGTACGTCAGTTCCTTTTCCATATCTGATTTCTGTTTTCTCCTGTTTTTCTTCTATCTTCTGTATTCGTTCATCGTCACATTCTTCGGGCAGCATCCATAGCCAATAGAGAACGCTCGCACTCTGACGCGTCCATGGTGATCTGCCAGCAGAGAGGACTTCCCTTCATATGCTCGGAAGCGTAGCTTAAACCGTTGGTTCTCTCATCCAGAAACGGTCTGTCTATCTGGTTCGGGTCGCCCAGAAGAATCACTTTTGTATCCTTTCCGGCTCTTGTTATGATTCCCTTTGCCTGGCTGGGCGTCATGTTCTGAGCCTCGTCAATCACCAAATATGTCTTTACAATCGAACGGCCCCTGATAAAGTTCAGCGCCTCCGCCTGAATCAGCCCTCTGTCAAAAATCTCTTCTATTTTTCCCTTTAATTCCTTTTCATCGTCATATCTGTCTGCTTCATCTGAATCAATCAGCTGCTCTAAATTATCCATTACCGGCCTTAAAAGAGGAGAAATTTTTTCCTGCTCATCTCCTGGCAGGAAACCGATATCATCGTCAAACTGGGCATTAGGACGGCAGATCAGCATCCGCCTGTATTCGCCGTTTGGATGATTTAGCAGCTTTTCCAGTCCCACAGCCAGCGCATAAAAGGTTTTGCTGGTTCCTGCCATTCCTTTCACAATGACAAGAGGAGCGGAAGCAGCCGGCTGCATTAAAGCCTCCTGGAGAAAACACTGCCCTGCGCTGCGGGGAGTAATGCCATAGGGCTTCTGCTTTCTGTATTCTAATTTTTTAATTTTCCCGTTTTCAACACGGCCCAGCTGTGTTTTATCCGGATTCAGTTCATTTCGCAAAATCAGAAATTCATTTTCAAACAGCTCCAGCTTTATACGGTTTCCCTTCTCATCGGTCTGATAGGCTTCAGAAACAGGGATTCCTTTCTTTTTAAACTCCTTAAAGCTGTCCTCCGGCACATAAGCTTCCGTTCTGCCCCGGTACTGTTCCTGATCAGCCCGGACCTGCTCAGAGATAAAATCCTCGGCCCTGACTCCCAGAATCTGAGCTTTGATTCTGAGGAGCAGATCCTTTGTCACCAGGATGACCTGCCCCTTCTCTGTCCTTGAAAGCCCCTGACAGACTTTTAGAATCCTGTTATCCATCCGCTCCTCCGGAAGATCTTCCGGAAGTACTTCGTTAATAAAGTTCTTTTCTATGTTTAATCTGCCCCCTGATGGGAGTTCTACGCCTTCTGTCAGGTCCCCATTCTGTCTCAGCCGTTCTAATAAACGAATTGCCGCCCTTGCATTGGCTCCTTTTTCCCCATCTGCATTTTTCAGATGATCCAGCTCCTCCAACACAGCCAGGGGAAGGACTACCCGGTGTTCTTCAAAACGTTCTATGGCATCCGGAGCCTGAATTAATACATTCGTGTCTAATACATATGTTTTAATCATCCAAATTTCCCTTTCCTATTCCTCCATGGAGGTTTTTCCCTTCAGAAGCGTACTGTTATCGTATCATTTCTAAGTAAAATCAAAAGGGATGTTTGGGAAAAAGAGCGTAAATTTTTTTATCAAAAAAAGAAGCTCTCCGCCAGATTCGCTGGATTCAGAAAGCTTCTTTTTCTTATCATTATTACAGTACCATGGCCATTTTTATCAGGCCGATGACCAGCAGGTGGGCTGGATAATAGAGATAGAAAAACCATTTCTGCGCTTTTCCCGCTCTCCCGCCCCGGTTCGTCTCCTTCCCATTATAAAGAAACAGGATGGTAAGGCAGGCCGCCGCAGGGCCGGCAGAGGAGAGGACTGTATGAATCAGGGCCTCCACAGGGCTTAAAAGAAGTCCGCAGACGCTGACAAACGTAAAAACTGCGTACAGAATGACCACATACCAGCAGGCCTTCTTTCTGGCCTCCCAGTCCTCCCCTGCGTTCCAGAACAGCAGAGTGAAGAGAGGCGCCATCACCGGCCAGTCGCAGAGGCCGCTGGCAAATACAATTAAAATCCCCAGAACCAGCCGTTTTCCCGCAAACCTGTCGTCGGTTCTTACCACCAGCAGCAGAAAGCAGAGAAGGAGCGTAAACATCATATTAAACGTCATAAGCCGGAACACCAGAAAAAATGGCAGCTGGGAGAGGACTGCGCCAAACAGCAGCCTCTCTCCATAGCGCCTTTTAGAGCTGGTATACCGAAACCCCTCCGCCAGGAAAAAACACATGACAGCGGCGGTAAAATATCCGATATTTACTAAAAGACTGCACAGAAGGCCAGGCGGCAGCAAAGCTGCAGCCGCGTGGTTTCCCGTCATGGTCAAAATGGCGATGAACTTCACCGCCTCTCTGCTGAGGCCATTACCTATCAGATGGTTATTTCTCTGGTCTGTCATCACTCAAAATCCTCCCGGATTACCTCCCAGGCCGCGTCGATGCTGAAGTGATCTCTGATATAGCTCTGAGTCTTTTCTGCCAGCTCTCTGAGCTTTTCTGTGTCGCTGTACGTTTTAACCACCGTATCGGCGAAGGCCTCCGGCTGATCCTCTACTAAAAGCACATCCTCTACGCCGGGAATTCCTTCGCTGCCCACAGAGGTGGTGACGATAGGCGCTCCGTTGTAGATAGCCTCCACCACCTTGCCCTTGACGCCTGCGCCGTACCGGAGAGGAACCACCACCAGACGGCAGGTCCGGTAAAGCTCAGAAAGCTCCTCCTCGCTGACAAAGCCCTTCACGACAATGCCGTTTCCAGGCTGTTCCAGGGCCTTAATCTCCTCTGTCACCTTAGAACCTACAATGTAGAAATTCACAGACAGTTTTTCCCGGATCAGCGGGAATACCTCTCTTGCAAACCATAAAACGGCGTCCGCGTTCGGCGGATGGGCAAAGCCTCCCACAAACAGCAGGCCCTCCCTCTTCTCAAAGTCCAGATTCAGATTGTTTAAGAAGTCCTCGTACACATAGGCTGTGATCGCCTTGGCCTTCACCGTGTCGTCAATCTCATGGATCGCCTCAATCTCCACCTCCGACGGATAGTAAGACACCGCCGCCTTGTGCATCAGGGTAAATTCAATGGATTTCCAGTAGTCGGAATCCCGCTTTTTCGCCGGATCTCCAGTCAGCTCATATTCCCTGAACTCCCGCAGGAAATGCAGATCGTGGCCGTAGAAGATGATCTTCATATTGGTATGCTCTGCAATGTAATCTACGTACTTTGTGGCAATGTGGGGCCTGTTCAGATAGGCTGCCGTAATCTCGTTCCCATTTTTATCCAGCCAGTCCCAGATGCCCGTCACATACTCCTGGCCGTAGAGGATCTCGATTCCCATCTGCTGCAGAGTCGTGGAATAAGGCTCCTCATGAAGGTAATTGTCCCCTAAAAACTTGACCACATATCCCTTTTTCAGGAACATCTTCAGGTACTGGAACGTGGTCTTCGATCCTGCGTCACGGTCAAAGGTAGGCACGTAGTGATCCACCACCAGGATGATTTTCTTGCCCTGGCTGCGCTCTCTGGCACGGAATGGATTTGGATTTCCCGTGTTGACGCACTGCTTCTTAAACTCTTCCGCCCACTTTTCCTTCAGTTTTTCGCTGTTCTCCACCTGGTACCGCTTTAAGCCGCTTCCGTTGACGTCCGTGCCGTTGGAAACGCCCTCGAAGTGGATGACCTTGGAGAGGGGCTGGTAAACCACTCTGTATCCCGCCTTTCTCACCTCGAAAGCCAGGTCAGAGTCCTCACAGTAGGCCGGGGCAAACCGCTCATCAAAACCGCCGATCTGCTTCCACAGCTTCACAGACAGCAGAATAGCCGCTCCGGAAATATAGTCCACATCTTTGACGTAGTTGTATTCCGCCTTGTCCGGATCGTCCAGGCGGCCGTAATTCCAGCCGGAACCGTCGCTCCAGATAATTCCGCCTGCCTCCTGGAGCCGTCCGTCGGGATATACCAGCTTGGATCCCACCATTCCGATGGTGCCGTCAGACTCAATGAGGCGGACCAGAGAGCTTAACCACCCCTCCGTCACCTGGGTGTCGTTGTTTAAGAACATCACATATTTTCCCCTGGCTGCCTCGGCCGCCTGGTTGCAGTTCCTTAAAAATCCCTGGTTTGTCTTGTTCCGGCGGATGACCAGGTTCTCGGCAAACTCCGATAAATGCTCTGTGGCGTCTGTGGACACGTCATCCGCGATAATCACCTCGTAGCTCACGTCCTTCGTATGCTCTAAAATCGAGGCCAGACAGAGATAGGTGTAGTGGATCTGGTTGTACACCGGGATCACGATGGAAACCATCGGATGCTCCTCTTTCGGAAATACCAGCTTTCCGTAGGTCAGGTACTCGTCCCCAATCTCAAAGTGTCCCTTAATGCGGTTCTTCCCCTCGTCTGTGGTGTACAGTTTCAGGCTGGAGGCCGGGTGAAGCACCGTATTTTTCACATAGCCCAGCTTCTTTCTCTTTACCGTACCTTTCGGAACCGCTCTGTTAAAGGCCTGTCCTGCCTTTCTTCTGGCCTTGAAAATCAGGGCCTCGTGGCGGTTTAAGTAAGAAAGTGTTTTTCCCATCTCCCCGATTTCCCGGCGCAGATCCCCGATCATGGTCTCCAGATTCGCCACATGGTTGTTCGTCAGGCGCTGAACCTCCTGGGCCTTTCTGAGGGCAATGTCCTTCTCCGCGTTCTCCGCCTTCAGCTGGCTGAGCCGGTCTTTTACCCGCTCCATCTCCTGTTCTGCCTGGCGCAGCTCCTTCATGGTCTTAGTGGAAACGTAGTAATTGTCCTGAAGGATCCTCTGATTCTCCCCATGGACATAGCTCTGGAAGGACCGCTCCATCGCCTCACAGACAGGAAACAGCTTCGCATCCAGGGAAAATTCTGTCAGGAACTCACTGCGTTCCGGAAACAGATCTGCAAGCATCGGACGGTGATCCTCATAAAAATAGAAGAGAACCCTGTACTTCAGGAAGCTCACCGGCACAGGAAACGGAAATACCCACTCGTAGTCCAGAGCTATGGGAATCTCCTCCAGAGCCTCCCCGCCCTCCTCATATTCTGGATTCCGGCACATCATAACGTTGTCAAACAGAGCGTCTGCATTGGCGGTCCGAAACGACGTCTCCTGTTCTCCAAACGCCTCCTCAAAGGCCTTTTTCTGCTCTTCAAAGGAAGAAATCTCCGCCTTCTCTCCGGCCGCCGGCTGTCCGAACACCTCCAGAAACTCCGGCGTCATGTTGAATTCAGACACATACTCCAAACGGCAGGAAACAGCCGTGTCAAGGGCCTCTTTTACCGCCTGCTTCACACGCTCCCGCCTGTCTTCCTGCGCTTCTCCGGCTGCCGGGGAAACTGCTTCCCCCAGCCGCTTAGACAGCGTGTCCCCTGTCAGGAAGGGGAACCGGGCCGTACGCCCGCCGTCTCTGATTTCAGGCTTTAAAAAAGTCAGCCGTCCGCTCTCCTCAGAAAGCAGACGGTATTTTTCTTCAAAGGAACGGATATGGGCCTCTCCCTCCGGGCAGAGAGCCGTTTTATCCACTGTCTTTTCTCCCTGCTCCAGCCGGATAGCCGTCTTAATCTGAAAGTCCTTCCGCCTGGTTCCGTTATATTTTACATAAATGGTCTCTGCCATGGCCTACTCTCCTTTTTTCCAGATAATAAGAAAGGAATCCGCAAAATTAGCAAACTGTCCGTTCTCACAGGCGGCCTCAAACTCGGCTCCCACGTCGACGGACGGATACTCCGGGAAATCATACAGCGTATGGATTCCAGCCAGCTCCCCCTTTGACGGAAGGCAGCGGTCTGAGTAAATCACAGTCGGAACCCGGTAATCCGGCATGGGATAGTAAAAGGCGCATCCGGGAAACAGCGCGGACAGGCGGTTTCTTGTAAGACTTACCTGATCCCTCTTCCCTCCGGCCAGATATTTCAGTCCGAACCGGTTGCAGACGGCGGCTGTCACCGTTCCGCCAGGCTTTGCCAGATCCCGCAGGATTTCCGCCCACTGGTCCTCAGGCTCTTGAAAGCCCCCTGCACAGACCACATAATCGTATCTCTTTCCCGCCTGAAGCAGCTCCCGCAGCGGACCTCCCACGCAGGAAACAGGCGCTCCCTCAGAGGTATCCGGAAATCTCTCCCTGACTATGTCCAGCTGTTCCTCAGACTCGTCCCACACCGTTACCGCTTTTACACGTCTTTTAAAAAGCCCTGTCAGAGCGCCGTAATCGGCTCCCACCTGCAAAAGCTCTCCGTCTGCCTGAAACTCATACCACTCCAGAAGGTTTTCCCTGAGAGGAGAAAGGGCCATAAAGCAGTCCAGATCCACGCAGCTGTTCAGGGCCGCCGTCCTGTCGTCCCCGTATTCCCTTATAAGGGAAATCAGTTTCTTATTTAAGTCCTTCATGCTCCGCCTCCTTTACTCTCCCGCCCTGGTAAGCTTCGTCTCCACCTGAGACTCCATGTCGTAGACGCCTACTGTATTCTTGTTGGAAATGACGGTAATGTTCGCCACGTCATAGAGGCGGTGGTACACCACGTGCTCCCCGTTCTCAAAGCCGGTGCAGCTCATGGACAGAAGGTACTCTCCGCCCTGCAGAGTCATTTTCTGGGTGAAGGATACCTCGTAGACGTCCCCCTTCTTCACAGGCTTCACATCCGTTCCCTCAAACATGGTGTTGGTTCCCGACAGATCCGTGCCCTTTTTGTCCTTGATCGTGTAGGTGAAAATCGGGGCCTGGATCTCTGTATTGAAACGGATTTTTTCTTTAATTGTGAACATCTCCCCCTTCAAAAGAAGGTTGGTCAGATTCCCCCGCTCATCGCACAGCCCCAAGTCAATGATCTCGGCCCTTCCATCTCCGTACTCTGTCCTGTTTCCGTTGATCGTAATCTTATCCTTCATCAGGCCTGGTTTCTGTCCAGATTCATTCTGTCTTTCCGCAGCGGACAAAATCTCCTGTCCGTCCTTTCCTGAACCGGAAATTCCCTCCCCGGAAAAGTCGTTCATCTGGGCCAGCTCCTCGTTCAGGGAATCCAGCTGTCCCGCCAGAATCTTCTTGTAAAGATCCACCATTTTTCCGGCTGGTCCCTCAGCCACAAATTCTCCTCGGTTTAACAGCACTACTTTATCACAGTACTTGATCACACTTCCCATATCGTGGGTAACCATGACAATGGTCGTGCCATTTTTCCTCAGCTCGTCCATTCTCCGGTAGCACTTGGACTGGAAAAATACGTCCCCCACAGACAGCGCCTCGTCTACAATCAGAATCTCCGGCTCCACGTTGATGGAGAGCGCGAAGGCCAGACGGACGAACATACCGCTGGAGTAGGTCTTTACCGGCTGATACACAAAGTCCCCGATATCGGCAAATTCCAGAATGTCCGGGAGCTTCTCATCCATCTCTTTCTTGGAAAAGCCCATCATGGTTCCGTTCATGTAAATATTTTCAATTCCTGTGTAGTCCTGGTTAAAACCGGCTCCCAGCTCCAGAAGGGCGGAAATCTTTCCGTCCACCTGCACTTCTCCGGACGTGGGGGTGAGAACTCCCGTAATAATCTTTAAAATCGTGGATTTTCCGGATCCGTTGGTTCCGATGATTCCCACCGTCTCTCCCTTCTTCACATTAAAGGAAAGGTTCTGAAGGGCATAAAAATCCTTGTGATAATTTTTATGAGTCACGCTCAAAGATTCCTTTAACCTGTCAATGGGCTTGTCATACAGACGGTAAATCTTGGTCACATCCCTGACGGTGATGGCGTTTGTCTCTGGTTCATTCTGTTTATTCAATGGAATATTCCTTTCTGTTTTATCTTCCTACTATATCCTTATTTTCTGCGTCATATCCGCAAATCTCTCTCATTCTGGCGCTGCCTGTACTCGCAAACTCACGCTCCGCGTTTTCTGTCTGCTTCCCAGACTGTTTGCTCGCTTTCACTCCAAAATGCTGCTGTGGTACATTATACCATAGTTCTTTGGTTTTTACAGCTTTTTTAAGGGGCGGGCCACGACAAACGCATAAACAAAAAGCCTTTTCTTAAATCATTGTAGAGCAGGCGAAACCAGCAGGCTTTGCGGCTAGCTGCGTTAAAATATTCTAATCGAAATACAGTTCCGTTTTTTGACTGACTGGCGTTTCTGAAGCATCCAGCCCTGAAACGTATCCGGCTGTATTCAGTTTAACTGCTTTTATGCTTTCATCTGGCATCAGTTCCAATTCCAGAATTTTTGACTGGAGCACAGAAGAACCAATTTCCGTATCATTTCCTTTACTTTTGCAGTAATCAGAAGAATATACGATAGTATAGGATGTTCTATTTCCCTGCTTGGCTGTCTCGATACATTCGATTTCTGATGAATGTATCGTATCCCAGACACCTTCAAAAAACTGCTCCAAAGAGGGAGCTTTATCCAGAGGAACCTCAACGGTAAAATTGTCACCTCCTGATGAAACAATTAAGGAAGTCCCGTCTTCTGATGTTTCTGCTGTCTGGTATGGCTTTCACAGAAGGATCTGCAAACGAATCATAAATAGCTTCTTTATAATGCAGTTCAGAGCCCCGATGAGAAAAATCAATCTGGCGTCCGACCGTTTCAATTTCTCCTCCTATGTTCCATTCAGTATTGATAATGAAAGAGCCGGACTCTGCATTTACGGTCTGCGTCCGGATGGAATTCAGATAATTGACCGTATTCTGCTTCTCTGCATCCGGCGGGGCAGACGAGCATCCTGCCAGAAAACAGAGAAAAGCGATCTCTGACACATAAAAATTGATTTTCTTCATTTCATCTTACCTAAAAGTTATGATGTGCAGCCTTTTTCAGGAGGATTTTTTGCCTCTCCTTCTGGATAAGAGCTGCCAGGAATTTTATTACTATCCATAATTATGTCAAAAAAATCCCTAAAAATCAACATGGCGTCCGTGGGCAAAGAATATGCTATGGAAAGTTGCGCGCGGAATGAATTCCATACGCTCCGCAATGGTATCAAACACCGCAATGGCCGCGATTTTCTCTTCGAAAAAGAATGGAACTAAATAGTTTTGCCCGCCGCGTGTTTAACCTGCGGCGGGCATTTTTTTGCTCTGTCTATTCCTTTTTTTCTGTCTGCTTCTATACCTATTATATTTTTTCTTCTCTATTTTCCCTGGATCACGTCCTGGGCCATAGAAAACAGGGTTTCTGCATCCACAGTTCCTTCCATATCGAGGAAATTGTAAGCCTTTCCGTCTGCCTTCCAGTCCACGGATCTCACCTTCTGCACATACACCTGATCGCTTCCATAGGAAATCGTGAAATTGGAGTTTTCCATGTCCTTCTTGTCCTGCTCTGTCAGCTCATAATCCGGCGGAACTACCTTCATGGTCGTCTCATAGTAGCTGACTGTAATGCCTCCGATCTCTCTGATCTCAGCCGCTTCCGGCGTTTTCGCCTCTGCGTCTCCTGCCTCTTCTGCAGACTCTTCTTTCAGTTCCGGCATAATGCTGGCCGTAATCTCGCTTCCGTCCTTCTCATAGGTCATAAAAATGTCCGTATACTGGGTTCCCGGTATGCCGTTGCCCTCCGCGTCAACCGCCTGGCCGTCTCCTGTATTGACGTTTTTAAAAGCATAGCCGTTTGAGAAGGTTTCCGGCATTCCCGTCTCAAATCCAGCCTTCTCCTCCGCTGTGTCAAGGCCGCTGTATTCGGATACCTCCGTCAGGTGGCTGCTTCCCACCATCAGGCCTGTCATCTTTCCTGTCGCATAACAGGTAATGCTTCCAATCGCCACAATCACTGCTGCCGCCAGGGCCACTTTTCTTTTCTGAAACTTCATAATCACTGCCTCCTTCTCTGAACCTTTTCTCTTCTCGATTCTTTCATTCTCAATTCTGTCAATTTCCCGGTCGATCCGCGTTTTTAACGAGTCGGGAGCCGCCATGCGCTCTGCCTCTCCTTTAAACAATTCCCTGATTGCTTCGTCTTCCTTCCTGCTCATAGACAGCTCCCTCCTTTTTCATTTCCCGCATCAGTTCCATTTTCACCTTTCGTCTGGCTGAAAACAGCCGGGACTTGACCGTTCCTTCCAGGCATCCCATAATCGACGCGATGGTCTTTGTGGAACACTCGCTGTAATAATAGAGAATCAGCGTTGTCCTGTATTTTTCATCCAGGCCGTCCACAATCGCTCTGAGCCGTTGTCTCTCTTCTTTCTTAAAAATCTGTTCTGGATTGCCATCCTCTGACGCCTCTGAAGCAATGTCTGCGTGGATTAAAATTTCCTCGTCAGGAAATTCCCGCTTCCGGCTGTCAGACTGTTTCCACGCAGTTCTTGTCAGGATCCTGTAAAACCAGCTTTTAAAACCTTCCGCATTTTTCAGCTGCCCTATATTCACATACACCTTCACAAAGGTGTCCTGGACAATATCCTCCGCATCGGCTCTGTTTCCTGCCAGAAACCAGGCGGTCCTGAAAGCCTGATCCTTATAACATTCATACAGGGCATCAAACGCTTCCCTATCTCCGGCCATCAGCCGTTTCACAAGCTCCGTCTCTTTCAACTGTCTGATATCTCCTTCCCTTTTTGGTATACCTGTCTATAAGAGCAGCCAAACTGGTAGTCGGTTCATTTTTTAATTAAAAAACATAAAAAACAGAGGGAAAACCTTTCCGCTCCGATGAAGCTGGAGCCAGGCTTTTCCTCTGTTTCTATCTAACAGCTGCAAAGGTAAATTAAATCCGCTGCAAACTATGAAAGACCATGCGCAGAATCTGCCGGTTCATCGGCTGGCTGCGTTTCCTCCCACGCTCTTTCCTACTCCTCACTTCCCCGCAGAAACGCCAGCCGCGCCTTGATCTCCTTCTCATATCCATTGTCCGACGGCTCGTAGAAGACCGCGCCCTCCATGCCGTCCGGCAGATACTGCTGCTTTACATAATGATTGGGGTAATCGTGGGCGTACTTGTAGTCCAGCCCCCGTCCAAGAGCCGCCGCGCCGCTGTAATGGCGGTCCTGCAGATGGGGCGGAACCGGCATCAGCGTCTGGGTTTTCACTGCCTTCATGGCCGCGTTGATGGCGTTGACAGCGGAATTGCTCTTAGGCGCGCAGGCCACGTAGGAGGCGGCATTTGAGAGAATAATCTGGGCCTCCGGCATTCCCACCCGCTCCACGGCCAGAGAAGCGCTGACCGCCACGGTAAGGGCCATGGGATCTGCATTTCCCACATCCTCGGAGGCGCAGATCATGATCCTTCTGGCGATAAACTTAATGTCCTCCCCCGCATAGAGCATCCGCGCCAGATAGTACACAGCCGCATCCGGATCCGATCCTCTCATGCTCTTAATAAAGGCGGAAATGGTATCGTAGTGGTTGTCTCCCCCCTTATCGTAGCGCACCGCACGTTTCTGGATACACTCCTGGGCCACGTCCAGGTCAATGTGAATCAGCCCGTCCTCTGCCCGCTCTGTAGTAAGAATTCCCAGCTCCACCGCATTGAGAGCCGCCCTGGCGTCTCCGTTGGCCATATCGGCCAGAAATTCCTCTGCCTCCGGTTCCAGCACAGCCTGGTACATGCCCATTCCCTTCTCAGAATCTGTCACCGCGCGGCGCAGAAGCTCCTTAATATCATCCTTTTCCAGCTGCTTCAGTTCAAAAATCCTGGATCGGGAAATAAGAGCTCCGTTCACCTCAAAATAGGGATTTTCTGTGGTCGCTCCAATCAAAAGCAGCGTTCCATCCTCCACAAAAGGAAGCAGATAGTCCTGCTGGCTCTTATTGAAGCGGTGAATCTCGTCCACAAACAGGATCGTCTTCTGCCCATACATGCCGAGGGCGTCCTTGGCCTCCTTCACTACCTCCTCCATGTCCTTTTTTCCGGCCACAGTAGCGTTAATCTGGGTAAACCGGGCGCTGGTCGTGTTGGCAATCACCTTGGCCAGAGTCGTCTTTCCCGTTCCCGGCGGCCCGTAAAAAATAATAGATCCCAGCTTATCTGCCTTGATGGCGCGGTAAAGCAGCTTATCCTTCCCGATGATATGCTTCTGCCCCACTACCTCGTCCAGGGTGGAGGGCCGCAGCCGGGAAGCCAGCGGCGCCTCCTTCTCCATGGTATTGCTTCTCATATAGTCAAATAAATCCATCTTGTCTGCACCTTCCCTTATTTCCTTTGTCAGTCAATCAAAAGCTCGTCTACTGTAACAAAAGTATAGCCCTGCTCCCCCAATGTGTCAATGGCCGCCAGCGCCGCGTCCACCGTAGTTGGAAAGATGTCGTGCATCAGCACAATCTGATGCTTTCCGGCGTTCCTTTCAATGGACCTCAGCACTTTCCCGCTGTTCTGGCTCTTCCAGTCCAGGGTGTCGATGTCCCACAGCACAGGCGTCATGTCGAGGGCGTCCTCCAGCTGTCCGTTCCATTTTCCGTAAGGAGGTCTTATGTAAACTGGTTCTTCTCCCGTCACCGCCTCGATCTCCCGATTTGTCTTTCGGATCATGGAAATGGCGGTCTCTGCGTCCTCCTTGGTCAAATCTACATGGCGGTAGCAATGGGTTCCTATCAGATGGCCATCCTCCTTCATCTGACGGATCAGCTGCTCATTGCCAGGAATATTTTCCCCCAGAAGGAAAAAAGAGGCCTTCACATTCCGCTCTCTCAGGCCGTCCAGCAGCTCCTTCGTGCAGACCGGGTGGGGGCCGTCGTCAAAGGTGAGAGCCAGAAACCGATTCTCTCCGCCCGGCTCCTCTCCTCCCCCTCCTGTTCTTCCCCCGTTCCCAGTCCCCCTCTCCAAAGTCCCGTCTCCTGCCTCAGAGACAGGAAGGGCTGATTCTCCTTCGGACACACAGACTTTCCTCTCTCCTCCTGCCAGCCTGGCCAGGTTCAGAGCCAGCAAAAGATCCACCATGACGATCAAAAACAGAATCCCTGTCTGCCTGCGAAATCGTTTCACATCTTCCACCCCCTTGTCTCATATATACGGGACTGGCTGGGAAGATAGACGTATGATTTCCCTGGACAACAAATGGGAGAGGCCCTCCGAAACAGCCGGAACACCTCTCCCATCCATATATTTTTTATGCCTGATATCTTCTGATATCTGTTTTAGCCTGCGCTCATCCAGCGCTTCGCAGGCGCCGTTTTCTCCTGTTTCGGTCCCCTGCCACGCGTTCTAGGCCTTTATGCCCCCACCAGAGCGGAAATTCCGAAGTAGGACAGCACAATGATTCCCAGCACAATCCTGTAGTAGCCGAAAAACTTGAAATCGTGCTGCTTTACATACTCCATCAGGAATTTAATCGAGTAGACCGACACTCCGAAGGCCACAGCCATTCCAAAAATCAGATAAAAAATCTCATACATCTGGAAAGAAGCTCCCTCCAGCATAAATTTCACAATCTTTAAGAGACTGGCCCCAAACATAACGGGAATTCCCAGGAAGAAGGAAAACTCCGCAGCCGCTCCCCTGGAGCAGCCAAGCAGCATAGCTCCCAGGATGGTCGCCCCTGAACGGGAGGTTCCCGGAACCATGGCAAGCACCTGGAACAGTCCGATAGCCGCCGCCGTCTGGAAGGAAATCTGCGTCACCCGCTGAATCCTGAACTTCACGCCGCGGTTTCTGTTCTCCAGTAAAATGAAAAACACGCCGTACAGAATCAGCATGGCGGAAACCACATAGCCGTTCATCAGCTTATCTAACAGATTGTCAAAGGGAAGTCCGATGACTGCCGCCGGAATACAGGCCACCACGATTTTCATCCACAGGCGGATCGTAGCCCGTTTCTGATTCTGAGTCTTTCTCGGAGAAAAGGGGTTCAGCTTGTGGAAGTACAGAACTACCACCGCCAGAATCGCTCCCAGCTGAATCACCACCATAAAGACCTCCCGGAAGGCCTCGCTTACATTCAGGTGAATGATCTCATCCACCAGAATCATATGTCCCGTACTGCTGATAGGAAGCCACTCCGTAAAGCCCTCCACAATTCCCAGCACAAGAACCTTCAAAATTTCAAAAAAGTTCATACTGTTCCCTCTCGTTAAATATTTTCAATCTGCCAGTCAATTGGCTCAATTCCATGCTCCTTCAGATATTCGTTGGTGCGGCTGAAGGGCCTGCTGCCGAAAAATCCCCTGTAGGCTGACAGCGGGCTGGGGTGGGGAGCCTCCAGAATCAAATGCTTCGGATTGGTGAGCATGGCTTTCTTCGTCTGCGCCGGTCTGCCCCATAAAATAAACACCATAGGGCGGTCCTGCTCATTCAAGGCGCGGATCGCCGCGTCTGTAAACTCCTCCCATCCGATTCCGCGATGCGAATTAGCCTGGTGGGCGCGGACAGTCAGAACTGTATTCAGAAGCATCACGCCCTGATCCGCCCATTTTTTCAGATATCCGTTGTTCGGCACATAGCAGCCCATATCGTCGTGAAGCTCCTGGTAAATATTTACCAGGGAAGGGGGCGTATCCACGCCCGGCTTGACAGAAAAGCAGAGGCCATGGGCCTGGCCGTAGCCGTGGTACGGATCCTGCCCTAAAATCACCACCTTCACCTGAGAAAGTGGGGTAAATTCAAACGCATTGAAAATATCGTTGGCGTCTGGATAGACAGCCCTCGTCTCATACTCGTGCTTCACCGTCTCGTACAGTTTTTTATAGTAAGGCTTCTTAAATTCCGCGCTCAGCGGCTCAAGCCAGTCGTTGCTGATTGCTCCCATCAGGCTTCTACCTCTCTTTCGTGACTTTCGCTTCTGTAGCTTTCGTCTGCGCCGTCATGCGGGGGAAATAAATCTCTGCACCGACGCTGCTCTTAAAATAGTAACACAGAGCCGGAGAATAGACAATGATTACCCGTCAGTTTTTTAAACATGCGGCGGCCATCCTCACAAAATCCACGGAATTGGCCTGAACAGAGACGGAGCTGTCCCCGATATCCTCTGACACCTGGGCAAACGTCTCATTCACACGATACATATGCGCCTTCTTGTTAAAAAAGACCGTCTTTTCAAAGGGCCACCGAATCAATTTAGGAAGCAGAAAGCCTTCCCCCAGCTCCACCGCCAGAAGCTCCCTGTTCAGAGTCCTTCCCAGCCATTCCTGGTAAGCCTTCCACTGAGGCAGATATCCCTCCTCAATGTAGGTCTCTGCAAAAATGGTATTTCCCGTCAGCGGCGCGCCGCAGTGGGGGCAGAGGCCGTCTGGGATCTCTCCCGGCTCCCAGATATCCCTGGTACAGGCCCTGCTGCACTGCTGCCACTGCTCATTGCCGCAGGGGGCCGTAATCCTCCCCTGATCCGGCGCGCTTTCCCGTATCAGCCCGTCGGTCACAGTTGTGATAATAAAATAGTCCTTTCCCTCTGTCAGAGAATAGAGGGCCTGATAAGCCTCTGCAAGCTCTTCTCTGGAACGCTTTTCTCCAGCCGCCCACTCGTCTCCCACGCCAATTAAAAGGCAGGACGCACTGGAAACCGCCTCTTTAAACTGTGTGAGCTGTTCCTCTAATTTCTGTTTTTCCATATTCTTCTCCTGTATCTGCCATTTGCCGCGCTATCTTGCTGCGCCGCCCTGCTGCGCTGTATGCTCCTGCCTGCTGCGCCGTATGCCTCTGCATTTCTCATTTGTTCTGTCTGCAGACGCCGCCTTTATCTCTCCTCTTCCTGTTTGCCCGCATAGGCTTTGAGCATGGCTCTCACAGATCTGGCCATCTCCTTGGAGAATGCTGCTCCTGTCTTTCTCTTATAGAAGGCCTGGGCAAAATTGTCGGCGGTGATCGCCGGCCCTTTCACGAAGCCGGAGGCCTTTTCAGCAAACATGTGGTCCAGCTCCTCGTCTGACAGCCTTTTATAGGTTTCCTCGAAAGCTACGTATTTCTTGTCAAATCTTTTTCTGTATACACGCTTGTGGCCTTCCTTATAATATCCCAGGCACAGAAGGGAAATGGGAACTGCGTGATCCGGGAGCTGAAACAGCTCTTTGTGGTACTCATAATTTTCCAGAATATCTCCAATGTAGCAGGATCCGATTCCCAGAGATTCCGCCATCAGCACAGCGTTCTGGGCGGCAATCATGGTATCCTCAATGGAAAGCAGCAGATCCGATTCGTTGGGTTCCTCCCAGGAAAGCCCCTCCTCCCTGGCGGCAAACTCCATGCAGCCCTTTGACCTGTAGTAATCAAACCATTTCTGCTGATCCGCCAGAAAGAGCAGAAGCACCGGAGCCTTGGCGATAAACGGCTGATTGTCGCAGCTTTTAGAAAGCTTGTCCTTCGTCTCCTGACTCTTAATTACAATAATCGAATAAAGCTGCTGATTTCCGGCTGTAGGCGCCAGAAAAGCCGCCTCCAAAATCTGATCCAGGTCGGAATCTGCTATCATTCTGTCGTCATAAACGCGAAGCGAAGTTCTCGTCTTAATTGTCTCTGATACGTTCATCCTATCCCCTCCCTTGTACTCAATTACATACTATTATACAAAAGAATTCCAAAATTTTCATCTCAATTTAGAATATTCCCGTTTGAGATTCAGAAACGAAAAAGAAGTCCGAAACGCACAATGCGTCCCGGACTTCTTTTTCGCTGTAATGCATTTAGTTTGTATAGAATGGCAATGAATTACTTTAATGTAATCTTTGCTCCCTCTGCCTCTAACTTTGTCTTAAGGTCCTCAGCCTCTTCCTTGGAAACGCCAGCCTTAACTACCTTCGGAGCTCCGTCAACTACTTCCTTAGCTTCCTTTAAGCCAAGACCTGTAGCCTCACGAACAACCTTGATAACCTTAACCTTGTTAGCGCCAACCTCTGTCAGCTCTACGTCGAACTCTGTCTTCTCCTCAGCTGCCTCGCCTGCGCCGCCTGCTGCTGCAACTACAACGCCTGCTGCTGCGGATACACCAAACTCTTCCTCGCAAGCCTTTACAAGCTCGTTTAACTCTAATACGGATAACTCTTTAATAGCCTCAATGAACTCAGCTGTTGTTAACTTTGCCATTTTAATTTCCTCCTGTTTATTAATGTTTTAAAATATAGTTCTGCCGGCTTTCCCGGCCTCTCCTGATTCCTTCAAAAAATCAGACGGCTCTTTCTCTATGCGGCTATGCAGCCCATATCATATGAGAAATTAAGCCTCCTTTGCCTCTGCGATCTGATTGATAACGCGTGCAAAGTTTGCGATCGGGGACTGGATGCTTCCCAGTAACTTTCCGAGAAGAACTTCTCTGGACGGGATAGTAGCGATAACCTGGATTCCCTTCGCATCGTAGTATGTGCCCTCTACAACACCGGCCTTTAACTCTAACTTGTCTGCCTTCTTAGCAAACTCAGCTAATACTCTTGCCGGAGCAGTAGCGTCTTCCTTGGATACAGCTAATGCTGTAGGTCCTTCCAGATTCGGCTCTAAAGCTTCGAACTCAGTTCCCTTTGCAGCAAAGCGGATCATGGTGTTCTTATATACCTTGTAAGTAACACCAGCTTCTCTTAACTGCTTACGAAGCTGTGTATCCTGCTCAACAGTTAATCCGCGGTAATCAACAACTACTGCAGACTTTGCGCCATTGAGTAACTCAGAAATCTCAGCAACGATAGGCTGCTTTAACTCAACTTTTGCCATGAATGGTTTACCTCCTGTTTTATTTTCGTCGTATGAACCGCCAGGAGTCTTACAGAAAAAACCTCCCTGCACAAGACAGGGAGGCACAATTTACATCAGTAAGTGTACGTTTCCTCGGCAGGCGTTTTTACCTTATGCCTTGCGGCACCTGCTGTCTTAGGCAGTCAATACTTAAGTAAAATATCATATTTTTTTATGGTTGTCAAGGAAATTTGCATAGAAAAAATACAGAAAAAATGCACGAGGAAAACTTTTCTTGTTCCGTTTAAAGTCACCGAAAAGTTTTCCTCGTTCTATTTTCCTCTTTACAGCATCGGCTCAACCAGCTTCTGAACAGCCTGTCCCAGTTTCTCGGACTTCTCGTCTGCATCTGCCAGGGAGGTTCCCTTTACGCCGTAATAGAACTTGATCTTGGGCTCTGTTCCGGACGGGCGCACGCACAGCCATGCCTGATCCTCCAGGTCATAGTAGAGCACGTTGGAGGACGGAAGGCCGGTAGGCTTTACCTCTCCGGAAGCCATGTCGCGGATGGTATCTGCCTTGTAATCTCTCACAGAGATAACCTTGCTTCCTGCAAATTCAGCCGGAGTGTTGTTTCTGAAATACTCCATAATCTTCTGAATCTTCTCCAGTCCCTCGATACCCTTTAAGCTGATGGCCTGAACGGCGTCCTTATAGTAGCCGTATTTCTCGTACATGGCAATCATGGCATCCCACAGAGTCATGCCCTTCTCCTTATAGTAGGCAGCCGCCTCGCAGAGAGCCGCTGTGGCGGAAATGGCGTCCTTATCTCTGGCATAGCTTCCAATCAGGCAGCCGTAGCTTTCCTCCATGCCAAACAGGTAGGTTCCCTTTCCTTCCTGCTCGTTCTTTAAAATCTGCTTTCCAATCCACTTAAAGCCAGTCAGCACTTCGATCAGCTCTGCGCCGTAGTGGGCGGCCACTGCGTCTACCAGATTTGTCGTAACGATCGACTTTACCACCTGGCCGTCCGCTGGGATCTGGCCGTTTGCCTGCTTCTGGCTCAGCACATAATCGCAGAGCAGAGCTCCCGACATGTTTCCTGTCAGCGGAATATACTTGCTGGATTTATCGTCCTTTACATAGACGCCCAGACGGTCTGCGTCCGGATCTGTTGCCAGTACCAGATCCGCATTCTTCTCCTTCGCCAGCTTAAGCCCCAGCTCAAAGGCCTCCTCTGCCTCCGGATTCGGATAGCTTACAGTCGGGAAATTGCCGTCCGGCAGCTCCTGCTCTGGCACAACGTACACATGCTCAAAGCCCAGCTCCTTCATAACGCGGCGGGCCGGAATATTTCCTGTGCCGTGAAGGGGAGTGTAGACAATGGAAATCTGATCCTGCATTCTGTCAATCGCCGCCTGGTTCACTACCTGGGCCTTCACCTGGGCAATGTACTTGTCGTCAATCTCAGCTCCGATGGTCACATACAGGCCGCTGGCCTCAGCCTCCTCCCGGCTCATAGTCCTGACAGCGGAGAGATCTGTGATTGCCATAACCTTCTCCGTCACTCCCTTATCGTGGGGCGGAGTAAACTGGGCGCCGTCCTCCCAGTATACCTTGTAGCCGTTGTACTCCGGCGGATTGTGGCTGGCCGTAATATTAATTCCGGCGATACAGCCCAGCTCCCGCACTGCAAAGGACAGCTCCGGCGTAGGACGCAGAGATTCAAAGCGGTACGCCTTGATTCCGTTGGCCGCCAGAGTGCGGGCCGCCTCATCGGAAAACTCCGGGGACATACGGCGGGAATCGTAGGCAATGGCAACGCCTCTCTCAGGCCCTCCCTGCTCTAAAATATAATCGGCCAGTCCCTGAGTCGCGCGCCTTACGGTATAGATATTCATACGGTTAATTCCAGAGCCGATGACGCCTCGAAGGCCTGCTGTTCCAAACTCCAGATCCATGTAAAAACGCTCTTTGATCTCCTTCTCGTCTGCGCGGATGGCTCTGAGCTCCTCCTTCGTCTCCTGGTCAAAGTAAGGATTGGACAGCCATTCCTCATAGATCGCTTTGTAATCTTTCATTCTAAAATTCCTCCTGCGCCATTTCTGTATTGCGGCCCTGTTCAGCCGTCGTATTGCTTAAAACACTTATTTCTCCTAAATTATAGTATATTCCGGCGGAAAAATAAAGCAGAAGTGATTTCCTGTTCTGTCATGAGCCTCGAATCATCCCCAGGAACCGGTTTCTCACCTCCTGCTGCTCCTCCAGGCTCCGGAGCTTCTCCACATTTCTGGCCGGAATCCAGGCTTTATTGGCATTGTAATAGAAATTCAGCTGCTTCCAGTATTTTTCAGGATACAGGAACAGATAGTAGAGATATTCTCTCTCCTTTGCCCCCATAGGAAGCACCCGGTCGTAGGCCTCCAGAAGCCGCATGCCCAGAGTAGGATTCCAGCTGTGCTTCTCCATCACCTTTCTGATAAAATGGTACAGATCCGCCGCCTGGACGCCCAGGTGCATCCGGTTGAACTCTATAATGGCCGCTTCCTTTCCCCCCATTAAAATATGGTGCTGGTTCAGCTCGCCGTGGCAGAGATAATGAGGCGGTTCTTTTCCTTCTTCCGCCCTCTGCTCAAGACCCCTCTGGGCCTCCAGCGCCTGCTCCAAAAACGGCGCGAAATTGCCAATCACGCAGAGCTCAAAGTCTGATTTTCCACGTTTTCTGCTGATAAAGGCCCTGGCTTTCCGAAGCTCTCTGTTATGGCGCCGGAATTCCGCCTCCATCGGCTCTGCCAGAATCGAGCCCAGATTCCACTCCTCTTTCAGCTGGATGCCTCTCAGAATCCGGTGCAGCTTTGCAATCTGCCCGGCGGCTTTCACCACCTCGTTCTCGTCCCTGATGTCGCACTCGTCCTCAGAAAACCATTCCTTCACAATGTATCTGAGGCCGTCCGGAGCGGCAGACTGAAGCTCCCCTTCCTTATTTCTCACATACTGATCCACCCTGGAAATCCCGCTGTTCTGGAGGATGTTCAGCACCTCCTCCTCAAACTCCAGCCGCTTTGTGGTTCCCTTATACTCCCGAAGGAGCCTGAGTCCCTTGTCTGTCTCGCAAATCCAGGATCCGCGCCCTCTCCTGACGGAGAAAATTTCCATATCATACTGTTCCAGAACTTCTGTATTCCTGTCGTTCAACTCCACCCCTCCATACCTGCTCGTCATTTTAGCTATTTCTAAGGTATGTACGAGGCGTGTGAAATATGAACTGCATTTTTTCTTCCTGCCTCTCAGTCTCCCTGTTTATGGGAGAATAGGACAGCACAGGACAAGGAAGGCGCATATTCTATATGGATGTGCTCTCTCTACTGGCCGAAAAAGCGGTTGACTCCCATAACCAGGCCGTCGGCCAGCTGGTTTAAGACGGCGTCCGAATGGCTGGATCCCTTGTCTCCCAGCTCAATATCCACGCTGGGCACGGTAGAATAGGAAGTCTGAGTCAGATCCATTTCCATGGATCCGCCGGAAAAAATCTTATTTCCTGCGTCCCGCAGACCTCCCACTAAAGCTTCGCCCAGGCGGTTGTGATCCTGCCAGTGGGAAGCTACCGGCTCCATGGCACGGTAGGAGGTATTGTTTGGAACGCTCATATAAAAGCATCCCTTGTCGTTTGACGTGGAATCCCAGTGAAGGGAAATGTGGCAGTCTGCATAGCGGTTGGCGAGAACAGACCTGGCGACATTATCCAGCTGCACGTCGTCCCCGTCTCTGAGCATCAGCACGTCGTAACCCTCCGCCAGCAGACGATCCTTCAGAATCTTCGCCATCTGGAGAGTCACCTTAGCCTCCGCCGTACCGTCTGCAAAGGTCATGCCGCCGGAAACAGCCACAGCCATAACAGCTCCGGAGGCGGTAGTTCCCCCTGTTACCTTGGGGCTTCCGTCTGGATGGCACTGGGTTTTCACACTGCTGCCTCCGCTTGTGCCGTGACCTGCATTGACTGCAATGGTCTTATTTTTCCTGTTCTGCGCCGTGCTCTTATACAGCACAGCCTTTCCGCTGTTGATTTTTGAAAATCCGGCATAGGGCAGGCTTCCGTCCAGGCCAATCTCCTGTACAGCTGGAGTCTCTCCTCCCTCTGAGCCGGCAGATCCGCCCGGGCCGCCAGCACTCTCTTTCGTCTGAGCCTGGGATTCCTTCTTATTTTCCGACGCGTTCTGGCTCTGGGCATCTGCCTGATTCTGAGAACCGTCAGCCTTTTTTACATAGGAAGAGGAGACATAGTATTCCCCTCCCCCTGTCTTTACCACGCTCCAGCCGTTTCCCTCGTAAATCCGTTCCAGCCTGGTTCCTCCGGAAATCGTCCCCTTCACATTGTCTGCCGAGGTATCCGGAGCGCTTCGGTAGCGGAGCGCATCCGCCGTCACAACCACAGTGTCTGAAACCTTCTTCATTCCAAGGCTCTCATAGGTATTGGCCATTGTCGTCTCCACCTGTTCCCTGGTTTCCGAGGTCAGCGCATCTGCCGTCTGGACAGTCTTAGAGGAAATCTGTTTTTCCCCCTTTCCCATGCCGTTTAAAATCCCCGGCGCCAGACAGAGCGTTCCTGCAGCTGCCATCACGCAGACTGCACCGTAAATAAAATTTTGTTTTCTCATCCTTCTATTCCTCCTGCCGCTATTCTGTTTTCGGCTTCTTTTATGTATTCTTTTCGTATTTTTTATGATCCTGCTTTTCATTCTAGCATAATCCAGTGTGAAACGCATGATCTATTTTCTTACAAAAATCTTGCCTGAAATGCAAACTTAACTTCTGCTTCCTGCATATTGACAATATCAAAAAAAAGCCCTATAATTCTGCCAACTAAAAAAAGCAGGAAAAGGAGACGCAATTATGGCAAACATTTATACATCTGCAGAACAGTTAATTGGAAATACGCCTCTTCTGGAGCTGACAGGCCTGGAAAGAGAGCTGAATCTGAAAGCCAGGCTGTTGGCCAAGCTGGAATTTTTCAATCCGGCCGGCTCTGTAAAAGACAGAGTAGCCAAGTCTATGTTAGATGATGCCGCAGCTCAGGGCAAGCTTACAAAAGATACTGTGATTATTGAGCCTACCTCCGGGAACACCGGTATCGGTCTGGCCTCTGTAGCGGCTGCCAGGGGCCTGCGGGTCATTATCGTCATGCCAGAAACCATGTCCATAGAACGGCGCCTGCTGATGAAGGCCTACGGCGCGGAGCTGGTACTTTCCGACGGCTCTAAGGGCATGGCCGGAGCCATCAAAAAGGCAGAGGAGCTGGCGGCTCAGATCCCCGGAAGCATCATTGCCGGCCAGTTTACGAATCCAGCTAACCCAGCGGCTCACATAGCCACCACCGGCCCTGAAATCTACCGCGATACGGACGGAAAAGTAGACATTTTCGTGGCAGGAGCGGGAACTGGCGGAACCGTCACAGGAGTAGGAACCTATCTGAAATCAAAAAAACCGGATGTTAAAATTGTAGCAGTAGAACCTGCTTCCTCCCCTGTCCTTTCCGGCGGCCAGCCAGGCCCTCATGGAATCCAGGGTATCGGCGCGGGCTTCGTCCCAGCTGTTCTCGATACCTCCATCTATGACGAGATCATTCAGGTTTCCAATGAGGACGCCTACGCCGCTGGAAGGATGATTGGACAAAAAGAAGGCATTCTGGTGGGCATTTCCTCCGGCGCAGCCGCCTGGGCGGCCGCAGAGCTGGCCAAACGCCCGGAAAATGAGGGTAAAACTATCGTAGTCCTTCTCCCCGACACGGGAGAGCGGTATCTCTCCACTCCGCTGTTCGCAGACCTGGATTAAAGTCTTATAAAATCAGCAGGGATGAAATGAAAAACGGATGCGCAAGGAAAAATTTTCTTGTTCCACTTAAAGTCACCGAAAATTTTTCCTTGCGCATCTAAAGGCCATCAGAGAAATAGAGAAATTCCAGGATAATCGAAGAGTTTTCGCAAAAAACGGGAAGCGTTCCACACCCCCACAGGGGCTGGCGGAACGCTTCCCGTTTTTGTTTTTATTCTTTCATCCCAACTTTCAAATCAGGACTATTTCATCTTATTCCTCGCTTAAGTCGTCCTCGTTCAGAACAATCTGCTCTGCCTCGTCTAACTCTCCGCTCTCCGGATACTCATTGTCCAGAATCTCCTCTTCCTCAACGGACTCGTTCACCTGCTCCTCGCCGTCTGTGCTGAGTTTGATGGTGCGGTATCTCTTCATACCTGTTCCTGCCGGAATCAGCTTACCGATGATTACGTTCTCCTTCAGACCGATCAGGTTATCTACCTTGCCGTTAATAGCGGCCTCTGTCAGAACCTTCGTGGTCTCCTGGAAGGAAGCGGCTGATAAGAAGGAATCGGTTGCCAGAGAAGCCTTGGTGATACCCAGCATAACCTGACGGCCGATTGCCGGTTCCTTGCCCTCTGCGATTAAAGCGTCGTTCATGTCGTTGAAATCCAGAACGTCCATGGATGTTCCCGGAAGCACGTCAGAATCTCCGCTCTCCTCGATCTTAATCTTCTTTAACATCTGGCGCACGATCATCTCGATATGCTTATCGTTGATCTCTACACCCTGTAAGCGGTAAACTCGCTGAACCTCCTGGATCATGTAATCCTGTACTGCGCGGACACCCTTGATCTTTAAGATGTCGTGCGGATTTACACTACCCTCTGTCAGCTCGTCTCCAGCCTCTAATACCGCGCCGTCCTGAATCTTGATACGGGAACCGTAAGGAATCAGGTAGGTCTTGGAATTGCCAGTCTCATTATCTGTGATAATGATCTCGCGCTTCTTCTTTGTATCCTTAATCGTAGCCACACCGCCGAACTCTGCGATAATCGCAAGTCCCTTCGGCTTACGGGCCTCGAAAAGCTCCTCGACACGAGGAAGACCCTGTGTGATATCTCCGCCGGCCACGCCGCCTGTATGGAACGTACGCATGGTCAGCTGTGTACCAGGCTCACCGATAGACTGAGCGGCGATAATTCCGACTGCCTCGCCCACCTGTACGGCCTGGCCGGTCGCCATGTTGGCGCCGTAGCACTTCGCGCACACACCGATGTGGGACTTACATGTTAATACGGTACGGATCTTGACAGTATTTCTGCCAAGCTTATCTAATACCTTCATAACGGCGGCCGCACGCTTCGGAGTACACATGTGGTTTGCCTTAATAACAATCTCGCCTGTGTCAGGATCCACGATATCCTCGGCAATGAAGCGTCCTGTAATACGCTCCTGCAGGCTCTCGATAGTCTCCTGTCCGTCTGTAAAGCCCTTGATCTCCATATACGGAATCTCGCCTCTGCTTGCGCAGCAGTCATCCTCGCGGACAATCAGATCCTGGGAAACGTCAACCAGACGTCTTGTCAGGTATCCGGAGTCGGCTGTACGCAGAGCCGTATCGGAAAGTCCCTTACGGGCGCCGTGAGCGGAGATGAAGTACTCCAGTACGTCAAGACCTTCACGGAAGTTGGACTTGATAGGAAGCTCGATGGTGTGTCCTGTCGTATCTGCCATCAGGCCTCGCATACCAGCCAGCTGCTTGATCTGCTTATCGGAACCACGGGCTCCGGAGTCAGCCATCATGAAGATGTTGTTGTATGCGTCAAGTCCTGTCAGCAGGTCATGAGTCAGCTGGTCGTCAGTTGCCTTCCAGGTCTCAATAACCTCTTTATATCTCTCCTCCTCGGTAATAAGACCGCGGCGGAAGTTCTTTGCAATGGTGTCAACGGTAGCCTGAGCGTCTGCGATCAGCTTCGGCTTGCTGGCCGGCACTGTCATATCGGAGACAGATACGGTCATAGCGGCTCTTGTAGAGTACTTGTAGCCGATGGCCTTAATATCGTCCAGGGTAATCGCTGTCTGGGTAGCTCCGTGTGTATTGATAACCTTCTCAAGGATCTGCTTTAACTGCTTCTTGCCCACATGGAAGTCAACCTCCAGCTTCAGCTCGTTGCCCTCGATGCTTCTGTCCACAAATCCCAGATCCTGCGGGATAATCTCATTGAAAATGAAGCGTCCAACGGTAGACTCTACAATACCGGTCTTCTCCGTTCCGTCCGGCATCTGTCTTGTCATTCTCACCTTAACCTTGGAGTGGAGCGTTACCTCCTTGTTCTCGTAAGCCAGGATTGCCTCGTTCACGCTCTTGAACGCCATGCCCTCGCCCTTCACGCCAGGTCTCTCCTGGGTCAGGTAGTAGATACCAAGGACCATATCCTGGGAAGGAACGGCCACAGGACCTCCGTCGGAAGGCTTTAACAGGTTATTAGGAGACAGTAAAAGGAAACGGCACTCTGCCTGAGCCTCTACGGAAAGAGGAAGGTGGACGGCCATCTGGTCTCCGTCGAAGTCCGCGTTGAAGGCAGTACATACGAGAGGATGAAGCTTAATCGCCTTACCCTCTACCAGGATCGGCTCGAAGGCCTGAATTCCCAGTCTGTGCAGTGTAGGGGCGCGGTTTAACATAACCGGATGCTCTTTAATAACATCCTCTAACACATCCCACACAGCCGGCTGGAGACGCTCTACCATCTTCTTGGCATTCTTAATATTCGGAGCGTACTGCTTGGCAACCAGCTCCTTCATAACGAACGGCTTGAACAGCTCGATCGCCATCTCCTTCGGCAGACCGCACTGGTAAATCTTCAGTTCCGGTCCAACGACGATAACGGAACGTCCGGAGTAGTCAACTCGCTTTCCGAGAAGGTTCTGACGGAAACGTCCCTGCTTACCCTTTAACATATCGGAGAGAGACTTGAGCGCTCTGTTTCCAGGTCCTGTCACAGGACGTCCGCGGCGGCCGTTGTCGATGAGGGCGTCTACGGCCTCCTGAAGCATTCTCTTCTCGTTTCTCACGATAATATCAGGCGCGCCCAGCTCCAGAAGTCTGGCCAGACGGTTGTTTCTGTTGATAATTCTTCTGTATAAGTCGTTTAAGTCAGAGGTGGCAAAACGGCCTCCGTCTAACTGCACCATAGGACGGATATCCGGAGGAATAACCGGAATCACAGTCATAATCATCCACTCCGGCTTATTTCCAGAGTTTCTGAAGGCCTCTACAACCTCCAGTCTCTTGATGATTCTGGCTCTCTTCTGGCCTGTGGCGTCCTTTAACTGCTTTCTTAAGTCCTCGGAGTCCTTCTCCAGGTCGATTCCCCTTAAAAGCTCCTGAACTGCCTCGGCTCCCATTCCCACGCGGAAGCTGCCGTAGCCGAAGTTCTCCACTGCGTCGCGGTACTCCTTCTCAGAGAGCACCTGTTTGAACTGCAGGCTTGTTTTTCCCGGATCCAGCACAATGTAGGAGGCGAAGTATAACACCTTCTCCAGTGTTCTCGGGGAAATGTCAAGGATTAAGCCCATACGGCTTGGGATACCCTTGAAGTACCAGATATGGGAGACCGGGGCGGCCAGCGCAATGTGGCCGACACGCTCCCTGCGGACGCTGGCTTTCGTAACCTCAACGCCGCATCTGTCGCAGATAACACCCTTGTATCTGATCTTTTTATATTTACCGCAATGGCACTCCCAGTCCTTGCTCGGTCCGAAGATCCTCTCACAGAACAGACCGTCCTTCTCAGGCTTTAAGGTTCTGTAGTTGATCGTCTCCGGCTTTTTAACCTCGCCGTGGGACCACTCTAAGATTTTCTCAGGAGAAGCCAAACCGATCTTGATTGCATCAAATGTCAATGGCTGATAAGTTTCATTTGTCTCTGGCATGAGCGGTACTCCCTTCTATTATTCTTCGTCGTCAGAATATGAGTCATCCTGATCGTTTTCATAGTCATCCGTGTAGTCGTCTGAAAAGCTTTCGGATTCCACAGAAGTCAGCTCTCCGTCCTCTTTGAATTCCTGCTTCTGATATCCCATCTTCTCGAAGGACTCGTTCTGAGAGTACTCTCTGCTGTCTCCCTCAAGGATGGAGCGGATATCAGTATCGCCGTAATCGATATTTTCAGTCAGCTCTACCTCAGAGCCGTCCTCCTGAAGCACTCTCACATCCAGACCTAAGGACTGAAGCTCTTTTAAGAGCACCTTGAAGGACTCCGGAATGCCTGGCTCAGGAATATTTTCGCCCTTGATAATGGCCTCGTATGTCTTCACACGGCCAACCACATCGTCAGACTTAACGGTAAGGATCTCCTGTAAGGTGTAGGATGCGCCGTACGCCTCCAGAGCCCAAACCTCCATCTCTCCGAAACGCTGTCCGCCGAACTGCGCCTTTCCTCCCAGAGGCTGCTGTGTAACCAGGGAGTATGGTCCGGTAGAACGGGCGTGGATCTTATCGTCAACCAGGTGATGAAGCTTTAAGTAATGCATGTGTCCGATGGTTACCGGGCTGTCAAAGTACTCGCCGGTACGTCCGTCGCGGAGACGGACCTTACCGTCGCGGCTTAACGGAACGCCCTTCCAGAGCTTTCTGTTCTCTAAGTGGGTTCCCAGGTACTCCATTACCTTCTCATCGACCTTGTCTTTATATTTCTCTTCAAACTCTTCCCAGGAGCTGTTTACATAATCGTTTGCCAGCTCAAGGGTATCTGCGATATCCGTCTCGTTCGCGCCGTCAAAAATCGGAGTGGACACGTTAAATCCAAGGGCCTTGGCTGCAAGGCTTAAGTGGATCTCCAGGACCTGTCCGATGTTCATACGTGAAGGCACGCCCAGCGGGTTTAATACGATATCCAGCGGACGTCCATTCGGAAGGAACGGCATATCCTCAACTGGAAGCACACGGGAAACAACACCCTTGTTTCCGTGACGTCCGGCCATCTTATCGCCGACAGAGATCTTTCTCTTCTGGGCAATGTAAATGCGGACTGTCTCGTTTACGCCTGGGCTTAACTCGTCTCCGTTCTCTCTCGTGAACACCTTGGCGTCCACAATGATTCCGTAAGCGCCGTGAGGAACCTTGAGGGAGGTATCGCGGACCTCTCTGGCCTTCTCGCCGAAGATAGCACGCAGAAGTCTCTCCTCCGCCGTCAGCTCTGTCTCTCCCTTCGGAGTAACCTTTCCTACCAGAATATCTCCGGCACGGACCTCAGCTCCGATA
>ENA-OPWX01000092-OPWX01000092.1-human-gut-metagenome-genome-assembly--contig:-NODE-92-length-81448-cov-6.474783_pt1 | contig 81448 bp, 69 predicted proteins | sample MGYA00241514_ERZ502020 | MGnify/ENA primary metagenome ERZ502020 (study PRJEB25962, sample SAMEA2042105) | human gut metagenome | biome: human gut; feature: human-associated habitat; material: faeces... | reverse complement strand
AGGGATAAACGCTGAAGGCATCTAAGCGTGAAGCCCCCCTCAAGATGAGATATCCATACTCGAAAGAGTGAGAGACCCCTTAGAGACGATGAGGTAGATAGGGCAGAGATGGAAGCACAGCGATGTGTGGAGTTGACTGTTACTAATCGGTCGATAGCTTGACCTTAGTAAGTTATTGGAATGGAAAAAGATAGTTTGTGTGTGGTTTTGAAGGTATATGATATAAAAAAAGAGCCAATAAAGTGCTTTGCACTTTATTGGCTCTTTTTATTTGATTTACTAGGCAAAGCTGACGAACTCAAAAAGATACATACTCCATATCTGTGACTTTAGTCGCTGCAGGTTGAATGTTCGCTTCCCTGTTCACATCTAACCTTTGCTCCGAGGCCACAAATATGGAATATGTTCTATTTCAGGGAAATATCCCCATTGATTGTTGAGATTCTCACGTTCTGGAATGGTTTTTCTCCCAAGATTCCAGTAATGTTTTGTACATTTCCTGGTTTTTCTTTGATAGAAAGACCCTCTATGTCAGAAAAGATTTTTCCTCGTTTACTGATGCCATCGATTTTCATTCCAGTATTTTCAGGAAGAAGAAGCTGAATATTTCCATTTAATGTTTCACATTCTACAATATTATTTAAAGAAGTAAATGTTGCCTGAATCGGACTGGAGGAAGTGGCTAATTTAGCACCGCCTTTAATGTCATCGGCAATAATTGCACCGGAAACAGAATGGATATCTGTAAAACCCTCTGCTTTTGTGATATGAATCAGGCTTGTAGAAGAAACGAGTCGGATTCGAGGTGCAGTAATTGTATTCAGAGAGATAGAACCTTCTGTTGTTTCTGCGGCAAATCGTTCTACCTTCCAGTCGGCATCCGTCATAATGTTACCGTACTGAGAGGAGAGAAGCAACTCTCCATTATAGGAATCTGGAAGAAAAATTTCTATACAGGTGGCGGGATTTACGGCTTCTCTTCGACCGTAACGTATTGTTGTTTTAAAGCGGTTTGCAGTCACTTTTGCATAATACTCGCTGCCGGTAAGTCCATTAATATATTCTTTGATTGTAAGGGTATCATCTGTTGCCTTGTGTAAAAAAAGCGTTTCAGCCTGATAACCAATCTGTAATGTTTTTACGGAAGAAACATCTAAAGAGAGAATATTATCCGGCTCGTTAGATAAAATTTCCGTGAAATTCAAGTTTTTTGCTTTATTGTTTTGCATAATCCCAATGCCTCCTGTGCCATATGAATAATCTTTTTTTATTATAAAATAGAAAATATAATATAGCAATATTGAATCAGGGGTATTAAATAGATAGGTAGAGGGAGATTTTTAAATTGAAAAGATTTTTGGTAGGTAGATAGGTAATATAAAGTGATGCAGACGCAAAAAAATACAGGATAAAAGATATTAAATTGTCAAAATAAACATCAAAAAAGGTAAAATTACACTTTGACATAAAAAAAGTGACATGGTATCATTATTAAGTATTATTAGTATGCGTAGAAAATTGCACAGTCCGTATAAGTTCTTGTGAATAAGTAAAATATTTTTTTATCTTTGGAATTTTATGATTCTTTCTTTGGAAAATTCTAAAACTGTGCTATTGTCATAACAGTCTGCTGCCTCCATTTGCTATGCAGCGGGGTATTAAGAATTAATTTTCTATTTTGAAATCCATACTTTTTAATATCAATTTCATATAAATGTACTTTTGGAGTCTTTCTTGCACTTGATTTTGTGGCTGATTTTCCGCCAGCCACACCCGCATTTCATCAACGTACACACAGCGTACGCCTCAAAAATTTGGGCACAACTAACAAAAAATCTTCTCACAAAATCAAGCACAAAAAGATTCCGAGAATACATAGAAGATCAAAGGAGGAAACAGTTTGAGTGTAAAGCAATTGGGCAGAAGACTGCTCCAGATTGTTATTGTGCTGATAGGAATTAGTTTTTTCACATTTATTCTCACGTATCTTGCACCTGGTGATCCGGTTCGGACGAGATATGCGGCAAGTGGCATGGTTCCAACGGAAAAAGAATTGCAGGAAGAAAGAGAAAGATTAGGATTAAATGATCCGGTTTTAGTACAATATGGGCGATGGCTTGGTAAAGTTCTTCATGGAGATTTTGGAACTTCCTATTCAAATGGGAAGCCGGTTGCAGAACTTTTATCCGTACGTCTGCTACCAACATTAAAGTTAGCTTTTTCAGCGTTAATCCTTATGTTGTTAGTAGCGGTTCCGCTTGGAATGTTATCGGCAGTTTATAAAAATACATGGGTGGATTATCTGGTAAGGGGAGTGACATTCTTGGGAGTATCCATTCCAAACTTCTGGGTAGGACTCATACTTCTTTATGTTGTTGCATTGAAGTTTAGCCTGCTTCCTGTTATTTCAACAGGAGATGGATTTGAGAAAATCATTTTACCTGCGATAACACTGGCATTTGCAATGGCAGGTAAATATACCAGACAGGTGAGAACCGCTGTGTTAGAAGAATTGAATAAAGATTATGTGACAGGTGCACGTGCAAGAGGAATGTCCGAACAGGAAATTCTCTGGAAGCAGGTATTTCCAAATGCACTGCTGCCATTAATTACATTACTTGGATTATCACTTGGTAACCTTTTAGGAGGAACGGCAGTTGTAGAAGTGATTTTTACATATCCAGGACTTGGAAATCTGGCAGTACAGGCAATTACGGCATATGATTATTCCTTAATTCAGGGATATGTACTTTGGGTTGCGCTGATTTACATGGTAATCAATTTACTGGTAGATATGTCTTATACTTTTGTAGACCCAAGAATACGAAGGAATGAGAGAGGGTGAGTGTGATGCAGAAAATATTAAATTTCATAAAAAAGAATAAGCAGTTTTCCTTTTTCTTTTTATTAGTGATTCTCCTTATTTTTGTCGCAGTTTTTGCACCAGTGATCGCCCCACAGGATCCGTATGTATCTGACCTGAAAAATGCATTACAGGCACCGAATAGTGAGCATTGGTTTGGAACAGATAAGTTGGGAAGAGATATTTTTTCCAGAGTAATCTATGCATCAAGAATCTCTCTTCCAGCTACACTGACATTAGTTGCGATTATTTTTGTGGCAGGAACAATTTTAGGAACACTGGCGGGATATTTTGGAGGATGGGTTGACGCAGTTATTATGAGACTTTCTGATATGATGATTTCTTTTCCCGGTATGGTTCTTGCCATTGCTGTTGCAGGAATTATGGGAGCGAGTATAAAGAATGCAGTCATAGCGATTGCTATAGTAAGCTGGTCAAAGTATGCCCGTCTTGCACGAAGTCTTGTCATGAAAATACGACATGAAGATTATGTATACGCAGCAATTGTAACAGGCTCAAAGACAGGATATATTTTAAGAAAATATATGCTGCCAAATGTAATTCCTACGCTTGTAATTACCGCAGCTACAGACATCGGTGGCATGATGTTAGAGCTTGCCGGGCTGTCATTTCTAGGATTTGGTGCAAAGGCACCGGCAGCAGAATGGGGGCTAATGCTGAATGAGGGAAGAACATATATGCAAAATGCTCCGTGGATGATGATTTATCCGGGACTGGCTATTTTTATTGTGGTAGTAATCTTTAACCTGTTAGGTGACAGCCTAAGAGATGTCCTTGATGTGAGAGAGGAATAATAAAAAATAACAAAAATAGTAAGAAAAGAATTATGGGTTTTAATAAAGTTTGGGATAGTGATAACTGAGTAAAGTTAGATTATTTTATAAATTCCAAATGAAAAACCATAAAATAAAAATAAGATTATAAAAGAAGAAAGGATATGTTATGAAAAAAATGAAAAAGTTTTTAGGAATCATGCTTGCTATGGTAATGGCAGTTACGATGCTTGCAGGATGTGGTGGAAGCAGCAAGGAGAGTAGCAGCAGCGATAATGGGAAAACATTAAAGTTTGGATGTTTTTCTTATTCCGAATCTTTAGATCCTGCAAACATGATTAACTCTGCCTGGTGTAACAGCCGTTATGGTATTGGAGAATGTCTTTTTAAATATAAAGATGATTTAAGTGTAGAAAATACAATCTGTGATGAATATTCCACAGAAGATAACAAAACATGGGTATTCCATATCCGTGATGGTGTGAAGTTCTCTAACGGAAATGATGTAACGCCTTCTGCGATCAAAGCATGCTGGGATGTTCTTTATGCCAATAAAACAGGTTCTTCTAACCCATCTAAATTTATGGATTATGAATCTATCACACCAGATGATGATGCCCGTACTCTGACAATAGTATTAAAACAGGCAAAAGCAGACCTTAGAAAAGATCTTGCATATCCTGTATTTGTAATTCTTGATGTGAGCGGAGATTATGACTTGGCAGAGAACCCAATCGGTACAGGTCCTTATGCTTTAACAAGTTTTGATTCTAAGACAAAAGCGACTCTTGTAAAGAATAAATATTACTGGAACGGGGAAGTTCCTTATGATAATGTAGAGATTGACTTCTTAAGTGAAGATAATAAAGCATTAGCATTACAAAACGGAGACATTAACCTTGTAGAGAATGTAACTTCTACTTCTGACCTTGATACATTAAAGAAAGATGATAACTTTAATGTTTCTATCGGACAAGGTGTACGTACTGGATTTGCTTATATTAATGAAAAAGGTATTTTAGGAGATGACACATTAAGACAGGCAGTACAGATGGCATTAGATCATAAGACAATGTGTGAAGTTACTGTAGGTGGTTTATATACAGAAGGTATCTCTGTACTTCCATCCAGTCTTGCATATGGCTATGACAATTTAAAAAATCCATATACATATAATGTAGATAATGCAAAAAAACTTTTAGATGATGCAGGATATAAAGATACAGATGGAGATGGAATCCGTGAGATGAACGGAAAGAAGATTTCTATTAATTATATCACTTATGAGAACAGAAGACTTTCTGACTTTGCACAGGCGATTCAGACACAGCTTGCGGACATTGAAATTGAAGCAAAGATTAATTCTATGGATGCAGACAGAGAATGGAATAAAATGGTAGCCGGAGAATACGATTTATGCGACTCTAACTGGATTACAGTAGGTAATGGTGATCCTACAGAGTATATGGCAAACTGGTACGGTAAGTCTGATGCGAACTTCTGTAACTATAAGAATGCTGAGTATGATAAATTATACGAACAGTTAGACACAGAATTTGACGAAGCCAAACGTGCTAAAATCATTGAACAGTTACAGCAGATTTTAATTAATGATGCAGCAGTTATCGTTCACGGATATTATAACAGTTCTATGATCAGTGATAAGACAGTGAGCGGAGCAAACATCCACACAGCAGATTACTACTGGCTTACAACAGAGATTGCTCCAGCAAAATAGGAGGTTTTTATGCTCGATGTTCAGGATATAACCGTTGCATATAGCAGTAATGCAGAACCAACCATTGAAGGGTTTCATCTTAAGATGAAACCCGGAGAAATCTGTAGTATTGTCGGAGAAAGCGGAAGCGGGAAGACTACGGTAATCCGTTCTATATTAGGCCTTTTACCCAGTGGGGGAAAAGTGACAAAAGGAGATATTCTTTTTGAGGGAGAATCGTTACTTCAATATTCAAAAAAGCAGTGGAGAGAACTTAGAGGGACACAGATTTCCATGATTTTTCAGGATTCCGGAGCGATGATCAACCCTATCCGTAAAATAGGAAGCCAATATGTGGAATATATTCGTGCCCACAAAAATATCCCCAAAAAAGATGCATTTGATATGGCTGTAGAAATGTTAGAAAAAATGCGTTTGCCAGATGGAAAGCGTATTATGGAAAGTTATCCATTTGAACTTTCTGGTGGTATGTGCCAGAGAGTTGGGATTGCAATGGCGATGACATTTCAGCCGAAACTTCTTCTGGCAGATGAACCAACGAGCGCGCTTGATGTAACGACACAGGCACAGATTGTCCGCCAGATGATGGAACTTAGAGATGATTTTGGAACAGGAATCATTGTTGTAACCCATAATATCGGTGTTGCTGCTTATATGGCAGATAAACTGCTTGTGATGAGGCAGGGGAAAGTGGTTGATTCCGGCCAGAGGGAAGATATTTTACATAACCCACAGTCAGAATATACTAAGAACTTACTTGCATCTGTACCGGCTTTAAAGGGAGAGAGATATGTCTAAAGAAAAAGAGCTTATTTTAGAAGCAAAACATGTGACAAAGAAGTTCCCTCTTACCAAAGGAAAAGAACTTATTGCAAATGATGATGTCAGTTTAAAGTTTTATAAAGGACAGACACTCGGAATTGTAGGAGAGAGTGGCTGTGGAAAGTCTACATTTATGCGTATGATGGTACAGCTTGAACAGCCAACATCCGGAGAAATCCTTTTCAAGGGAAAGGATATTACAAAGATGAAAGGGGAAGAACTTCGGAAAAACAGAAGAAATGTACAGATGGTCTTCCAGAATCCGTCTACTTCCTTTAACCCAAAGATGAAAGTGGGCGATATTATCTGTGAACCCCTCATGAATTTCGGGCTAATTAAAAAGAAAGAAAAAGATGCCGTTGCAAGAAAATATCTTGAAATGGTAGAATTGCCAGGAGACTTTGCTGACCGTTATCCTCATAACATGAGTGGAGGCCAGAGGCAGAGAGTAGGAATCGCCAGAGCAATTGCCTTAGAACCGGAAATCATTTTCTGTGATGAATCTACATCTGCACTGGATGTTTCTATCCAAAAAGCTATTCTGGAGCTTCTCGTAAAGCTGCAAAAAGAAAAAAATATAGCAATTGGATTTATCTGTCATGATCTTGCCATGATATCAAGTATAGCACATCAGATAGCAGTCATGTACATGGGAAATATCGTAGAAATCCTTCCGGGAGAAGAAGTTGCCAGAGGAGCCTTGCATCCATACACAAAAGCCTTACTACAGTCCGTCTTTGATCTTCATATGGACTTTAACAAGCCGATCACTCCGTTAGAGGGAGAAGCTTCTATGCCAACAGGAGAATTACAAGGCTGTCCATTTCAGAACCGTTGTGCGTTCTGCATGGAAAAATGTCAAAAAGAAAAACCAGAATTAAAAACATTAGATGAAAATCATCAAATCGCTTGTTGGAGAATTTGAGGATTATCCACATCATCAAATCTCCTCCATTATTGAATTGATAAAAATCGAGAAAAGCGAAAAACAGTAACAGCAATTCTAAAATTACCAACAACCAGAAAACCGAAGCCCGATAGGATTACAACCGCCGCGACTAAAGTCACATTTGTAATCCTATCGGGCTTCGGTTTTCGTCTGTCTATCAATTAAAAAGCTGTTACTAACTTTCCTTCATCAATTCAATAATCCTCTCCGTTGCATGTCCATCGCAGCTTCCCATGAATTTTTCTTTGAAGTCAATAACTCTCTGTTTATCAAATTGAGTATCAATATTTTTAATACTGTCTAAAAGTTCATCTTCTGTCTGAACAACCGGACCAGGAGTAAATTCAGAGTAATCATAGTAGAAACCTCTCCAGTCACAGTAATTATCGTAATCATAAGCGTAGAAGATCATTGGTTTTTCGAACAGGGAGTATTCAAATACCAGTGAAGAGTAATCGGAGATACAGATATCTGCGCTACAAAGTAAATCTTCGATAGAAAGGTCTTTCGTTAAATCTCTTGCAAAATGCTGTAATTCTTCTGGAATTACCGGTGGTTTCTTAACAAATGGGTGGTGCTTGCAGACAATGACATATTCATCGCCAAGTTCCTGATAAAAACGTTCAAAATCAATTTTATCTGGAGATTTGGCAGTAGCAACATGACCACGGAAAGTAGGAGCATAGAGAATAACTTTTTTGTCTTTTGCTTCTGGCATAATTTCATATAATTTCTGTCTGCGGCTTTCTACAAATTCACTGTCATAAAAGAAGTCTGTACGGCTAACACCAGTTGCTTTAACAATACCTTTTGGAAGATGCATTGCTTCTTCATATGCCCAGATGACTTCTGGACTGCTGACAGTTACATGCGTAAGATTTTCGTAGTTTGGATATTTGTCTAAAGTTGCGGCAGAAGAACCGAACTTTAATTCAGCAGTACTGCGCCCAAATTTTTTAAAGGCTCCACATGCATGCCATAAATTGATGGCGATTGTTTCTTTTCTTAATGGAATAGAAGAAAGAATGAGAGAAGCATCATCAACAAATACATACTTTGCTGTCGCAAGTTCTTGTAACATATCATCAACACGTTTTGTAAATTCACGGCCACGAATAAAGTTAAACTGTACGTAAGAACATTTTAAATCATACTCACCAGATTCTTCCAGCTTTTTGTATAAATATTGAAAAGAATTAGAAAGAGTGGTAAAACGCATTTCTAAGAAAAGGACTTTGTTCTCCTGTACTGGCTGGTTACAGTAAGATTCATATTTTTTTGGAAAATATACTTTGTAACGATAATATTTACGCAGCTGTCTTAACTTTGCAACAAATTTCTTTTTGTACTTTTTAAAAAATGACATAATAGACATACTCCTTTGCATTAAATGAAATAAAATATTTGTATTTTGTGCTTTATATTAAAGAAATCAGATTAGCAATCAGGGCAGAAATAATCCCTACGGAGGAAATCAAAAGATTCCATCGAAAAAGAATATCAATCCCATATTGCAGATTCCAGTGAAATAAAACAGAAAGACCTGATAAAATAAGAAAAAATATTTCAAGAAAAAGCAGGCCCTTGCAGGCAAGATGCAAATCTTGTCTGCTTAACTCCATATTTAGAGAAATTCCCATAATTATATAAAGGAATATAAACAGAAAGATTATATCAGAAGCTTGTAATTGTTGCAAGGCTTTAAAGAAAATTGTCCAATTCTGTTGAAAAGAAAGAGGAAGTGTACGAACATTTTCTGGAAGAAACAGGCTGATTATATAAATGACGAAGGGGCCAAATAATAAGGGGCCGATACCGATAAAAAACTGCCCGAAATCGCCCTGAAGCTTCTGTAAAAAAGAATGGTTTTCATGATGCATTTTCACAAAACCAAGAGTGCCTCCGGAATGCAGTGCCTTTTTGGTAGTGCGATAAAGGCAGATTTGATCAATCTTATATCCAAATATAAGTCCAAAGAGCAAATGCCCTATTTCATGGACAGGTGTGCCAACAAGATTGAAAAAATCCAGAATAAGATAGCTGCGGTTTTTGTTCGAAAAATTCTGTATAGCAGCATGCCGGGTCTGCCCCATAATAAATCCAAACAGAATTAAAACGAAAAGCAGCTTTACATTAAGTTGCATAAAATAAGTAATCATATAGAATCTCCATAAAATTAATTTGGTTTATATAAGCAGTAGCTTGTGAGAGAAAGCCTTTTAACAGTCTATGAATTTAATATAACATTTAATATTGAATTTTTTGTGAAAAGCGTATAATATAGATATAATATGGCTTATTCTACGATTTGCCATTAGTACATTAAGAAAAGAGGGAAAGAAGAAATGAGTCTTATGATTGGAGCTGTAGTAATCGTTATCATCGTTGCCGGAGCTGCTTTTTTATGTCTGGTAAGTCTGGTGCAAAGAATACTGCACAGAGCGAAACACAAGAGAAAAAGGGAAGCGAAGGAAAAGAAACTGCCGTAGTACAGGAAAAAGCAGAATCTGCTGATAAGTCACAGTCTGCAGAAGCCAGAGAACAGAAAGCGAAAACAGAAAGTGTTTTAGAAAATGATAAGGAAAAGGGAACAGGAGAAAACACAGAAAAAATAATATCTGAAAATCAGAAAGTAAAAAATGAAGAAAAAGTAGATTTCAAAGAAAAAAACAGACAAAAAGAACAGTTATATTATTATATTAATCATGAATTACAGACTCTTTTTGCTGCTTATAATAAAGGAGAATGGAATCGGCTTGAAAAACTGGGAGATATGTCTTCCGCTTTATATAAGGAAAAAGAAAGTATTATCGAGGGACTGCCATCTTTTACAGGAACAATGGTGAAAGAATATTTTTCCTGTATTGACTTTAAGAAGGAAGAAGAAAAAGCTGTTTGTTATGTAAAAGATAAAGAACAGTTAAAGAAAGCATTCTTACAGTTTATGATGCCGTTTTATCCATATTATTATAAACAGTTAAGTGAAGGCGGACTTCGTCACACAGCATTGCTTCAGCCAAATACACTCCGCCTGTTCCAGCAGCTTACTGGTAAAAAGTTCCGTCCGGGATACCGAAACCGCTATACAACAGGAGTTCGGGCTTTTGAGTGGGACAAGAACCGCTATAAAGTGTATGGAAAAGATGGAAAGCTTTTGTGCGATGCCATTTTTGGTACGGATGGAATTATAGAAGGTTACGGTCAAAAGAAATATACAGATGAAACACATCCTGACTGGAATATTGTGGAAGAAGGAAATTGGGAAAATGGCACATTTGAAGGTGGAATTTTACGCTATGAATACAAAAGGCCTGTAGAATAATTGAAATTTACCTGTCTATTCGATTATGTATAGAGAAAAATGCACAAAATTTTGTATTTTCTTTCGAAATAACTTGAAAACCTGAAACAAAACCGATACAATAAAGGCTGTGTGCTGAAGTTCGAAAGAACAGGGAATATAGCACATATGCAGATCTAATATGTAATTTATAATTAAGCTAAGAAGAGAAGAATCAGAAAGATTTAAGAAAGAAACAATTTTCTTAGTTAAATTATTTTAGGTTATTTGGATTTAATAAAATGGATGAATAACAGGAGGTAATAAAAGATGTTTAAAAAATTAGCAGAACAGTTAAAAGCAAATGCACGTACTATCGTTTTCACAGAGGGAACAGATGCCCGTATTCTTGAAGCAGCAGATAAACTGACAACAGAAGGCATTCTTGGAGTTATCCTTCTTGGAAAGGCTGACGAAGTAAAGAGTGCAGCAAAAGAAGCTGGTTTTAATATTGAAAAATGTCGGATCATCGATCCAGAGCAGTATGCAGAAATCGATGCTATGGTTGATGAGATGGTAACATTAAGAAAAGGCAAGATGACACCAGAGCAGGTTCGTGAAGCCCTTTCCAAATCAAACTACTTTGGAACAATGTTAGTAAAGATGGGCAAGGCAGATTGTCTGTTAGGTGGAGCAACATACTCTACAGCAGATACTGTACGTCCTGCATTACAGTTAATTAAGACAAAACCAGGCAACAAGATCGTAAGCTCCTGCTTCATCATGGTAAAAGGTGATAAGAAGTTAGCAATGGGTGACTGTGCGATCAACATCGCTCCAAATGAAGACGAGTTAGCAGAAATCGCTATCGAGACAGCTAAGACAGCAAAAATCTTTGGCATTGATCCAAAGGTAGCAATGTTATCTTACTCTACATATGGTTCAGGAAAAGGCGAGATGGTTACATTAATGGCCAACGCTACAAAGAAAGTAAAAGAGATGGCTCCAGATTTAGATATCGATGGAGAACTTCAGTTTGACGCTGCCGTAGCACCAGAAGTTGCAAAAGTAAAATGTGCAGGTTCTACAGTTGCCGGACAGGCTAATACTTTCATCTTCCCAGAAATCAGTGCTGGTAACATCGGATACAAGATTGCTGCACGTCTTGGTGAATACGAAGCAATCGGACCAGTTCTTCAGGGACTTAATGCACCGATCAACGATTTAAGCCGTGGATGTAACGCTCAGGAAGTTTACAAAATGGCTCTTGTAACTGCAGCATTAAGCTAATTACTATTTAATTCATTAGACAAACTACAGACGAAGCCATTGCTCCCAATAAGGCATATTTGTGATTTTAGTCGCGGCGTGTTGAATGTTCGCTTTATGCGCTCGCATCCAACATTTGCTCCGAGACCACAAATATGCCTTATTGGGAGCAATGGCTTCTGTGCTGTGGCTGGAGAAGGTGAATTAAATAGTAAATCTCTTGCTTTTAGGGACAAGGTTTGTTATAATTGTAACAAGAAACCAGGGTTACAGACGGTTTTTTGCAGCAATTTTTTCTATTAAAAGAAAGAGAGGTATTTTTTTATGGCAAACATTATTATCAGTCCATCGAAGTATGTGCAGGGAAAAGGCGAACTTGCTAACATCGCACAGTATGCTACCAAACTTGGAAAGAAGCCTTTTATCTTAATCAGTGAAGGTGGAAAGAAACGTGTTGGTGGAATCATTGAAGATAGTTTCAAAGATACAGGATGCGAACTTGTTTTTGAAGCATTCCATGGAGAGTGTTCTAAGAACGAGATTAACCGTTTGGTAGCTATCGTAAAAGAAAAAGGATGCGATCTGGTAATCGGTGTCGGTGGCGGAAAGATTTTTGATACAGCCAAAGCTGTTGCTTACTATGTAGAGAGTCCGGTTATCGTATGTCCTACTATCGCAGCAACAGATGCTCCTTGTTCTGCACTTACTGTAGTTTATACAGATGATGGTGTATTTGAAGAATACTTATGGTTACCTGCTAATCCAAATCTTGTATTAGTAGATACAGATATTATCGCAAAAGCTCCTGCAAGACTTTTAGTTTCCGGTATGGGCGATGCACTTGCTACATATTTTGAAGCAAAAGCCTGTCAGGCAAGTAACGCAACAAGCTGTGCAGGCGGACATATCACAATCGCAGCAATTACATTAGCAAAAGTTTGTTACCAGACGTTAATTGAAGAAGGCGTAAAGGCAAAACTTGCAGTAGAAGCAGGCGTATGCACAACAGCAGTAGAAAAAGTAATCGAAGCCAATACATTATTATCTGGTATGGGATTTGAGAGCGGCGGATTAGCTGGCGCACATGCCATCCATAACGGACTTACCTGCATTAAAGACTGTCATCATTTATATCATGGTGAAAAAGTTGCCTTTGGTACTTTAACACAGCTTGTTTTAGAGAATGCGGACGAAGACTTATTAGATGAGGTAATCACATTCTGCATGGACGTAGGACTTCCTACAACTTTCGCAGATTTAGGAATCGAACATCCAGATAAAGATGCCCTTATGGAAGCAGCAACCTTAGCAGCTTCCCCAGACGATACTTTAGGAAATGAACCATTAGAAGTTACACCAGATAAAGTATATGCGGCAATGGTCGGAGCAGATGCTTTAGGAAGATATTATAAGGGATTATAGTAATTTATTGAATCTTATTTTGGCCCAGCCCTCCTGTGTTGGAGGGCTGGGCTTTTTAAATTTCTGCTTTAATCAGGTACTTTGCTTCCAGCGGTCGTCTGTTTTTTGTTATCTTTTAAGAATATTCCAACCGAATCTGGCTTCCTTTCTGTGACAAATCTGATGGAGTCACCAGCAGTTTCAGAGGAACTCTCGCCTGTATCGTCTCCACATGGCTGATAATACCGATACTTCTCTTTTTGGACTGTAGTCGTTCTAAGCTATTCATAACGGTATCTAGCAAGTCATCATCAAGGCTGCCGAATCCCTCGTCTAAGAAGAAGAATTCGAGAGGAGCGGCGCCATTAAGCTGGATGGAAGAGGAGAGCGCCAGTGCCAGGGAGAGGGAGGTAATAAATAACTCTCCGCCGGACAAGGTATCGGAAGGGCGGATAGCTCCTCCATTTTTATTATCCCGGATGATAAATTCTGCGGAATCATTGATTTCGAGGGCATAGCTGCCGCCAGATATTTTTGATAGGATGACAGAGGCTTCTCTGGCGATATAGGACAGTTTTGACTGTGCAACATATTCAATAAATGCATTGCCTTTGAAAAGCTGTTCTAATTCTTTAATCATATCTTTTTTGTGGGATTCTGTTTCCCATTTCTGTTCTAATTCCTCTTTTTTGGCAAGGTCTTTTGTCATGGTTTCAATTTGGTGTGTTAAGAGGAGAATAGAGGAGTCTAATTCTTTTATCTGCTGTTTTATATCTGCCAGTTCTTCTTTTTGGCGAATCCATTCACTTTCTTCGATTTCTTTTTTTCCGAGTTTCTCCTGAAGATAGCGTATGCGTTCCTCGTTTTGCCGCACATCATCATAATAGGAAGTAATGTCTTTCTCTAATTTTGTTAACTCTTTTTCTTCCATGTAGTAAAGCTCGGGCTGGTCTGTTTTGGAAAAACCAAGTTCTTTTTTCTGAGTAAGATAAAGTTCCTGTACCTGTTTTAAGTGTGTCTCAGAGGAACGGCTGGTACTTTGACAGGAAGTAAGTTCCTTGTTCTTTTTCTGTAGTTCTTTTAAGCTTTGCTGATAGTCTTTCTCAGTGTGTTTTAAGGCTGTGTTAATTTCCTGTTGCCGTTGTTGATTTTTTGTGATTTCTGAAACAAAATCCATATTTATAGAAAGTGTTTTTGGAAACTTTTCTGTTTGTTCTGCGATAACTTTTTCACAGTTTTCGATATTGGCGGTGAGGGAGGAACTCTTATTTTCTAAGCCTGCAATTTGCTCTGAAAGAACTTTTATATCTGAACGGAGTTTTTCTAAATGCTGTCTTTGTTCTTTGATTGTTATTTCTTTCTGCTGGTGTTCTTGCTCTTTCTGACGAAGAGTTTCTAAAGCGTTTGAAAAATTCTCGATATTATTATCTTTTCGGAGAGTGAGAATCTCTTCTGCATAATTTTGCAGGGCAGAGTGCTGTTCTTTCAAAGTAGCGGCTTGTCTCTCGCATTGTTCCTTTTGTCGCCGCAAGTCTCCCTTTGCCTGTAAGTAAGTAGAAATCTGTTTGGAAATGGAAAAATAATCAATTGGTTTTTCTACTATGACAGGGGAAGCCTGGGATATATTTTCATTTATAGTAAAGTGGCGGTCTGTCTCATTATCTTCTATAGTATCTTCATCTGTAATCTCTAAAGCATCTTTTAAATTAGAAATATGTGTGTCTAAAGAGAAAAGTTCTTGCTCAAGCTGCTGAATAAGATTTTGCTGGGTTTGCTGCTGCTTTTCTAATTTTTTTAGTCCTTTTTCAAGATTTTTAAAAGAAATCTCAGAAAGTTCAGCCTCTTTTTTTTCTATAGTTTCGGAATCGTTTTTTGAAAAAGCTTCAGTATCTCTTTTAGTAGTAACGTCAGAAATAGTTTCAGAAGAAGTTTTTACATTCTCGGCAATATGAGACTGTGAAACGTGTTCTTTGTAAGGAGTTCCACAAACCGGACAGAGAGCTCCTTCTTCTAATTCTTCTCGCAAAAGCTGTGCCATATGGTTTTGCTGCCAGGATTTTTGCTTCTGTTTGGCCTGTTCTTCTTTTCCCTTTATAATGCCTAACTCTTTTTTTGCGGCAGAATGTTGCTCATTTAAAGCAGAACGCCGATGGCAGAGCTGTGTATAAATATTTTTCAGAGACTTTTGCTGAATGGAAAAGGCATCATGTTCTTCTTTAATTTCAGTGTTTAAGGTGGAAAGAGCGTTCGCATTGGTGTTGTAATTCTCTCGTTTTTCCCGGTAGGTTTCTTCCATAACATTCCCTTTTTCAAGGAGCTGTTTTCTTTCTGGGCTGATTCTGTCAGCCTCGATTGATTTTTCGGATTCGACAATTTCCGAATGAATCTGTCGCTCTTTTTTAAAGTGTTGTTCCTGCGTTTCCTTTAGGGGAGCCAGAGAGGCTAAAATTTCTTGCAGTTCCTTTTGGGCGTTTCCTTTTGTCTGTTCCCAGGTATGGATGGTATCAGCAGCAGACTGTGCGGTATGAAGTACCTGTTCTCTTGCCTGAAGTAAGGGAAGTTCCTCTTTTTGAGCAGAAGCAGCGGCATGATATTCTTTTTCTGTTTTTTCGAAGTGAGACTGTAAACAAGCAGTCTCTTTCTGGACGGTTTCTAATTTTTCGCAAGCCTGGTCATAAGCAGACTGTGCATTTGAAACCTGAATAGAAAAAGGGCGCAGCTGGTTTGCTTTTTTTGTGATATTCAGATTATTTTCTTTTTCTTTTATGGATGGGAGCAGAAGTTCTTTTTCCTTTTGTGCTTTTTTTAAAGGGAGAAGTTCCTGTTGTGTATTGTACAGTTCCTCTGTTTTCTGAAAGCTTTTTTCTAATTTTGCAAGCTTTTTAGAAAGGCGGGAATGTTGTTTGGTATCACTTTTTTCCTGCTTTTGCAGTTTAGAAAGCTGCACAGAAGAAATCTCCTCAAAGTTCTTTTTTTCTCCATCAAGCTTACTTAAAAGAAGTTCTTGTTTTTGTTTTGCTCTGCCAATTTTACTGGTGAGTTCGATTCCGTATTTTTCAAGATGGAAAATACGCTGAAGCATAATGCGGCGTTCTTTATTCTTAAGATGTAAAAATTCGCTGAACTGTCCCTGAGGAAGAACAACGGTGCGCATAAAATCTTCACTGGTGAGACCGAGTAAACGGATACATTCTGCGGTTACCTCGGTAGGTTTATCAGCCAGGACAGTTTCATTTTCGCCATCGCAGACGATTAGGCGGCCGGTCGTATTGCGGACAGTCGAAGTGTATGTGTTATTGTGGTAGCGGAAAGAACGCTCTGCAAGATACTTTCTTGTTCGGTCTGTCGTGATGGAAAAAAGAAAGGAGACAGAGGCAGTTGTTTCGTTCGTATTAATAAAGTTTTTCGTATCACGGGGCAGCTTGGAATATAAGGCGAGGGTCATGGCATCTAAAATAGTAGACTTTCCGCTTCCGGTAGGGCCAAAGATGCCGAAAAGTCCCTGGGAAGTTAATGTTTCAAAATCAATGACCTGTTCTTCGCGGTAACTGTTGATGCCTTTTAATTTTAGTTGAAGTGGTCTCATATTAATTCTCCTCTATAATGCTCATTAAAAGAGAGAAAGTTTCCTCTCCGATGTCAACGTGAAACTTTTTGCGGTAAAAATTCTTTACAAGCTCGTCAAAGGGCTGTTCTTTTAGGTCAGAGGCGGAAAAGTCTTCGCTTTCATCTTCTGGAAGAACAGGGGTGATGGAGAGGATATCTGCCTTTATTGCTTTCATTTTTTTAATATCTTCTTCATGAATGTAGTGATCTGTCTTAACTTCTAAATAGACCCAGCATTCTCTGTCGGCATTTGCCTCGCATTGTTCGACAGCATCATCGATATTCTCACAATGCCACACTTCGATTGGTTTATATACAGGCAATGGCAGTTCCCGGATTGTACAAGGGGAGCCTGCGGTAAGTGTAACGGCAATCACCTGCTTGTCAAAAGAAGTCTCCCTGACGTTAAATGGCAGAGGGGAACCGCTGTATCTTGCCTTCGGGCAGCCGGGGACTTTCTGTGGCTTATGAACGTGTCCAAGAGCAATATAATCCGCATTTTCCGGGAAAATCTCACCGCCGACCATGTAGCTTCCGCCAAGCTGGATACTTCGCTCGGAACCGTCCTCCACGCTGTTCATGACAAAAAGATGGCTTGCGATAAGGTGGATGGAATCTTCATGAAAATGCGTTGCTAATGAGCCGAAAAGAGAAGACATTTTCTCACTGTAGGAAGCCGCTTTTTTTGTTTCTTCTTCTGTCTCGTCAAGATAGACTTCGTTCAGCCGTTTTTCACTTGGAAAAGGAACGAGAAGGATATCCGCTTCTTCCCCATGTATAATCGCATGGATATAGCCGGCAGCGCTTTCTGTAATCTCATTCTTGCCATACATACCGGGTGTGATTACGGAATTTGGTGTGCCTGCCATGACGATGCCGTGGTCTCTGGCAAGAGGTCCGGAGGCAACCAGCCGTTCTGGATTATCATGGTTACCGGCAATGACAACGGTCATACAATCGCCATTTCTTGATAATTGTTTTAAAGTATCGTAAAAAAGCTGTTCTGCCATGGCGGAAGGATTATAATTATCATAAATATCCCCGGCAATGATGATTATGTCAGCCTGTTCTTCTTCGCATATATTTATAAAATCTTTTAAAAACAGCCGTTGTTCCTCTAAACGGCTGTGTCCTTCAATATTTTTTCCAAGATGCCAGTCGGCGGTATGGATTAACTTCATCCTGACCCTCCTTTTGATTGTAATGTATTCTGATAATGTTGTTAGCAAAACTATAGCAGAGCGTATAGAGAAAAATTTGTAAACCCACTATATGATTTATAATAGAATATATTCAAGTCGAACGTTCGTGAGACTTGGCGCGTGATTCTGGTCAGCGAAGCTGACATGTTCCTATCAGAATCACTGCGCATCCTCGCGGAGCGTTTATCTCAGTCGGAGATTGGACTCCCACTGAGACAAATTTGCTATTACTCACCACCTGAAGAGGTGGGAGTCTTCTCGACTGAGATAAATTTCGGATATTTCTATTGTATAGTATTTGATTTCCAAATGCAAGGATATAGAACAAAAATTCGAACAAGTATTCTGCAATGTCATAAAAATAAATTTTCCAAAAACAAGAAAGAAAACTTATTTGACAGATGAGACAGGACTAGTATAGAATAGAACGGCAAAGTAACTACATAAATAAAGAATAGGTATTGTAGAAAATAAATTGCAAGAAAGATTCTGAGAGTACATATATAATAAAAGGAGGAAAAGTTTTGAAAGAACAATGGATGCAAAAGACAGTTGTTGTCTGGTTTTTAGCCATGATATGCTGTCTGCTTTGGGGAAGTGCATTTCCCTGTATAAAAATAGGATATAAGATGTTTCATATCGCATCAGCGGATGCCTCATCACAGTTGTTATTTGCGGGTTGCCGCTTTTTTCTTGCCGGTGTTTTAGTGCTTTTACTTGGAACTTCCGGTAATTTTAAGTTAAAAAAGACAGAGATTCCGATGGCAATGACTTTAGCTGTTTTTCAGACGATATTACAGTATGTATTTTTTTATATGGGACTTGCCCATGCAACAGGAGTAAAGTCTTCGATTATTAATGGAGCAAACTCTTTTCTTGTCATTATCATTGCAAGTCTCATTTTTCATCAGGAAAAGCTGACGGGGCCGAAGATTCTTGGCTGCATTATCGGCTTTGCGGGCGTTGTACTTGTTAATCTTGGCGGAGCGGGGCTAGATATGAGTTTCCACTGGAATGGAGAATTTTTCATATTAATTTCTACAGTATCTGCAGCGTGTTCATCGGCATTTATTAAGAAGTTTTCCACAAAGGCAAATCCGGTATTGCTTAGTGGATGGCAGTTTATGATGGGAGGAACGGTTCTTATCATTATGGGAAAATTAATGGGTGGTAAGTTTCAATTTGAGGGAATTGCGCCGATGTTTCTTTTATTATATATGGCCTGTATTTCCGCGGTGGCATATACACTCTGGTCTTTACTTTTAAAATACAATCCGCCGTCAAGAATCGCTGTCTTTGGTTTTATGAATCCGGTGTTTGGCGTCATGCTGTCTGCTCTTTTATTAAAAGAAAAAGGCCAGGCGTTCTCCTTAACCGGCCTGACCTCATTAATTCTTGTATGTATCGGAATTTATATTGTTAATCGGGAGAACCCTTTGAAAGAAGCATCGACAGATAAGATTTCCGTGTAGTTTCTTTCAGGCTGCTGCCCATATCAAGAAGAAGTGCCTCAATGCTTTGCAGGGCACTTTCTTTTTGCTCTGGACTATCCACAAGAATCTCTAATTCTAAGAAAGAGCCAAGACTCTCTACCTGATCTACGCAGGCGGTCATGCGGCCTTTGTGGTAGTACTGGCGAAGCTTTGTCACTGGGTATAGCTTTTTGTAGCCAAGGGAGATAAGAATCTCCCTTGCAATATCAGCATCTTCGATACGGGTTTCTAGTTCCTTTCTTGTTGTGGAAACGGTGTCGAGCTTTGCACCCTTGTAGGTAAGAAAGGACGTTGTTTCTCTGGTTGTAAAGTTCTCGCAGGTTCGTATGCGGAGTGCCTCGTCTGTTTTCATAAAGTCATGAAAATCACTGGTAAAATAAAAATCGGATTCCTTAACGAGATTCCCTGCTTTAAATCCACAGTCTGTCAATGCCCGTTCTGTGATGGACCTTCGAAACAGTGGCAGTTTAATTTCTACTTCAATCATATACAAGCTCCATTAATATTCATCAAGAGTAAGTTTATAAGTTGTCTTATCAAGTTTCAGCGTTAACTGTTTGTCCTTTAACGTGTAGGAAAGTTTTGTCTTATCCATTTTTTCAAATATTTTGTAAAGATTACTGTCCGTGCCAATAGATTCCTCGCTTAAATCTTTGTCGAAATGATAGGTAATCGTATGTTTCTTTTCGTTGATGTGTACTTCACCGGCAACGTATTTTGGCTCATCGGCATCTTCAGCCCCGTCTGTTACATACAGATATAAAGTATTTGTATCAGGATTCATAGTAAAATAACTGAAGTGATCGGAAGAGTCAACTTCCAGTTAAAACAAGTATCACAAAGTCTGTAAGAATCACTGTCACTCTTTAATCCATAAATTACATTATTGTAAAAAGAAAGGCTCTTTCCATTGTAAGATAAAGTGATGGAATCATCCTCTGCCTTCATAGTAATAGTAGATTTTGAAAAACCATCTGGCAGATCTTTTAAGAAGTCTGGAAGCTTCATACTTGCCTCTTTATAGGTATAGAATGTAAATTCATTATCTCTGCTTGACAAATAGAAGAAGTTTGTAAGAAAAGTTGCTTCTCCTTCTGTAGCTGCCTTAGGGTCAATGGAATAAAGCTCCATATAATTATCATAAAGACTTAATTCGTAAGTTGTTGTATCCTCATTGCTTCCGTCATTGCTGTACCACACATCATTCTCCGCAAGGTTTAACAGGGGGCTTGCCGAGCTGTTTTTAGAAGTTTGTTTGGAAGAATCGTTTTGCTTTTCAAAAAGGTAGCTGACATTATCATAAGTAAGTACCAGCTTATTTTTTGTCGGCATATCGTAAGACAGTGTGCTGCCAGAACCGAGGCCGTCCCAACCAGAAGGAAGTTCCGCTGTGGTTTCTTCTCTGGTATCTAAGGAAAACTTTTCTGACTTAGCAGAGAGGCTTCCGGAAAGACAGGTTTTATTCTGTGCAATATCTTTGAGAGTAAATGTTCCCTCTTTATCTATAGAAAAACTTAGATAGTCACAACTATAGCTGTCATCTCTTCCTAAAGCATTTCCAACACCATTCCAGGTTCCAACCAGCTCTGCACCATCCTTACCAAGACTTCCGGAAACTTTATCACCACAGCCGGTACCGACAAGTGCAAGTAGTAAAAGAGTGAAAAGTAGTAAAAAATTTTTCTTCATAATAGGTCCTTTCTGTGCGTAGTTGACACACAATTTATATGATACGTCTTAGTTTTTGTAAAAAAGACGTACTTTATTCTACCACATATCGGGAAGAAGTAGGAGAAAATATCTAAATCTTTTTAAATATCTTTTTTATAATTCAAAAGTCCTGTTAGTTGCGTTTGTGGGTATCTTATTGTATACTTTATAAATATACGCTATTAAATATGTTTTAGATTCAAAAGGAGGACCTTGATTCATGAAAATGATTTCAATCGAAAAAGAACTGAAAGAGAATTCTTATCCGGGAAGAGGAATTATTGTCGGACGTTCCGAAGATGGAACAAAGGCCGTGATTGCGTATTTTATTATGGGAAGAAGTTCTAACAGCCGTAACCGTATTTTTGTAGAGGACGGAGAGGGCATTCGCACACAGGCATTTGATCCTTCTAAATTAGAAGATCCAAGTCTTATTATTTATGCCCCAGTGAGAGTGCTTGGAAATAAAACAATTGTGACAAATGGAGATCAGACAGATACTATCTATGATGGTATGGACAAACAGCTTACTTTTGAGCAGTCCTTACGTTCTAGAGAGTTTGAGCCAGACGGACCAAACTACACTCCTAGAATTTCTGCAGTTCTTCATTTAGAAAAAGGTGAGTTCAATTATGCCATGTCTATTTTAAAGAGCAATAATGGAAATCCGGAAAGCTGTAACCGTTATACATTTGCCTATAATAAAGTTCCAGCGGGAGAAGGCCATTTTATTTCTACATATATGCATGATGGCAATCCATTACCAAGTTTTGAAGGTGAGCCAAAGTGGATGGCAATTCCGGATGATATGGATGCATTTGCTGAGCTGCTTTGGAGCAGCTTAAATGAAGATAATAAAGTATCTTTATTTGTCCGCTATATTGATATTGCAACAGGAAAATATGAATCTAAAATCATTAATAAAAATAAATAACAGGTAATTATTTATAATGGTAGAAAGTCGTATCTGCCGCGCAAGTTTATAAGATATATTCAGACGTGTGATGAGAATTTATATAGCTATTTAAATTTGCAGGAGCTTAAATAATTACATTATACAGAATAACCGAAATCACAAAGTCAGAACATAAGTACATCATAAAAAAAGAGGTAAAATAAGAATGAAAGAATTAGAGTTAAAATATGGATGCAACCCAAACCAGAAACCATCCCGGATTTATATGGAAGAGGGCGAACTTCCTATTCAAGTACTGAACGGAAAACCAGGCTATATTAACTTTTTAGATGCTTTTAATGGCTGGCAGCTTGTAAGCGAACTGAAAAAGGCAACAGGTCTTCCTGCCGCAACTTCTTTTAAACATGTATCTCCTGCCGGTGCAGCAGTAGGTCTTCCGTTAAGCGATACACTGGCAAAAATCTACTGGGTAGATGATTTGGGAGAACTTTCTCCACTTGCCTGTGCATATGCAAGAGCCAGAGGAGCAGACCGTATGTCCTCTTATGGTGACTTCATCGCATTATCCGATGTGTGTGATGTTTCCACAGCTAACATGATTAAGAGAGAAGTATCTGATGGTGTGATTGCTCCAGGATATGAACCAGAAGCATTAGAAATTTTAAAATCTAAAAAAAGAGGCAACTATAATGTTATTCAGATTGACCCGGCTTATGTACCAGCACCAATCGAGAAAAAGCAGGTATTTGGCATTACATTTGAACAGGGAAGAAATGAATTAAACATTGATGATAAGTTCTTTGACAACATCGTTACAGAGAATAAAGAACTGACAGAGGAAGCCAAGAGAGACTTAGCTATCTCCATGATTACTTTAAAATACACACAGTCAAACTCCGTATGCTATGTAAAAGACGGACAGGCAATCGGTATTGGAGCGGGACAGCAGTCAAGAATCCACTGTACACGTCTTGCAGGCCAGAAGGCAGACAACTGGTGGCTTAGACAGTCTCCACAGGTAATGGGACTTCAGTTCAAAGATGAAATCCGTCGTGCAGACAGAGATAATGCTATCGACATCTATATGGGAGATGAGTACATGGATGTACTTGCAGATGGTGTATGGGAGAATACTTTCAAGGTAAAACCAGAAGTCTTTACAAGAGAAGAAAAGAGAGCATGGCTTGATAAACTTACAGACGTGGCATTAGGTTCTGATGCGTTCTTCCCATTCGGAGATAATATCGAGCGTGCCCATAAGAGTGGCGTAAAATATATCGCACAGCCAGGTGGATCTATCAGGGATGATAATGTAATTGATACTTGTAATAAGTATGGAATCGAAATGTCCTTTACGGGAATCCGCTTATTCCATCACTAGGATTCTGATTTGCCGAGCTGGTGAGGCAGACGAAACAGACGAACCCAGAAAGAGAAATAAAGCATATTTGTGACTTTAGTCGCTGCAGGTTGAATGTTCGCGTAAAAGCGCTCGCATTCAACCTTTGCTCCGAGGCCACAAATATGCTTTATTTCTCTTTCTGGGTTCTGTTTGTTGGCAGCTCAGTTCGGGAAATCAGTTGGAGAGATTTGGGGAAGAGGACAGGAGACGTGGAATGCCGCAACTATCTGAAACCTCCCTCAAATTCCTCCAAAAATAAATTCTGAATTTGCTTAGGTAGCCAAAGCACAGCCCACAGGGAATATAATATCCTATATTTGTGGCCTCGGAGCAAGTGTTGGGTATGAGCGAATAAAGCGAATATTCAACACGCAGCGACTAAAGTCACAAATATAGGATATTATATTCCCTGTGGGCGTCTCTTTTGCCTGCGGCAAATCAGAATTATCTATTCATATAATGGAAAGCTACCGGACTCTTCTTCGTTGAATACATAGTATACAGCGTTTTCCTCTGGTTTTAAGTATAAATCCATAGTTTTTAAATCTTTTACTTTGCGGTTTTTGTTACCTGCATCTACCCAAACTTTTTTTGCCCTTGCAATAACTTCTTTGCTTTCAATCTGATTTCCAGCAAATTCTACGTTATATGTTGATTTCATTTATGTATTCCCCTTTCCTAATGGAACTATTATAATGTAATATTGTTACAAATATCATATAATAAATTGAAATAAAAATCAATAAAGAAATTTCGACAGGGAAAAGGCAGACAGTAAGAGCCAGAGCGAATATAATTTTGGCAGTCCTGTTTTACCGTTCATAATATTAAATGTCTTGGAATATTTATGAATTTTTTGCAGATAAATCTTGCAAAATATACCTTTTTCAACTAGAATAAAAAAATAAATGTGCTCTCACAAAAGCAAGTGCAAGAAAGACTTCGAGAGTACATATAAATGATAGGAGGAATGACATATGGTTGCAATTATAGATTATGATGCAGGTAATATTAAGAGCGTTGAAAAAGCGTTGTTACATCTTGGGGAAGAAGTAATGATTACTCGTGACCGAGAGAAGATTTTAAATAGTGATAAGGTAATTCTGCCGGGAGTAGGAGCATTTGGAGATGCTATGGAAAAGCTCCGTTCTTATGGACTCGATAAAGTGATTTATGAAGTGGTGGAGAAAAAGATTCCTTTTTTGGGAATTTGTCTTGGTTTGCAGCTTCTTTTTGAAAAGAGTGATGAAACTCCGGGAGTGAAAGGTCTTGGAATTTTGCCGGGAGAGGTTTTGAGAATTCCAGATAAGGAAGGACTTAAGATTCCGCATATGGGATGGAACTCTATCAAAATCAAAAAAGGAGCAAGGCTTTTTAAAGATATTCCAGAAGATTCTTATGTGTATTTTGTACATTCCTACTATTTAAAAGCAGGACGGGAAGAGGACGTGACAGCAACGACAGAATACTCTGCATTAATTCATGCTTCAGTAGAACATGATAATGTATTTGCCTGCCAGTTCCACCCAGAGAAAAGTAGTGAAATTGGTTTAAAGATTCTTAAAAATTTCGTGGAATTATAAGGAGGAACTTATGTTTACAAAAAGAATTATTCCCTGTCTTGATGTCAATGATGGAAGAGTTGTAAAAGGTGTGAATTTTGTAAATCTGATAGATGCCGGAGATCCGGTTGCCATTGCGGAAGCCTATGATAAAGCAGGAGCGGACGAGCTGGTGTTTCTTGATATCACTGCTTCTTCTGATGCGAGAAATACAGTGGCAGATATGGTTCGGAAAGTAGCGGAGAAAGTATTTATTCCATTTACTGTTGGAGGAGGAATTCGTACAGTAGATGATTTTAAAGCAATTCTTCGTGAAGGGGCGGATAAGGTATCTGTCAATTCTGCAGCGATTATGCGCCCGGAATTAATTAGCGAGGCAGCAGATAAATTTGGAAGCCAGTGCGTTGTTGTTGCGATTGATGCGAAGCGGAGAGAGGACGGCGGCTGGAATATATTTAAGAATGGCGGAAGAGTGGATATGGGAATTGATGCTGTAGAATGGGCCATGCGTGTAGAAAAACTAGGAGCTGGTGAAATCCTTCTTACAAGTATGGACTGCGATGGAACGAAGGCAGGGTATGATTTAGAACTTACCCGCACTATTTCTGAAAATGTTTCTATTCCTGTTATCGCTTCCGGTGGAGCTGGAACGAAAGAACATTTTTATGATGCATTTGACCAGGGAAAGGCAGATGCAGCTTTGGCAGCTTCTTTATTCCATTTTAAAGAGTTGGAAATTATGGATTTGAAGAGGTATCTTAGAGAAAAAGGAATTTCTGTGAGAATATAAGAGGTATTTTTATAGATGATAGCAGAATGTGTTTTGTTTAGGAAGTATTTTTCATCCGATATAGAGCATGTTTGAAAGGCCATTCCTGCAATCTGCATACCCCAATTTGCAGAGAGCATTTTTTGAACATGCTTTCGGAAATTTAATGAAAATTTTGGGATTACAAATGATTTTAAAATCTGCCGGAATGAAAGGAAACTTATTATGAAACTTGCAAAGGGAGATAAAGTTGCAATTGTATGCTGCTCAAACGGGCAAAGTCTGTCAAAGAAAAAGGAGATAGAGAACTTAAAAGTAATTTTAGAAGAAATGGGCCTTATTTCCGTATTTTCAAAATATATTTATCAAAAGATTTCTTTAGAAGAGGTAGAAAATAATTTAAAAGGTTTTCCAGAAAGCGGAAGTCCATTAGAAAAAGCGAGAGAGTTGATGGAATTTTATGAGGATGCTTCTATAAAAGCTATTTTCGATATCTCTGGAGGAGACCTTGCCAATACGATACTTCCTTATCTGGATTATGAACGAATTGCCTCTGTAAAAAAGCAATTTTGTGGATATAGTGATCTGACCACTATTATAAATGCCATATATGCAAAAACACAGAAAGTCTCTGTTTTGTATCAGATTAGAAATCTTTTGTATGAATATTCCGCGCAGCAAAAAGAAGACTTTATAAAAACGTGTTTTGCAAAAGACTTAAACAACATAATAAACAATGATGCAGTAAAAATGATGGAAAAGAACAACCTCTATGATTTATCTGTGGAAAATAGTGGACTATATCAGATCCCATATAAATTCTATCAGGGAAAAACGGTAGAGGGAATTGTTGTTGGAGGAAATATTCGATGCTTTTTAAAACTGGCAGGAACCGAATATTTTCCAGATGTCACAGATAAAATATTACTTTTAGAGGCAAGAAGCGGAAATCCAGCGCAGATTGTAACATACTTTGCTCAATTAGAACAACTGGGCGTATTCAAAAAAGTAAAAGGTATTTTACTTGGAACATTTACGCAGATGGAGAGAGAACAGCCAGTGCCGGCTGTATATTCCCTTTTAAAACGATACATTAATGAAGAACTTCCTGTGGTCAAAACGGAGTATATCGGACATGGAGAAGATTCTAAAGCAATACAAATCGGAAAGAAGTATAAATTCTAAGTTACTGCAGGCAAAATAGACGCTCTCAAAGAGAAAAAAATGGTTCAGAGCATGCTTAAAAATGATTCAAAAAAATTTATTCAAAAAAATTTAAAAAAGTTATTGACGAATTTGTTTTTTATGCTATAATGTTAGACAGTGCAAAAATACCCAGACAGTTGTATTAGGCACAATACGCAACTGGAGGGAGGTTAGGTGAGTCAATGTCAAGTATTATCGTTAAAGAAAACGAATCTTTAGACAGCGCTCTTCGTCGTTTTAAGAGAAGCTGTGCTAAAGCAGGTATTCAGCAGGAGATTCGTAAAAGAGAACACTATGAGAAACCAAGTGTGAAACGTAAAAAGAAATCTGAAGCTGCTAGAAAACGAAAATATAAATAAGTGCTGTAAGGGGACATCCAGTTATGGATGTCCTTTTTTCATGCTGTCAATAGACGGCTGCTAAGAAAGAATATAGCCTATATCTGTGACTTTCGTCGCGTCGCGTTGAATGTTCGCTCTAGCGCTCGCATTCAGCACTTGCTCCCAGGCCACAGATATAGGCTATATTCTTTCTTGGCGGCCTGTTTTTTGGAAGATTGAAAAAGGATATCCTGGGGAGATTTGAGATTTAGAAATTTAGATTTCTGCTTGCTTTGGAATTGGTAGAATGTGGAAATCGTGATTTTGAATTTTGCCAAAGACAGAAGTCTGGGAACAAATCAAATTAGACATAATCATGATTATGTAAAGTTCACAAAAGAAAAACTTTCTTTTGTGAATAGTTATTCAAAATATCTTTAAAAATGCATAAAATCAATTGACCGATTTATGCAAAAGTGATATTATTGAAATTAGGATGAGTGTGGTAATTGGCACATAATCCCAATGATATATTATTTCTTTGAAGGAGGAGATTATTTTGAAGAAGATTATTAATGCAGTAGACCAGGTAGAGAATCAGATGATAGAAGGTATGGTTAAAGCTTTCCCTCAGTATGTGAAGAAGCTTGACTGCGGTAATGTTGTTGTCAGAGCTGAGAAGAAGACTGGCAAGGTAGCCTTGATCAGTGGTGGCGGAAGCGGACATGAGCCAGCTCATGGTGGATTTGTTGGAAAAGGTATGTTAGATGCTGCAGTTGCAGGTGCTGTATTTACTTCTCCTACTCCTGATCAGATTTATGAAGGAATTAAAGCCGTTGACGATGGCAAGGGCGTTTTAATGGTAGTTAAGAACTATACAGGCGATGTTCTTAACTTTGAGATGGCAGCTGAGATGGCAGCCGATATGGATGGAATCGAAGTAAAAGAAGTTGTTGTTAATGATGACGTTGCTGTACAGGATTCCTTATATACAACAGGCCGTCGTGGTGTTGCCGGAACAGTATTTGTACATAAGATCGCCGGTGCTTTAGCAGAAAAAGGTGCAAGCCTTGACGAAGTACAGGCTGTTGCTCAGAAAGTAATTGATAATGTAAGAACAATGGGTATGGCTATTAAGCCTTGTACCGTACCAGCAGCTGGAGAACCTGGATTTGAACTGGCTGATGATGAGATGGAAATCGGTATTGGTATCCATGGAGAACCTGGCGTTGAGAAGAAACCGCTTGAGACAGCAGACGAAATCGTTGATACACTTCTTGAGAAGATTTTAGCAGATATCGACTACTCCGGTTCTGAAGTAGCAGTAATGATTAATGGATGTGGATCTACTCCTTTAATGGAACTGTTCATCGTTAATAACCGTGTAGCAGATGTTTTGGCTGAGAAAGGTATCAAAGTTTATAAGACAATGGTAGGCGAATACATGACATCCCTTGAGATGGAAGGATTCTCTATCACATTACTCCGTCTTGATGACCAGATGAAAGAACTCTTAGACGAAGAAGCTGACACTCCAGCACTTACAGTTGCAAAATAATAAGTGAAATAGATAGCTGTTATCTAAGGACGGTTATTGACATACCGCCCTTAGACGGTTACAATGAATTTAACGAAAGACCGGCGTAATCTGCGTGGGTCTTTTGTTAGAGTAATGAATATTAGGAAAGAGGACACAACTATGGCAGACGTAAAAAAAGTAATTGAAATCATTGACAAGATTATTGCAGATGTAGATGAGCAGAAGTTGTTTTTAACAGAGCTTGATAATGTAATTGGTGATGGTGACCACGGTATTAACCTTGCTCGTGGTTTTGATGCAGTTAAGACAATCGAAGATACATTTGAAAGCAAAGATATCGGAGCTATTTTAAAAGCAATCGGAATGAAACTTGTTTCTACAGTTGGAGGAGCTTCCGGTCCATTATACGGAACTGCATTTATGAAGTCTGGTGCATTACTTAATGGCAAGACAGAGATGGATATGAATGATTTTATCGAGATGCTTCAGGTATCCATTGATGGTATCATGAAACGTGGTAAAGCTGTAAAAGGTGAAAAGACTATGCTTGATGCCATGATTCCAGCACATGATGCAATCAAAGCTTCTTATGAAGCAGACGGTGATGCTAAGAAAGCTTTAGATGCAGGCGTAAAAGCTGCAGAAGAAGGTATCGAATATACAAAGACAATTATTGCGACAAAGGGTCGTGCAAGCTACCTTGGAGAAAGAAGTATCGGACACCAGGATCCGGGTGCTACTTCATTTACATTAATGCTTAAAGCAGTACAGGAACTTGCATAAGAGAAAGGAATAAGATATATGGTAGGTATTGTTGTTGTATCCCATAGCCAGAAGTTAGCAGAAGGTGTTGTGGAATTAGCATCTTTAATGGCACCGGAAACACCGATGAAAGCAGCCGGTGGAATGGATGACGGCGGATTTGGAACAAGTTTTGAAAAGATTACAGAAGCTATTGATGAAGTTTACAGTGATGATGGTGTAGCAATCTTTATGGATTTGGGAAGTGCTGTCATGACAACGGAAATGGTTTTAGAATCTATGGAAGACCGTAAGGTTAAGATGGTAGACTGTCCTGTAACAGAGGGAGCGATTGCTGCCGCAGTAGTTGCCGCAGGAGGAGCTTCTCTTGAAGAAGTTGTGCAGGTAGCACAAGCATCGAAAGAACAGGCAAAGTTCTAATTTGTAGATTTTGTATAGACGAAAAAAGAAAAATGATATATCCCATCTGCTCTGTAGTCGCTGCATTTAAGATGCTCGTCCGCATCTTAAACGCGCTCCGAAGCCGCATCTGGGATATATCATTTTTTCTGTTTAATCCAAATCCACAGTTTAGGAATATGGAATATGCCAGAAGAAAGTTCTATTGCAGGGGATGGCAGAAGAAAAAGAACGTAAAAATGGGGAGATGTAATCTAAAATATAATGTACTCGCAGAAGAAGTATGTCATGCATTGCATGACGTGCATCTCGTAGCAAGAATGTCGGGGCATTCTTGAACATAGGAGAAGGAGGAAACTTTATGCAGCGAAAAAAGAGAACAAAAAGTAAGCTTGTAAAGCAATTCATGAATTTCTTACTGGCAATTGCCTTAGGAATTAGTCTATTACAATTGCCGCAGTTATCAAAAGAGGTAAAGGCTGAGAATGTAAATACCAACAATGGAAAGCAATCTCAAGAAATGGCAGGAAGCTATTACCTGGATAAGAATAGGAACTCTGGTAAAAAAGTTATAGCAGCAAATGCCGGGTTAACACCAGAGGATAATTTAGGACCTTATATTAAATATACAATAGATGGAACAGAACATACAATTTCCTGGGACGAGGCTGTTGAGAAACAATATATTATAGTTGATCAGTTTATATATGGAGGTCGTAATTTTAGTATTCATCCTGGTACCGAGAATAATCCGCTAAAGAGAGCTGCAAAGATAGAGTTTGTCTCTCCAAAGGAGGTAAATGGAATTGGAAGCAATGGATTTTCTGGTTGTAATGATCTGGAAGAAATCATTATTCCAGATACGATTCAAAAAATTTCTACAGGTGCATTAAGAGAGTTTGAAAACTTAAGAAGAATCACATTGCCTGGAGGAATTATTTTTGAAGGCGATCGGACATTTGCCTCAACCAAAATGGAAGTGACCGTATTTAATGTTCAAAGTCTAAGAGAATTTGTCTCTGCGTATCGAACGCTGAGTCGTACATTTAAAAAAAGTTCTGAAGATACGGAAAAGAAAGTCTGGACATTAAAGCTTAAGGATGATGAAAAGATTTCCATAGAAAAAACGGTTACAGCAGGTGGAATGCTTAAGCTGGATAATGAAGATGATGAGGATGAGCAGGAAACAGTGGAAAGACTTAAAGATTTGTCTGCCACTTACCAGTGGTATCAGGTAAAAGAAGACGGTTCAGAAGTTATAATTCCAGATGCATCAAAAGCAGATTTAAAATTAAATACAAATGATTTTCCGAGCAGAACAGATGCATATAAACTTATTCGTAGAATTACATGGAAAGAAGATAATGAGGAGTTTACGAATACGTCTACGATAGACCAGCTAGTTATTCTTAAGGTGAATCCTAAAACAGAAGAAGCTCACAAGCATAAGCTTAAAAAGATAGAAGCGAAGAAAGCGAGTGTAGATGCGGATGGAAATATAGAGTATTATATTTGTGAAAGTTGTGGAAGATTTTTTGCTGATAAAAATGGACAAAAAGAAATAAAGAAATCTCAGGTTATAGTCAGCTTACAAGTGAAAAAAGGGGAAGTTTTAAAGAAGGCGGATGGAACTTCCTATCAGGTAGCTGATGCAAAGAAATTGCAGGTTTCTTATGTTTCTCCATCAAAAAGGAAGTCAGGAACAGTTAGCATTCCTTCGAAAGTAATTATCGGAGGCAAAACCTATCAAGTTACAAAGATTAAGAAAAATGCTTTTAAAAACAATAAGAAAATAAAAAAGATTGTCATTCCTTCCAGTGTTGTTTCTATTGAAAATTATGCGTTTGCAAACTGTAAGAATCTAAAGACCATAGAAATTAGAACAACGAAGTTAAAAAATAAGAAGATTTCTTCTAAAGCATTTAAGAAAATCAATAAGAAGGTAGTGATTAGAGTTTTAAAGAAACAGCGCAAAGCTTATAAGACACTATTAAGAAAGAAAGGTTTAAGCAAAGCAAATAAGTTTAAAGCTCTCTAAGTTTCTTATGTCTAACCTTCTGGAGAATCTCCATTCTTATCAACTGTGGATTTAGAGTAGTCAGAAAAAAGAAAAACTACCCTATCCCAGATGCGGCTTGGGAGCGTGTTTAAGATGCGGACGAGCATTTTAAACACAGCGACTACAGAGCAGATGGGATAGGGTAGTTTTTCTTTTTTCGTCTACACCAAATCTACAAATCAGGAGTTCTATTTTTTTCTTCTCTCTCATAGGGATATAAAAAATACATGGTGTGATTTTATGCTGGAAAGGAAGAGTCCTTTTGTCTGTTCTGTAAATGGAGCCAAAGAAATCAGTATAGAAAATTATGGGAGTCTGGGTGATTTCAGTGATAAAAAGATTGTGTTGAACTGCTATAAATGTAAGATGATTATTGAGGGAGAAGGTCTTTTAATTGAATATTTTACTGATGTCGATATGAAGATTACAGGTCATATTCATTCAATTCATTTTTGAAGGGAGAAGAAGATGCTCTTTTCGTTATTTCATTTTCTGTCGGGATATTGCCGGATTGTTTTAAGTGGGATGAATCAGGAACGTTTTTTAAATCTCTGCGCAGCAAAGCAGATTCTTTTGTGGAATATTAAAAGAGAGGGAAAGCATTATATTTTTTACATAAGCAGAGGGGGATATAAAGAACTTCAGGAAATATCAGAAAAAACGGGAAGTACATTTCGGTGTATACAGAAAAAAGGAATCCCGTATTTGTTCTGCAGATATAAAAAAAGAAAGTGCTTTGCGTTGGCACTTTTGTTTTGTACAGCTATTTTTATTGTTATGTCCTGTTTTATATGGCAGGTGCAGGTGACAGGAAGTTATGGACATTCAGAGGAAGAGCTTCTTGATTATCTTGAGAAAAAAGGAGTTCATAGTGGGACAAAGATTTCAGGGTTTTCGTGTGCACGATTAGAGGAGCAGATTCGAAAGGATTTTGAAGACATAGCATGGGTTTCCTGTGAAAGAAAGGGAACACTTTTAAGAGTCAGAGTGAAAGAAACTTTAGATAAACGTGATCAAAAGGAGGGAGAAATGCAGGAATCACCATGTAATCTTATTGCTTCAAAGAAAGGAAGAATTGCCAGTATTCTTGTAAGAAGCGGAAGTGCAAAGGTGAAAAAGGGCGATAAAGTAAAGCCGGGGGATGTACTTATTTCAGGGATTGTAGAGATTAAAGATGATGAGGGAGAAATTGCAGAGGAAACATTGGTAAGGGCACAGGGAGATGTTTATGCAATTTCAAAAATAAAATATGAAGATTGTTTTCCATTAATTTATTATAAAAAAAATTATACTGGAAAGACAGAAAAAAGTTATCGCTTTTTGATAAATGGTTATACGATTAAAATGCCGGAACGTAAAACAGCATATGCAGAGTATGATGAACAGTCCAGAGAAATTTTGCTGCATATCGGACCACAGTTTTATCTACCGGTTTCTCTTTTTGTTATAACAAAGGCGCAGTGTCAGATTTCAAAAGAAAGTTATAGTGTGTCCCAGGCAAAGAAGGAGGCAAGGAAGCGTCTTTTTCTCTTTTTGAAAGAATATGAGAGAAAAGGGGTGGTAATCCTGAAAAATAATGTTAGAATAGACAGTGATAAAAATGAGTGTACTGCAAAGGGAATTATCAAAATAAAAGAACGTGTAGGTAAAGTTCAGGAGATTCCCTCAACATTAGACGGGGAAAAGGATATAAAACAAGAGCCTGCCGTTTTAAACAGATAATTTTAGCAGTAAGTTCAATTACAAATCATATAGTGGGATTTTGAAAATATATTGACAAGAAAGGAAAATCAGACAAAGAATGAATATAGCAGAACAGGAATTCCCTTTTCCAGCGGAACATGCAAGTAATGTTTTTGGTCAGTTTGATGCCAACATGAAAAAGATTGAGAAGACATTGCATGTCACGATTATTTTCAGAGATGACAAGTTGAAGTTAATTGGAGGAGAGAAGGATTGCGATAGAGCAAAACATGTGATAGAGCAGCTCCTTTTATTATCGCAGAGAGGGAATGATATTACAGAGCAGAATATTAATTATACACTTTCTCTTTCTATGACGAATGAGGAATCTGCAGTTACCCAGTTAGATAGTGATGTAATCTGTCATACGATCATGGGGAAACCGATTAAGCCTAAAACGATGGGACAGAAGAAATATGTTGATATGATCACGGATAAGATGATCGTATTTGGTGTAGGACCTGCGGGAACCGGAAAGACATATCTTGCGATGGCAAAGGCAATTACAGCATTTAAGGCAAATGAAGTGAATCGTATTATCCTGACTCGTCCGGCGATTGAAGCCGGGGAGAAGCTGGGATTTCTTCCGGGTGACCTTCAAAGTAAAGTGGATCCGTACTTACGGCCTCTTTACGATGCGCTTTACGAAATTATGGGTGCGGATACTTTTGCTAAAAACATGGAAAAGGGATTAATAGAAGTGGCACCTCTTGCTTATATGAGAGGAAGAACGTTAGATAATGCATTTGTTGTGTTAGATGAAGCGCAGAATACGACACCGGCACAGATGAAGATGTTCCTTACCCGTATTGGCTTTGGGTCAAAGGCAATTATTACCGGTGACCTTACGCAGAAAGACCTGCCGTCAGGTACTCGTTCGGGTCTTGATGATGCGCTTCATGTGCTTAAAAATATTGATGAAATTGGCGTGTGTAATCTGACGAGTAAGGATGTTGTGCGTCATCCGCTTGTTCAGAAAATTGTTACCGCATACGATGAATATGACAAAAAGAAAGAAACAAGACAAAAGAGAAAGCAGAGAACAACAGGAAAGCAGGAGAAAAAATGACATTTGAAATAGAGAATGTATATCCGGAAGTGATTTTACCGGATTATGAAACCGTTATTAAAAATGTGATAGAGGCAGCCTTAGATTATGAAAAATGTCCGTATGAAGCACAGGTATATGTGCTCTTAACAGATAATGAGGAGATTCATGAGATTAATAAGGAACATCGCCAGATTGACCGTCCGACAGATGTTCTTTCTTTTCCGATGGCAGATTATCCGGTGCCGGGAGATTTCTCTGATATAGAAGAAAGAGATCCGGATGCTTTTCATCCTGAGACTGGCGAGCTGATTCTTGGAGATATTATTATTTCCATGGATAAAGTAAAGGAACAGGCGAAAGCTTACGGTCATTCCAATACAAGAGAGCTGGCATTTTTAGTTGCACACAGTATGCTTCACCTTATGGGATATGACCATATGGTTGATGAGGAACGAAAAGTGATGGAAGCAAAGCAGGAAGAGATTCTTAAAAACTGTGGTTATATTCGGGAGATGGAAGCTTGAGACAAATAAAAGGCAGGGAAAAAACTCAGGGGAATAGCAGAAAAAGTTTCACAAATGCTAAAGAGAGAAAAGGCAGAATCAGAGAGCAGGAAAGTGCCGGCCAGTTAAATAATAAAGCGAAAACACAGAACAATATCAGTCTGTCAAAGAACAGAATAAAAACAGAGAAAAGGCACAATCAGAGGATGGCGAAACAAATACAAAAAAGTACTGTGGAAAAGGACAGGATATTACCAGAAAAATTAATTCAGGATTCCACAGTATGGGATACCATTATTGTCGGAGCTGGAGCAGCCGGAATGACAGCCGCACTTGCCTGCGGAAAAGAAAAACAAAAAGTACTCCTTCTTGATCGCCAAAACCAGATGGGAAGAAAGATTCTGGTCACTGGAAATGGCAAATGTAATCTCACAAACTTTGCACAAAAGCCAAAATATTATCGAAGTGACTGTCCAGAGAAGGTACAGAAAGTATTGTCTGTGTTTGGACAAAAAGAGGCTATGGAGTTGTTTCAGAGTCTTGGAATCTATACAAAAGATAAGAATGGCTATGTGTACCCATACAGTGAGCAGGCGGCAAGTGTGAGGGAAGCTTTTGAGACAGAAATATTATCAAATCCGTCTATTACATTTGTTCCTTTTTCGGAGGTATACAATGTTCAAAAGAAAGAGGACGTTTTTTTGATAAAGGCAAAAGAACAGCTCGGTCAGTCAGAACAGAGTACAGGAAAGCAGGGTAATGGTGAGAAAATAGAAAAGGTTTATCGCTGTCAGAGTCTCCTTATCACAACCGGGGGATTTGCGGGGCCGAAGTTTGGCTGTGATGGCAGCGGATATGCATTTGCTAAAGTATTTGGACATGAGATTATAAAACCATTGCCTGCACTTACAGCATTGAAGTCATCTGCTCCGTTTTTAAAAAAGGTAAGCGGGGTTCGGAATCAGGCAGAAATCACATTAGAAATTGATGGAGAGCCGGTAAAAAAAGAAACTGGCGAACTTCAATGGACAGACTATGGTATTTCTGGTGTGGCTATTTTCCAGTTAAGCCGTTTTGCGATCACCGCTTTAGAGGAGAAAAAGAAGGTAGCTTTATACTTTGACTTTATGCCGGAACTTTCTTCCAAGGAGAAGCTTCGCCTGTTTTTGATGCTTGCACAAAATCATAAAAAAAGAGACATGCTTTCTTTTGTAAAAGGACTATTTCCTGCAAAACTTTGCCCGGTTATTTTAAGAGAGGCAGGGTTAAGAGAAGAAACTTTAGCTGGAACATTGAAGGAAGAAGAATGGAATGCCCTTGTCATGGCGGTAAGTCATTTTCCTTTGCGGATTAATGGTTATATGGGATATGAAAAAGCGCAGGTAACAAGAGGCGGTATTTCTCTTACAGAATTAACCGGTAATTTAGAGTCAGATTTTCAGCCCGGACTATTTTTTGCAGGAGAAGTAGCGGATGTTGACGGCACCTGTGGAGGCTATAATCTTCAATGGGCATTTTCGAGTGGTACAGTAGCAGGAAGAGCGATTGTCAAGAGAAATCAGGAGCTTTTTAAGGATGACCGGCATACGATGGAAGAAAACGATGGTATTTCAGAAAGGAACCGAAGAAGATGATACGAATTTCACAGTTGAAATTAAAGGTGGGACATACCAGAGAAGAACTTTTTGAAGAGATTATTCATCAGGCGCATGGGAAAAGACCTGTCTCATGGCGGATTGTAAGAAAGTCTGTGGATGCAAGAAAGAAGCCACAGCTTTTTTATGTGTATACAATTGATGCAGAGTTTGAAAATGAAAAAAAGCTTCTTTCAGCCAAAAAAAGTAAATGGACACGTTCTACTGTAGTGAAGTATAGATTTCCATATAATAAGAAAAATGGATCAGGAGCAAGCTCGACAGAAGTTTCGACAATAGACAGGGCAGTTATTGTCGGTATGGGACCAGCAGGACTTTTTGCAGCCTTAGTTCTTGCGAGAGCAGGATTTGCCCCCATTGTATTTGAGCGGGGAGACTGCGTGGAAAAACGTTCGGAGATTGTCGAGCATTTCTTTGAAAGTGGAGAACTTGATGAAGAGTCTAATGTACAGTTTGGCGAGGGCGGTGCAGGAACATTTTCTGACGGCAAGTTAAATACCTTAGTCAAGGATAAATTTGGACGTAACCATTTTGTTTTAAAAGAATTTGTCAAACATGGTGCACCAGAAGAAATCCTTTATGAAGCTAAACCACATATTGGTACAGATATTTTAAAAGATGTGGTGGCATCAATTCGAAAAGAAATAGAAAGTCTTGGCGGGGAGGTACATTTCCGCACGAAAGTCTGTGATATCTTATGTGAAAAAATCAGTGGTTCTGTGGCAGAAAGAGAGAGAGCTGAAGCAGAAAAAAATCTTTTGATGCAGGACAAACAGCTAACAGGACTTATTCTTGAAAAAGAAGGAGTGCAAGCGGAATACCCTTGCCGCAATGTTATTTTTGCAATCGGTCACAGTGCAAGAGATACTTTTTATATGCTTCATGAAAGGGAACTTTCTATGAATCCAAAAGCATTTGCGATTGGTGTGCGTGTGGAACATCTGGCACATTTGATTAATGAAAGTCAGTATGGAGAGGGATATCCAGAGGAAGTTCCAACAGCAAGCTATAAACTGACGCATCAGTGCAAAGGCACTGGCAGAGGAATTTATTCGTTCTGCATGTGTCCTGGCGGTTATGTTGTAAATTCTTCTTCAGAAAAAGGTCGGCTTTGCGTCAATGGAATGAGTTACCATGACCGGGCAGGACATAATTCTAATACTGCATTGATTACTACAGTGACGCCAGATGATTTCCCATCAGATAGTCCATTAGCAGGATTGGAATTTCAGCGTAAATATGAGGAACTTGCTTATAAAATCGGAAATGGAAAGATTCCGGTACAGCTTTTTGGAGACTTTCTGAAAAATCAGATGTCCACAAAACTTGGAAACGTTACTCCGTCCATAAAAGGAAAATGGCAGTTCGCAAACTTACACGAATGTCTGCCAGATTATGTCTGTGCATCCCTCGAAGAAGGAATGAGAGCCTTCGGGCATAAAATCAAAGGCTACGATGCAGAAGATACGGTTTTTTCCGGAGTAGAGACAAGAACATCTTCACCACTTCGTATGGAAAGAAATAAACAGTTTGAAAGTAACATACAAGGTCTTTTTCCATGTGGAGAAGGAGCAGGTTATGCGGGAGGAATCACTTCTGCAGCTATGGATGGTATTAAAACTGCAGAAGCTATTGCAGAGAAGATTCTCACACAGAATTAAGTACAGCCAGCAACGAGACAAAGCTTGACTGCATTTACTTACAAAGATATTTCTGTGTTTACAAACGTAGGACCATTGTGTATAATACAACGGAATGTACTCTCGGAGTCTTTCTTGTACTTGGTTTTGTGAGAAGATTCCGAGAGTATATCGGATTAAAAAGGAGGAAATTTTATGAATAATATTGATATTGATAGAATTAATGAACTATACCATAAATCCAAATCTGTAGGACTTACCAAAGCAGAAGAAGCAGAGCAGAAAAAACTCCGCAAAGCTTACCTTGCTGCCATCCGCAAAAACTTGCGTGGTTCTTTGAACCGAATTGACATTCAGAATAAAGACGGAAGTATCGAAAATCTTGGTGAGAAATATGGAAAGAAGCTGGATAAAAACTAAAATGCCAGAAGATGCTTTAGAATTAAAAAAGAATCTGCGGTGTGATATGAAAGCAAGACGAAATGCATTGACAGATGAAGAAAAAAAACATGCCGCAGCAAACTGCCTGTCAAAATTAAAAGAACTGCCGGAATTTATGAATGCAGACTGGATATATGCCTATATCGCCTGCCGGAATGAATTAGAAACCGCAGACATCATTAGCTGGTGTCTTTCTTATGGAAAGCATGTTGCCGTTCCAAAAGTACAAGGAGAAATCATGCATTTTTACGAAATCACTGCGCTATCTGACTGTGTTCCCGGAGCATTTGGTATCCTTGAGCCAGCAGGAGAAGAAAAAGACAGAATCACAACTCCAGGCTTTATGCTTGTCCCAGGACTTGCCTTTGATAAAAACGGAAATCGTCTTGGATACGGCGGTGGATTCTACGATAAATATCTCGCATCCCATGAGGAGATTATAACAGCGGCATTGGGGTACGACTTTCAAATCGTAGAAAAAGTACCGTCCGAACCACATGATAAAAAGATGGACTATTTAATTTATTAGGCAAAACAGACGCCCCCGAAGAGAAAAGCGCCTCTATATTTGTGACTTTAGTCGCGGCGGTTTGGATGTTCGCTTATGCGCTCGCATCCAAACCTTGCTCCGAGGCCACAAATATAGAGGCACTTTTCTCTTCGAGGGCTGTCTTTGGCTGGATTTTTAAATTAAATAGTGCATGGGAAAGATTTGAGGTTGAAATCGGAAGTCTCTCATCCCCAAATTACTCCCAACTGATTTGATTCAACATAATGGAGCCACAGTCAGCTCTTTGAAAGATAAAGCATCCCTATTTGTGACCTCGGAGCAAGTGTTGAATACGAGTGAGTATTCAACACGCAGCGACTAAAGTCACAAATAGGGATGCTTTATCTTTCAGAGAGCGTCTGTCTGTCCCCCAATGAATTAATCAGTAATCGGTTTTGTGAAGGTTATAAATATTTGTCGGATTGTCTGATGTAAATAAGGAAGATATTCTTCCATGGATACTGGCTGCTGATATAAGATGCAGCTATAGCAGGTAGAACCTACCAGCTCTAAGATTGTAAAGAGCATTAATTCCTGATTTTCGCAGGAGATATGATTCTGTGTCAGCATATCCTGATAGTAATCATAAAATTGTCGGGAATTTTCCGGGACCGTCTTCTCAAAAGCATTTTTAAAGATTCCCCAGGAAAGATTCTTAGAGATGAACTGAAGAAGCTTCGGTTCCTTTTCTAATCGGTCTATAATATGATCAATGACGAAAAACATCTGGTTTTCAAAACCCTGAATATTCTGTTCTATTAAAGCCGTATGTGCATTCCCAAAAAGCTGGCTTGTTTTATATGTTACAAGCCTGTCTCTTAAATCATATTTATCTTTAAAATATAAATAGAAAGTTCCTTTTGCGAGACCTGCACGGTTTACAATGTCGGAAATGGTTGTTTTAGTAAACCCCTTTTCGGTAAACAGTTCAAAAGAGGTCTGCAATAATGTTGTATTCTTTTGTTTTTTATTTGTCTCAACTTTTCCCATAATAACACCACCTTAAACGATGTTGAATGTATTTGGGTACATTATGCAACAAAAATGACCAAAAGTCAATAGTGTAAAAATGACCAAAATTCAGTTTCACTTATTGAGGAAAATTGTGCGTTACTCAGTGTTGACCGATGGTCATTTTTTGCATATAATGTTGGTTAGGAAAAGAAAATAAATAAAGAGGGGATGATGAATTTGTTAATCAAGATGGGTAAGCAGATTGCGAAACATAAATTTCTGATTTTGCTTATTGGATTTTTGTTACTGATACCTTCCTTAATAGGAATGGTAACGACAAGAGTTAACTATGATTTACTTAGTTATCTGCCAGAGACGCTTGAAACGGTAAAAGGTCAGGATATTATGGTAGATGAGTATGGAATGGGAGCGTTCTCGATGGTTGTTGTCGAGAATATGGAACTGAAAGATGTGCAGAAGCTTGAGAAGAAGTTTGAGGCAGTCGATCATGTAAAGGATGTTCTCTGGTATGATGATGTTGCTGATTTAAATCTTCCAGTACAGATGATTCCGAAAAAGTTAAGAGAAGGTTTCTTTAAAGGCAATGCCACGATGATGATCGTACTTTTCGATAATACGACATCATCCGATGAATCTATGAATGCAGTTGCCGAGATGAGAAAGCTTGCGAATAAGCAATGCTTTATCAGTGGTATGTCAGGTGTAGTTAATGATATTAAAGATGTTGCACTTGACGAGCTGCCAGTTTACGTTGTGATTGCCGCTGTATTGTCATTCCTGGTACTTGAGTTTACGACAGAATCTTTCTTAGTACCAGTGTTCTTCTTATTAAGTATCGGAATTGCAATTATTTATAACTTAGGAAGTAACGTGTTCTTAGGGCAGGTTTCCTATATTACAAAGGCACTGACGGCTGTATTACAGCTTGGAGTTACGATGGACTATTCCATTTTCCTGCTGAATAGTTATGAGGAATATAAAGAGAAGTACACAGAAGATAGGAACCGGGCGATGGGGCATGCGATTGCAAGTACCTTTAAAGCGGTTGTCGGAAGTTCCGTCACAACTGTTGCCGGATTTGCGGCTCTTTGCTTTATGACATTTGCATTAGGTCGTGATCTTGGTATTGTTATGGCCAAGGGTGTTATTATCGGTGTAATCTGTTGTGTAACGATTCTTCCATCACTGATTCTTGCATTTGATAAGCAGATTGAGAAGACAAAGCACAGACCGCTGATTAAGAGTGTGGATGGTGCATCAAACTTTATTATCAAGCATCACTGGGTATGGCTGATTGTTTTCCTTGTATTATTACTTCCAGCAGTACATGGAAATAATAATATCAAGATTTATTATGATATCGCAAAGTCTATGCCATCCAGCCTGCCAAGTAATGTGGCGACAGACCGATTGAAAAAAGACTTTAATATGAGTACGATTCATATGGTAATGATGGACAGTAACATGGATTCTAAAGATAAACGAGATATGCTCAAAGAGATTGACAATGTAGAAGGTGTTAAATGGACGATAAGCATGAGTTCTCTTGTCGGGGCCTCTGTACCAGAATCCATGATTCCAAAAGATGTAAAGAGTATGCTCCAAAGCGGTGACCATGAACTGGCTTTTATCTGTTCGGAATATGAATCAGCAACTCCGAAAGTAAATAAGCAGATTGCAAAGATTAATAAGATAACGAAGAACTATGATAAAACATCAATGGTAATTGGTGAAGCACCACTTATGAAGGATCTTGAAGATGTTACAAACATTGATATCCAGAATGTAAATATTGCTTCAATCGCAGCGATTTTTGTAATTATTCTTATTATATTTAAGTCAATCTCCCTGCCAGTTATTCTGGTAGCCATCATTGAATTTGCGATTGCGGTAAATATGGCAGTTCCATATTACCAGGGGGTCAGCCTTCCATTTGTTGCTAGCATTGTTATCGGAACGATACAGCTTGGAGCGACAGTAGACTATGCGATTGTTTATACCAATCGTTATTTGAAAGAACGAAGGAATGGAAAGAATAAGTTAGAGGCAATCAGCATTGCTCATAAGTCAAATATGCTTTCTATTATAACGAGTGCGTTGAGTTTATTTGCAGCGACTTATGGTGTTGCCTGCTACTCACAGGTAGATATGATTGGTTCTATTTGTACATTGCTGGCAAGAGGTGCTATTATCAGTATGATCGTTGTTCTCACACTGCTGCCTACGATGTTCCTTATCTTTGATAAGGCGATATGCAAGACAACGAAGGGAATGGGCCATATTGACGATCATAAAGATACAGTAGTTAATGACATTGTATTATAAATAATATGTAATCCCGGAATCTAATGGAAGCAAAGCGTCATATGCTGTACAAAAGATTCCAGGAGCATAAATTTAGGGAGTGATAGAGATGAGAAATAAAAGATTTGTAAAACACACATCCAGAGCATTTGCTATTCTCATGAGTGCCATGATGGCAGTAGGAATTGCAATGCCAGTCAATGCAGCAGGAAAAAAAGATTCCAAAAAAGAAGATAAGACAGAGACGGTATATGTAAATGCGAATGCAGACGGAAGCGTTGATAAGATTACTGTAAGCGACTGGTTAAAGAATCATAGCAGCAGTGATACATTAGAGGACTTTTCCAACCTCGAGAATATCAAGAATGTAAAAGGTGACGAGACATTTACCCAGAATGCAGATGGTTCTATTGTATGGGATTCTAAAGGAAATGATATTTATTATCAGGGCGAATCCAATGAAGAACTTCCAGTAACAATGAAAGTTACTTATTATCTTGACGGACAGCAGATGGATCCGAAAGATATGGCTGGTAAAAGTGGTGAAGTAAAGATACGCTTTGATTACTATAACAACTCCAATGAAACGGTAAAAGTAAAAGGCAAGAACTATAATATAAAGACTCCATTTACTATGGTTACCGGAATGATTCTTTCTTCTGATGTATTTTCTAATATCGAAGTTACTAATGGTAAAGTAATTAGCGATGGAGATAAAAATGTTGTTGTAGGTCTTGCGTTCCCTGGATTAAAGAGCAGTCTTAATCTGGCATCTTATGATAAATTAGATGATGTAGATATTCCAGAATATGTAGAAGTTACAGCGAAGGCAGATAAGTTTGAACTTGCATTAACAGCAACAGCGGCAACAACAGGAACATTAAAAGACATTGATACAAGCAATTTAAATGACGTAGATGATTTAAAAGACAGCATGGATAAACTTACAGATGCAACCGATAAGCTGATTGATGGAAGTGAAGCTTTATCCGATGGAATGGGAACTCTTTCTTCTTCAGCAGGAGAATATACAAAGGGCGTATCTTCCGCGAATGCTGGAGTAAAGCAGCTTCTATCCGGTCTTAATACATTAAGTTCTAAGAGTGGACAGTTAGAATCTGGTGTAGAATCTTTGAATAAAGGATTAAAAGCCCTGAAAAAGGGAACAAAGTCACTGAATGCAGGAATCTCCTCCTATACAAAAGGAGTATCTGGCTTAGATGCTGGTTTACAGTCAGCAGCAAGCGGTACAGGTAAGTTAGAGTCAGGAGCAGGAGCACTTTCTAAAGGTATTAAAAGTTATACCGAAAATGAAGCTAAAATTGCAGCAGGAATCAAAAAGTTAAATAATAAGGTTTCTGGAATGAGTAATTTGGAACTGCCAAGTGACACAGAATTAAAAGCAGTAAAGAAGGCATCCTCTGCATTAGAAAGTGACGCGAAAAAGTTACAGGAATCGGCAACAGAGATTCAATCGGCAATTGATAAGATGAATAAGTTATCTGAAGCAGTGGAGGCGCACAATAGTAAGATAGATGAACATAATAAAGAAGTTTCAGAGAAGTTCAGTAGTGCAAAATCTGCATTAGATGATATTGATAAAAAGGCAACGGATAAGGCAAATGAAAAGATTGCCAGCCAGAAAGATTCTCTTAGCAGCAGTGCAACTTCAAAGGCAAAAGAAGAAGCTAAATCTGCCATTGATAGTGTAAATATGGATGGATTGACCGATGAAATGAAGAGTGCTTTAAAGAGTGCCATTGATAATAACGTTAGTGTAAGTGCAGAGCCATCAAGCATTGAAATCAGTGGCCTGGCAAGTGATGCCGAAAAAGCATTAGGAGATGCTCCAAGTGCAGAGAAGCTTAATATTGGCAAAGTTAATGTAGGACTCAGTGATATGGAAACTCTGTTAAAAGATATGAAGACACAGGCAGCAGTATTAGAGAGTTTTGCAGCAAATACAGGTTCTTTATCCGATGCAGCAAGTCAGATTCCAGATTTGATCAAGGGTGTTGATGAATTAAATACCGGAGCGCAGGCTCTTACTGCAAATAATAAAACGCTTACAAGTGGTATGAAAGATTTAACTTCTGGTCTTAGCACCCTTTCTACCGGACTTGATACCATGACAAAAGGAGCGGCGACCTTAACAGGCAATAACAGTGTTCTTACAAAAGGAGCAAGTTCCGTAGATAAAGGAACAGGTAAGTTAGTAGCGGGAAGCAGCCAGTTAGTAACTGGTGTAAAGGCTTATGCACAGGGGGTTAATGCAGCAGCGATCGGTGTACAGAGTCTTTCTTCTGGAATGAATAAGTTAGACTCCGCAGGCGGACAGCTTACTTCTGGTATTGATAAGCTTGCTACAGGAAGCGATACACTTACAAAAGGCTTAAAGACATTTAATGATGATGGAATCAGCAAGCTTTCTGACCTTGCAGGAGATGATCTTGACAGCGTGATTAATCATTTCAAGGCTGTAAAGAAGGCAGATAACAGATACAAATCCTTCGGCGGAATTAAGAAAAATGCGAAGGGAAGCGTGAAATTTGTGATTGAAACAGACCCTATCGAGGCAGACGAGAATTAAGAAAATGTCACAAAAATAGCAGATAGCAGGTAAAATTTTAAGAAATCCCTTGATAAACAATGGAAAACCTGCTATACTACGAATAGTATACTGTAGATGATAAGAGTGGGTGGGTGCCCACTCTTATTGTATGTCTGGGAAAGAGGTGAGAATCAACATGAAAAGAACAGAGATTGTTGCAAAGACGGAAGAACTGGTAACTCCGATTATTGAGGAGAATCATTTTGAACTTGTTGATGTAGAGTATGTAAGAGAAGGTGCGAACTGGTATCTTCGTGTATATGCGGATAAGGAAGGCGGCATTAACATTGATGACTGCGTACTGATCAGTCGTGCTCTTGAAGAGAAGCTTGATGCAGAAGACTTTATTTCTGATGCTTATATTTTAGAAGTGAGTTCCCCTGGTCTTGGAAGACCACTGAAAAAAGAGAAAGATTTTAAGAGAAGTCTTGGAAAGTCTGTAGAATGTAAGCTCTACAAAGCAATTAATAAACAGAAGGAATTTGAGGGAATCTTAAAAGATTTCACAGAAGATACTGTTACGATTGAAACAGAAGGGAACGAACTGGTACTTGACCGTAAGGACATTGCTATGATTCGTTTAGCTATTGATTTTTGAGAATAATATAGAAAAGAAAGCAGGAGGATAAGAGAAAATGAGTGAATTAATTGATGCTTTAAATCAATTACAAAAAGAGAAACATATTGAAAAAGAAGTAATTATGCAGGCGATTGAAGATTCTTTAGTTGCAGCATGTAACCGTGACTTTGGAAAGAATGCCATTGTAAAGGTAAACATGGACAGAGACACTGGTGATATTTCTGTTTATGTCGAAAAGACAGTTGTAGAGGAAGTAGAAGATCCAGCTACAGAAATTAGTTTAGCAGATGCAAAGATGATTCGTTTCCACTATGAGATTGGCGATGTAGTAAACATCGAAGTGACTCCAAAGAACTTCGGAAGAATCGCTGCACAGCATGCAAGAAGTGTTATCGTGCAGAAGATTAAAGAAGAAGAAAGAAGAGTGGTATTCGAGCATTTCGCACATAAAGAAAAAGACATCGTAACAGGTGTAGTACAGCGTTATAATGGAAAGAATATCAGTGTAAGTCTTGATGATAAGACAGATGCTGTTCTCACAGAAAAAGAGCAGGTTAAAGGCGAAGTATTTAAGCCAACAGACCGTATCAAACTGTACATCGTAGAAGTAAAAGATACAAACAAGGGACCTAAGATTTTAGTTTCCAGAACACATCCAGAACTTGTTAAGAGACTTTTTGAAAAAGAAGTTGCAGAAGTTTATGATGGAACAGTAGAAATTAAGAGCATTGCCCGTGAAGCAGGTTCCCGTACAAAGATTGCAGTAGCATCTAACGATCCTAATGTAGATCCTGTAGGAGCATGTGTAGGTATTAACGGAGCGCGTGTTAATGCAATCGTAAGTGACTTACGTGGAGAAAAGATTGATATTATTGAATGGAATGATGATCCAGCAGTATTGATCGAGAACGCATTAAGCCCATCCAATGTAGTCTCTGTAGATGTAGATGAAGAGGAAAAGAGCGCACGCGTTGTTGTTCCAGACTACCAGCTTTCACTTGCCATCGGTAAAGAGGGACAGAATGCCCGTCTTGCAGCAAAGCTTACAGGATATAAGATTGATATTAAGAGTGAAAGCCAGGCAGCAGAGCTTGCAGAAGAATTAGACTTCGGAGATGATTTTGGTGATCTTGATGAGGCAGAAGATTTTGACCTTGAAGCACCTGTAGAAGAGCCGGAAGTTTCCGCAAGCGAAGCGACAGCAGATTTTGAGGCAGAAGAGGTAACAGAAGAACCAGAAACAGCAGAGGATTTTTTTGAGGAAGTTTCTTCTGAGGAAGCAGACACAGACGAACAGTAAGAATGGAATCTGGTGAACAGTTATGGGAAAGAAGATACCACTTAGACAGTGTGTGGGCTGTCGTGAAATGAAGACAAAAAAAGAGATGATCCGGGTTATCAAGACACCGGAGAATGAAGTTGTACTTGATGCAAAAGGAAAGCAGAATGGCAGAGGTGCATATCTTTGTTTTTCTGCGGAGTGTCTTCAGAAAGCAAGACGTTCAAAAGGACTGGAACGTTCTTTAAAGATTTCCATTCCTGATGAGATATATGACCGATTAGAAGAGGAGTTGAAGGAACTTGACACAAAACAGTAAAGTATTATCTATGCTAGGGCTTGCTGCTAAGGCAGGAAAGGTTGCCAGCGGAGAGTTTTCTACCGAAAAGGAAGTAAAATCCGGCAATGCCTGTCTGGTAATCGTAGCAGAAGATGCTTCTGACAATACAAAAAAATTGTTCCGGAACATGTGTAAGTATTATGAAGTGCCTATGGAAATCTTTGCGACCAAAGAGGAATTAGGGCATTGGATAGGTAAAGCGTACAGGGCTTCCATCTGTATCTTAGATGAAGGTTTTGCAAAATCAATCGTAAAAAAAATAAGTCTGAATATGGAGGGATAGTGTATGCCAAAAATGAGAGTACATGAGTTAGCAAAGTTATTAGATAAAAGCAGCAAAGAAATTATAGCAGAGTTAAAACAGCAGGGAGTTGAAGTACAGAGTCATATGAGTACAGTATCAGATGAACATGTAGATAAATTAAAAGCAAAATTCCAGAAAAAAGAATCTGGTAACAACCGCGGTAACAATGAAAGCCGTAGCAACGATAATCGCGGTAGCAGAAATGATAACCGTGGAGATAGAAATAATAACCGTAACGACAACCGTGGGGACGGAAGAAATAACAACCGCAATAACGACAATCGTAATGGACGTAATGAAAACCGCGGAGATGGAAGAAATAATAACCGAAATGATAACCGTGGCGGCCGTAACAACCGTAACGACAACCGAAATGACAACCGTGGCGGCGGAAGAAATAATAATCGTAATAACGACAACCGTGGCGGGCGTAATGATAATCGCGGAGATAACCGTAACAATAACCGTAACGGAAATGACAGAAGAAACAGGCCTTCTATGGGAGATACTCCGATTAACGCAAAAGAAACAAGAAACGGCAAAGAAAACCGCCATGACATCAATCGTGAGCACAGCCGTGACAACAAGGAAAATAACCGAAATGACAACCGTGGTGGCAAGAACAACCGCCGCAATAACCGCAATAATGATTTTGGCAGCTCAAGAAAGCAGAAGAACAATAAGAAGCAGCAGGCTCCAGTACAGCCACCAAAGCAGGAAGAGCCAAAGGAAGATGTAATCCGTAACATCACTCTCCCAGATCCAGTATCCTTAAAGGATTTGGCAGATGCTTGTAAGGTTCAGCCTTCTGTTATTATCAAGAAGCTTTTCATGGCAGGACAGATGGTAACCATCAACACAGAATTCTCTTTTGATGATGCAGCAGAAATCGCTTTAGAGTATAACTGTATCGCAGAGGAAGAAGTAAAAGTTGATGTCATCGAAGAACTCTTAAAAGAGGAAGAAGAGGACGAAAGAAACTTAACAAGCAGACCACCAGTTGTCTGTGTAATGGGTCATGTTGACCACGGTAAAACTTCTCTTCTTGATGCGATTCGTTCCACACACGTTACAGCAGGCGAGGCTGGTGGAATCACACAGCATATCGGCGCTTATGTGGTAGAGATTAACGGAGAAAAGATTACATTCTTAGATACACCAGGTCATGAGGCATTTACTTCCATGCGTCTGCGTGGAGCACAGGCAACAGATATCGCTGTTTTAGTTGTTGCTGCCGATGACGGTGTTATGCCACAGACAATCGAGGCAATCAACCATGCAAAAGCTGCAGAGGTAGAAGTTATCGTTGCAGTTAACAAGATTGATAAAGAAGGTGCCAACGTTGACCGTGTAAAACAGGAACTTACTGAATACGGCCTTATCGCAGAAGACTGGGGTGGAAGTACCGTATTTGTACCAGTTTCTGCTAAGACAGGCGAAGGAATTGATGAACTCTTAGAGATGATTACTCTTACAGCAGAAGTATTAGAACTGAAAGCAAACGCGAAGAGAAGAGCCAGAGGTCTTGTTATCGAAGCGAAACTTGATAAAGGCCGTGGACCAGTTGCTACAATCCTTATCCAGAAAGGTACGCTTCATGTAGGAGACAGCATTAACGTAGGTCATGCATTTGGCCGTGTTCGTGCGATGATGGATGACAAGGGTAACCGTGTAAAAGTAGCAGGCCCATCTACCCCCGTAGAGATTCTTGGTCTTAACGATGTACCATTCTCCGGCGAGGTCCTTATGGCTCACGGAAATGAAAAAGAAGCAAGAGCAACTGCTGATGCATTTATCGCATATGGAAGAGAAAAGATGCTCGAAGAGACAAAGAATAAGTTGTCCCTTGATGATTTATTTGATCAGATTCAGGCTGGTAACGTAAAAGAATTAAACCTTGTCGTAAAGGCCGATGTACAGGGATCTGTAGAAGCTGTAAAACAGAGTCTTATGAAGCTTTCCAATGAGGAAGTTATGATTAAAGTTGTACATGGTGGTGTAGGTGCCATTAACGAATCTGATGTAATTTTAGCTTCTGCATCTAATGCAATCATCATCGGATTTAATGTACGTCCAGATGCGATGGCAAAGGCTGCAGCAGAGAGAGAAAAAGTTGACATGAGATTATACCGTGTCATCTATAACGCAATTGAAGATATCGAAGCAGCGATCAAGGGTATGTTAGATCCTGTTTACAGAGAAAAAGTAATCGGTCATGTAGAAGTACGTCAGATTTACAAAGCTTCCGGTGTTGGAACAATCGCTGGATGTTATGTACTGGATGGTACGATTACAAAAGACGCACAGTCCCGTATCGTTCGTGATGGTATCGTTATTTACGAAGGAGAACTTGCATCCCTGAAACGTTTCAAAGATGACGTAAAAGAAGTAAAAGCAGGCTTCGAATGTGGTATCGTTTTTGAAAAATACAACGATATTAAAGAAGGCGACCAGATTGAAGCTTTCGTAATGGAAGAAATTCCTAGATAACAGGAGGTACTGTTATGAGAAAGAACAGTGTAAAAAATACTCGAATTAATTCCGAGGTATTAAAAGAATTGAGCCGTATTATTTCCAGAGAAATCAAAGACCCAAGAATCGCTCCGATGACTTCTGTTGTGTCTGTGGAAGTAGCTCCGGATTTAAAGACCTGTAAAGCTTATATCAGCGTACTCGGTGATAAAGAGGCACAGGAATCTACTTTAGAAGGTCTCAGAAGTGCTCACGGTTATATCCGCCGTGAGTTAGCAAGAAGTATTAACTTAAGAAATACACCAGATGTCCGCTTTATTCTTGACCAGTCTATTGAATATGGCGTAAGTATGTCAAAGAAGATTGACGAGATTAATGCAGCAATGCATGAGAGAGAAAGAGAGGCATCGGAAGAATGAGTACAGACAAGAGAGAAAATGTGACATTTGCCGAAAGAAAAGAGAAGTTTGAGCGTCAGGTTCAGACTGCACAGACAATTGCCATATCCGGTCATATGAATCCGGACGGGGACTGCATTGGTTCCTGTCTCGGACTCTATACCTACATTGTGGAACAGTATCCAGAAAAAGAGGTAACATTATTTTTAGAACCGGTACAGGATAAATTCTCATTTTTAAAATATGCGGACCAGATTACACAGGAAAAGAAGATTGACGGACCGTATGACCTGTTTTTTTCTCTTGACTGTTCCGATACAGATCGTCTCCATGATTTCAAAGGTTATTTTGAAGAGGCAAAATACAAGATATGCGTAGACCACCATTTCACTAATGAGGGATTTGGTGACTTACGCTTTATCGTGCCGGACGCTTCTTCCACCTGCGAAGTATTGTTTGATATGTTTGACTGGGATAAGATTTCCTTTGAATGCGCGCAGGATCTTTACATGGGTATTGTTCATGATACCGGTGTATTCAAGCATACCAATACAACAAGAAAAACGATGGAGACCGCAGGTGCTTTACTTGAAAAAGGCATTCATTCCGAAGATATCATTGACCGGACATTTTACAAGAAGTCCTATGTGCAGAATCAGATTCTTGGCCGTGCATTAATGGAAAGTATCATTCTTTTGCATGGAAAGGTTATTTTTTCCATCGTTCGAAAGAGAGACTTTGACTTTTATGGAATCGACAGCAGCGATTTAGACGGAATTATTGACCAGCTTCGTGTGACAGATGGCATTGAATGTGCGATTCTCCTTTATGAGAAAGAAGATGGTAACTACAAAGTCAGTATGCGTTCTAACGATGCAGTCGATGTCAGTGCAATTGCCAAAATCTTTGGCGGCGGTGGGCATATCAAAGCTGCCGGCTGTACGGTACATGGCCAGCCAAGAGATATCGTAATGAATATCACCCATATGGTAGAGCATCAGTTAAATGAACAAGAAGAAAAGCAGGAATCAATTTATGATAAGCGGAATTCTTAATATTAAGAAAGAACCAGGTTTTACTTCCCATGATGTAGTGGCAAAGCTTCGCGGCATTGTACATCAGAAAAAAATCGGACATACTGGAACCCTTGATCCGGATGCGACCGGAGTACTTCCAGTGTGTCTTGGAAAGGCAACCAAGCTTTGTGACATTATCGGAGATTGGGATAAAACGTATGAAGCTGTTCTTTTGCTTGGAAGAGAAACCGATACCGAAGATACAAGCGGACAGACATTAAAAGAACGAGAGGTAACGGTCACGGAAGAAGAGATAAGAGATATTATCCTTTCTTTCCAGGGAAGTTACGATCAGATTCCACCGATGTATTCCGCTAAAAAGGTAAACGGAAAGAAACTCTACGAACTTGCAAGACAGGGAATCGTTATTGAAAGAAAGCCATGTCCAGTCACCCTTTCTTCTATCATTATTAAAAAAATAGATTTGCCTTACGTCACCTTTGAAGTAACATGCTCAAAAGGAACCTATATCCGCAGCCTTTGTCGTGATATTGGAGAAAAAGCAGGATGCGGAGGCTGTATGGCAGGACTTGTCCGTACCAGAGTGTCTTCTTTTAAGATAGAGGATGGATTCACCCTTTCAGAAGTAGAAGCCATGCGCGATGCTGATACATTACTGGAACATATCGTACCAGTCGATGAAGTGTTTTTGCATCTGCCAGCTTTTTTTGTGAAAAAAGAAGGAGAAAAACTTCTCTATAATGGGAATCCGATTTCTCTTTCTTTGTGTGCTTTGGATGAAAATTCATCGATTAGTAACTGGCAACTATATGAGGACTTGTCATCTAATGAACAAATGAAAATGGAAGAAGCGGATACAGAGGATCTTGGTAAGAAAGAAAAGTCAGGCAAAGACGGAAAACAGTATAGCAGTTATACTGTTGGTAACAGATTCCGTGTTTATGACAATCAGAAAAACTTTATAGGAATTTATCAGCTTCAGGAAAAGAAGATGTTAAAACCTTATAAGTTGTTTTTGTAGGTCACTATAAGAATGATATAAAATACAAAATCCATACCGCAAGTTAGCGGTTTCGGAGGAAAAAAATGGAATATATAACAAGCTCAGACTTTCATTTCAAAGACACCGCAGTTGCACTTGGAAAGTTTGAAGGGATTCACCGGGGACACCAGCTTCTAATGGACGAAGTAAAAAAACAGGAGCTTCACGGACTGCGAAGCGTTGTATTTACCTTTGACCGTCCAACCAGACTGACCCTTACTGGTGATACAGAATATAAACAAATCTATACAAAAAAAGAACGCCGGGAAATTCTTGAAAAACGAGGAATCGACATATTGATTGAGCATCCTTTCACAAAAGAATTTGCTGCATTAACCCCTGACAGATTTATCAGGGAAGTCCTCGTAGAAAAAGTGGGGGCAAAAGTAATTGTTGTCGGAACAGACTTCCATTTCGGTAAGAACCGCTCCGGTAGTATTACAGACTTAGAAAAGCTAGAAGAAGAATGCGGATATCACCTTATTGTAGTCGAAAAGTTACAATTAAATGGAAAGGATATTAGCAGTACCAGAATTCGTGCTTCTCTTGAAAAAGGAGCAATGGAAGAAGCCAAAGCTCTCTTAGGCAGAAACTACAGTGTTTCTGGGGAAATCCTTCACGGAAATGCACTTGGACGAACCATACAGGTGCCAACCATTAACCAGCAAGTTCCGTCCTTTAAACTACTGCCGCCAAATGGTGTGTATGTTTCTAAAATCCACTGGAAAGACGAAGTTTACTACGGCATTACCAACATCGGAACCAAGCCAACTGTCAACAATACCAGCGAAAAAACAGTCGAGACCAATATCTTTGATTTCAATAAAGATGTTTATGGCGAAGAAATGGTCGTAGAACTTCTGCATTATCACAGAAAAGAAACTCGTTTTTCTTCTGTAGAGGCATTGCAGGCACAGCTTTTTCAGGATATTGAATTTGGAAAGCAGTATGTTACTAATGTGCTGTCTCATTGATATATGTGATTTGAAGGACTATTGTAACAAATTATTCTTTAAGATCAATTATTAAAAAACAAAAAGATCAAAGATAAGTTTCTATATCCGCTTAGGGATGAGTAAAGACATATCTTTGGTCTTTTTTGTCCACTTCCAGCAAGAAGAGTTCTATCTAGAACATTTTTCAAATACGCTCTAAGGTAGAAAATGAATGGTGTCCGTTACTGATTTTTTATTCGCCTCTTTTAAATCCCATTTTGGCTAAGGTAGGGGATGAATTGTGTCTGTTGTCCATTGGATTTGACAGCTTATCATCCATAAAATAAATAAATTTCACAATAAAATCAAAATATTTTTGTGGAAATTGTCTGAAAACTAGTGTATAATAAAACTAAATGCAAAAGCAAAGGCTTATGCATATCCTGAAAAGAATGACAAAAGGAGTGGTCTTATGAACACAATAATCACAATCGGAAGACAGTACGGAAGCGGCGGAAAAGAAATCGGTAAGAAGCTTGCTGAATATTATAACATACCATTTTATGATAAAGAACTTTTAAAAGTGGCAGCCAAAGAAAGCGGTATCTGCGAGGAGATGTTTGAAAACTTCGATGAGAAACCAACCACAAGTTTTCTCTACTCCCTCGTAATGGATCCATACGCATTAGGCTATAACGCAGCCTCCTTTGATATGCCTCTCAACCAGAAGGTATTCCTTGCCTCCTTTGATGCCATCAAAAAGGTAGCAGATGAAGGTCCATGTATTATCGTAGGCCGCTGTGCAGACTATGCATTAAAAGACTATGACAATAAGCTGAATGTATTCATCCACGCACCAATGGCTTTCAAAAAGTCCCGTATCCAGGAACAGTATGAGGTTCCAGAAGCCAAAGTCAAAGACGTAGCTATCAAGACAGATAAGCAGCGTGCAAGCTACTATAATTACTACACTTCTAAGAAGTGGGGAGACTTGAAGAGTTATGATCTTTGCATTGATAGTAGTATCTTAGGTATTGATGGAACGGTGGAACTGATTAAACAGGCTGTAGCATTAAAAGAGAAGAATTTATAAAGAGACAAAATAAGTCACGTTAGTTTATCGTAAGCTGACGAAAACTCCAAAGAACCTATCCTCCTATCTGTGACTTTAGTCGCGGCGCGTTGAATGTTCGCTTGCACGCTCGCATCCAACACTTGCTCCGAGGCCACAGATAGGAGGATAGGTTCTTTGGAGTTTTCTGTCTTTGATTACGGCCGAGACAAAGAGATTATTTTTGCCTTTTTTGTACCGATGGAAAAACGAGGTGAGTGTTATGTTATTGACTGAATTTGACCAGAAAAGTTATGATAATGGTTTGATAAAAGTCGGTGTGGAAAGGGGGAGAGAAGAAGAACGCATAAAAAATATACGCAATATGTTCATACTGAATCTTCCATCGGAAATAATAGCGAAGACTTGTGAAGTTCCTGTAGATTATGTATTAGATTTGAAAAAAGATTTGGAAAATAACGAAGGAAGATAGATAATTATCAGAAGGGATGAGCTGCGAATCATACGAATCGCTCTCATTCTTTTTGTTTTTTGTTCAACAAAATTTAAAAATAAGAAAAATAAAGAAAAGGTATTGAGAAAATAGCATAAATAAATTATTATATATAATATAAAAATTGTCGAAAATATCATAAAAAAGTGCTTTGTTGGTTTGAAGGAGAATGAAATGACTAGAGTATTATTTTCACCGATAGGGGGAACAGACCCTATTTCGAATTGCAGGGATGGGGCTATGTTGCATATATGTCGTGTGTATAAACCGGATATTGTGTATTTACATATGTCGAAGGAGATGCTGGAATTTCAGAGGCAGAATGACAGATATAGATATTGTATAAAGAAGCTGGGGGAGAAGTTAGAACATTCTTTTAAGGTAGTGGTTATAGAGCGGGAAGACTTGGAAGAAGTTCAGATTTTTGATTCGTTTATTGATGAGTATCAGGAGATTTTGCAAGATATCTTAATGAAACATAAAGGATGTGAGTTGTATCTTAATGTATCATCAGGGACTCCGGCCATGAAAAGTTCTTTGCAGATTCTTGGGGTTTTATCAGAAGGCAGGATGAAGACAATTCAGGTCAGCACACCAGTAAGGAAGATTAATCCACATTTAGAGAGTCATGACGATTACGATGTGGAGTTGTATTGGGAGTGCAATGATGATAATAGTGAAGAATTATTTAAAAACCGTTGCCAGGAATCGCAGAAAAATAATTTATTAGATGAGATAAAAAGGCAGAGCATCATCAGATACATCGAGGCTTATGATTACAGTGCGGCATTGTCGGAGGCAAAAACATTAGTCGAACCGCTTCCGATAATGGCACAGAAGTATTTGAGAGCGGCACATCACCGGACGCAGTTAAACTTTATAGGAATAGATAATGAACTTGGTAAAGAGAAGAAAAAGATATTACCTGTTTCGGATGAGAAAGTCTGTAATATTTTTGAGCATATTCTTAATCTTCAGATAAAAGTACAGAAAGAAGAATATGTTGATTTTATCAGAGGAATCACACCAGTACTAGTTGATTTATTTCAGATTGCTTTAAAAGAAAGTGGCGGTCTTAATTACAGACAGTATGTAAAGATTAACAAGCAAGGTGTGGAAAAATGGGATATAAATAAATTAGAAACGAATCCTCGGCTTCTGCAGGTATTTCGTAATAACTTTGGTTTGAATTTTAAATCTACACCAGTCTATTCTTCTAATTTATTACCTTGCATTGAGGAATATTCAAACAATGAAGAACTTATAAACTTAAGCAAAAGATTAAGAGAATTTGAGGAAAATGTCAGAAATATGGCTGCACACAAAATCGTGTCAGTGACAAGAGAATGGATAAAACAATATAGTAATGGGTATACACCAGAGAAGATTCTTAGTATGCTAAAAGAATATGTGCAACTCTTGAATATGGGAATAAAGGAGAACTACTGGGATTCTTACAATGCGATGAATCAGTTGATAATTGATTTGATAAAATGGAGATAACATGCTTGCAAAATTAGAATTATGGATAGAATACGAACAAGAAGAAAAACTTACTTATAATATATCATCGTTAATGCATGGGATTCTTATGGAACAGCTTGACCCGATATACGGGGAAGTATTGCACAGGAATGGACAGAAGCCTTTTCATCAAAGTGTTTCTGAGATGCGGAATAATCATTTTAAATGGACGATATGTACTTTGAACGTAGAGGCCAGAAAACAGATTATTGATGTCCTTGTAACAAAGAAACATTTTTATATGAAACATAAGGATTTGAAATTAAAAGTTACAAAATGGAACCTGTCTGGAAGCAGTTATGACGAATTAATTGAACGATATTATTTTCAGAAAAATGCAAGAAATATTCCAATACGCTTTGTGACACCTACAGCATTTAAAAGTAATGGAGGCTATGTCTTTATGCCAGATGTGCATTTTATTTTTCAGAGTCTTATCAATAAATATAATGCTTTTGCCAGTGATACATCTGTAGAGGGACAGGAGATTTTAGAGCATTTTGAAAAATATGCATTGATACAACGTTATAAACTAAAGAGTGTAAGATATGCTTTGGAGGGAGTATGGATTTCTGCTTTTATTGGAGAAATTGTGATACATATTAATGGACCGGAACAAATGGTGAATTTAGCACATATGCTTATTGCTTTTGGAGAATATGCAGGTATAGGAATTAAATCATCTCTAGGAATGGGAGATGTAGAGAAGGGAGAGAAAAAGACAGATGACAGATGAACGAATAAAGCTGATTATCGGCAGTCTGCTCCACGATGTGGGAAAGATTATTTATCGAACTTCTGACAGGAGAACACATGCAGAAAGTGGTTATCATTTTTTGAAAGAAGAGACCAATATAGAAGATACAGAAATTTTAAATCAGGTAAGATATCATCATGCAAGAGAGTTAAAAGCTGCCCGTCTGCCGGAAGACTCCCTTGCCTATATTACTTACATTGCAGATAATATTGCAGCGGCGGTGGACAGAAGAAGCAAAGAGGACGGAGAAATGGGATTTATAAAAGACCAGCCGTTAGAAAGTGTTTTTAATATTTTAAATGGCAATCAGGAGAGGAAACTGTATCGGCCGATGATGCTTGATATAAATGGAGACATGAATTGCCCAGTTAGTAGAAAAGTTCCTTACGCAGAAGGATTTTATTCCGGGGTAAAAGAAAAGATTAAAAACTGTCTGTTGGAATTTCAGTGGAACGATGCCTATGTGAATGCCATTTTGGAGATTTTAGAGGCAACCACGACTTTTGTGCCATCGTCTACATCCACAAATGAACTGGCAGACATTTCCTTATATGATCATGTGAAAATGACAGCAGCGATTGCAACGTGTATTCATGAATATCTTTTACAGGAAAATATCACAGATTATAAGACAACGTTATTTAAAGAAGCAACAAGCTTTTATTCCAAGCCCATTTTTTATCTATATAGCATGGATATTTCGGGAATTCAGGACTTTATCTATACTATTACAAGTAAAGGGGCACTAAAAGGGCTTCGTTCCCGTTCTTTTTATTTAGAAATTATGATGGAACATCTGATAGACAGCCTACTGGAAAAATTGTTTTTATCCAGAGTGAATCTCATTTATTCGGGAGGAGGTCATGCCTATATTTTACTGCCAAATACAGAAAAAGTACGAAAAATAGTAGGCGATTTTGAGCAGGAAGTGAACGAATGGTTTTTAGAAATGTTTGAAACACAACTCTATATTGCCGGAGGCGGTGCAGTCTGTAGTGCAAGTGACTTTTGGAATGAGCCCGAGGGATCTTACAGAGAAATTTTCCAAAACATTTCTAAAGAAATTTCTTTTAAAAAGTTACATAGGTATTCACCAAAACAGGTTATAAAGTTAAATCATTCTGGTATGCCAGATGGAGAGAGGGAATGTAGCATTTGTCATAGACATGATTATTTAAAAGATGGAGAGACAGAATGTGAAATCTGCTGGACATTAAAACAGATGTCGGGAAATATTTTAAAAGGTGATTTTTTTACAGTTACAAGTAAAAAGGAGAAGACTTGCCTTCCACTTCCGGGAAACTGTTATCTTGTCACAGATACGGAAAGTACACTACGAAAACGAATGAAAGAAGATAATTACTATATCCGTTCCTACAGTAAAAATAAACCGTATTCTGGCTACTATGTTTCTACTAAGTTATGGGTAGGGGATTATGTTAATGGCGAAACTTTTGAAGAACTGGGACAAAGAGCAACAGGAATAGAGCGTATCGCTGTAATGCGAGCCGATGTTGACAATTTAGGACAGGCATTTGTAAGAGGATTTGAAAATGAGAAAAATGGTAGCAAATATGTTACGCTGTCAAGAACGGCAACTTTTTCAAGAAAGCTTTCCATGTTCTTCAAATATCATATAAATTCGCTTCTGAAAGAAGGCGGCTATAGTATCTTAGAAGAAGAGGCACAAATGGAAAAAGAAGACGACAGAAGAAATGCACTCATCGTTTACTCTGGCGGAGATGACATCTTCATTGTTGGTGCTTGGGACGATATTATCGGATTTGCCGTAGATTTGCATGATAATTTAATGGAATACTCCCAGGATACATTAAAGATAAGTGCAGGTATCGGTATTTATCCATCCAAATACCCGATATCCATTATGGCAAGAGAAACAGGCCGGCTGGAAGAAGCAGCAAAAAGTGTGGAAGGAAAGAATGCCGTTGCCTTATTTGATGAAAAATATACTTTTCCATGGGAAGAATTTATAGAAAATGTAGTGGAAGAAAAACTGTATTTTATTCAGAAATATTTTAAAGTTGTCGATGAGAAGGGTAAGAACTTCCTTTACAACTTGCTAGAGCTGGTAAGAAAGAGAAAAGAAGATAAAATTAACATTGCACGTTTTGCCTATCTTCTTGGAAGAATGGAGCCTAAAGTACAAAGAGGGGAGAAGAAAGAAGAAATAGAAGAAAAGAGAGATCTTCACAGAGAATTTTCCAGGAAAATGTATGAATGGATTCGGGTAGAAAAAGACGCAAAAGAGCTGGAAATGGCAATTTATCTCTATGTGTACACAAAAAGAGAAAAGGAGGAGCACGATGGGGTTAACGAGTGAAAATTATGTAGATGAAGCGGAGAGAGTGATAAAGACCTTAATAGAGAAAGATAGGAGTGGAAGAGATGTTATAAGATTGACCACATCTAAAATTCGAGGAATTCTTTCATTAGTCACAGAATTATATAATGATATTATCCATGAACCATCCAATAAACTTGGAGAAGAGTATGTGGAACGTATTCAGTATTTACGGTTACGCATTGCTTATGAAGCAGGCAGGGATAAACAAGTTGCAGAATTTGTAAGGAAAAGTAATTTACTTGGATATGTAAAGCAAATTAAAGATAGTAAAAAGCTATTTTTATTATTTACAAAATATGTAGAAGCATTGGTAGCATATCATAAATACTATGGTGGAAGGGATGCGTAGGTGAGAAGAATGTTTGGAAAGTTAAAAATATCAGGCGAAATAGAAGTTGTAACAGGAATGCATATTGGCGGTTCCAGTCAGTTCTCAGCGATTGGTGCTGTAGATTCTCCGGTAATTAGAGACAGCTATACCGATAAACCAATGATACCGGGAAGTAGCTTTAAAGGGAAAATGAGAACACTTCTTGCAAAACAGTATTTCAGGACAGCAATGCTTCAGGAACATAATGCTGATCCCGAAATTGTATTAAGACTTTTTGGTTCATCCAATAAAAATGCCATAAGACCGAGCCGACTTCTTTTTTCGGATATGTTTCTTTTAAATGAACAGGAATTAAAGGCAGTAGGAATTGATTCTGTAACAGAGGTGAAGTTTGAAAATTCAATCAATCGTTTAACTGCCATTGCAAATCCAAGACAGATTGAACGAACAATTCGTGGAAGTAAGTTTGGCTTAGATATCATTTACAATGTCGAAGAAGAAAAGGAAATCGAGGAAGACTTTAAGGCAATCAAAGAGGGAATGTTATTATTAGAGTATGACTATATCGGCGGGCATGGTTCCCGTGGATATGGCAAGATTAAAATAAACGGATTAAAAGTAGAAACTGCAATAGGAGACGTTGATTCTAAAGTTATTGATTCCTGTAACGAGATATTAAAGGAAGTGTAGTGTATGTTTTATAAAATACTAAAATTGCACTTTTTGACAGGGATACATATTGGAAATGGAATGCTTACAGATGGAGAATTTGTAATTCACGCAGATACGATATTTTCTGCTCTGTGTCTGGAGGCAATGCATTTACCAGATGGCATCAAAAAGTTAGTTGAAAAGTGTAAAAATGGTTCGATTCGTTTTTCGGATGGTTTGCCATACATAGAGGATAGATATTATATCCCAAAGCCATATATGGCATTTGACGTAAAAGACGATGGGAATTCCATAAAGAAAAAAGCGTTTAAAAAGTTAAAATATATTCCGTTGAATAAGTTAGATGTATACGAAGAAGGTAAGCTTGATGTGGTAGCGGAAGTAGATCTTTTTAAAAACTTAGGCAAATATGAAATGCGTTCCAATGCGATGGTAGGAAGAGGAGAAGACGCAGAGCCATATCATGTAGGTGTGTACCATTTCGGAAAAAAGAATGGATTATATTTATGTGCAGCTTTTGAGACGAAGGAAGATGAAAACTATTTTTCCATGCTCCTTAATGCAGTAGGTCTTGTAGGAATCGGCGGAAAGAGAAGTGGCGGGTTTGGAAAGTTTCAGGTAGAAGTGTTGGAATGTCCGGCAGAATTTCTTAACCGGCTCAATAACAGTAACTATAAAAAATATATCAGCTTATCCATTTCCTTACCGAGAGAGCAGGAGATGGAAATTGCCTGCCAGAATGCCAGTTATCTGTTGGTGAAAAGAAGTGGTTTTGTATATTCTGATACCTATTCTCCAAACTTTCAGAAGAAAAAAACATTGTATTATTTTGCAGCAGGCTCTTGTTTTGAAAATATGTATGAGGGAGATATTTATGATGTTTCCTGTGGGGGAAAACATTCTGTATACAGATATGGCTTGCCATTCTTTCTGGGGGTGAGTTCGTGAACAGTTATTTAAAAAACTATACGATAGAATTAGCAACATTAGCACCCGTATTTATTGGTTCGGGAGAACAGCTTGGGAAAAAAGAATATATTTATGATAAGTATGAGAAAAAAGTCTGGATTTTCGATAGAAAAACTTTGTATAAACATATTTTAGAGGAGAATCTTAGTGATGCCTATGAAAGCTATATACTTGGGAAAAATGGAGACTTATACGTCTGGATGAAAAAAAATAATATTTCCAAGTCAAAATATAGTACCTGGGCAAAGTATTGCTTAGATTGTTCCTATGCAGAATTATCAGAAAGAAATAGAGACATTTCTTTATTTGTAAAAGATTCCTACGGTCTGCCATACATACCAGGGAGTAGTCTGAAAGGAGCCATACGAACAGTTTTGTTAGGTTATAAACTTTCAATGAATCCTCCTACGGGACAGCTGCAGTCAGATATCAAATACAACAGCAAGGCAAGAAGACGAAACGAGTTAGCAAGGAATTTAAGAAGACCTTCTCAGATGTTAGAAGAGACATTTCATACACTCAAAAGGGAAAAAGTAAAAAAAGAAAATGCAGTATGCGATGAACTTTCAGGTCTGAGAATTAGTGACAGCAGACCATTAAATACGAAGGATTTAATTCTCTGCCAGAAAATAGATAAAGGAATTGATGGCAAAGATCAAATGCTTCCTACATTCCGGGAATGTTTGAAACCAGAGATAAAAATCTGTTTTGACATGACAATTGATGAAAGTATGTGTAATTATAAAAAGTCAGATATCTTAGAGGCAGTAGAATACTTTTTTGATAATGCCAATAAGCAGTATAAAAAATATGGAGCATTGAGTCAGGACAGAAAATGTGTTATAACAATAGGAGGGGGAGCGGGTTACATTAGCAAAACAGTTCCTTACAATATCTATCCAGATAGAGAGGTAGTGCAAGTTGTTTCAAACATATTAGAGGCTTCTGCTCCGAGACATGGACACAAAAACGATGTCAAAAGGGGAGTATCACCCCACACATTAAAAACAACAAAATATGGTGGAAGAACCTATCAATTTGGACAGTGCGAAATAAAAATCACAGAAAATGAAGAATTGCTATAAATGAAAAACTGCTATAGCAGAATATAGAGCATTTACAAAGCATTTTCCCACGCAAGGCTTAAAATAGCCGTCTGAGGATGATTATATGAAAACATTAAACTCTTTTATCATCAAAATATCATTTGCCACGCAAACCAGCGGTAAAAGCCGCTTGGGGAGGGAGAATTGGCGGATGGGATTTAGATAAGAGAGTCCCCGTGAGGGGACGGAAACGTTCTATGTCCTTTAATATAATTACTAATATCTTTAATTTAGATAAGAGAGTCCCCGTGAGGGGACGGAAACTATAAATAACTATGAACTAATATTACTCTTTGCAAATTTAGATAAGAGAGTCCCCGTGAGGGGACGGAAACTTTTACTTTGTGAGCTACCATGCCTAATTTTTAATTTAGATAAGAGAGTCCCCGTGAGGGGACGGAAACTTCATCTGTGCAGATGCCATTAATGATTCTTCCACGTCCCATTTAGATAAGAGAGTCCCCGTGAGGGGACGGAAACACTATTCCTCGGTCTACAAGATTTTCAATGCTTCTTATTTAGATAAGAGAGTCCCCGTGAGGGGACGGAAACTCCCCTTGCTTTTGTTTGTAAAATATACTTAACACTTATTTAGATAAGAGAGTCCCCGTGAGGGGACGGAAACCCAATAACCATCTATAGGATTATAAATGGGATACAATTTAGATAAGAGAGTCCCCGTGAGGGGACGGAAACTAACTTTCCATGCTGTCATAGAAAAATTCTTTGAAGCATTTAGATAAGAGAGTCCCCGTGAGGGGACGGAAACTTAACCAACCTTGTTCTGGTTCTTACAAAATCGGGTTTAGATAAGAGAGTCCCCGTGAGGGGACGGAAACATTGCATCACGATATTGAGAATAGGATATTCCACAGTTTAGATAAGAGAGTCCCCGTGAGGGGACGGAAACTAAAAAGCTTGTTCTATATCCTTAAACCCACATTTGTTTAGATAAGAGAGTCCCCGTGAGGGGACGGAAACTTTACCGCATCTATGTTTTCTTGCACAGTATTGTATTCAGTTTAGATAAGAGAGTCCCCGTGAGGGGACAGAACCCCTTTCTCTCAGTTCACTATTCCATTGTAGCTTGATACACTTAGATAAGAGAACCCCATAAGGGGACAGACACCACCAGAAAATCTCCATTAAAGAAAGGAGACTCAAATGAGCTTACTCTACATTAATGAAAACGGAGCAGTCATTGGTATTGATGGATGTAGATGCACCATAAAGTACGCAGATGGAATAAAACGCTCCCTCCCAATCGAATCCTTAGAAGCAATCACAATCATGGGAAAGTCACAGATGACAACACAATGTACCGCAGAATGTCTGAAAAGAGGAATCCCTGTTTCCTACTTTTCAAAAGGCGGAGTCTACTTTGGTCGTCTTCAATCTACTGGGCATATTAATGTGGCAAGACAGAGAAAACAATGTGCTTTGTATGATACAGAATTTTCCATAAAATTAGCAAAGCGAATTATTGATGCTAAATTAAGAAATCAAAGCGTAGTCCTTCGTCGTTACGAAAAAAGTAAAGGCCTACAATTAGATGAAATTCAAAAAATGCTAAGTGTCTGCCGGGCAAAAGTTTTCAGATGCGACAGTATCCCGGAGATTATCGGTTATGAAGGACAGGGAGCAAAGTACTACTTTAAAGGTCTGGCACAATGCGTTGACAAACCATTTCAATTTAAGGGAAGAAGCAGACGGCCGCCATTGGATGAATTCAATTCCATGCTTAGTCTGGGATACTCCATCCTCATGAATGAAGTCTATTGTAAAATCGAAACGAAAGGATTAAATCCATACTTTGGCTTTATGCACAGAGACGCAGAAAAACACCCTACATTAGCCAGCGATTTAATGGAAGAATGGAGGGCAATTATTGTAGATTCTACAGTAATGAGCATGATAAATGGACATGAAATAGCCTTAGATGATTTTACGACCAGATTAGATGAGCCAGGAATCTATATCCAGAAAAATGGTTTAAAGAAATATTTAAATAAACTGGAGAAAAAATTGCAAACTTCTGTAAAATATCTCTCCTACATCGACTATGCCGTCAGTTTCCGAAAAGCCATTCAATTACAGGTAAACCAATTAGCAAAAGCCATTGAGATGGAGGATGCGAGTTTTTATGAGCCAGTTCGAATTCGATGATATGGATGATTTAAATGAAGAATACTATTTTGATACAATAGAAGAATTCCAATCAGAAAGATACTTCGTTTTAGTCATTTACGATATTGTCGATAATAAAAAAAGACTAAAACTTTCCAAATATCTACTCGGTTATGGAATCAGAGTGCAGAAATCTGCCTTCGAAATGATGATCACAAAAGAAAAATATAATAAACTAATAAAAGAACTCCCCACCTACATAGAAGAAGGAGAAGACAGCATCCGCCTGTATAAAATTCTCGGGAAAGGACAAATGAAGGCCTGGGGACAGGAAAATTTGGAGGAGGAAATAGAAGAAGTAGTTATTATATAGAAAATGCCATGAAAAAAATACTTTCAAATATAAGATGATATTATATGTTTTAGGAAATTATGACAATATACAAGTGCAAAATCTAGATTGTTGAGGTGAGATTATGCGGGTTTCTCAGAATGTAATGGAAGCAATGGAAGAACGTTTGGAAAATGTCTTTCTACCATACAGAGTTATAATCTTGATTATGAAGAGATTGGCACTTTTGTCAGCTATGCAAGAGGAGATTATAGGAGGATAAAATGACTAAAAATACAATAAAAATGATTATTATGAAATTGCCTATAATGACCTCCTGTATATGCAGATGACGTTAAGTTCTGATTTTTATTGAGAAAATGTTAAAATCGGTTGCAGATCTTGTGTGTGTTGGGATAGAGCTAAGAGTTTTAGAAGAATGTTAGCTCATCAATAAAAATATAAAATTCTGACTTTACTTCAGTAGCCAAAGAGAGAAGCTGCCCTATATCTGTGACTCTATCACTGTGGGTTGAATGTTCGCCGAAAGGCTCACATTCAATCCTCGTTTTAAGGCCACAGATATAGGGCAGCTTCTCTCTTTGGGTGCGTCTGTTTAGCTAAGTAGCCCAGAATCTAATCCTCCTCCTGATATGCTTTATTCACCTTATTATAAGAGATAAAATAAGGAGCAAAATTCTTCTCTTCTGCTTTCACCGGTGCACATTCCCGAATAAAATTTGTCCGAGTCTTCGGTTCCGCCGCCGGAGTCAAAATTCCATGCGCCTTTCCTGCATCAATAGATTTAAGCATCCACGCCATATTTCGTCCCAGAGTACGCATGACCATAAGCCCTTCTAAATCCTGCTCCACCTCTTCAGGAGTATTGCCATGAACCATATTCCAATAAGCAGAAGGAACAAGTGGCATATTGTTCATCATAAAATATTTATTCAGCTGTTCTAAAGCGGCAGTAGAACCGGCACGACGGCAGCTTACGATAGCAGCTCCCGGTTTGTAGGCAAACCCACCGGTAGAGTAAAACATACGGTCAAGGAAAGAAGTGATTCCACCGCTTGCTCCGGCGTAATGTACAGGGGAGCCAACGATTAGTCCATCACATTCTTCCATTTTTTTGATAACTACGTTAACAGCATCTTCACCAAAGATACATCTTCCAAGCTTGTTCTTACGGCACATACCACAGCCCATGCAGCCTCGGATCGCTTCAGTGCCGATATGGAAAATTTCTGTTTCGATGCCTTCCTGCTGAAGTGTCTTTTCTACTTCAGAGAGTGCGCGGAAAGTACATCCATTTGGATGTGGACTTCCATTTAAAAGTAATACTTTCATAAATAATCCCAACCCTTTCTATGAATTTTGTTGCATATCTGTAAAGCCATTATAAAATAATAGCTATATTCTATTCTTCCTTTGGTTTTAAACAGGATGTCGGTGTATAACTTTCCTTCACATAATCTGTTCCACAGACTTCATGAACTTTCGTGATAGAAATTGGTGTGATACCGCACACACGAAGCAGTTCACAACCGACTTCCTTACCCGCTTCCAATGCCTTCTGAACAGCAGAAACATCGCCGGAAATACCAGCAGAAAATTCATTCATCATCGTAAGGTTATGGGATGGGGAGCCATACCAGACGATATCTACAGGTGCGGCTTTCATGCACTGGTCAACGGCAACAATGCCGATTCCTGCTGGGGCAGCACCGATAACGCCAAATGCCTTGCCAAGTGGTGTACCAAATATCTGATGTAAAATCTCTCCGGCGCGTGGAGTGACGTGAGATTCCATATGCCCCACTTCGTTCACATAGATGCAGGCAGCCCAGTAATCAATCTGCTCTAACGCAATCTCAACAAGCCTTCTGGCATCGGAAATGTTCTCTGCACCGAGGACGAAGAGGCATCCCTGTCCACACTGCTTACCAGCATCAATTGCCATCTCAAAACGGAGCAGCTTTGCATTTACTGCTTTTACTGCGTCATCAATCGCAATCGCCTGTGCGACAGTTCCGGTTCGGGAAGATACAATACTGATGGCCTGATATTCATCGGGAATCTCAAGAAGTTCCTTGATATCTTCATGAATCGTTCCAATGACAAGACCGATAGTATTTGCCGCAGCGGTACCGACGAACTGGGTCGCTTCTGACTGCAAAAAATTATTCACATCCATTGTTATCCTCCTCCTAAATCTCTAAATAGTATAGCATGGGTTAGAAAAAATGTATATATAATGCCAGAAAATCACCTTGTTTTTGTAAAAATATACAGGTATACTAAATAATAAGGTTTTGAATACGGGGGATTCTTATTTGTTTTGAAACTTGTATAACTTCTGAGTGAAAAATATTGCAGTTTTGGAGGATGGGTTATGATTATGGAAGTAAAGAAGTTCAAAAAAGTGCTTGTCGCAAACAGAGGAGAGATTGCGATTCGTGTATTTCGGGCATTGAGTGAGTTAGGGATTGGCTCAGTTGCTGTTTATTCTAAAGAGGACAGGTATGCACTTTTTCGTACAAAAGCAGATGAGGCATATCCGTTAAATCCAGATAAAGGGCCGGTGGATGCATATTTAGATATTCCTACAATTATTCGGATTGCGAAGGAGAAAAAGGTGGATGCGATTCATCCCGGATACGGATTTTTATCGGAGAATCCGGAGTTTGCCGAAGCCTGCCGGAAAAATGATATTGTATTTATCGGACCGAATGTAGAGGCAATGAACATTATGGGGGATAAGATTTCTGCAAAAAGAGCGGCAGAGGAGAGTAAGGTTCCAATTATTGACGGCAGTGATTTTATTATTCATGATGTGGATACGGCAATGAAAATCGCGGATGAGATTGGCTATCCTGTTATGTTAAAGGCGAGTAATGGCGGCGGTGGCAGAGGAATGCGTATTGTACAAAGTCAGGAGGAGATGGAAGAAGCATTTGAAAAGTCACGGAATGAATCCAAACGAGTTTTTGGAGAGGCGAAGCTTTTTATAGAAAAGTATCTCATTCATCCAAAGCATATCGAAGTGCAGATTCTTGGCGATAATTATGGAAATATCGTCCATCTTTATGACAGAGACTGTTCCTTGCAGCGAAGAAACCAGAAGGTCATTGAGTTTGCACCAGCATGGTCGATTTCGGAAGAGACGAGAAAGAAGATTTTGGATTCGGCAAAAAGACTTGCCAGAAGAGTCGGATATACGAATGCTGGAACGATGGAATTTTTGGTAGATGAGGAGGAGTATCCATATTTTATTGAAATGAATCCACGTATTCAGGTAGAACATACCGTGACAGAAATGGTGACGGGAATTGATATTGTGATCTGTCAGATTTTAATTGCAGAAGGGTATCCGTTAAATTCCCCAACGATTCACATTTATTCACAAAATGAAATCAAATGTACTGGCTACGCCCTGCAGGCAAGAGTAACAACAGAAGACCCGGCAAATCATTTCCTGCCAGATACGGGAAAGATTGATTTATATCGTTCTGGTTCGGGTGGTGGAATCCGTCTGGATGGAGGAACCGCTTATACGGGAGCTGTCATTACACCACACTATGACAGCTTACTTGTAAAAGTCATTTCCCATGACCGTACTTTTGAGAATGCGATTCACAAGTCTGTGCGTGCATTAAAAGAACTGAGGATTCACGGAGTAAAGACCAATATTACATTTTTGATTAACGTATTAAATCATGAAACATTTCATAAAGGAAAGTGCTTTACTACTTTTATAGAAGAGACACCGGAACTGTTTGAACTGCATTACAAGTTAGACCGAACAACAAAAATATTGGAATTTCTTGCCAATAAGATGGTGAATGTCAATCCAGGACCAAAGCCGTTTCTTGAGAATAGAAAGGTTCCTGTTATTGATACGGAACGGAAACTGTTTGGAACAAGAGATGAATTTTTAAGACTTGGGGCAAAGGAATTTACCCAAAAGGTGTATCGAAGTGACAAACTTTATGTCACCGATACGACAATGCGTGACGGACAGCAGTCTCTTTTTGCAACAAGAATGCGTACAAAAGAAGTGGCAGGAGCGGCAAGAGCAACGAATCTGTATTTGAAGGATGCTTATTCTATCGAAGCGTGGGGCGGTGCAACTTACGATACAGAATACCGTTTCTTAAAGGAATCCCCATGGAAACGACTGGATATTTTAAGAGAACGTATGCCAAATGTGATGATTCAGATGCTGCTTCGTGCTTCCAATGTTGTCGGATACAGCACCTATCCGGATAATGTTATCAAAAAGTTTATCAAGGTATCCAGTGACCACGGCGTAGATATTTACCGTATTTTTGACAGCATGAACTGGATAGAAAATATGAAACTTCCAGTAGAAGAAGCGTTAAAGACTGGCAAGGTAGTCGAGGGGGCTATCTGTTATACGGGAGATATTTTAAATCCAAAAGAAACAAAATACACAATTGATTATTACTGTAAAAAGGCAAGACAGTTAGAGAGGATGGGCTGTCACGTTATTGCGTTAAAAGATATGTCTTCCCTGCTAAAACCGTATGCAGCAAAAGAATTAATTACCGCATTAAAGGAAGAAGTCCGTGTGCCGATTCATTTACACACACACGATACAACGGGAAATGGAATCGCAACCTATTTGATGGCAGCAGAAGCCGGAGCTGATATCGTAGACTGTGCGATTGGCTCGATGAGTTCCCTTACGAGCCAGCCGTCCATGAATGCGTTGGTGGAGGCATTAAGGGGAACGAAGCGGGATACCGGAATTGACCCGGATGGTCTCCTTGTTTTAAATGAATATTATGAGCATGAACGAAAGGTTTACAAGCCATTTGAAAGTGATATGGACTCTCCAAATCCGGAAATTTATAAATACGAGATTCCGGGAGGTCAGTATTCTAACTTTGCTGCACAGGTCAAAGAAATGGGTGCAGGTAATGATTTTAATGATATTAAGCGTCTTTATAAAGAAGCAGATGAGGTGCTTGGCAACATCATTAAAGTAACCCCGACTTCAAAAGTTGTAGGAGATATGGCAATTTTTATGTTGAAAAATGATCTGACAAAAGATAATATTTTAGAGAAAGGAAAAGACTTGTCTTATCCAGATTCTATTGTACAATATTTTAAGGGTGCATTAGGACAGCCAGAAGGTGGTTTTCCGGAAAAATTACAGCGTATTGTATTAAAAGGACAGGAACCGATAACGGTGCGTCCGGGAAGTTTACTTCCCGATGTAGATTTTGAGGCAATCGGCAGGCATCTTCGCGAAAACTATTACATGGAATCGATGGAACAGCCGGAAGTCATGGAGCAGAAAGTGCTAAGTTATGCCCTTTATCCGAAGGTATATGAGGACTATTGTGAGCATTTCCAGGCATATAATGATGTATCGAAGTTAGAAAGTCATGTGTATTTCTATGGGCTTCGTCCAGGTGAGGAGACAACTATCCAGATTGAGGAAGGCAATGATACATTAATTAAGTTTGTCGGTAAGTCAGAACCTGATGAGAAAGGATACCGCATTTTACAGTTTGAAGTAAATGGATTCCTTCGGGAGGTAAAGATTCTTGACAAGCATTTTGAAGTGAAGGCGGACCGCAGATTAAAGACAGATCCGAAAAATCCTGGTCATCTTGGAGCAACTTTACCGGGAACAATCTGTGATATCCGAATCAAAGAAGGTGACCGTGTAACGAAAAATATGCCACTCATGGTTATTGAGGCGATGAAAATGGAGACAACTGTCATTTCCAAAGTAAATGGTACCGTTGATAAAATCTATGTCAAAGATGGAGAAGAAGTCAACGAAGATACGCTTCTTGTATCGTTTATTATCGATATGGAAGAACAGCCAGAAGAAGTCCATCCGGAACTGCCAGAAATGGACTTTACAACCTTAGAAAAGGACGAATTCAAAACGGTCGATGTGACCGAAGAAGAAAATAAATGAAATTTGGAGGTGTTGATGGAACGAGAACATATTACTCCGCAGGGAGTATCTGTATTTCACGACAAAAATGAAAATATTCATAGCTTCTGCCTGTGCCTTTATGTGCGGGCAGGTTCGCTGTTTGAGACAAAGGAGAATAACGGAATTTCTCATTTTTTCGAGCATATTGTATTTAAAAACATTCATTATCAGATGGGAGAGAATCTGTATCAGACTTTAGACCGGTGCGGGCTTGATTTTAATGCTTCCACTTATGAAGAATTTATTCAGTTTATTATCACGGGAGCACCGGCACATTTTGAGGAGGCAGCGGAGATCCTGACCGGGATTTTTGAACCGATTACTCTTCCGGAAGAAGTGATTGATACAGAAAGAAAGCGCATCAAGGCAGAAATCCGTGAGGAAGATGAGGAAAGCAGCCTTGCTTACTTTACAAAAAAGATTGCGTGGAAAAATACTTCATTAGAGCGGACAATTACCGGAAAGAAAAAAACATTAGATAAAATAAAAGGGAAACAGCTTCGTAAATTTCAAAAAGAAGTACTTTCTTCCAATAACATTTTCTTTTATATAAGCGGCAATTATCCAGAAACAGCAGTTGTAACTGTAACAAAGCTTATGGAAAATTACCCACTTACTGTAATGAAAAAAGAACGGAAGAATCTCGCTCCGGTTCCGAAACGCTTTTTTGCAAGAAAGCCAAAAGTGTATGTGAAAAACAGTAAGAAAACGTGTGTCTGCTTTTCAGTAGACATTAATGCGTCAAATTATACATTAGCAGAGAAAAATCTGCTGTTTGATATTTTATTTGAGGGTGAGTTCTGTAAGATTCATCAGGAACTTTCAGAGAAAAAGGGCTATGTATATAGTTATGACCCATGTTTCCAGCATTATAATAATATCGGGCAGATGACACTCACTTATGAAGTGTTGCCAAAGCATCTTTATGATTCTGTGGAGACGGTTGTAGAAGTGTTGAAGTCCATGAAAGAGGGCATAACAGATGAACTTTCCTATGTTCTTCCTCATTATGTAGATAATGCGGGGTTCCTTTTAGATGATACGGAGGAATTTAACTGGGTGAGAGCTTATGAAGGACATATTCTTGACGTATACTATAAAGACATTGAGGAGCGAACGGAATCTTATCGCCGGGTTACAACAGAGCGGATGACAGAGATTTGCAGGGAAGTATTCAGGCAGAGTAATATCTTGCTGACAGTAAAGGGTAAGAAAAAAAAGGTGGATACTGAGCGGCTCGCAGAAATTCTTTGTGATGCGCTGTCTTGCAGATGAACGAGTTTTTAGACACGCACCGGATTGACCCAGAACGCTTCTTGGGATATAATAAAATCGTTTATGGAGGTGTAATGTTATGAGAGAAAATTCATGGCTTAGTTATACAGAAGAGGACGATAAGAATGTAGAAGTTCTCGCGCAAGAGTATAAAGAATTTTTAAGTAAATGTAAGACAGAACGTGAGTGTACGCAGTATTTTATCAAAGAAGCGGAAAGTCACGGCTATCAGGATCTTAATAAACTGATTGCACAGGGAAACCGCTTAAAAGCAGGAGATAAAGTATATGGTGTCGGCATGGGTAAGACAATTGCTCTTTTCCAGATTGGAAAGCAGCCGCTTACCGAAGGAATGAATATCCTGTGCGCCCACATTGATTCTCCACGTCTTGACTTAAAGCAGAATCCATTATATGAAGATACCGAATTATCCTTTATGGATACGCATTATTATGGTGGAATTAAGAAGTATCAGTGGGTAGCACTTCCGCTTGCCCTTCACGGTGTTGTGGCAAAGAAGGATGGAACGGTAGTGAATGTAAATATTGGTGAAGATCCTGCTGACCCAGTTGTTTATGTAACAGATTTGTTGATTCATTTAGCTGGAAAGCAGATGGAAAAGAAAGGCTCCGTTGTTGTGGAAGGTGAAAATCTGGATATCCTTGTCGGAAGCCGTCCTCTTGCAGGAGAAGAAAAAGATGCAGTGAAAGCGAATATTTTACGTCTTTTGGAAGAGAAATACCAGATGGAAGAGGAAGACTTCCTCTCCGCAGAAATCGAAGTGGTACCAGCAGGTCCAGCAAGAGACTGTGGACTTGACCGCAGCATGATCGCCGGTTATGGGCATGATGACAGAGTATGTGCTTACCCATCTTTTGCAGCCATGATGGAGGCAGGGCATGTGGATAGAACTTCCTGCTGTCTTTTAGTAGACAAAGAAGAAATTGGAAGTGTCGGAGCAACAGGTATGCAGTCCATGTTCTTTGAGAATACCGTTGCAGAGATTCTTGCTCTGATGGGACAGGATTCCAACTTAGCAGTAAGAAGAACCCTTGCCCGTTCCAGAATGCTTTCTTCCGATGTAAGTGCTGCTTACGACCCTGCTTATGCAGAAGCTTTTGAGAAGAAAAACTGTGCGTACTTTGGAAAAGGAATGGTTATTAATAAATATACCGGAGCAAGAGGTAAGTCCGGCTCTAACGATGCGAACGCAGAATATCTTGCAAGACTTCGACGTATTTTTGATGATAACAAGGTTGCGTTCCAGACCGCAGAACTTGGAAAGGTAGATTATGGCGGAGGTGGAACCATCGCTTATATCGCTGCCCTTTACGGCATGGAAGTTGTAGACAGCGGCGTGGCAGTATTGAGTATGCATGCTCCGTGGGAGATTATCAGCAAATCTGATTTATATGAGGCGAAAAAGGGATATGTTGCATTCCTGAAAAATGCATAACAGAATCAAAGACAAACATACTCTAAGTAATGTCTTAATAATTATAAAATATTGAAACTGGAGAAACATATGAATTGTCAGAACGCACAGTCCATGGTACTGAATTTTATTAATAATAAGTTAGATAAAGAAGAGACAAAGGCTTTTATCGAGCATGTCCGAGATTGTAAAGATTGCTGGGAAGAATTAGAAATCTATTATGTGATGCTTGTTGGATTAAAGCAGCTCGATGAGGGAGAAGAACTGGCTGCGGATTTTAGGAAGAAGCTTCAGAATGAAGTAGAAAGTCGTTATGTAGAGATTGAAAGAGAAGCAAAGCGTAAACATATAGCGAAAATCATAACAATTCTTGTCACGGCGGCGATTTTAATATGGATGTTTGCGTATCTGATTTCTGCAATGTTGCTGTGATGTTTTATCCATTGCATTGTATCATTAGGGAAAAGAAATAAGAATGATACGATACATCAGCCTGCACTGAAGAAAGAAATGTCTGTATTCAGTTGTGGGCTGTTGTATTATTTTGCTGAATAATTATAAAGAAATTGAAAAATATGTTTATGTTATAATTGTTAAATTATGTATTTTCAGAACTTTTCAGCATTTGATTGTGTGATAAAATTCCGAGAGTACATAAATAAAGTTTAGGAGGAAAGAATGGCAGATAAAATTATGCTGTTGGACGGACACAGCCTGTTAAACAGGGCGTTTTATGGGCTGCCGGATTTGACGAATGCCGAGGGAAAGCATACGAATGCGATTCTTGGCTTTTTAAATATCATGCTTCGCTATGTCGAAGAGGAGAAGCCAACGCATCTTCTTGTGGCATTTGACCGGAAAGAACCGACCTTCCGTCATATAAAATATAAAGAATATAAAGGGACGAGAAAGCCAATGCCAGCGGAATTACATGAGCAGGTTCCGTTGATGAAGGAAGTTTTAAAGACAATGGAAATCCCGATTATCACGCAGGCAGGCATTGAGGCAGATGATATTTTGGGAACAATCGGAAAAGAAGCCGAGGAAGCTGGATTTGATGTGGCTATTGTATCTGGAGACCGGGATTTATTACAGCTTGCGACAAAAAAAGTAAAAATTAAGATTCCAAAGACCAAGGCATCTGGTACGGTAACAGAGGACTATTATGAGGAAGATGTCCGCGAACTTTACGGCGTGAGCCCAACAGAATTCATTGATATGAAAGGGCTTATGGGAGATACTTCTGATAATATTCCTGGAGTTCCTGGAATCGGGGAAAAGACAGCCGCAAAGATTATTAAGGAATATCATTCTATTGAGAATGCTCATGAGCATATCGAAGAAATCAAGCCTGCCCGCGCAAAAAATAATCTGCAGGAATACTATGAGCAGGCAATTATGAGCAAAGATCTTGCGACAATTAAAAAAGACTGCGATATTTCTTATGATTTTAAAGATGCAAAGATTGGAACACTTTTTACAAAGGATGCATACCAGTTATTTAAAGAGTTGGAATTAAAGAGCCTTTTTAAATATTTTGGGGAGGAAGAAAAGAAAGAAGAGACTTTAGAAGTTGTAAGTACTTTTGACCTGGGCGAAATAGAGAATGCATTTGCTTCTATTAAAGAAGAGGGACAGGCAGCGCTTGGAATTATCGGTGTGAGTGGAAATTGTAAGGGGATTTCTCTTACATGGAGGGATAATACAGTACTTGCCTTAGTGGGCGGCTTTGTGACAGAGGACTATTTAAAAGAAAAGATTACAGAGCTTTTAAAAGAAGGAACAGAGCTGATTGTCCTTGATTATAAAGCACTGTTACATTTTTCAGAAGAAGTGCGAGAGTATGAAAGCCAGATTCAGGATGTAGGTATACAGGCATATTTGTTAAATCCATTACAGTCTGCGTATGACTATGAGGATATTGCAAGAGATTACCTTCGTCAGATGCTTCCGTCAAGAAAGGAAGTCTGTGGAAAAAAAGCGTTAGAAGAAGTCTTTTCACAGGAAGAAGAGAAGACAGTGCAGATGGCAGCCTATCTTTCCTATGTGCCATTCCATGCGTATCCACTTGTACTTGAAAAGTTGAGAGAAGCCGAAATGGAAGAACTCTATCTTACGATTGAGCGTCCAACGGTTGCCACGCTTTACGATATGGAAAAGTACGGAATCACAGTAGAAAAGGATGCCTTAAAAGAATATGGCGACCAGCTTGTAGGACGTATTGAAGAGCTGGAAAAAAATATTTATGAGCAGGCAGGCAAGACATTTAATATCAATTCACCAAAACAGCTTGGTGTCATCTTATTTGAAGATTTAAAGATGCCGTTTGCGAAAAAGACAAAAACAGGCTACTCCACGAGTGCGGATATTTTAGAGAAGCTGGCACCAGATTATCCGATTGTTTCTAACATTTTAGAATATCGTCAGCTTACAAAATTAAAGTCTACCTATGCGGATGGTCTGGCAGCCTTTATTCAGGAGGATGGAAAGATTCACAGTATTTTTCATCAGAAAGTAACGGCAACGGGAAGATTATCAAGTTCTGATCCAAACTTACAGAATATCCCGATTCGTATGCCACTTGGCAGGGCGATTCGAAAAGTATTTGTGCCAGATTCAGGTTATGTATTTGTCAGTGCAGATTACTCTCAGATCGAGCTTCGTGTGCTTGCACATATGGCAGGAGATGAACACCTGATCGATGCGTACCGACATGGAGAAGACATTCACCGTATGACTGCATCTCAGGTATTTGGTGTACCATTTGAAGAAGTCACTCCGCTGCTTAGAAGAAGTGCAAAGGCAGTAAACTTTGGTATTGTTTACGGTATCAGTGCGTTTGGTTTAAGTCAGGATTTAAAGATTTCGAGAAAAGAAGCGAGCGAATATATTGATAAATATTTTGCAACATATCCGGGAATTAAGACGTATCTTGACGGCAATGTAGCATTTGCCAAAAAGGAAGGCTATGTTAAGACGTTATATGGCCGTGTCCGTCCAATTCCAGAACTTTCTTCGAGTAACTTTATGCAGAGAAGTTTTGGCGAACGTGTGGCGATGAATTCTTCCATTCAGGGAACGGCTGCGGATATTATTAAGATCGCGATGATTCGTGTGAGTAAACGTCTGCAGGAAGAAAAGCTTGCTTCAAGACTTATTTTACAGATTCACGATGAACTTTTAATCGAGACAAAAGAGGATGAAGTAGAAGAAGTACGCAAGATATTAAAAGAAGAAATGATGGGAGCGGCAGACCTTAAAGTTCCGCTGTCTATTGATATTGAAGAAGGAAAGACCTGGTATGAAGCAAAATAAAGAGCAAAATAATATGAAAGTTGTCGGGATTACTGGCGGAGTTGGTTCCGGAAAAAGTGTGGTCATGAACATTTTAAAAGAAAAATACGGTGCGGAAGTGATTCTTGCCGATTTAGTGGCACATGATTTAATGGAGCCAGGCCAGCAGAATTATTTAGACATCGTGGAGGCATTTGGTGAGGGAATCCTTGCCCAAGATAAAACGATTGACCGGCCGGCATTGGCAAAAGTTGTTTTTGGAAATCAGGAACGACTCGCCCGTTTAAATGCGATTACACATCCGAATGTAAAAAAAGAGATTTTCCATCGGATCGATGGGATAAAGGAAAAAGGAGAGGCTTCTTTCATTGCGGTGGAGGCGGCTCTCCTTTTAGAAGAAGGCTATCAGAATGATTTTGATATGATGTGGTATGTCTATGTAGATGAGGCAACTCGTATTGAGCGTCTAAAAGAAGGCCGGGGATATACCGAAGAAAAGTGCCGTGAAATTATGGCAAAACAGCTTCCAGAAGAAGTATTTCGGAAGGAATGTTCCACAGTAATTGATAACCATTTAGGAATCTCTGAAACGGAAAATCAGATAAAAACGGCAGTAGAGAGCCTGCTTTCTCTTTACTAACTCTTTACTAATAAGATAATTTAGTATATAATGGTTGGTAAATTTGAGCCAAAAGGATGGTAAATAGATGAATTTAGCGAGCATCGCCAGCGGTAGCAGCGGTAATTGTATATATGTAGGTAATGAAAAGTCCCATTTTCTTATTGATGCGGGAATCAGCAGAAAGAGAATTGTGGAGGGACTGACACAGATGGAAGTAGCACCGGAAACCATTCAGGGAATCTTCGTGACACATGAACATATGGATCATATCAGTGGTCTTGGCGTGTTTCTTAGAAAGTATCCCGTTCCGGTATTTGCTACAGCAAAAACCATTGATGAGATTTTAAGTACATCCTCTCTTGGAAAGGTCGATAAAAATCTTTTTGAGAGTATCACACCGGACAATCCGATTTACATGGATGGAATTAAAATAGAAGCATCCCGTATTCTTCACGATGCGGCAGACCCGGTCTGTTATACGGTAAGTGATACGGAATCAAAAGTCGGAGTAGCAACCGATTTTGGAACATATGATGAATATCTTGTAGAGAAGTTACAGGGCTGTGAGTCCTTACTGGTTGAGTCCAATCATGACTTAAACATGCTTATGGTTGGCCCGTATCCATATCCTCTCAAGAAGCGAATTATGGGGAATAAAGGGCATCTTTCAAACGAGAGAGCCGGACAGTTTTTGTCAAAAGTAATTGGAGAAGAGTGTAAACATATTTTTCTGGGGCATCTTAGTAAAGAGAATAACTATGGTGAACTGGCCTATGAGACGGTAAAGGTGGAGCTTTTATTACATAATATTGATCTTGATAAAGCGAACTTTACTTTGCAGGTAGCGAGCAGAACCGCACCTACTTGTATAATCTAGGGAAAAAAGAAAAAGAACTTGAGCAGTTAAATCGTAATTATATCTAGTAATTGCTTTGTATAATTACCTTAAATAATTTACACACATAAGGAGTATTAACCATGGAAGGAAAAAAGCTTAAGAAATCAATTATCACTGTACTCGGAAAAGATTCTGTTGGAATCATTGCAAAGGTTTGTACTTATCTTGCAAATAACAACGTGAATATTCTTGACATTAACCAGACAATTACCGGCGGTTTCTTCAACATGATGATGATTGTTGAGTCAGAAGAAGTAGTTAAGACTTTCCCTGTTATGGCAAGCGAGCTTGAACAGATTGGAGAGGAACTTGGTGTTAAGATTCAGGCGCAGCACCAGGAAATCTTTGAAATGATGCATCGTATCTAGGAGGCCCGCTATGTTAAACATAAATGAAGTAATTGAAACTAATAAGATGATTCATGAGATGAACCTTGATGTTCGTACTATTACAATGGGTATCAGCCTGTTAGACTGCGTCAGTGATTCTCTTGATGAAGTATGTGAGAATATTTACAACAAGATTACAACAAAAGCAAAGAATCTTGTAAAAGTAGGAAAGGAAATCGAGCAGGAGTTTGGTATCCCTATCGTAAATAAGCGTATTTCTATCACACCGATTGCTTTAGTAGGTGGTGCCTGCTGCAAAGGGCCAGAAGACTTTGTACGCATTGCAAAAGAGTTAGACCGCTGTGCAAAAGAAGTAGGCGTGAATTTTATCGGTGGATATTCTGCATTAGTTAACAAAGGAATGACAAAAGCAGACAAGTATCTTATCGAGTCTATTCCAGAAGCACTTTCTGTAACCGACAGAGTGTGCAGTTCTATCAATGTAGGTTCTACAAAGACAGGAATCAACATGGATGCAGTAAAGATGCTCGGTGAGATTATTCTTGAGACTTCCAGAAAAACAGCAGATAAAGACAGTATCGGTAATGCTAAGCTTGTTGTATTCACTAACGCACCAGACGATAATCCATTTATGGCAGGTGCATTCCACGGTGTGACAGAAGCAGATACTATCATCAATGTCGGAGTCAGCGGTCCTGGTGTTGTAAAACGTGCTCTTGAAAATGTTCGTGGTAAAGACTTCGAAGAACTTTGTGAGACAATTAAGAAGACAGCTTTCAAGGTTACCCGTGTAGGACAGCTTGTAGCAAAAGAAGCTTCTAAGCGTCTTGGCGTACCTTTTGGTATTATTGACTTATCTCTTGCGCCAACACCTGCAGTTGGCGACAGTGTTGGAGAAATCTTAGAAGAAATTGGTCTTGAATATGCCGGAGCACCAGGAACAACAGCAGCACTCGCTCTCTTAAATGACCAGGTAAAGAAGGGTGGCGTAATGGCTTCCTCTTACGTTGGTGGTTTAAGTGGTGCATTTATTCCAGTTAGTGAAGATCAGCGAATGATCGATGCAGTAGAGGCAGGAGCACTTACTTTAGAGAAGTTAGAAGCAATGACTTGTGTATGTTCTGTTGGACTTGATATGATTGCTATCCCGGGAGATACAAAGGCAACAACGATTTCCGGAATTATCGCAGACGAGATGGCACTCGGTATGGTAAATCAGAAGACAACAGCAGTCCGCATTATTCCTGTAATCGGTAAAGGCGTTGGTGATACGGTACAGTTTGGAGGACTTTTAGGTTATGCTCCAATTATGCCAGTGAATCAGTTTGACTGTTCCGCATTCGTAAACAGAGGCGGAAGAATCCCTGCACCAATCCATAGTTTTAAAAATTAAATAGGAATTGCCGCAGGCAAGGAGACGCTCCCCCAGAGAGAAGGTATCTTCTCTCTGGGGGAGCTGTTTTTTGTTAAACGGGAATTATTAACTGGTCACTGCACATGAACGAAGTGACACCGCATATCCATGAGCGTCATGCATTCGATGCCATAACCGACAGGAAATGTAGCTGGACGAAGTGACTTGACTGAGTAAATTGAAATGGAAATATGACGGAGAGTGTGATATGATTTGAATGGAAAAATATCACTTCAAGACGGTAGACATAATGATGATAATTTTGTTGGTAATTGTGTTGAGAAAGTGAATACAGAACTTAAAAATCTATCTGAAAGCAGAGAAATAGAAAAAATGTGGAATCAATTTTAGAGTAAAAATTGTTTCGTGGAAAATATCCAATACTGTGATGTTATAAAAACAATATCTACTCTGATATTAAATATATATAGTTAATAAAGAGAGGTGCATATGCTATGCCAGGTATACTCGTGGTTGAAGATGATGAAAATTTAAATCGTGGAAT
>ENA-OPWX01000091-OPWX01000091.1-human-gut-metagenome-genome-assembly--contig:-NODE-91-length-81485-cov-5.057583_pt1 | contig 81485 bp, 68 predicted proteins | sample MGYA00241514_ERZ502020 | MGnify/ENA primary metagenome ERZ502020 (study PRJEB25962, sample SAMEA2042105) | human gut metagenome | biome: human gut; feature: human-associated habitat; material: faeces... | reverse complement strand
ACGGTTCAGTTACGTTTTGCGCGAAGCTCAGTTACGTTTTGCGCGAAGCGCGACAGTTCGGTAACAGTATACCATTCATCCCCAATATCCGTAACTCCTTCTGCAAAAGCTGCCGGATCAAATTTTTCTCTAAAATCATCTGTTACATAGTCATTAATCGGCTGAAACCAGCCCTCTTCTACCGCAGTATTTAGTGTAAGACCTACCGGAATAGGAAATAGGTCAGGACCTTCCCCGGATTTGATCATTGTAACGATAGTATTCTTGAACTGATCTACCGTAAGCATGGTATATTCAATTTTAATATTAGGATGTGTTTCCTCAAATTTCTTATGAAACTCTTCTCTCTGTGCTGCAGACCCATCACTCCAATCTACAACTTGAAGCGTTATCTGTCCATCCGTTTTCTCTTCCTCTTTTGATGCAACACCTGTATTTTCACTGGCACCGTTCCCATTCGCATTCCCTGTTGACGGCATTGCCCCACATCCTGCCAATGTTGTTACTGCCATTGCAGCGGCCAGCAACGATACTGTCATTTTTTTTAATCTCATTCCTAATTCTCCTCTCTTATGTGTGATTTGGTGGATTGTTCTTATCAACTCTTAACAGCTCCAGCAATTCCCTCTACAAAATGCTTTTGCATAAAAATGAATAATATAATGATTGGTATTACAGCAATCGAACCGCCAGCTGCAATTCCTGTCCAATCAACCGTGTTTTCCCCTTTAAATGCATATAAGCCAACTGCCAATGTTCTGGAAGATGGGTTATTCAGTGTCAACACTAAAGGAAGCATAAAAGCGTTCCATGCCCAAATAGTTTCCATAATAACAACTGTCGTTGCAACAGGCTTACACAGCCTCATCATAATGTAATAAAACGTCTGAAAATAATTACAACCATCTATTTTAGACGCCTCTTCCAACTCTTTCGGTACGGATTGAAAAAAACTGGTGAACAGTAACAGAAAGATAACATGTGCTCCACCGGCCTGAGATAGAATCAATCCCAGCTTAGTACCTACCAGATTCATCCCTTTGACAACTTCATAGGTTGGAATGATTGTACTTACCAGTGGAATGGCAATGCTTCCCAAAAACACCGCCATACAAATATTTCTTCCAACAAATTTGTAACGCCCCATGGCATATCCAGCTGTCATAGTCATAATTAAAACTATAATGACCGAAAATACAGTTACAATAATAGTGTTAATGAAGTAGGTTCCAAAATCTGCTTTTTGCCATATGCGTATAAAATTATCAATTGTTGGTACCAATGGAATCAATCCTAGGCGATTCTGGAAAAATTCATTCTGTCCTTTAAACGAAGCAGAAATCATCCACAAAAACGGATATATCCAGAAAAAACCCACGCAGAGCAGTAAAGCATGCTTAATAATTGATTTTACGATATGAATTCTTTTTTCTTTGCTCAATTACTTCACCCCCTATTGTGCCTTCTTTTGCAGACGACCTTTAATAACATTTAGAAGCAATCCGATTATTATAACGGCGCCTCCAAAAAACAGAGCCGCTGCGCTTGCATAACCAAGTCTAGGCATTCCAACTTCACTTGAAAACGCCGTTCTGTAGACGTATGTCGCAATCACATCAGTTGCATAATAAGGTCCTCCCTCTGTCATTGTCTTAACAATGTCAAACACTTTCAATGAATTAATGGCACACAGTATTGCAATGATTCCTCCTGTTGGCGCAATCAGAGGCAATACGATGTGTAAAAATGTCTGACTTCTGTTTGCACCGTCAATAGTCGCAGCTTCATATACATCTTGGGAAACTCCCTGCAATCCTGCCAGCCAATAGATCATATAGGTACCACAGTCCTTCCAAAGAGAAATAATCACTAATGTAGGCAACGCATACTTTGCATTTCCAAGAAAGTTTATTGGATTTTTCAGAATGTGCAAGGAAATCAAAAGATGATTTACTGGTCCTTGTACTCCCAAAATAAATATCATGATAATTCCTACTACAGAGGCTGTCGTGACTACAGGGACAAAATACATCGTACGATATAATCCGCGACCTTTCATTTTTTCATCATTTAAAAGATATGCAAGAAACAAAGATACCGCCAGTTCCAAAGGAACTATCATCACCATATATTTAAAACTGTTTATAAAGGCATTCCAGAATAAGTCATCGTGCATCAGTTCTTTATAATTTTGCAAACCGACAAAAGTCGCATTAGATGTCATGCCTGACCAATCTAACAAAGAGTATTGAATGCTACATATGATAGGATATCCTTGAAACAAAACATAAAAGACAACTGCTAATAACATGAACAACCAACACCAGGCATTTAATTTCAATTGTCGTTTAAATCGAATATTCCTCGTTTCCAATCTTATTTCAGACTTTACCTTTGTCATTATTCTCCCCCATTTCATATAGATACTTGCTTCTGACTGCTTTTTTCATAGGTAATCCTGTATCATAGTCAAGCTGACGTGGTTCGTATTCTTCATTTTCCCGCTGTCGTGTAAACCCTTCATTATCCCACCTTGGAATGTATCCTTTATTCCAATCTCTAAGTGACCACTGATAACCTCGATACAGATCTCTTGTATCATTCATATGTGTGACCAGTTTTTTATGATATTTGCAGATAATTTCCAGGTATTCCGGATTATCAATTTCATTTACCATTTCATCAGGATCTTTTTTTAAATCGTAAAATTCATCTTTATCAAGTAAATTAACTGCCAATTTATAGTTTTCCGAAATAACACCTCTCATGATTTGAAGCCCTCCAAATCCATCGTGGTCTATCTCATACCTGGTAAATTCTGTATAGACTTCGCTGTTTATTTTTAATGTTGTATCGTATATTTGTGGAAGCATGCTCTTTCCTTCCAGCAGCTTCGGAGTTGGCAGTTCAAAATACTCCATGACTGTCGGCGCAATATCAATATGAGATGCCGGTGCTGTAACTACCTTTCCCCTTTCTCCACCTTTAATGATCAGCGGAATATTAACAACTTCTTCATAAATGGCTGCGTTTTTAGAAAACAATCTGTGAGCTCCCAACATATCCCCATGGTCGGAGGTATAAATAATCATGGCATTAGGCAGCTTTTCCTTAATCACATCCAGAACTCTTCCTATTTCATAATCCACATAACTGTTGCATCCTAAAAACAATGCCAAGCCATCAGAACTCTGATTAATCTGACTTTCGTCCTCTGTCAGTCTGTCCCCTGCCCAAAGTCGCTGCATTAATGGCTTATTATCCAAGGTATCCGTAAATTTAGCAGAAGATTCAAATTTAAAGTCCTTGTACATGCTATTGTACGGTGCCGGACATAGAGATGGCCCATGTGGCTCATCATATGATACCGTAAGGAAAAAATCTTCCTCTTTATATTGCTCTAAAAATTTAATTGCTCGATCCGAGCATCTATGGGCATATGTAAAACCTTCAGAAAAATCTGGCTGATAAGATTCCTCTGGCTGTCTGGAACGTCTACGTTGCTCTTCACTCAGTTCATTTAGATAGCATCTCATATCATACCAATAATCTACATCCCACCCCTCTGGGCAACAACCTAAACCAAAATAATCCCCACCATCTAGATGCCATTTTCCTATATATCCACATTTGATTCCGTTATCTGTTAACCGCTGACCAATCGTTTTTACATTTGCCCCCAGTGGAACCCCATTCGTAACCATGCCATTTGTATGAGGAAATGTACCTGTAAAAATTGCACTTCGCGCCGGACCACAAACAGGTTGACAAGTATACGCATTTTCATATCGGATTCCCTCTTGTGCCAACGCATCCAAATTGGGTGTGATCATTTTTTTATTACCATAACACCCCACCATATCTTTTCTGGTTGTATCCGTCATCAATAGAATAATCTGTTTTTTCAATGAGACTCTCTCCTTTTATGGATTCATTGCTTTATAAATCAATAGTAGCTATATTATTATTTTCACGCAATCAACATAATTGCTTTTGGCATGGATTTTTCTGCTTTTATGTGTTATTCTCATAGTAGTTAATTAAAAAGATGGGAATGAATACAATTTATGATAAATATTAGTGGACATTATAGAGAAGAGAGGAAAATAACAGGCTATTGTGATAACGATGTTCCTCTAATGGTAAATTGCTGTGGAAAACAGATCTTTCAAACGCAAGATTATTTCTGCAATCGTAAAGACGGTAGACTAGATTATCAAATCATCTATATCCATCGTGGAAGCGGACATTTTTATATAAACAATGAATGGACTACATTATCTGCCGGAAACATTGTTTTATATCGTCCTGGAATACCACAATTTTACTCTTATTATGCAAATGAAAAACCCGAAGTCTATTGGATACATTTCACCGGCAATCAATGCGAGGATATTCTAAACACATACGATATCAAAACCTGTTATATTGGTGAAAGATTATATTTAAAATTGCTCTTTCAAGAAATTATCACTGAATTGCAACTTAAAAAAGTATCATATCAAGACATTGTATTACATAATTTTTATATTATTCTGTGTTCTATCCACAGGTCATTTAGTAGTCTTTCAAAACCTTTTGATAATGATTTTTCATTTGACAGACTATTACTCGAGTTAAACTCAAAATATGCAAACAAATGGTCTGTTTCTTCTATGGCCAATTACTGCAAACTAAGTGAAAGCTATTTTTCTCATATGTTTAAAGAACGTATGGGATTATCTCCTATGCAATATTTAAATAACCAACGAATGGAAAAGGCCAAAGATTTTCTATTATCAAATACCATGACTATTTCAAATATTGCACATCTGGTGGGATTCGATGATCCCTTATATTTCAGCCGCGTTTTTAAAAAATATACAGGAGTATCTCCACAAATGTATTACCTTAATACTTGCAACTTCAATACACCCGAGTGGTTTCTCAGCAATACTTCAAACCGCTGATTCTTACCTATTAAGCATCTTTGAATATCTTCCAATAGAAAGGCCCCTCACATCTTTTCCATCCCACGCCTAATTGTAAGGGATATTCTGACGGTTGAATGATAAATGATTCGCCTTGTTGCCTGTTTATTCGCTTCCGTCAGTCCATCAGATTTCCTTCTTAAAATACCAGTTTTACCTGCCACATAAAAAAGAGCGAAAATTCAATCCAACATGAATTTTCACCCTTTTTATTTGGGATCATTCGCACCTGAAATTTAACAGATTCTTACTCCATCCTTAATCACAGCAGTCAGGTTAAGTTCTTTATCCAATAGAACCACATGTGCCTTCTTTCCTGCTTCAATAGATCCATACTGATCGTCGATATCCAGACTTCTGGCTGGATTGATAGTTGCACAGCCTACAGCTACTTCTAAAGGCAATCCCATCTGTTTCACCGCAGTTCTCATACAATCCATCAGGTTTGTTGCGGATCCAGCAATTGTGTCAGTATTTCCAAGCGTAGCCCTCTTTCCAACCACTTTTACATCCTGCCCGCCGAGAGTATACTGACCATCCGGCATTCCCGTTGCCCGAATGCTGTCACTGATCAAGATCATACGGTCTGCTCCCATCATCCGGAATGTTGCCCGGATCGTTGCTGGGTGGATGTGTATCCCATCGCAGATAATTTCTGCCATTACATGCTTATTGTCAAATACTGCCCCTACTACGCCCGGCTTCCGGTGCGTAAATTCAGGCATTGCGTTGTACAGATGAACCGCATGATTGGCTCCGGCCGCAAATGCAGTCGCCGCAGTTTCATAATCAGCATTGGTATGTGCAAGGGAAACATTCACCCGGTCTTTTACTTCCTGAATGAATTCAATTGCATTACTGCTCTCTTCCGGAGCCAGCCCGATAAATTTCACAAGCCCATTGGATGCTTTCAAGAACCGGTCACAGATTTCCACACTGCAAGGAAGAATATTTTTTTCATCCTGAGCTCCTTTTTTCACATGGCTGATAAACGGGCCTTCCATATTAATGCCAACCAGATCTGCCTTCCGGAAATCATTTGTTTCTTTCTTATATTCTGCGGCAACTTCGAGGACATGTTCCAGCTCTTCTACTGGTAAAGTCATGGTAGCCGGAGAGATTGCGGTAACGCCTACGGATGCCTCATATTCAGCAATCCGTCCCAGAGCTTCTTTGTCACCATCGCAAACATCATCTCCCTTACATCCATGAAAATGCAGATCGATCAGTCCCGGGATTGCATAATTTCCTTTACCGTCAATCACATTCCCTGTCAGCTTCGGAGCATCCTCTTCTTCATAAACCCGCATAATTTTATCTCCGACCAAAACAATACCGCCTTTTACAAAAATCTTATCGGCAGTATACACATACACATTATCAATGATCATCTTTTTTATCCTTTCCTAATATAATTCCTTACGTCTTTTTTCTCCCTCTTCCAGTGCACGAAGAGTACTATCATGCATGCCCTCTCGGATATATTTATTTTGTTCTACATAGTAGCCATAAATAATATCCAGCATGACCAATATAGGAAATTGTGGTGAAATCACATTGCCATGGTTCAAATGTTTTAATGACGGCAGCAACACTACTTCTGAACAATATTCATCAAATTCAGATTTATTGTTTTCTGTAAAAAGAATTGTTTTTGCTCCCTTACGATTAGACTCTCTCAGTAAATAAAGGACTTCCTCTCGCTCACCACTGAGGCTGAATCCTATCACAAGGCTATTTTTATTCTGAAACACAGATGACATACGTATCATATCTGGATCCAGCAGCGAATCTACATTAACACCAATTCTCATAAAACGTATTTCCATCTCTCTTGCCGAGAGCCCTGAGCTCCCCAAACCACAAACCAAAACGCGGTCTGCCTTATTGAGATATCCCATGATTCTTCCAATCTGTATTTCATCTACAAGACTATACGCTTTATTCAGTAGTTCCTGATATGCATTCAATACCATGCGTGTGTTATCAGTAATCTTTTCTGGCTTTTCAATTAAAGTTTCTTCATATTGATAAATAAATTCTTTATATCCATGATACCCACATTTTTGCGCAAAACGAACCAGTGTTGCCTTTGATGTAAACAGCAGTTCCGAAATGTGTTTTATTGAAAAATCCATTTTTTCTGAATTATGAATAAAAAAATTAGCAATTTGTTTTTCAACAGGTGTAAACTTGTCATAGTTCGATTCAATAATCGGGACAACTGGTTTCACATAATATTCCATAAACTCATTCCTATTCTTTTAATGCATTCCACAGAAATGATAAAATGCGCCCAACATCCCAGCATCATTCTGATTTTCTGCAAATGTAATTTTTGTATGCTTCTCAATGCTGGATACAAGATATTTTTTCACGGCACCTTCAATTCGATCTTTTAAAAAGGTTTCCTGCGCCATAATTCCTCCACCTAAAACAACAATTTCTGGATTTAGCACATAACAGATATTTGCAATGCCTTTTCCGAGCGTATCCGTCATCTCCTCAATTGCCTGTATGCAAATCTGATCTCCCTTTTTTGCCTCTTCAAAAATATGGTAGCCATCCCATTTATCTTCTATTTCATTTTTTCTTTCAGCAACTTTTTTTGTTAAAATACTTGCCGCTCCTAATGTCTGAAAATCGCTATCATCCATGTGCATATATCCAACCTCACATGCACTGTTGCTGAAACCATGAAATACTTTTCCATCTAGCAGAATACATCCACCAATTCCAGTCCCAATGGTTAAAACTAATGCAACTTTACTTCCTTTAGCAGCACCATTTCTATATTCTGCAAGGCCAGCACAATTTACATCATTTTCAACTTCACATGGGATCTGAAACTTTTCTTCCAATATTTTTTTGAATTGTGTACCAGCATAGTTTGGAATCAACGGTGCAGAATAGAATATAGAACCAGTCTCTGTATCTACCATTCCAGCAGTAGATATGCATATTCCTGCAATTTCTGAGTGCGACACAAGCATTTCGTTAACAATGCCGATGACCTTATCAAGAATAGCCGGTCCACCTTTCCCAGCCTCTGTCGGCATGGATTTTTTCAGCATAATCTTAGCATCTTCACCAATAATTCCATATTTGATAGCAGTTCCACCGATATCAATACTTATATACCTTTTCATCTTGTAATCCTACTTTCATCTATTATATATAATTTCAAATGCATTCTCAAGTTATGCTTAATATGATTTATGCGAAAAAGGCAAACCTCTGGTTTGCCCTCTTCTTCAGCAGAATAAATGGCCTGCTAAAATCTTAAATTCTCACTTTAAAAATTGCTTTTTTGATTGTCTCCGGTTTATCGCCTGCCTGAACCGCGGTCCGGTGTCCATCATTTGGATAACAGATCAAAAAATCACCGTCTGTTAATACTACGGAAGAATTCTTATTTCCATCCATTGGAAGGAAATCATCTTTTTCTACAAATTCATTCAATTTCATATTCTGAATGAAATTCAGATCAATCTGCTCAGTTCCACGAAGCATCACATGGACATCCAGATATTTTTTATGTGCTTCCCAGAATCTTTCTTCCGGAGTTGTGGTTGTGTACTCCACAATATTCACAAAAAGGCGATCTCCATCAATCTCGTGACTTCCTTTTTCAAAAGAAGCAAGATCATGAGTCTTTGCATATTCAAAGCACTCTTTTATTCCCTTTTCAAGATACGGAAATTCTTCTACGTGATCCATATTTCCAAAAATCATTTCCATACACTCCTTATTAGTTTTTATAAATCGTTGTGTTCGGTGCCGGCTCTGATTTATCACCTTTTATATTTCTCCAGATGATGCTTGCCGGAATTCCAACTACCAGTGAAACTGCAATTGAGATAATGGAATAGCTCCAAATCGTTACCTGTCCAGCAGGAACAAAATATTTAATATATACCATCACTGCTGATGCTGCAATAAATGCAGCAGTTGCACCAAATGTGTTAGCCACTTTGGTAAATGCTCCAAGAATAAAGGTTCCGATAAGAATTCCGAGTACCAGGCCCATAAAACCATTGAACCACTCGTATGCGGATTTCACACCTCCATTTGCAAGCACCATGGCAACAACGATGGAGAAAATACCAACAGCAAGAGAAACTCTCTGACCAATTTTTGTTTCCTTCTCAAATCCAAGTTCTTCTTTAGAAAGGTTAGATTGAATATCCAGCGCCCAGCTGGAAGCAACCGAATTAAGACCTGTAGAAAGAGTTGACTGCGCAGCTGCATAAATCGCTGCTAGCAAAAGTCCAGTCACACCAACCGGCAGTTCAAATGCAATATAAGAAGCGAAAATCTGGTCTTGTGCAGCTGCTGGCGGCAGTGCATTCTGCTTGTAAAATACAAATAAACCTGTTCCGATCAAATAAAATACAGTTGCAATAAAAATGGATAAAGCACCATTTGTCAGCATCATTTTATTTAATTTCTTCGTATCTGTAGTTGTTGTAAAACGCTGCACAATATCCTGGCTGGATACATAAGATCCCATTGTATTAAAACCAGCACCAACAATCAAAATAAATACGCTGTCTTTAAAAATATTTGGATTAAAAATCGGCTGATCAACAGCAAGGAATTTGTGTTCCAGTGAAAATGCCTGGAAAATAGCTCCCATTCCGCCATCAATATGTGCAATCAAGAACACCAGAGCAAATGTTACACCAATCAAAAGAACCGAACCTTGAATAAAGTCTGTCCAAAGAACAGATTTCAATCCACCCGTATAAGAGTAGATAATTGCAATCACGCCCATGATAATAATCAGGAGATTTACGCTGATACCAGTCAGACTTCCAAGTACCATACATGGAAGATACATAATAATAGACATACGGCCAATCTGGTAAATGATAAACATCACTGCTCCCAGAACACGAAGCCCTTTGCTGCCAAACCGCAATTCCAGATAATGATATGCTGTATCAATATCCAGTTTGCTGTAAATTGGAAGGAAAAACTTAATTGTAAGTGGAATTGCAAGCAGCATACCAAGCTGTGCAAACCACATGATCCAGGTACCTGCATAAGAATTACCTGCTAATGATAAAAATGAAATCGGGCTCAGCAATGTTGCGAAGATAGATACCGATGTAACCCACCACGGAACGGTTCCATCTCCTTTAAAATATTCTTTCCCCTTCATTTCCTTTTTGGCAAAATGAAGACCTGCAAACAATACAGCTGCCAGATACACGACCAAAATGATGAGATCGATATAAGTAAATCCCTGCATACTTTTTCCTCCTAATTTCCCCAGTACTCTTCTCTTTTACACAATACCCGGCACACCATATGCCGGGTATTGTTTTACCCTCTTATAAATATTTCTTCTTTGCGTCGCATATCATCTGTGCTGCTTCTTTTACAATGTCCATATCTGCTTCGACTAATGCCGGAAGAGGTTCTCTTACTCCGCCAAGTTCAAGGCCCTCATTGATTTTGAGAATTGCCTTAATGACTGCATACATATTTCCATGAGCGGAGCACATTTTGTAAATGATTGCATCGCAGGCATACTGAATCTCTCTTGCTTTTTCCATTTCTCCGGCTTTTACATATTCATCCAGTTTCAGATAAAGTTCCGGCATAGCTCCATAGGTGCCTCCAATAGCACCTTCCGCTCCAATCACGCGGCCACTCATAAACTGTTCATCCGGGCCATTAAAGATAATGTAGTCTGGGCCAGCTGCCTGTTTGAACATCTGAATATCCTGAACTGGCATGGATGAGTTTTTCACACCAATCACATTCGGATTTTTTCTCATCTCTGCAAAAAGATTCTGTGTTAAAGCAACACCGGCAAGCTGCGGAATGTTATAGATTACAAAATCAGTATGCGGTGCTGCAGCACTGATATCGTTCCAGTACTTTGCAATAGCATATTCTGGTAAGTGGAAATAGATCGGAGGAATTGCTGCAATTGCATCTACCCCTAAGCTCTCAGCATGCTTTGCCAATTCCTGGCTGTCTTTTGTATTATTGCATGCAACATGCGCAATAACAGTAAGTTTACCCTCTGCGGCCTTCATAACATTTTCCAGAATGATCTTACGATCCTCAACGCTCTGATAAATGCACTCTCCTGAAGAACCATTTACATAAACTCCCTTTACGCCTTTCTCTACAAAGTATCTTGTCAGTGCCTGTACTCCTTCTGGGCTTACATTTCCCTCTTTGTCATAACATGCATAAAATGCAGGAATGACTCCTTTGTACTTTTCAAGATTTCTCATGGTTATACTTCCTTTCTTTATATAAACTTCAATAGTTCCTTTTAACGTTCCATACCCTCGACAAATGATTTTGTAATCAGCTGAGGCCTTGTAATGATAGAGCCAACAACCACACTGTAAGCACCAAGTTCTATCACACGTCTTGCTTTTTCAGGAGTATTGATATTTCCCTCAGCAATCACTCTGTGTTTTGCCTTAGCTACAATTTTTCTAAGAATTTCAAAATCATTTGCCTCGATCTTGTCACCCTTGCTCTGCTTAGTGTATCCAACCATTGTTGTTCCAATAAAATCGAATCCTAACTCATCAGCGTGGAGGGCTTCTTCTACGGTCGAGCAATCGGCCATCCAAAGCTGATTCGGATATTTTTCCTTTACTTCATGGAAAAATTCATCCAAGCTCTTATTTCCGGGTCTTTTTGAAATCGTTGCATCCATAGCAATAATTTCCGGTTTGACCTCCATCAGCTCTTCTACTTCTTTCATTGTCGGAGTAATATAAATTTCGCTGTCCGCATAATCTCTTTTTACAATTCCGATAATTGGGAGATCCACCTGAGACTGAATTTCTTTAATATCTTCTTTCGTATTCGCCCGGATTCCGCTTGCGCCGCCGACTTTTGCCGCCAGTGCCATTCTTCCCATAATAAAAGATGAATGTAACGGTTCATCTGGTAACGCCTGACATGATACAATCAATTTTCCTTTCAAGTTTTCTACTTTTTGATTCATCATTCTGTCCTCCTCTGTTCATGTCCGTAGTATAGTCTTTTATAAAACTATTTTCAAGATTTTATCTATTTGTTGTAACTAGTTTCATGTTTTTTGTTCAAAACCTTATTATCTCCAGAAATATATTTTTCATTTTGAGCAACATGCACAAATGCATGGCCTATTTTTCAATCTATGAAACTAGTTTCTTTTGATTGCTTTTCTATTGAATTTTTTTTCTTTCTGGATATACTAAATTACAAACGATTAATAAATAAATTAAAGAAAAGGGGATTAAGAAAATGGTTATCTATAAGGCAAAGAATTACCAGGACATGAGCAGAAAAGCTGCAAATATCATTTCTGCACAGATTATTATGAAACCGGACTGTGTACTCGGATTAGCAACCGGTTCCTCTCCAGTCGGCACTTATAAACAGCTGATTGAATGGTATAACAAAGGAGATCTGGACTTTTCAAAGGTAACAAGCATTAATCTGGACGAATACAAAGGATTAAGCCCGGAAAATGACCAGAGCTATCGTTATTTTATGAACTACAACCTGTTCAATCATGTAAACATCGATAAGTCCCGTACCTTTGTTCCGGACGGACTGGAAAGTGATTCCCAAAAGGCATGTGATGCTTATAACGAGATCATCCGGCAGCAGGGTGGCATCGATCTGCAACTTCTGGGCCTTGGCCACAACGGCCATATCGGTTTCAATGAGCCGGGTGCTGCATTTGAAAAGGAGACCCACTGTGTGGATCTGACCGAAAGCACCATCGAGGCAAATAAGCGCTTCTTCGCTTCAGAAGATGATGTCCCGAGACAGGCTTACACCATGGGTATTAAGAACATCATGCAGGCCAAAAAGATCCTGGTTGTTGTAAGCGGAGAGGATAAGGCAGATATTTTAAAAGAGGTCCTCTATGGTGCCATCACACCTCAAGTTCCTGCATCTATCTTACAGCTTCATAACGATGTAACCATCGTTGCAGATGAGGCAGCTCTTAGTAAAATTAAGTAAACTCTTTGCATCTGTTCCAAGATGAAATACCGGATAGCCATTTAGCATATTGCTAAACGGCTACCCGGTATTCTTTTTCGTATTCATTTGTTCTTCCTTTGACGTTTCCCCCTCAAAAATCTCTGCACCATATAAAAACAGTGGCAGCCTTTATGCAATGAAAGCGCTGTATCCATACAAAAGGAGCCTTCACCCGGCATATGCCAGGCAAGGTCCCCATTCTTATTGCTTATTTCTTTTTTTACTGAATCCAGGTTCCATCCGGTCCTATTTTATAGCCGTCCCGGGTCATCTCATCTGCAGCCATGATACCATCCGGCTTCAGATAATACCAGTGTTCATTCCAAAACAGCCAGCCAGTGATCATGTCTCCGCCTACATTTAAGTAGTACCAGTGGCCCATGTAAGACACCCAATCGCTGTGTGCCATGATACCATCTGCCTTAAACCAGTACCAGTGACCATCTTTCTGTACCCAGCGGTCTGCAGCAGTCTCACCGCTGCTTAAGGTCAGTTTCCAGTCGGTTCCGTTCTGTACCCACTGGGCCTGCTCATCAACTACAGACGGACGATGCTGCTCCGTGGAAGAAATGCTTCCTGCAGATCTGCTTCCACCGCCACCGCCAGAGCCGCCGGAACCACCGCTGCCTCCGCTGCTCTTTCTTGCTTTCTCCATAATCATGGTAAAAGTATCACTGGTGCGTTCCGCATAAGCTGCTCCTTCACCTGCCTGTAAATGATAGCAGAAACGAATTGTGCCTTCCTGCGCAGTATCAGATGACTGGAATGCAAGGATCTCAACATTTGCAGTTACACCTTCCGGAAGAAGGGCCTTTACCTCTTCCTCTGCCAGTGCCTTTGCCTCTTCCTTCGTTGCTCCGGCTTTTATGCGAAGCGCAAGAAGCTGTTTTGCGATCCGGTCTGTTGCAAGCTCCAGCGTAAGTACATTCTGTGCATTCTCATCGCTCATATATGGAGTTGCCGTAATGGTCATCACCAGATCATTACTCTGGGTGCGGTATGCAGTTTCACCGTTTCCGCCGGATAATACTACCCGGAACGCATACTGTCCATTTGTTCCGGCAAGTGCGCCGACGCTGCCCTTTACTGCTTCCGTATAGGATATCTTTTCTATAGTCAGCAGGAACTCTGTGCCGTATTTCTCCCAGATTTTCTGGCGAATCTCATTCTGGATCACATCTTCGGATACCGCATCACTCTGTTTCATGGAAAATGCGATGTTTGCGGCTTCCCTTACGATCATATCCGCAAGGTCTTTATTGTTCAGGTCAAAATTGCCGCCCTTTACCGATACATTCAGTTCTGCCTTCATGTCCGGATTTGCAGTGGAAGACATCACCAGTTTTACAATGCGGTCTTTCAGAGACACAATGGAAATGTTGCGAACTTCCATACGGCTCATCTCATCATCCGCATCTTCAATCTGATCCGGATTCTCCAGGCCGGTTACCAGAACGCCATCCGAAAGTGCTTCGCCGTTCTCATCCAGCGCCTGCCATTTGGAAGAAAGATCCACATTTTCACGGTCTGCACGCACAGCACTCTTCACCACAAAACTCTCACCGCTGTTTACCTGCAGTGCGGAAGAGGTCTGCTCGTTGATTGTTGCGCTGGAAATTGCATCTACGGTTGACACATCCTGCACATTCTCATAAGCACCAATATCACCGCGGCCATTGTATGGACGGGTATTGCCATCGCGGTCAGATGCTGTCAGCCATTTGTTGCTATACACAATCTTGTCAATTGCCGGATTATAGGAAACAGGCTTTAAGGTCAGGACACGTCCTTCCTCTTCCATGTTATCATCCAGCCAGCTGCTATAATCTGCGTATGAAGCATTTACGCTGGTTCCATCTGCTTTGAAATTGGAATCTGCGTTGGTACTTCCGATCAGGTTATAACCACCATCCACCTGTGCAGAACCGTCTGCCAGGTAAATATCATTCTTTTCGCCGTACTCATTCTCATTACCGACTACAATGCTGTTTGCCACTACCGTATTCGGGCCACTTAAGTACAGGCCACTTCCAGACTCATCAGCCTGATTGGAAGCGAAGCTGCAGTGTACGATCTCCAGCCTGGAATTTCCGTTGCTGGAATAAACCGCACCACCGTACTGCCAGGAACTATTGTCATAGAAGACGCAGTTTTCCAGGCTTAAATCACCGGTACCTGTCTGGTAGATTGCACCGCCGTACAGACCGGACTCATTGCCCGCAAACGTACAGTTCTTAAATTCTGCCTTACTGGTACTGTTGATATCGATCGCACCGCCCTTCTTTGCAGAACGGTTGTTGATGAAATTACAGTTCTCGATCAGCGCCTTGGTGCTGTCTCTTAAGGAAAGCACGCTGCCGTCATAGTTAGACATCTTCGCATTTTTAAAGGTCAGATCACGGATTGTAATGCGGTCGATACCAATATACATAAATCCTGATTTGTTATTGAAATTGATCTCATGACCATTTCCCTCAATGGTCAGAGTCTTGCTGGAGTCGCGGTACTTTAAGGAAGCACTGCTCATGGCATCCAGTTCGATATCGCCGGTGATGTAGATGGTGCTGCCACTCTGCGCATCCGTTATCGCATCCAGAAGTGCTCCTGCCGTATTGATAACCGGAAGTCCCGCCTCCAGCTCTGCCAGGCGTGCAAGCGCATCGCTCAGATGGCTGTAGTTGCTGATAGCAGCCGCATCCAGGTCATATTTTTCCATCCATGCAGTTACCTTTTTGCTGATAGAATTGATCTGCTCCTTGTCAGCCAGCGTAATCGCATCAACATCCTGGATCTGCGCAATGAGATTTTCTACGTACTGAATCGGATCGCCTGTTACATGAATGGTGAATGTCTTTAGCAAATCCGGATTTGCGTTGGATACCACGGTCAGAACCACATCTGCATTCTTAACGGAATGGAAGGTGATGCTCCGGCTTGCGGACAGGCTTGTCTCTCCGTTCTGCCATTCATGTTGATCATCGCCCAAACCTTCCGCAGTAATACTCTCATCGAGAGGTTTTCCGTTTGCGTAGCATGCAGACCAGTTTAAGGAGAAGTCATAAACGCCACTCTCCTCGCCACCAATCGCATATGGGAATACCAGCTCTTCCCCGCTTGCAGCAGTAAGTTCTGCCTCTTTGTCCACCGTAAAGGTAGTCAGCTGCGCGAACTCAAACTCGGCCGCACCGATGTCACCTTTTGCATTCTGCGGGCGGCTGATGCCAAAGATATCCTCAGATGTTAAATAGGTATTATCTGCTGGGATCTGGTCGATCAATGGGTTTTCGCTGCTGTAGATCAGGCTTCCATCCTCATCTACCCAGGAAGAGAGATCACTGTAATCTTTGCTTATTTCACTGGTTCCTGCTCCAAAACCACTTTCTGTTGCATTGTATGCATCAGAGAAGCGGTTATACCCACCATCAACAATATTTGTTCCGCCGGAGGAGAAGTATACATCAAAGTTATACTTGTTGCTGTAAGTGCTCGTATTTCCGCCAAATACTGTGTTTGCGATTATACCAGAAGTCCCTCTTCCAATGTAAAATGCTGCATAATTGCTGTTTTTGTTTTCATTTCCCATCACGGTGCAATTTTTCATGGTCAATTTCTGACTGGATGCAACATACACAATAAAACCACTATACTTGCTGTATACACTTTTATTTCCGGTCAGTACACAGTTCTCCATTGTAACGCCACCACTTGTAACAACAACTGCACATGCACCCGAACTATCCTTCACGTTACGATAAGCATTACGCAATGTCAGATTCCGAAGTGTCAGATCTGCGCCGCCGGTTACCTGGAAAAGACTGAATGCACCGCCACCATCAATGGCATAACCATTTCCTTCGATGGTTACTGATTTGGATATAGCAAACTGATAGGTTGAGGTCGTACTGCCGGTCAGTTCGATATTTCCTTTGAGATAAAGGATATCTCCCTCCTCCGAGTTGGCAAGCGCTTCTTTCAGATCGTCCGCGGTGGTGATATTTCCCTGCTGTTCCTCCAACTGCTTCAGTCTTGCTTCTGCCTGAATGAGCTTATCCCAGTTGCTGATCTCGCTCTCAGTTACACTGTACTGCTCCATCAGCGCAGTTACATCCGCACGGATTCCTTCCAGCAGTTCCTTATCTTTTCTTGCAATCTTGTCCGGGATTTCATCAATCAGAAGTTCTGCATATCTTGCAGGGTTACCCGGTACTTCTGCCGTAAGCTCCGCCGTAATGTCCTCATTGGTCAGGGATACTGCTGTAATCTTTACACTGACAGCCTCCGGGGATACGATTTCAAATTTCTTGTCACCAGACACCCCTCCAGTGCTGTTCTTTTCGTCTTCCACAACCTTTACGGTATCCGGAAGTTCACTGCCGTCCTTTGCAGTCACGTACCAGATAATTCCATAGTTGAAATTATCGCCCTCTTCGCCGCCGATCTCATACGGGATCGTAAGTGTAGAACCACTCTGCTCTAGTGTTCCCAGATTCAGATAGGTGATCAGGGAATACTCATTTAATTCATACGCTCCGATATCAGCAAGTTCGTTCTTCGGACGGTCAATACCTCGCTGATCCGTATCCGGGAGATATGCATTGTCTGCCGGGATCTTATCCAGAGCCGGATTATCCACGGTCTTGATAAGTGGAAGGCCCATTTCCTCAGGATCATAATCATCTGCCGATGTCAGCCATTCGTCATGGCTGTCCAGTTTAGAAGATACCATAGAAGTATCCTCGGTAAACTGCCCGGAAGATGCACTTCCGACCAGGTTATACCCGCCATCGGTTATATTGGAAGCACTCACATCCGTAGAGCTTCCTACAATGATGTTGTTGGCAAGTACTGCGTTTGCACTGGAAAGCGACACCGCAATGCCTGGGTTATCGGCCACTGTACAGTTCACCATCTGGAACTCACGGCCGCCGCTGATATAGATTGCGCCTTTACTGGAACTGTTTCCAATAATGGTACAGTTTTCCAGAGAAGCTCCATCTCCAGACTGTGAGCCATATGTATAAATAACGCTGGCTCTCTTTGAATTCTGCTTCGCATTTGCAATCGTAATGTCCTGCAGATTTAAAAAGCCGCCTGATTTGATGACGAAAAATCCATACTGATTCTTTCCGTCCAGGGTATGGCCATTTCCGTTTACTGTAATTTTTTTCGTAACGCACAGCGATGCAGAAGAAGTTGCATCAATATCATCCGCTAAGACAATCGTATCTCCCGCGGACGCATTTTTTACTGCATTAACCAGTTCCGTGTGCGTAGATACCTCTACTTCTTTTCCGCTTACTGCACGTGCATTGAACGGTGTTGCCAGTTCGACTTCCAGATCATCGATCAGATCAACCTCGTCCTCTTCTGCTTCGTCCCAATCACTATCTGTCGCAGTATCCGCATCACTGGCCGTCTGCACATGACGCTTTGCATTGCTTGACGTTGCAGTAATGAATTTGGAAGCTTCCTCTACCAGACTTCCTTCTTCAGCAAGTGCAGTGACACCGGCTGTCTGCATAATCATCGACACGATAAGGAATACAGAAAGTTTTTGTTTCCATTTTTTAGTGTTGATGTCCACCTGTGATAGTTCCTCCTTTTCCCTTTTTTTATCCCTTTTTACGTTAGTGGCAGCTAACTTATGTATTATATAATCCGACACTTATAGCGTCAACGTCGCTATTGACAATCTTCCTCATTAAGGCTTTGAATTGATATTTTTTTCACATACCGTAAAAAAGTATCATAAAACACATTCTTATAGCAAAATATGATTGCTTCGACGATCATCAATCCTTACGTTGAACGTGCTCCAGCAGAGTTTTTTTTAGGTGATAGGAAGGCACTCCAGGCATACAAAAAAGAACCGCATATTCACTATGTGAACCCACGGTTCTTCTTTATAGGCTATGTTTTCACACGCCCTTTCATTATGTTCCCGGAAGATTATACTCCCATCTTCTTTAAGGTATCGTCTACGAATTTCTTCGCTCTCGGAATATCACTCTCATCGATATGCTCAATGATAATCGGAATATTCGGATGATGCTTTGCAAGCAGCTCCACATACAGCGGATAATTCAGGACACCAAGACCTGCGCCCGGAAGTTCTACTGCGCCTGCGCCGCGAAAGCTGTTATGCTCTGCTGAGCCGCCGCCGAATTTTTCATCCAGATTTACCGCACGCTTGCAGTCTTTTGCGTGAGCAATTTTAATCTTATCGTCCAAAACGTGGAAGATCTTCTTGATGGTCGGATCCACGTCATCGATGTTGCTTCCGTCAAAGTAGTTGGTCGGGTCACATAAGAGTCCCAGACCCGGATGATTTACTTCCTGAAGCAGGCGGGCAACCTGATCTACGGAACCAACGATATTGTTTACATAGTTCTCTACAAGGAATACAGCATCGTGGTCATAGGCAAATTTTGCCAGGTCAATGGTCACTGCTTTAAACTCCTGATATGCTTCTTCCGTGTAGTTCTTCGGATCTGCAGACCAGTCACTCTCTTCGTTGTAAGTACCGGTCTCGCTGACTACGTAAGGAGTTCCGAAATCTCTGGCATGGGCCAGAATTTCTTTTACATAGTCGATATTTTCCTGACGTTTCACCGGGTCCGGATGAACCAGGTTCGTGTATGCGGAAATAGCTACGATCGGAAGATTCGCATCACGGAAAGCATCACGGACCTGATTTGCTTTCTCTTTGGTGATGTGGCCTCTGGAAAGATCAATGTCTTTAAATTCCAGATCCAGCTGCACGCAGCTCATGCCGTCCTTCTTTGCACGCTCGATTGTCTCTGCCAGTGTATATGGATAATATCCTGTAAAAATACCAACTGAAATCATAAAAAGCTCCTTTCCCTGTTCAAAACAGCAACGTCTTATGGAATGATGATTACGGATTCAGGATCTGATCCAGATAAATGGTCTTCTCCTGCTCGATGGACTGATAGCACGCCTCCACGCAGGCCAGCGTCTTCACATTATCCCGGGCACTGATTTCCGGATCTGTTCCGTTTTCTACTGCACACAGCAGATTGGCCATGGTTCCGACAAAAGCATCCGGGAACCACTGGGTCTCCCATTTCGGCTCGATCCACTGATGCGGATATGCTTTGCATGCAAGACGAAGGGTGCTTCCGCAGAATTCCGGTGCACGCTTATGCCAGCCGAAATCACCTTCCGCAAAGCCTTCGGTTCCTTCCACACGCCAGTTGATGTAATTGTGCTTCTCACACGGCTCCTCCGGCCATGCCCACACATCGTCCAGGCTGGTAGCCATAAGTCCGTCTTTGTACTGATAGGTATACTGTACAATGCCGTCGGTATGCTCAAATTTCGTTCTCGGATCGGTCCTGCACACTGCCGTGATCTTCTCTGGATCGCCGAAGAGATAGCGGAAAATATCCAGATGATGCACCGCCATTGCGTAAATCTCCAGCTTATGATACTTCTGCAGGAAGGTCTGCCAGTCCGGTATCGCACGCATATCAATAGAAGCAATGACCGGCTTGCCGATCAGGCCCTTGTCCAGAATCCGCTTCATGGCCCGCATAGACTGGTCATAACGCATGTTGGAGTTGACTGCGATCGGAATGCCCGCTTCATCGCCCAGACGCACGATCCGTCTTGCTTCCTTGATAGACATTGCAATCGGCTTCTGGCATAAAATGCCTTTGATGTGGTCTGCCGCATGTTTGCAGATATACTCTACAATATCCGGCTGTACATGCGGAGGCACCGCAATATCAATGATCTCGATGTCTTTGTCATCTACCAGTTGCTTCCAGTCCGGATATACCTTCTCGATCTTGTGCAGCGCAGCTACTTCTTTGCTCTGTTCCAGGTCCAGCGATGTGATGGCCACCGGATTGAAACCGGCTTTCCGGTAAGCTTCCAGATGACAGTTTCTTACGATAAAGCCAGCCCCAATAATGCCGATACGGTAATCCAGACGTTTCGGCATTTCTGGCAATGTCGCAAGTTCCAGTTCTCTTTTAATCTGTTCCATGTTTAACCCCCTTGTTTTTCTATAAAGACGGAACCTCGTTTTCTGATATGCGTCTTCTGCGCTCCACATAAGCCGGGAGAATGGTCACGTCTTCTTCTGTGAACCAGGCAAATGGATCTGTGCTGCAGGTCAGTGCGAAATTTGCCCAGGCATTTAAGGATCCGGACCGGATCACAACCTTTGCCTTCGGCGCAATCTCTTCTACAAGAACCTCATGTGTCGTTCCTTTAAATACAGCGCCGGAACCCGTGTAAATTTCCTGAAGGTCCTTATACAGCGCAGGATGATGCGTTTTTACTTCTGTTGCAAACGCCACTTCCTCTACGAAAATCTCCTTGCGGAGCATCTTTAAGATATCCAGTACATCGACTGCTCCTGCATAGTATCCCAGATCGATCCGGTTTGCGTCCTTCGGAATCGGGAAGCCTGCATCCGTTACAAGGATGATATCGGTATGTCCGCATGTTGCTAACGCCTTTGCCAGTTCTGGATGTAAAATACGTCCTGGTCTCATTATAGCATCTCCTTTCAGAATTGTCCGATTGAATGTGTTCTGATAAATGCATCTACTTCTTCCGCAGTGTGGTAAGAAGGTACGGTTTCCCACTTTGTGCAGCAAAGACCTGCCACCGCATTTGCGTAAGCAACCGCCTTTTCGATGTCCGCGCCTCCGGCCAGTGCTGTTGTCAGTCCTGCATTAAAGCTGTCTCCTGCTCCATTGGAATCCACAACCTCGATCTGGTAAGATGCCACATGACTGCTTCCTTCCCTGTTATGGATGTCTACGCCGTCTCCGCCCAGCGTCATGATCACGTTCCCGCATCCGGTTTCCAGAAGCTTTAAAGCTACCTCCCGGTGCGTCATCTCTACATCCGGAAATTCTCCGATGGTTACCCGCGCTTCTGTTTCATTCGGTGTAATGATATCCACAAAGCTTAAATCCCGTCCCGTCAGCTTTACGGCCGGTGCCGGATTCAGAATGGTTGTCTTTCCCAGTTCTTTCGCCCGCTTTAACGCATACAGCGCGATATCTACCGGAATTTCCAGCTGGGCCAGAACCACATCTGCTGCCTGAATCTGGTCAATATGCTCTTCGATGATTTCTTCTGAAATGAGCTCGTTGGCGCCCATGGCAACCACGATAACGTTATTTGCTTTTACATCCTTTACGATAAAGCCAACCCCCGTAGGCTTTTCATCAGTAACAAGAATGCCATCGGTATGAACTCCCTCCTGTTTCATAAGGTTTAAGAACTCATGGCCGAATGTATCATTTCCAACTACCCCGATATACCCTACATCAGCACCAAGGCGGGCAGCCTGAACTGCCATGTCCGAACCTTTTCCGCCGTAAGTTTCCCGGTAATCGTATCCGATCAGGGTCTCACCCAAAAGCGGGATCCGGTCTGCTGTCATAACCAGAGCCTTGGCATAACTGCCGATCACACATATCTTCATTTTTTCACCCCGTCTTTACCTTCTCACGATTTTCATTAATACGCGTTGATATCTCCTACAAGTCCGTCTACGATAGCCGGGCCGGAACTTGTTCCTACCAGTTCTGCGCCAGCCTCAAACATGGCTTTCATCTTCTCCAGTGTATTTACCTTGCCGGATACCTTTACGCGGCACGGAAGTTCGATATTGGCTTTCAGGATCTTTACGTCTTCCACATCTGCCGGGCAGCCGCCAACGCCCCATCCGCTGGACTGTTTTACCCAGTCAATACCTGCCTCACAGGCAAGCTGTGCTGCTTTTGCCTTCAGTTCCGGTGTTGTAATGTAGCCAAACTCAAGCATGGCCTTTACAACAACGCCGCTTGCGTGTGCCACTTCAACGATCTGCTTCATCTCTTCAAAGTAAGCCTTCTCCTCACCACCTAAAAGCAGTCCCGGGTTCGGCGGGAAATCAAACTGGTCTACTCCGGTCTTGATCATCTCTTTCAGGGCTGCGATCTTCATCGGCAGGGTATCGTTGGCGATCGGGAAATTTAAGGTTGACGCAACCTGGATTCCGGTTCCCTTTAAAACGTCCTTTGCCAGCTCAATGTAACACGGCGCAACCATGGCTGCCTGGAAGTCATATTTCATACAGGTTTCCAGATGCTTTAACATTCCCTCTCTGGTCAGGTTCGGGTTTACATTGGTGTACTGAATGGCTTTTGCCACCTGCCGTTTGTCATTAAAATCAATCATGATGTTTCCTCCTTATATCGTGTTATATTTGTTTTATTTCATGAACCGTTTCATGATTTAATCATAGTCTTTATTAATTTAAAAATCAATGGTTTGTTTTCATAAAAAAACAGAAGAAATATTGGTCACTATCACCAAATGACAATATTTCTTCTGCAACACCTTTATACTTCTGATTTACTCTTTATATGCATTTCCATGTTGGACAGTGCTTCTTCTTCCGTAATTTCCCCACAGAGAGCGCGGTTGATCTCATGAGGAATAATGCGGGTATAGAGCTCATTCTGCTGGAAATTCTTCAGTTTCTTCGGGAAGCGACGTTTCCTGCTCTTTTCATAGCTTTCCGGAATCTGCTTTTTCCATGGATAAATTTCTTCCATATCTGGCCGGAGATAAAAGCTCTTGCGCACAGTAGACCCACCCAGCAGGGATAACGGGATACTGTTGTGTTCGCTGCATACCCACTTCAGATACTGGAACGCTTCTTCCTTTTTATGCCCGTACTGATTAAGTCCCAGGCTCCATCCACCCAGTACCGAAACACCGCCCGGAATCAGCATGCTTCCTATATTTCCCGCCACTTTGGAACGGGTATAATCATTAATCCGCATGGCGTGGGAATCATAGAAAACTGCCATGGCGGTATCGCCCTTGCAGTATTCCGCAACTGCTGCATCCCAGGAATTGATATTCCGGTCCGGATTGGAAAACTGGAAGCTCTTCATATAATTCTTTAACGCAGCCAGCGCATTGGGACTGTTGATAACAAGCCGGTCTGCCGAGTCAAAAAGCTCCGCCCCATACGCCCACAGTCGGTTCAGAAAACCGATGGTATTATAAATATTTTCTCCCTGAACACTGATATTTCCATAATGTACAGGGGACTTCGGATTGCATGTTCTGGTAAAAAACTCAGAGACCAGATTATACTGGGCCCAGTTTGTAGGCGGAAGCAGTTCCTGATCATAATTTCTGGAGAACTGGCGCTTTAAGACCGGATCCTCAAACAGATCCTTCTGATAAACCAGGATCTGGGTTCCCGACATGAAAGGCAGCGCGTAAAGTTCGTTTTCGAACATTCCGTATTCCCGCACCATTCCGTCAATGAAACCGTCAAGATAAGCCTGGTCATCCCGGAACTGACCGGTCAGGCAGGCAATCCCGCCGCTTGTTGCGGCCTCCTCCAGCCAGGAGACATCGATCATGAATCCGTCATATTCACTCTCCTGATCCCGCGCGCTCCGTAAAATCAGGCTTTCCAGATCTTTGTATTCCAAAAGATCGATAAAAATGCGGACTCCCGTTTTCTTGGTATAAATCTGGGAGTACATCTGCAGGCCTCTTGCGGCCGGTGAATCATATAACGCAAACTTCAAATGAGTCTTTGCCTTCTGCTTCAACCCCGGCGTTTCCTCCCGGTATTCAAACACCGCCGGAATCACCTGGGCCAGGCATTCATGGGTATAGGGCTGCTCCAGCGCGTCCATCAGACGGCTTACTGCCGCCTCCGCCACCGCACTCTGAGATACACTCACGCTTCCCATGCCGTTTGCATTCTGCTCGGCCCACTGGCTTTCCTTACAGCAGAACACGCGGACATCCTTGCGTTCCAGCAGTTCCAGCGCCCGCTCAATTCCTGCTGCGATCTCACTGTTTCCGGCAATGATGCCCTCCAGCTCTGGGTTCTGGTATAAGAGCTCATAAGCTGCCTGGAATGCCCGCTCCCGACTGTCCACAATCTTCGTATAATTGGTGATCCGGTAGGAATGGATATTCTCCGCTGCATACAGGAAAAACTTCATCGAGTCAAAAATGAAACCAATGCGCTCCATCCCCAAATCCCGCATTTTTTCGTAGGCAGCCTCAACTGCCGCGCGGTAATCAATCTGGATCTGATCACCTTCGTAACCCGAAAGCGGATATTTCGTCACGATGACATATGGGATGTCCTTTTTCTCTTCTGGAATCGTAAGCTGCTCCCTGGCTGGAGAATACCAGATGATCCCGTCCACGCACTGCTCCATGCACTGGGTCAGATTTTTCTTTTCCAACAGCCAGTTATTGTTGCTGATTTTCAGCAAGATCCCATACCCCTGCTCCCGGAGAAGATTTTCCAGTCGGGAAAGAAAATGTGCATGGTCCGACTGGCAGATCTCCGGCATCAGCACCCCGATCAGTTTGCTCTTTGTGTTTTTCAGGCTCCGCGCATTCGCGTCTGGACGATACGACAACTGGCTCATCGCACTTTCCACCCGGTCGATCAGCTCTGCATTGGATGTTTTTCCATTCAAAACATTGGAAACAGTTCCAATGGAAACACCGGCCAGCTTCGCCACTTCTTTTATGGTCGCCATAAAGTCCCCTCCTTCTTAGCGTTGTTCTTTTCAGGCTGCAGTGCATTTAAGATATCCTGATACGTCACCAGATGTACATTTCCCATCTGCTCTGCCTGTTCCATGCAGCCGGATGTAAAACCAATCTTTGCAAATAAATACAGCTCCACTTTGCTGTAATGGAACAGCCGGCTCCGGTTTACCAGTGTCTCCAGCACACCAACATCCACCGGCTCCTGTCTCCATTTGCATTCTCCAAACAATGCCGTCTTGTTATCCTGCTCTCCCATGATGTCGATTTCTTCCTGCCTACGGGTAGAAGGATCCGTTCCCCACCATCTTCCAAGAGAGGAAAACTCTACCGGAGAGGTTCCATCCAGTAAAAGCTTCCATAGATATTCCTGGCAAATATCTTCAAATACTTTTCCCATAAAATCTGCCAGATGAGGAGCAATTCTTCGATACGCCAGGTCTGCTGCCCCGCGTCCGATCACAGAGCTGTTTTCTGGAATAAAGCGGTACCAGAACCGGAACATGTGATCCGCAATCGCATAGACCGATTTCCGGGATTCCTTTTCTCCGTATGGTGTGTCTTTTTTTACCAGGCCCAGGGCCATCAGATTTTTAATGTAGCTGGAGCATACACTGGTATTTTCTCCTACCTTTCCAGAAATCTCCGACATCCGGGAAGCTCCGCCTGCAATGGCCGTTATAATGGCATTGTAAAGGGCCGGCTCCCGCACTTCCTGCTTCAGCAGATTTTCCGGTTCCTCATAAATGGAGGATGTGGGATTTAAAAAGGTATTTTTGATGTTGTCTTCAATACTCAGGTGCTCACTCATCTGTAGCAGGTATTGTGGCGTTCCTCCTGTAATTCCGTAAATCAGTGCTTTCTCTTCCGCCCCGAAATCCGAAAAATACCGGCAGGTATCTGCAAAATCAAAGGGCTGGATCTTCATCTGCGCCGTGCGCCTTCCGTACAGCGGTGCCTTGTAGGCTAACACATGATCCTCCATATAAGACATAGAAGATCCGCAGAGGATCAGCATCAATCTGGACCGGTCCTTATGCTTGTCGATCAGCATCTGCAGCGTGGATGCGAAGCTCTTCGATGCCCGTGCCACATACGGATATTCATCAATCACCAGAATAATCCGCTCCTTTTCTGCCAGGGTGAATACATACTCCAACGCTGCTTGAAATGACAGAAACGCAGTATCCATCTGCATTCCTGTTCCATACTCCAGGATGCTTCTGCTGAAATTTTCCAGATTCTGCTTCTCGCTGCTCTCTACCCCCATCAGATAGATTGCCTTTTTCTCTTCTATAAAACGGCTGATCAGCGCGGTTTTTCCTACTCGCCTGCGGCCATAAACAACCGCGAATTCAAACTTATCTGATTTGTATAAACACTCCAGGGAAGCCAGTTCCCGCTCTCTTCCAATAAACATATATGGCTACACCTCCATTAATTATAATGTAGCATGCAGCCATATTTTAGTCAATTATATTTTAGTTATTTATACTTTAGTTATTTATAACCAACAGATTTGTTCTTGCCCTTTTGATACGATTTCTATTTTGAGCATATACACCGGAAAATCTGAAAACACGCTTTTCATCATGGCAATGGATGTATTGCCCGAGACCGTTTTATTTCCTACTGGCTCATATAAGCCTGGAATCCACTGCTCTGCATCTCAGTTCCATCTGGAAATACCCACAGTGCCTCTACATCTTCCTGTGCTTCCACAAACCCCAGTCCGGCTTCCGGATCCATATTAAAAACCGCGGTAGACAGGGCATCTGCTCTCGCACTGTCATCGCAAAGGATACTCACGGAATCATACGTGTCCCAAGGCATCAATGTATCCGGGTTGATGATATGATGATACCGCACACCATCCACTTCATAATATCGCTGGTAAGTTCCGCTGGTCACCAGACAGCTGTCATTTAGATTAACCACATGCAGATACGACTGCGCTGTATCGGGATCCGGGGTTTGCACACCCACGCGCCAAGGGGTTCCATCTGCTTTCGTTCCAATTGTTTCTACATTGCCGCCAAGACTTAAGACAGCAGAGGTCACGCCGGCCTCTTTTAACGTCTCTGCCAGACGCTTTGTGGCATATCCTTTCGCAATGGCCCCGACATCCAGGCTCATCTCTTCATCCGGCAGGTAAACCGTAGATGCCTGCGGATCGATCTGCACCTGCTCAAAATCCATATGTTCTGCTGCCTGCTTAAGCTCCTGCATATCCGGGATCTTTGCCTGGGCCGGGTCTGCAAGGCCCTCCTCCCGGTATGTATGCCAGATAGACAGCACGCTTCCCATCGCCACGTTGACCTTGCCGCTGGTAAGCTCGTATTCCTCTCTGGAAAGCTCCAGCAGATCAATCAGTTCCTTATCCACTTCGACCGGCGCAATTCCTGCATTATCATTAATGGTTTTGACATTATTCACCCCATCATAGTTATCATAAATATCAAACAACTCATGATATTTTTCCAGAGTATCTTCTGCCAGACTCTTATATTTTTCAAACTCTTTTTCACTTTTTGCATTGATCGTGATACTGGTTATCGTATCAAAGTAATCCAGATACTGGGCATCATATGCTGTGAGCGGCTTTTCGCTCTTTGAACAGCCACACAGCAGACCTGCTGAAATTGCTACAAACAGGATCGTTTTTCTTCCGTAATTCATCTTCATACCTCTCTTTGGTTTCTGGTAGCCGCGTTCATAATAGCACATCCAACTCATTATCGAAAGTATTGAAGGACTACAACCCTTCTCCTAGATGATATATTTTTCTCAATATCTCAGCCCATCTGGTTCACAATGCCTCTGTTCCTGCTGAATTTTCTCTTTATAGGCAAGTCCTTCTTTGGTATACTATTAATAGAAGAATAAAGATTGCGGGGTGAGTTTTTGAAAAAAGATTTGTTAAATTTGATTGATCAGGCAGATCATATCCGCTCCTATTTCCATGCTGTGGACGGTCGTATAAATACTATTCATGATAAAGCTGAATTTTCCACATGGAAACGAGAATTACAGTTTGAGTTAGAGGATATCTATAATCGAACGTATGATAAATTCATTTGGAGTACTTTAACAATCCTAGACCAAGGTTTCAATGGTTGGAGAGACGAAAAATCGTATAATGACTTACACGGAAGCCTATTGGCCATTCAGAAAAATATTGATAGATATTATCCATCCGAAACTGATTGCGTTCAAAATGATATGGGAGGGCAGACAATGTCACAAAAAAGTCCTAAGATTTTTATAAGCCATGCAAGTAAAGATAAAAATTATGTATCCTGCATTGTCAAACTTTTAGAATTTATAGGTCTGCGGCAAGAGCAGTTGTTCTGTTCATCAGTACCTGGGTATGGCATTCCGTTAGATGAAGATATTTATGATTATTTAAGACAACAATTTCAAGAATATAACCTACATGTTATACTCGTCTTTTCAGACAATTATTATCAAAGTGTTGCCTGCATGAATGAGATGGGGGCTGCCTGGGTACTGAGAAATGACTACACAACAATTTTACTGCCTGGTTTTGAATTTAAAAAGATAGAAGGAGCTATCAATCCAAGAAAAATCGCCCTAAAACTGGACGGTGATTCAGATGATGTCAAAGAAAAATTAGGACAGCTTAAAGATAAGTTGTTAAAGGAATTTGGATTATTACCTCTTCCAGAGGTGCGTTGGGAAAAACAGCGCGATGAATTTATTTCCGTAATCGCAAAAGGCGGAGAATCCAATCCTACAATCAGTGATAATGCGCTAAAAATTTTACAGGCTGCTTGCGAATCGGATGATGGCACCATTATAAAAATCAACACCCTGTCCGGTACATATATTCAGGCAAATGGGCAGGACTTTATTACTTCTCAGGAACGGCGGGAAATTGCCAAATGGGAAAGTAGTCTGAAGGAATTAGTAGATAATGGTTTTATTGAAGCACAAGGAAGAAAAGGTGAAATCTACCTTGTTTCCCAAAGTGGATACGATTATATTGAACAGCAAAAGGCATAATCGAGTAGAAGGGGCAGTAACCAGCCGCCTTTTTCGAGACCAACCATACCTGCTGCGTATTCCTTTTGCAAGCGATAAAGCACAATTAGGTGTAACAGGAGAAGATTTGCTAAAGGCATTGGTTCCCATTTCTGGAGATATTGCTCCTAAGCTTTCCATTGATGAATACCCGGATTCAAAGTCATCTATGTGCAATTTGAATCCTGATTGTAATAAACGCTCTGTGACTTTTACAACCTTTTGCCCATAAACAGATGCAAAAAAGGCAGGGCATTTTGTTGCACCTGCCTTGCCTTTTACGTATTGTCGCTTGTTCCAAAAGTTCTTGTGTATCCATCTTCACAAAAATAATGAATCTGATATCCGCAGAATGTTGGATTCTCCTCAGAGGGTCGAATAACAGAAAACTGACCTGCTTTCAGTTTTACTGTCGTTCCATCTTTGTACTTAATCGTATTAGAAATGTTCTTCCACATATCATCAGTAATGGATGGATCATAATCATATTTCCCGGTTGCCTGATAATCTGCCATCAACACCGAGTAGTAACTTCTGAGGTTTGCTTCGTCTGTTGCAACCTTCGCTTTATGCAGTTGTGAAGTAAAAACTGGAATGGAAATTGCTACAAGAATCCCAACAACTGCAACCACTATTAATAATTCTGCCAGTGTAAAGCCACTATTTTTCTTCTGTCTGATCAATTCTGTTCCTCCTGTTCAACTGGCATATTTTTTCATTAATCATACTTATTTCGCAAAAAAATTTCAATCAGTAAATTGATAAAACTTTTTCCAAATCTTGTGTAATATTTTGTAAAATTACATTCATTTTCTATACTATCCGCCATATTTTATATAGTTTTATCAATCTAATTTAGAGGTATTGTTTATGGGATAGCTTGGTTTGATCACCATGCCAGTTACTTAATGGCAAAGGATGCCGCCAATAAACAGTCTTAGGTATCTGCTTGAAAATTAATGTGGCTTCCTTCCTGGTTTTCATGACCACACTCCAGAAAAAACACAATCAGCATCAAACACTCCCACGCAGATTCAAACCCATATCGGAGTTGGATATCGAATGCTACGACTAAAAGTTCTTCATCGTTGACCATGCCGTTTACTTCCCTTCGGCCTCATCATCCTGGCATAGAAAGCCATTTGCCGGCAATCTATCTTACGGATGCATAGTCGTCAGACTATCAGCATCAGGAAGTAATTTCAAATCCTAAATATCTCGTTCCCTGAAAACTTAGGTTTCCCTGGTTTCTCTCTGCCAGCAGTCCATATTCTGATCTACTCACCCTAAGTTCCATCCGGTCACCGCTCTCCACCTGAAAAGTCACATAGTAGGAAGTTGAGGTGGTTGTGCTAAAACCATGGGCACCTGTAGGATCCCCCGCATTTGCATGTTGCTGCTGAGTAACCTGGGTACGTTTGGTCACAACCATTGCCGGCACGGTAAGCCTGGGTGAATGGTTATTCTTATTCCATGTAGATATATTTTTTACGATCAGAAAAAGTATCACAGCACATACGCAAACAAATACCAGCTGAAATATGATCATTCCAAATGAAAAAAACACAGCATTTCTCCTTCCTATGTTCCTGCAGCTTATTCCATCTCCCGCATTCTGTTTCGATACTGCTGTGGGGAGTATCCCTTCTTACTGCGGAATGCACGGCTGAAATAGGATGGATTGCTGTATCCTACGATCTGCGAAATTTCATTGACTGAATAAGCCGTTGTTTCTAATAAAATTTGTGCATTCATGATACGCGCTGATGTAATAAACTGTATGGGTGTTTCCCCTGTATATTTTTTAAAGTTGCGAATGAACCAGCTTGTGCTCATTCCCTTTGAATATGCATATTCTTTAACATTAATCTCCAGATTGTATGAGGAACTGAAATAAGAAATAGCCACTTCCATTTCGCGATCCATATATTCATCCTTCAGGACATGCTCTCTTGTCAGTTCCCGTTCAAATTCGATCAAAAGAAGCTGCAGCAAATGAACAAGCGTCTCTTCGTACTCTTCCTGGCACTTTTGCAGTTCCAGGATAATCCTCTTAAAAAGGCGCTCATACTCTGGTGATGTTCCTACAGGAAAGATTCTCTTCTTATCCGCGAATCCATACCTTCTGAGAAGATTCTTTATATTGCCTCCAGTGAAATGGATCCAATACACCTCAGTCTTATCTTTTCCATAGTATTCATACTTTTGAAGTTCCTTCGGTCGAAACAACACGATATTGCCGGCCGGGACAATCGTTTCATTTTCTGGAGAATCAAAATGAAAGTATCCCTTTCCTGAAGCAATATAAATGATCTGATAATCCAGACGGCCTCGTGGCCGATACGTTGGCAATTTCGGATATGTTGATAAGCGGTAACAGCCACAGCTGCCAACAACGAGTGGCTGCCGTTTATCCTTAAAATCCTGGTGGGACTGGTTCAGATACCCAGTATTCATATACATTTGCATACCCCCTTTGGGATAGTATATCATTTTGTGCATATTTCGTCTATTTCTATTCATGTACATGCACAGCATAATTCTGTAAAATATCCTTATACGATTGCAGAACTATATAATCCACCTTCTTTTGAAGAAGGCCCACAGCACATCAGGAGGGGTTAACCATGATGATACCGCGTTATTATGAAGATTTAAGCATACTGCATGATAACACAATGCCGATGAGGTCCTATTATATTCCAGCATCGCAGAAAATGAACACGCTGATCGAACACCGGGAAGATTCCGACCGCTTTCAGTTATTAAATGGAGTCTGGAAATTCCAGTATTATAAAAGTGTTTATGACCTAAAAGAAGCATTTTACAGGACCAGCTTTAATACAAAAGATTTTGATGACATTACTGTTCCCGGAGTCTGGCAGATTGCCGGATATGATTCACCCCAGTACACCAACATCCGCTACCCTTTTCCATTTGATCCGCCTTATCTCCCGCAGAATATTCCCTGTGGAGCCTACGTCCGAAAATTTACTTACCATGAAAATATCGATGCGCCAAGAATTTATCTGAATTTTGAAGGCGTTGACAGCTGCTTTTTTGTCTGGCTCAATGGAAAATATACCGGCTACAGCCAGGTTCCTCATGCAACCGCAGAATTTGATGTTACAGAATTTCTGGAAGAGGGAGAAAATACCATTGCAGTTCTGGTCTTAAAATGGTGCGATGGCTCATATCTGGAAGACCAGGACAAATTTCGCATGAACGGCATTTTCCGGGATGTTTACCTCTTAAAACGCCCAGAGCGGGCCATCTGGGATTATCATATCACTACCCAGATCAAGGAAAATACTGCAAAGGTCAAACTGAATGTGACCTTTGATTTTTCAATCCCGGTCTCTGTTATCATTGAAGACCAGGCCAGAGCCGTAGTTGCTACCGGCACAATCTCAGATGACGGATCCATAGAATTTAAGATTCCAAATCCTACTCTGTGGAATACAGAGCATCCATATCTTTACACTCTCACCCTACAAAGCAGTTATGAAACCATCGTCGATTACATTGCTCTTAGGACCATTGAAATCCGTGATAAAGTAATTTACTTCAACGGACAAAAAATCAAATTCCGGGGTGTAAACCGCCACGATTCCGATCCAGAAACCGGTTTTACCGTTAGTGTGCCACAGATCAAAAAGGACCTGTCTCTGATGAAGCAGCACAATTTCAATTCCATACGCTCCAGCCATTATCCAAATGCCCCTTACTTCTATCAGATGTGCGATCTATATGGTTTTATGGTCATTGAAGAAGCAGATATCGAAGCACATGGCCCATACATGCTGTACCGGAAAGAAGATACCGATTATAACCGTTTCAAGCGCTGGAATGAAAAAATCGCGGATGATCCAATCTGGGAGGAATCAATCCTTGACCGTGTTCAGCATATGGTCCAGCGCGATAAGAACCGCTTCTGTATCGTGATGTGGTCCATGGGTAATGAAAGTGCGTATGGATGTAATTTTGAAAAAGCGCTGCGGTGGACCAAAAAATTTGATCCATACCGGCTCACCCAATACGAAAGCGCCAGATACCGCAATTATGACGTGACCTACGATTATTCCAATCTGGACCTGTACAGCCGTATGTATCCGGCCATGAACGAAATCGAAGAATATCTTGAAGAAGACGGAAGCAAACCATTCCTTCTTGTGGAATACTGCCATGCCATGGGAAACGGCCCTGGCGATTTAGAGGATTATTTCCAGCTCATCCAGAAAGACGACCGTATGTGCGGAGGATTTGTCTGGGAATGGTGTGATCATGCCATTGCCCACGGAAAAACGGAAAGCGGTAAAACCATTTATTATTATGGTGGCGACCACGATGAAGAACTTCACGATGGGAATTTTTGTATGGATGGTCTGGTGTTCCCAGACCGTACTCCTCATACTGGGATTTTAGAATACAAAAATGTTTACCGACCAGTGCGGGTTGTATCTTATGATCAGGAAACTGGAAAACTGGTTTTACATAATTACCTGGATTTTGATGATCTAAAAGATTATCTGGATATTCGCTTTGAGGTAATCAAGGACGGACTGTCCACCGTACAAAAAGGAAAACTTTCTCCATTCTCTGTAATGCCACATACAGACGGCGTGACCGAGTTAAACGTAACCATTCCCAGCGAAGGAAAAATCTATTTGAAACTGATATACCGTTTAAAGAAGGAAACACCTTTCCTGAAGAAAAATTTCATTCTTGGATTTGATGAGATCCTGCTTAAAAATGAAGACGGAAGAAACCAGATGGCTTTAAGCTGGCTTGAAAAAACGGACCAGGTAAAAGAGATCCGGGTACATGAAACAGACACAGAAGTGACTATAAACTCAAAAGATTTCACTTATACCCTGGACAGAAGGACCGGTCTTTTTGAACAGATGCAGTTTTCCGGCCGCAACTATCTTATCCATCCAATGGAACTAAATATCTGGAGAGCCCCTACGGATAATGATATGTACCTGAAGTCCGAATGGAAAAGAGCACGCTATGATAAAGCATACACCAGGGCCTACACTGTAGAAACCATTCAGAATATGCATGGTATCTTTATCGTTTCTCACGTTGCTGTTGTTGCTGACTCTATTCAAAAAATCCTGGATATCACGATCAACTGGAAGATTGACAACGATGGAAAACTCAGTTCTGTAATGTATGTGGAAAAAGATGATGAATTCCCGGTACTGCCAAGGTTTGGCATCCGGATGTTTTTAGATAAAAGACTGAAAAATGTGAGTTTTTATGGTATGGGGCCACAGGAAAGCTATCGTGATAAGCACCAAGGAGCTTACCATGCCTTATTCCGTACCAAAATAAACGATTTGCATGAAGATTATATCCGGCCTCAGGAAAATGGATCCCATTTTGATTGTGATTATGTGGTGTTCTCAGCATCCCAGTTTGGTATTGCTGCAGCAGCAGAAAAGCCATTCTCCTTCAATGCATCCTGCTACACACAGGAGAAGTTGGAGGACACTGCGCATAACTATGAACTGGAGGAATCCGACAGCATCGTATTCTGTCTTGACTATGCATTAAATGGCATTGGCTCCAACAGCTGTGGTCCTGCTCTTCTGGAAAAATATCAGTTTGATGATACTTCTTTCCAGCTAGAATTTACTTTGGTTCCATTTTCCAAAGGCTAAAAATGATTATTTTCTGATTATAGGGCATTGTTATTTCGGATTACCGATACAGTAACAATGTCCCTTTTACGCACGATATAAATGATTGAAAAAATCTGCATAAAACATTAAAAGCTCGTTGATATAATTATGAATTCTATTCATCCTAAATATCCCCTTTCTTTTTGTTTGCAGGTTCATTATAAAACCATTTCACTTTGCGTGCTTGTCAAATCGCAGTAACTATTAGCCAAATCTTGCATCAGGGCGATACGCTTCTTATCTTAATTTAGGAGAATTTTGAAATGCATTTAGTATACGAAAATACAAAGGAAGAGATTATTGCAATAAAAAAGACACCGGTCCATCGGCCACCGCATCTGCATAATGCGCTGGAAATTGTATATGTTACAGAGGGATGCGTTGAACTCGGTGTTGGAGAAGAACTTTTCCATATGGATCAGGGCGACATTGGTTTTATCTTTCCAAATATCATTCACCACTATCAAGTATTTTCATGTCAGCACAATCAGGCAATTTATTTAAATGCTTCTCCATTCCTGGTTGACCGGTTTACAGATATTTTGGAAAACAAAGCGCCAAAGCCACCCGTAATAAAAGCTTTCTCCATAGAACCTGATGTTTATCATGCATTTAATTCCATTCTCGGCGCACAAAAAGACGACATTACATTGGTCCAGGCGTATCTGCAGATTATCCTGGCAAGATGTATCCCGAAATTTCAGCTGGTTGAGAAAGGTTCTGTTGGAAGCACAGATTTGATCTACCGTACGGTATCCTACGTCTCCGGGAATTTTAAGCATTCCATTACTCTGGAAAGTATGGCCAGAAATCTGGGCGTCAGCAAATATGTTTTGTCAAGGATATTTTCTAAAACATTCCATAAAAACTTCAACCAGTACCTGAATGATGCCCGGTTGGGATATGCATGTCAGCGACTTGAAAATACCAATGATACAATCACGGAGCTCTGCCTTGACAGTGGATTTAAAAGTTTGCGCACCTTTAACCGTGCGTTTAAGGAAAAGTTCAAAACTTCCCCCAGTGAATACCGGAAAACATTTGTTAGAAATTGGAATATGATGTGATGTCAAGAAATTGGAATATGATATGATTGCCGAGCGCATGATCCTATGATATACTGATGGGACGGCAAGTCAGAGCACATTAATATGACCAGACAATATATGCAGAGAAGATATTCGAATATCTGGAGTATCACTTGATACAGAAAAGAAAGTTTCCTGATCTTCGCGGAAGTAATTCTATCCATATTAACATATTGTCTAGTGAATGATAAAACCGTGGGACACAAGTGGATAGCTCGCTTATGCTTTGCCCTATCAAACAATCGAACGAAAATCCCCCACTTCAAGCGTTTGCTAAGTGGGGGTATGTCGCATAGGATTTTTTTGTTCATACTTGATTTCATATTGTCCATGACATTAAATTCACATGTACATGCAGATAGGCACTTTCGATTCCAAAAGTGCCTGCTGTTTGTCAAACTCTACATTTTTCTTTATCTTTATAGTATAACTCTATGGACTGATCAAATGCATTTTCCTCATAACACATTTTTTCCTGTCCGCGGCCTACAGCCCCGCCTTTTCTGGCATCCATCTTAGGGTCTGTGTAACGATCAAACCACTCTTCCATTTCAGACTTTAAGCGCTGGATCTGCTCTTCCCAGACTGGGTTTCCATAAAGGTTATTTTCTTCATCTGGATCCGTGGAAAGATCATAAAATTCGCAGGGGCCATCACCGTAGCGGTGGATATATTTTAATTTTCCCTTCTTGATCATACGGGTCTTGCTGTATTCATCAAAAACTACGATACGATCCTCATATTCAGCAGTTGGATGATTGATCTGTTCCAGCAGACTCCTTCCAGGTTGCTTCAACTCCAATTCATATTCACAGCCGGCCAGGGACAGAATGGTTGGGAAAATATCGTACTGTCCTGCCATAGCAGAGCAAGTGCTTCCTGGTGCCTCGCAGCCAGGTACTTTGATGATGAACGGTACCTTTACAGAAGAATCATACATATTTGGTGGATAGGTTCCGTTTCCTTTACCCCAGATACCATGCTGTCCTAAGTTCATACCATTGTCAGAAGCAAAGATGATCACCGTATCGTCCTCCAAGCCATGGCCCTCTACCCAATCCATGATCTTGCCGACACCCGCATCCATGGCAGAAATTGCCGCATAATAGCCGGTCAGGTATTCCCGTCTCTTCTCCGGTGTATCCCCGATCGGACAGGTATTTGCCTGCCACGGGTGAATCGGCAGATCCGGCGTATCCTTAAATTCGCAGTCCTTGTAAAGATCCCTAAATTCCTTTGGATGTTCATTTTCTTCCCACGGGCTGTGTGGCGCTGTGTAATGGACACTTAAATAAAACGGTGCGCCTTCACCGGACATTTTATCCAGATACTCAAGAGCATGGTTTGTAATGGTGTCAGTGATATATTCATGAGAAATGGAAAGCACTCCATTTTCAAAAATATCTGCATCATAATAAGGGCAGCCGCCTCTTCCAACGGTGAAATAGTACTCAAATCCTTTTTTCTTGTTGATGTTATCACCCATGTGCCATTTTCCACTTAACGCACAATGGTAACCATTTTCAGCCAGATACTCCATATAAGTCTTGTGGCCTTTTAAATAATCAATGGCTTTATCTTCCATGTCGAAACCGTCCATCACAGCCATATGGGGGTATTTCCATGCATCCAGATTGCCTTTTTTCAGCCAGTCCTGGATACCATGGCAGGAAGGGATTTTTCCAGTTACAATGCTGGCTCTGGCCGATGAACACACCGGAGATGTGCAGTAAAACTCATCAAAAGTGGTTCCCTGCGCTGCCAACCGTGTTAAATTCGGAGTCTTAATGTCATGGTTTGTCTCCGATTCTACTGCCCATGCCCCCTGATCATCCGTAATGATAAAAATGATATTTGGTTTCTTTTTCATAATCAATCCTTTATCCTTTCCTTTATCCTTTCACACCACCTGCTGTAAGACCGCCGATATAATACTTCTGCGCTGCCAGGAAAATGGCAAAGATCGGTAAAATGGAGATAACGCTGGCAGCCATGATCAGGCTGTATTTTAATCCAGTTTCATCCATGAAGTTTACCAGTCCCAGGTTGATGGTGTAGAGATTTTTATTATTGATGAAGATAAGTGCATTATCATAATCATTCCAACTCCATGTAAAGAACAGAATGACCAGTGTTACCAGCGCCGGCTTGCAAAGGGGTGCTATAATCTGGAAACAGATGCGCATATCTCCCGCCCCGTCAATGCGAGCTGCTTCAGAAAGTTCCTCCGGTATCTGCAGCATGTACTGGCGCACCATAAACACGCCGTAAATGGAAAATGCAGCCGGAAGGATCAGTGCCCAATGGGTATTATAAATGCCCATTTCCTTAAACATCAACATTTTGGGCACCATTAAAAGCTGATGGGGAATCATCATGGTCGCCAGATAAAGAAGAAAGATCTTATCCCTTCCCGGAAACTTTATCTTGGAAAATCCATATCCCGCAAGGAAGGAAGTTGTTACTGCAAACACAACGGAAAGCAGTGTTACCTTCGCTGAGTTTAAAAACATCAATGAATAACTGTATTTACCAAACCAGACTTCTTTGAAATTCTGAAGGTTCAGATAATCCGGAATCAGTCGGAATGGCACTGCGAATATATCCGCCTCTCTCTTAAAACTGGCAGAAACCATCCAGATAAAAGGAACAATACACAGCAGTACTAGTGACCAGAGACAGAGGCTACATATTATTTTTGCGATTCTTTTATTGTTCTTCATTTCATCATGCCCCCTTACTCTTCATTACGCTTCTGGATGCGGAACTGCAGCCAGGTAATGAAGAAGATGATCGCTAACAGGACGATTCCCTGAGCAGATGCGAATTCAAGTTTACCAAACTGGAAAGCTGTACGGTAAATGTTGTATACCAACATGGTTGTGGCCGTTCCAGGTCCACCGTGGGTCATCAGGTTGATTAGTCCAAACACCTTGAAAGAGTTGATCACCGATGTGATGACGATAAAAAAGGTGGTTCCTGAAAGCATAGGGATCGTTACATACCAGATACGGGCAAGCCCGTTTGCTCCGTCAATGGCAGCTGCTTCATACAGATCTTTAGATACATTGATCATACCGGAAAGGAACAGGATCACGGTATAGCCCAGGTTCTGCCATACACAGATCATCACAATCGTCGGCAATGCCCAGTGAAGATCTGAAATAAAGACCGGCGGATTTGACATTCCAAGTTTTCTAAGTAAATTCAAAATCGGTCCATTATTAGAAAAAAGAGCCAGCCATACCGCGGAGATCGCTACAATATTTACGATATATGGCAGATACAGTCCCAACTGTACAAATTTCTTTCCGACTACATATTCATTTAAGAGATAAGCCACAATGAAAGACAGTACGATTAAAATCACCACATAGCTAACCGTGAACACAATGTTATTGATGAGGGAAGCGCGAAACCACGCATCCCTCCATATTTCAATGTAGTTGGAAAATCCTACGATCTTAATGCCTTTAAATCCTTTGGAAAAGTCCCACTTCGAGATACTTATAATAAAGCTGAAAAGCATGGGAACGGTCCAGAATATAAGCACACCTATCAGGTTGATGCCGATAAAAGCATAGCCCTTTGCGGCAGTTTTAAGTTTCTTGCGCTTTTGTTTATCCATAAGTCATCACCTGCACTACTGTTCCTGAGCGATCTTCTCATCCGCTCTCTTTTGGGCATTTTGTAAGGTCTCTTCTACAGACTGGGCACCTGCAAATACCTTATCAAATTCCTCAGTCAGAATAGTATTGATCTCTGTTGCAACTGGCATGTTCTTACGTACATAAAAGTCAGTTGGTGTCAGATAGATATTTTTAGCACTTTCCATATCAAACAGATCAGACTGCTCTCCAAAGATCAGAGAAGCCACTTTATCTGCATCATATTTCTTGCACGCTGGGATTCTTGCATATGGCGCAACATAATCCATACCTTCTTCCAGATACCATTTTATGAACTTCATAGCTTCCTGTGGATGCTGAGATTTGGAATTGATGCTTAAGTCATCGCTGTAAGAAGTGGTATAGTTATTTTCCTGATCTGCAGACAGTCTTGGCATTCTTGCAAAACCAACCTTGAAATCGTGAGGATAATTGTCTGTATCCTTTACATTTCTTACGACCCAGTCACCAAATACCATGGCAGCCTTGCCAGTTAAGAGCATATTTGCAGGCTCCATTTTCTGTGTGGTTACATCTACATAACTTGGCTCAATTCCTTCTTCTACACGCTGTAAGTACTTCTCGGTAAGATCTTTTACATCGTCTGTATCAATTGCTGCGGATTTTCCGTCTGGAGCGTACATCCAGTCAAGTCCCAGCTTGCTCTCGATCATACGAAGAGCCGGCTGACCAGCATCATATCCTGGGAAGAACCAACCATAAACCTTATCATTTCCTTCTCCCTTTGTCAGCTTTCTGGCTGTGTCAATGAACTCATCATAAGTCCAGTCATCACTTGGATAAGGAATTCCTGCATCATCAAACATCTTCTGATTGTAAAGAATGGTGGATGTGATGCGCTTTGCAGGAAGGCTGTAATAATGGCCGTTGATCTCCTTCTGGGCAATATTTTCATCATAATCATCTTCCAGACTGAATCCCGCGCTTTCAAACAGTTCATCCAGCGGATACATATAACCGTTCTCAATTCTCTTCATTAAAAGAACGTCATTCATGTTCAGGAATACATCAATGGAATCATCGGACATCAGTGTCATATCCAGTTTTGTATTTCCGGCATCATCATTGACATATCTTGTGTACTCCACCTGGAGATTTGGATCTATTTTATTAAAAGCTTCACATACCTGTTCTGGACCCATATTCTCTGCAAAGGATCCCCACCAGTGAAGTACGACCGGCTCTGTGGAGCTTTCTGCGGATGCATTGCTTTCCCCCTTTGTATCTGCTGTCGTGCTGGAACTGGAACTTCCGCAACCGGACAGTACGGAAACTGCCATCACTGCTGATAACCCCAATGCAACTGTTCTTCTTGTTTTCATAATACCTTCCTCCTTTTACTTGTTGGCTTTATTATAGACCCGATACCCCTTGTTTTTGAACGGAGAATAAAAAGGCAAATTGGTATTTTTTTACGCTTATGGTAATATTTTTTGAAAAATGGTACTTTTTTACGCAATTTTCAAAGGTACTTTTTTTTGAACTTTCACTATTGTATACTTTAAACGCAAGATACCGCTTTAAAATCTCAACAATATAAGGAAGAGGGAGGATTTATTATGATAAAACATACTTTTATGAAGCTAAACCTGTCCTGCCGTTTATTCCTTATTATTATTGTTCTGTTCCTCGTTCCTTATCTGACCCTATTTTCATGGGTGTACAAAAAAGCTGAAACCATTATCCGGGACAAGGCTCAGTCACTGGAACGAGAAAATCTGAACCAAACAAAAAATGACATTGAGAGTCTCTGCCTAAACATGATCCAGGCTTCTGATTATCTGATATCTTTAAATAATTACGGCGTTCTTTACCGTGAATCCGCAACAAAGGGATATTCCTATTTAAAATGCTGGCAGGATGCCAATGAGCAGATCCAGAATGTAAATAATTCCCTGTTAAGTTCCAATGCTGACATCAGTGTTTTATCCAATGACCAACTGCTCTACTCCACGCTTCCACAGCAGAAATTCCGCTTTGAGGATTTTTTTGCGGAGCAGGTAGTTCCGTCGGTATATTTTACGAACGCCCACCAGAGTTACCGCCGTTTTGAAAGCAATCAGACTTTCGTTTCCTATATTAGAAAGCTCCCGCCATTTTCACCGAAAAGCTTTTATCTGGTCATCTCCCTTCCTGCCAGCAGCTTTTCCAACCTGTTAGGGTCCACTGCAGGAACCATGGGGCTATGTGATTCTTCCGGCTATACCATCTGCGGGATCCATACCCCAAAAGGCAGTAAAAATTTCCAAGAAGAAATCTCCATTCATCTTTCAGGCTGGCGCCTGACGGATACCATTTCTACGGAATTTCTCTATCAGGATATCTATGAACTGCGCACTTTCACGTTTATTGTATCTCTGGGACTATTAATGATATGTCTTCTGGCCACATTTTTCGCTATCTATTCACAGCTGCGTCCACTTTTTAAGCTGAAAGAACAGATGCAGCAGGTTATGGCCGGGAACCTGAATGCCGAAATCGCCACTACCGATTCCAAAGATGAGATCAGCAGTCTTTCCCGAACCTTCAACAACATGGTTACAGAAATTGGCCATCTGATTGAGGAAATACAGGTCACCCAGAAACGGGAAAGCGAGCTGCGCTTTGAAATGCTTCTGGCCCAGATCAATCCCCATTTTCTCTTTAATACCCTAAACTCCATCAAATGGATGTCCGTAATGTCCGGGACAGAACACATCACCAACACCATTACCGCCCTTGGCCGGCTTCTTGAGATCAGCATGAATAAGGTCAATGACGTGCTTCCTATTGAAGAAGAGCTGGAAAACATCAAAAGTTATATCAAGATCCAGCAGGTGCGCTATCCCGGCCGTTTCGATGTGGCCTACCACATAGAGAAGGGAATTTTAAAAGAGCACACCTTAAAACTGATTCTACAGCCCCTGGTGGAAAATTCCATTCTCCACAATATTGAAGCACGGGATTTTCTCATGATTGATATTTCCGGCCGGTGTGAAAACGGCATTATCATCCTGCAGGTTCAGGATAATGGAACAGGCATGGATGCAGATACTATGAAAGAAATCCTAAAGCCCAAAAAGCAGGGTAAAAAGGGGTATGTCTTCTCCGGCCTCGGCGTGAGCAATGTCCAGGAACGCATACAGCTGGCTTATGGTCCTGATTACGGCTTACAATATGACAGCGACGGCAACTCTTTTACAACCGTGACGATCCGCTTCCCACAACATAAACAGATAGACAGCCTTCTGTCCGAAAGGAGAGAGAACAATGATAAAGGTACTGATTGCAGATGATGAACCATTGGTAAGGGCCGGCATCAAAACCGTCCTTCCATGGAATATGTATGGTTTCGATGTGATCGCAGAAGCGGCCGATGGCAAAGAAGCTTACGAAAAAATCTTAAAACTCAAACCCGATATTCTGATCACCGACATCAAAATGCCGGGAATGGACGGAATAACTTTACTTAAACGCCTGAAACAGGAAAAAATATCCATCCAGTCTCTAGTCCTAAGCTGCTTTGATGAGTTTGAACTGGTCCGTGAAGCTATGAAGTACGGTGCCCATGATTATATCCGAAAGCTTTCTATTGATCCGGCCAAACTGCTGGAAGTCTTAAAGGAAATGAAAGAGGCCATCTCTGACCAGCCGGAAAAGAGCGCTTCCTTTTCTTTAAATACAGACGATCTGAAATATCTTTTTATCAAGCGCCTTCAAAATCAGGGGTTTGAGGATCATGAGCAGGTGGAGAATGTACTCCATAACATCAAACTGGATATTTCCATTCAGGATTATCACCTGATCCGTTTTTCCTTTGAACCAGATACTGCTCCGATTACGGAGACCAATCGCAAAAACATGATCTATAACCTGTTAAACCAGATCTGCGAACGTTACCCAGGACAGGAACTGTTTTCCCTTGATGAAAAAGGATACCTTCTTATATCCAACACAAAGAAGGATCTTCTCCTCTGCCGCCAGATCGGAGCTGCCATGAAACAATACGCCAATCAGACCGTATATTTCGGTATCAGTCCTTTATTAAAGGATGAAACTTCTTTTAAAGCCGGAATGAAACAGGCCGAAGAAGCCCTTTCTGCCTGCATTTTTTATGAGCGAAGTGAACCGCTACCTTATCCGCTACTTACCTCCGTAGGCTTTCCATTCATTACGGATTCCCAGTCCCAGGAACTTTATATTGCCCTTTCCTCCGGAAACAGTGAAAAATCTTCGGAACTGGTCCAGCGCTTTTTACTATGGCTTAAAAGCGGCCTATTCTATCCTTTTCAGTGTTACTCTTATATGGAAGAGATCCTGAACATTTTCATCCGGGTTGCCAGGGAACTGAATTTTTCCCTTTACCAGATGACAGCGGATGAAAATGACATTCTAAGGCGCATCCGCCAGGCCCATACCTTACGGACCTGCCAGAAAATCCTGTCTGATTTTATTATGGAGTTTTCAGAATTTGTCCGCGATAAACGTTCCGGAGAGAGGTCTGAAATTTTGAAGATAAAAGAATATGTCCAACTTCACTATAGCGAAAATATCGACTTAAACCTGGTTGCCGGTCTCGTGAATGTCACTCCATCCCATTTAAGCAATCTTTTTAAGAAAGAAACCGGCACCAACTTCTCTTCCTACCTCACCGATGTGCGGATGCAGGCAGCTGGCAAACTTTTAAAATCCCCGGACATGCTCATTTATGAAGTTGCTGAAAAGACGGGATATTCCAATGGCGGATACTTCGGAAAAGCTTTTAAAAAATACTGGGGCGTCTCCCCGGAAGAATATAAAAAAGAAAAACGTTAGGAGTTTTTATCATGCCACCAATCAGCGTGCTTATGAAACCATCATCCGGCATGTGCAACATGCACTGCGACTATTGCTTTTATTGTGATGAGGCCCAGAAACGTCTGCAGAAGTCCTATGGGTTCATGTCGGATGAGACACTCAAAAATGTAATACGAAAGACCATCCTGCGGGCGGAAGGCGTTATTTCCTATGCTTTTCAGGGTGGCGAACCTACCCTTCGGGGACTCGATTTTTTCAAGAAGGCGGTTGCCTATGAAAAACAGTATAACCGCAATCACATCAAGGTGCAGAATGCTTTTCAGACAAATGGTTATCTTTTGGATGATGAATGGTGTGCATTTTTCAAGGAAAATAACTTTTTAGTTGGGCTTTCCTTAGACGGTATCAGAGAAACCAATGATATTTACCGCCATGCTGCCGGGTGCGGATCCGTGTTTGAGCGCATTTTCGGCGCTGCCAAACTTCTGCAAAAGCATGGTGTAGATTTTAATATCCTTACCGTTGTAACGGGAAATACCGCGGCACATATCACTGAAATCTATGAATTTTACCGCAGAAACGGCTTAGGATACCAGCAGTATATCGCCTGTCTGGATCCCTTAGAGGAACCTCATGGGCAAAATCCTTATGCCCTCTCACCGAAACAGTACGGGGAGTTTCTGATCACACTATTCTATCTGTGGTATAAAGACTGGAAAAGAAGACGCCAGCCGTACATCCGCCAGTTTGAAAACTACATCGGCATCCTAATGGGATACCGGCCGGAAGCCTGTGACCAGTGCGGTATCTGCAACATACAAAATGCCGTGGAAGCAGACGGCAGCGTGTATCCCTGCGACTTCTATGTACTGGATGAATATAAACTGGGAAATTTTAATACGGATCAGCTGGATACGATCGACAGAAAACGGGCAGAAATCGATTTTATTGAACGCTCTAAAAAGCTGAAAGAGAGCTGCCTGTCCTGTCCGTATTTTTCCATTTGCCGCGGCGGATGCCAGAGAAACCGGGATCTGGATATGGCAAGCGGGCTTTATGAAAATTATTTCTGCGAAAGTTATAAAATGTTTTTCGAAGCCTGCCTCCCGCTCATGAGTGAAGTCGCTGCAGCCGCGCAATGATTGTTACTAAAAAGAAAACTCTGAATATTCCTTTCCTTCTCAGGTTTATGGAATATTCAGAGTTTCTTTATTTCGATTTGACTAATGTATTTTATTGTGCTTAATAGTTTAATTCGGGTTCATTTAATGAGTGATAAAACTCATCTAATTCAGAATCAATGGATACGTCCATTATATACTTACGCTTATTCACCAATATATTCCTTCCCGAAAAGATAATGTCATATTGCTGTTTTCCCATTGAAATTATAGCTCTTTTGCTCCATCCACTAGAGTTTCCTATAGAAAATTTTCTCATCTTCTTTCTATTGTTATATAATTCCACGAACGCTTCAATTTCTCTGTTATTTATTATCTTTTTTTCAAATGGTGGCGATATAAGCACGATTTCTGTAATTTCCTCTGCAACCAATTTATTAGCTTTCGCAGATTTCGCAAAAAATGCAACCGCAATTATAATTATCAATACCACCATACACAATATAAGACGTTTTTTCATTTCATATCCTCGATTCTTTTTGTATATGTTCATCAAAGGATCTCATAATTTTCTTATAGTAAAATCAAAAGATAGTCTACAAACTGTTTGCGACATTCGTCCTGCGTTTCTACATAATGAAGCGTGGATGGGGGATTATGAATTGCGCTGACATTTTGATCAATTAAAGACCAGTTGGATGAGAACTGATGCAGATATTGAAGTCCTTCTCGTTCATAATATGCATAGTACTGATACGACTCTTCGGTCTTCTCCTCCCGGAATGACCTGTTTTGATAGAAATAATGCACAGATACCTCTTGTCCACCAATATAAGAAATGCTTTCAGTTCCAAGCGAACCTTGTAAAATAGGGAGAATATTGGAAAAGCGAGTATCAATAGCAGAAAGGTCTTTCCCGATTACCACAGTAGCGGTACAGCTTCTGGTCGGCTCAAAAGAAATTCCGGCACAATCAATGCTTCCATTATAGTACGCATCTGCATAGGAAGTATTGCCCTTCTCGAAAACTCGCATAACAAGTTCTGCAGCAATCGGTGCCTTTTCCGTAAACTTCAAAAAATCATCATAATTAGGGCAATTTTCAATGCTGCCATCACGCTCAAAAATAGCAACATTGAGCATTTCATTTTCATCAGCTGTTGGATACGATGTCAAAAGGTCAAGCGCAGTCGTGCGCGTAGAGTAATAGGGCTCGTTCTCATATCCATAAAGCGTATTGAATTTTCGGTATGCGTCAATATCAGTGATTTCATTTAAAATAATCTTGCCGGTATTTGTCTGTATGTTATCGAGTGATTTTCCAACATAATCCAACTCTTTACCATCATTATATGGATATTGATCGTGATTAGCGTTCCCCTGCTGCACTTTTACCTCATCTGGGATCTGTACATTGCTGTTGTATCTCAAAAGGCTAGATGCTGACAAAACAACTACTGCTGCCAGAGCCATATTTCTGTGAGTTTTCTTCATAATGCTTTTTCTCCTTTCCCTGCCTCTTTTTGTTTGAGATTGCCAACTTCTTTCATAATTCTATTTTAACAGATATAAAATATAGTTGATTTCTTTTCTCTTAATAATGGTTTGCCTGTTTATTACAAATTTTTCCGTTTGGGATATAGAATAATATACAAAATCAATTTTCTCTCCTGGTGAGTGGTCTTAGTTATCCAAGCAAAAAGCGTCCCTGCCATAAAGCAGAAGACGCCTTTTTTCATTACCAACCATCTATTTTTCTAGCAAGCATTCTTGGTCCACCCCACCAAATACATAATAAAATCATAACTACTATATATTTTGCTTTCCCTAAAAAATTTAAAGGAATAACAGCGAATAATATAATAGGGAAAGTTAATACTTGAATTATATATTGCATTAATTCCCCCAATGAAAACGAACCTAAAAATTTAGGAGGTGGATCATCATAAGGAAATTTCTCGATATAAGTATATGGATGTATTAAGTGCATAACAAACAATACGATTGCAGTGATTGCAACCCCTTCTGGGTAGATTTTCATTAATTCTTTTATGATCATTTTTGTTAGACTTTATTTTAACTCCATCAATTTTTCTACCGACTGTTCTACAAACAGATTTACATTCATGCCAAGTTTCTCTTCAAAACTTTTATATAATTCTAATGCGGCACGCCATTTTTCAATGGTTGTTTCCTTAAAACCATACTTAAAAGCATTTGTGACAAATTTTTTTTCTGGTATTACATATCCATTGCTGGTAGATATGCTGTCGCATAGCTGTATCAATCTGTCATAATCATCATATTGCTGCCTACTCAAAATATACTGGTATTTCATTCGCTCCGCGTCAGAAATGTCCATTTTGCCTACATATGTATTAATATCCTGGATCACAAAAGAATGTGTAAGACAAATTTTTGCTATTTCCGGATATCCAAGGTTATTTAGATATTCATACCCATCTCTGATATGGCGAAACTGGCCATTGGAAAAACTACGTCCTATATCATGCATAACTCCCATCACAAAGGCCTTTTCGGCATCCATTTTTAACATATCCGCAATTGTATAGGCAGCCCTCGCCACGTAAAAAGAGTGTTCATACCAATTTCCATAAGAAACCTGGTGGCGCTCGTTTATAATCTTAACTGCAGTTTCTAAATTCATATTTTTCATTCAGTTCCCCAGATATGCATCTAAAATCAGCTGTGTTTTTAAGGAATCCTTATGTTCTAAAATATTTAACCCATCTAAATCATTCATCAGGTTCTCTCTGATTTCACTTGCATCCGTATAATCGTCCTCTTTAAATGACACTTCTGTTACATATGTGGTTTCTCCACTAGCTTGATTTTCAATTGGTACGATTTCAATATCGATATCTGTGCCGTTATACTCGCCTTCATATCGATAACAGTATACTGGTCCTGCTTTTTTTGCATTTTCAATGATATCCTTGCCCCAGTTTTCATATAACCAGTTTTCCTCTTTTCCTGGCATTTTATCTTTTATCATATCAATTGCCGCATTCTTTTTCGGGAGTTCCAAGTTATCATAACCTTTATTGGATTTTTCCTTCTTACACGATAAACTTAGGGTCATTTTGGAGTATCCCCAGTCAATTTCTGCTGAATAATTCGTATCAGTTGAGTCAAAGCCTTCTTGATTCGCCAATGCAAGGGCCTCTTCCGTATTGCCATTCTGTATTGAATATCGCTTCTTATAAGTAAGTTCAAAGTCGGAGGCTCCCTCTTTGATCCGGATTCTATTAATCCATCCTTCATTATTGAAGTCCTGCATATCTGTATCCAGGTACAGCATACCCATGGTCAGATAATCTGAATCCGTATTAAAATAATTCCTATATTCTTTTTTTAATAAATGCTCCTTATTTAGGACCTGATCAGAATCCAATAAAAATTTTACCTCATAGGTCGGAACCATATTTGTTGCAGCCTGGACAGTTTGCGGGGCCACAATTGCCGTCAGAATTACTGTGAATAAGAATATTCTTGCTGTCTTTTTAATCGTTTTTGTCATACTGTTCTATCCCCTCTTTGGTTTTTCAACAAATTGATTTAATAGAATCAACGCAGTAGTAGTCAGCAGTACACAGATTACCGCCATCGCCATTCCCACGGAAACACTGCCCTGCTCAAACTCCCGGACAATGAAAGTAGAAACAGTCAATGTATTTGGTGGTGCGATCAAGCTTGAAGCGACCAATTCCCGAAATGAAATAATAAAAATCATCATCCAACCGGTTATAATTCCCTTAAAAATTAATGGAAATGTGATTTTCCAAAATACATACCACTTTGTTCCGCCACAAATAGCACCGGCTGACTGCAGATTCCCTCCTAACTGCATAATCGCGGAAGATACATACTGAATAGAATAGGGCAGGAACATCACTACGTATACCAGAACCATAAACCAAATCGTATTATACAAAGAAATTACTTTATATATTTTATTCCAAAATAACATCAGACCGATCACAAGGACGATATTGGGAATCATCTCCGGTAAAAGACCTTCCCACTCGATCAGTTTCTTTACTTTTTTAGTTTTCTGGATAGAAACGACGCTTAGAGTTCCTAATGCACTTGCTATGGTTGCAGATAATGTCGCCAATCCCACACTTGTTGCGATTGCCCGCATCCCTTTAGAGCCTTGCAAAAAAATATCACCGTAATGGGAAAGAGTATAATTTCCGGCTGCCATACCATATCCCCGCAATTTAATAAGAGAAGACACAATGATTGAAAAATACGGTATTCCAATTGCCAGAAGAATGACAATTGCAATGTAGATGCCACTTAAAACATTTATCGTCTTTCTTTTACTGCTCTTTATGCATTTGCTTCCTTTTCCGTTCACCAATTGATAGGAATGTTTATTTGTGATATAGGCCTTCATCATCCACATGAACATACATACGCACACCAAAACGCCTGATAAACTGGAAGCCTTCCCAAAATCTACCGGAGCCGTGGTTGCATAACGATGTATGTCAGTTGTAAATACATAAAATCCAATCCTTTTTCCCAGAGTTGCCGGTGTGCCATATTCTGAAAGAGTCTTTACCATTACCAGCATCATTGCGATCGCATAATTACCGGTTAAAAGAGGCAGGGTTATTTTTCTTAGCCGATACCATGCACTGCCTCCACAGATAGCAGCGCTCTCTTCCAAATTGGAGTTCAGATTCAACAGTGCATTTTTCAGCATGGTTGTCATAAACGGGAACACATGAAGGCTCATAACCAATGTCAGGCCTGTCAATGAAAAAAATTGTTCTGACAACGCTCCGGTCTGAGGAAACAATTGCTGAAATAACCCCCGTTTCTGCATAAACAGGATCCAGCCCATAGATGAAATGTACGGAGGAGTCATGAAAGGGATCATAAGAACAATATCCAGCCATTTTTTCTCTGCATATTTTGTTCTGACTAAAATAAATGCCAACGGGGTTGCTATGACAGTCGAGGTGATGACGACCAGAATACCTAATAGAAGAGAGTTTATGATCGTATTAAGGTTCTCTTTTTGACAGATTGTATGTACCGCATTTGCAAAATTGAGACGGTCATCAACCACGACCGCCTCAATTAATACTGTGATAATTGGTATAACAATCAAAAATGTCAAAATTACGATGAGCACTGCATAAATGCCATTTTTGCTTAATTTCTTCATTTTTGATATTGCTCCTTACTTGCACAATTCGTTTAATTTTGCTGCAATATCACTTGCATGCTCCATCATCCAGGACCAGTCTGTATCAAATGTTGGAATATCGTTTACATTAGTACGATTATCACAGGTTATATCACTTCTGCCAGGAAGCAGATATGCATCTGCCACAAGCTTCTGCGCATCATCACTCATCAGATAGTCTACGAATTTTTTTGCGTTTTCCAGATTTTTACTGGTTTTCAGAATCATGGCAGGTCTGGGATTGATCACTGTGCCGGATGCCGGATAGTAGATTGCCAGGGGTTCACCTTTATTAATGCTGGAATATGCGTTATAGTCAACTCCTGCAACTAAAATTGCCTTTTCGCCGGTAGTAACCGATTCTAATGCCGCTTTATTGGCTCCGGGCACTGTCATACCATTGGCTGCCATATCTTCAAATGCTGTCCAATCTTCATTCGTTGCGTACATATAGCCTGCAAGAAAGTCTTTACAGGAACCAGATTTTTCAGGATCGGCAATTGCAAGCATATCCTTATATTGATCTGAACCTAACTCGCTCCAGTCAGCATCTAAGTTCTCAACCAGCGTTGTGTTATAAATCACTCCAACTGCAGACGCACTAGTTCCAAACAGAGTATGATCTGCATCAATCCATCCATCGTACAATTTATCCGCATTCTCTGCTTCCGGATAGCTTAGCAGAACATCTGTATCTTTTAAAGATAACCCATCCGACCATGAAGCAAGAACAACCACATCGGCAACAGGATTTTCTTTCTCTGCCTCAAGTCTTGCCAAAATCTCGCCTGTTGTTCCCTCAAACAATTCCACCTGAATCCCTGTTTTTTCTTGAAAATCGGCAACATATTTTTCATTTAAACCAGAAGGACTGGGCATGTACACGACTACCTTACCACTGTTTTTCTGTTCCGGTGCCGTAGTATCAACTTCTTGTGCCTCCTCCGTGCTGCTTTCTGCAGTAACTGCAGATGTTGTTTCCTGTTGATCTGCTTCTTTCTGGCTTCCGCATGCAGCTAAACTCAGTGTACAACAACCTACCAGCATTGCACCTATCATTTTTCTTTTCATTTTTTCCTCCTGTCGGTATCAAGCAATATTTTTTGCGGGAATACCTTGATTTTCTTTTTATCTATATAAACTGCCAGTTTTTTTGCAGTTTGTTTTTCTGGAGTTTCTATTACCCAGTGGTTTCCATTCATATCCAACTGTACTTCATACACATTGCCTAAAAACTGCTGATCAATAACTGTTGCTTCATATACATCCGCTTCTGATACTGGCTCTAAAGATGCCGTTTCTGGACGAAACATCATATTATTTTCAATCCAGTTCGACTTTCCGATAAACTTAGCAACAAATTTGCTGTCAGGATGATTGTAAATCTCCTGTGGAGATCCACATTGTTCCACTTTACCCTGATTCAGAACAAAGACCTCATCACTCAAGCTCATTGCTTCTATCTGATCATGAGTCACAAAAATTGATGTGATCCCTAATTCCCTTGAAATTTTTTTAATTTCCCCACGCATTTCTTCCCGCAGGATCGCATCCAGTGCAGATAATGGTTCATCAAACAGAATACAGTCTACATTACCGGCGATTGCTCTTGCAAATGCAACTCGTTGCTGTTGTCCTCCTGACATTTGAGAAGGATATCGTTCTGCCAGATTTTCCAGTTTAACTGTTTTAAGGGCATTCATAACCTTTTCTTCAATGTTTTCGTTTCTTTTTCTTGCCCGTAACGGAAAGGCGACATTCTCAAATACCGTCATATGCGGCCAGAGAGCAAAGTCCTGAAATACGAACCCAAGGTTTCTTTTTTCCGGAGGCAAATTAAAATTTCTTTTGTCTGAGAAAACACAGGTATCATCAAACCAGATTTCCCCTCTATCCGGTGTTTCCAATCCGGCTATCATACGAAGAATCGTTGTTTTTCCGCAACCAGAAGGACCTAAAAATGTAATGAATTTTTCAGATTCAATTGTCATGTTCAAATGTTCGATTTGAAAATCTTTTCCATATTTTTTATTAATATCTTTTAATTCTATTTTCAAAAAGTACTGTCCCCCTTTAGGTTTATCTATCGTTATCCTTTAACATCAACATTGTTTTTAGTATAAATTTGCATTGTTAAATCTACTATCCTATGATTGTGAATTTTTCGTAAAAGACATGTAAAACATGGAATATCCATAACTATAAATCGTCCTCTGCCATTCCTGGTCGGATATATTGGTTCTCCCTTACGACAATTTTTCAATATTTCATTATAATTTCTCAAATCAGATACTGGTAAAATAATGTCCTAGTCGTTTTCAACTCCTTTGATTTCATATTGTTTCTATTCTTTAATATTAAACGCAAAAAGCTGTAAAATTCAGCGCAGAATTTTACAGCTTCTCCGTTCCTATATACATTTACTGCATAAACCGGTGTTTTTTATGTTAATCATACAGATCTCTATTCTACAAAAAGTTTCGCTTCTGCATCTAGTGTGATGATGAATATAAGAGCCAACTTATCTAATAATCTTTTCCAGATTGTCAAATACTTCATTCATCGACTGGTTTTTTCAGCAAGTGACTGTGCATAGCTATGCTGTAATTTTGTATCGAGTTCAGCATCAGACAATTCATCAATGGATCGAGGTTCTGAATGAATCAACGAAAACGGAACTCCCGTTTTCTTAAGAGTTCAAAAATTATACACAAATTTTGATGTAGTATTGCTATTCAGGCATAAATATCTTTCATTATTTCATAATTTTTGTTCTATTTTAACTCCGATCCACCATATCCTTCACCCTGGCACGGAATATACATTTCTCTGCATCAATGGCTGCCACAAAGCAGGAATATTGCCCTCCAATCTTGATGATGATAGGTCCGCCTGTTGTCGGAGATAGACGGTTCGGGTAAAAACAGTATACAGAAATATTGGGAACTCCCGGAATTTTGCCAATCCAGTTCTTCCCCTGCATCTCCACACACTCAATGATAATGTTGCTATGCAGCGGGAAGCGTTCCTCAATACCGACCCATTCAGATTTTACACAATCTCTTCTGGAAACAAGGAACCGCGGCTCTTCTTCTGTGGACTTATTCGTGTAGCCTTTGATCTTCACATCAATGATTTTTCCTGAAACTGCCTGCTCCTTGATATTTGCCGCATATCCATGGATCCATTCCGAAAATGGAAGCACACCTGGTATTGAAAGCCCTAGAAGATCAACCACAATGTAATTCTGAAGTTCCCGGCACAGGACCACGATAGCTTTTACTTCTAACTCTTCCCCTGCCTCTATGGATTTTTTTATCTTCTCCAGAGCTGCCGGCCGGTATTCCGCCTGCGCGGCCCGGTAACTTAGGTAAACCGTCATTGTTTCCCGGTCAAGTTTGGTGATCTTCACGTTGTAGCAGCGCTCCAGCAGATAGGTTGAACCGAAAATCCCTTTATACAGCGTGGATTCCTCTGTCGGCATGATCAGCTGAACATCCCCGTCATATGCCTGCAATCCCTTGTCCTTGATTTCCTGTGTAAACCGGATGTCCGTCAAAAGTTCTCCCTTTTCCATCAGGTATTCATACTGATCCAGTTTTTTCTGGGCTTCTGCCTCCTTAGATTTCGCGGTTCCTCCTAAAAATCCTAATAATTCTAATCCGATTCCGTTCTCACTCATATATTTGTCCTCTCTTCTTAATTTAATAATATTCCGATTCCCCAGGTAAACAGGAGAAAAAATCCCGGAATTCCCACAATAAATGTCAAAAAAATCCTGCGAAACAACAGCTTGTCCCTCCGCACCAGTAATAGAAGCAAAAAACCAATGACCAGAGAAAAGCCACTCACCGGCAACGCCAGCATCCGCACCTTCCTGTAAAAATGTTCAAACAACGCAAACACCGTTTCCGTAACCCCTCCATAAGTGGGCCCACTATAATCCTCCAGTTCCGACATGACGCGGTCATACGCATCCTCCAGCTTCCGTTTCTTATCCCAGAGTTTTTCATTCATATCCGGAGCATACAAAATAATTACCGGCCATGCTCTGATAAATTTTCCTGTAAAATACCTGCACCAGGGCTTAATCACCATCTGCACTCTCCACTCCTTCCATTCCAATATCCTCAAGATTTGCCAGATCAGGCAGATCATTATCACCATCTTGCGGATCCTGGAGCACCTGACCAGTGAATGCTTTCATAAGTGGCGTTCCAGCTTTGATCGGTATACTGGCGGCCACACTTCCCAAATCCGCAGCATTGATAAAGAAACTGTCATCAAATTCTGTCTGCACAATCTCCTTTTTAACCATATCTCCACTTATCAGCTGGCCGGCCGGAATGTCAGTTTGCGCATAATATACCTCATGCTCCAGGGCCTTTAATTCCTTTTCTTTCTTTTGCAGTTCATCTTCCGCCTGCCGGTTTTCTTCCTCAAGTCCTGTAATGAATGTATCTGCCTTCGTGACCATCCGGTTATACCTGTTGTTTGCGCTGCAGGCCGATACCATAAATCCCATACATGCCACTAACAGCGCTCCCGTCACTATCCGGAACCCAAATTTTTTAAAGTCCCGCGGCCGTTCTGAAAAACGCTGCTCAACAGAATTGCTCCTTTTATATTTTTCTTCCTTGTATGTACCATCCAGAAGTTTTAAAAAGATCTGCCTGCACGCTTTTCCTGGATAAAATGGATTGCTCTCATATGGAATTGCTGCAAGGACCGTATTCTCCGGCAAAAGCTCCTTTACATCTCCAAAGTCCGAACCGACACAGTGGGAACTAATCAGTACCTTGCACTCATCTTCCCCAGGCATTCCCTTTATATCTTTCAGAAGTTCTTTTAATTCATGCTGTTTCCATTCTGCCTTTGATGTTACAATGAAGCGGTTTTGCATCCTCGCATACACATGAAAAATCGTTTTCTGGTCCAGACACCCAAAATCATAGACAATAAAATCATATAAGGGCTTATAGTCCAGCTGGAATTTCTGAAGCGGAACATGGTAATAGTAATCCAGCGTTCCGATTGCAAACTTTGTGATTCCATCCACCTGCTCTTCCTCCCGCTCCTGGCGGCAGAGTTGCTCAAAGCATCCATCCGCATCATCCAGTTCAACGATCGCAGCGCGCTTTCCCTCATGTGCCAGTGTATTAGCAAGAAGAATGGAAATGGTTGTGCATCCAACCCCTATGTTGGTCGCCATAACCCCGATCTCACATGCCTGCCTCTTTGCCGGTTTACATTCTGTCTCTTTCTCCTGTTTTCTTCTTAAAAATCGCCGTATTGCCTTATTCTTCGGCTGCTCTTCCCCTGCCGTGTCCGCTTTTTCCCCTGCATCCTCTTTCTCTGGCTGACCGGAAGGCTTATAAAGGTATGCATACTGTTCTTCCGCCATCTGACAGATCAGGGCAAAGCGCGGCTCCCGTTTTAACATATCACATATAGGATCCGGGAGCTGGCAGACGATAGATGCCACCTGACTGGCCGGAATCCCATTTACCAGTACAGACATTCTCTGGATCAGGTCCGTGTACGATCCGTCATATTCCAAAAGATACTGGATACTGGCATTTACGTCCATGTTGCGATACTGGACCACATGGTCCCCTCCGGCGACCCCGTAATATGCCCGGGCCTCTTTTTTCGTCCGGCCGTTGCAGTACCATTCTGCGATTTTTTCAAAACTGGCATCTTCCTGATAGACGGCCGTATAAATTCCCAGGCTTTCAATTTCTTTCATATAGTCACTGCCACGCATCTCAGACACTACCACAAAAACCTGCAGATCACCTTCCGCCGTAGAGCAGATCTGATCAATGTCGCGCGGGGAAAGTTTTTCCTGATCCTGGTACTGGCTGAGTACCACCGCGTGTATTTGTGGATTGGCCCGGACAGACCGGATCACACTGTCTTTTCCAGAGCGAAATTCTATTCTGTGGACCGTGACTCCGCGTTTTGCAAATACACTCCGAAGTTCTTCTGCTACCGAATCGCCGTCTCCACTCATTTCCGTTGCGATCAGAAGGTCTAATTCCTTTTCCATACTCACCTCTTTCTGCCAAATAGTCTGCGCCAAAATCCCCCGGAACCCTTGTCTGGCTTCTCCGGTTCTTCATCTACCGCGACTGCTATCCTGGCAAGGGCTCTGATTTCTTTTGAAAACAGGGATCTTTTATCACTTGATGCTGCTTCCCCGACATTCGCAAAACTTCTGGCATCCTGATTTGTATGAATGATACAGGTCGGTTCCATATTAAGGATTCTGGCCACATGGGATATGCCAAGCTCACATTTTTTATCATCAAGCGGCACCTGGTTTATAACCATTCGGATATTTGATTTTTCTATCCGAAATTCACTGAGCGCATCCAGAAAATTGCGGGCATCCTGCACCGTGGAGGTGTCCAGTGAAAGGATCAGCAGGATCAGATCCGATTTTTCCAGTGGAATGACGGTCGTATCCTTTAAGGTGTTGCAATTGTCAACCAAGATCAGGTCATAATCGCAGCGTCGCAGATTATCCATAATCACCTCTGCAATGCCACAATCCAGACGCGCCGCTTCCATTGCATTATCACTTCCGGCCAGGATATGAATCTGATCATCGTATTCGATTACATATCTGGATACGATGTCCACCGGCGAATAGGCCGGAATGTATCCCAGACACTCTCGGTCTTTACAGATCCGTTTTACCCAGTCCATTACATTGGGTGATGGGCAGATACCAAACGCACTGTCCACATCCCCAAATTCCCAGTCTGCATCAAGCACCAAAATTTTAAGCCGTCTTCCATTTCTCTTCATATCCGATAAGACATGGGCTAATTCCCTCACAATGGTGGATTTCCCTACGCCACCTTTTGGGGAATATACAGAGATCGTCATCTTCTGCAATGACACGCTTGTAACCGGCTGGCTTAAACCGATCTGTTTATAGGTCCGCCGGACTGCCCTGTTTATCGTATGCATTGGCGTTAGATCCTCTTCCGCCGGCATACGTCTGATAACTTTCTCCGGTTCCCGTGTTTCTGGAATGGGTTCTACCAAAGCTTTTCTACCGGCAGTCACTGTGGGTTTGGGTTCCTGTGTCTGGGTATCCGGCAAAGGGTCTGGCATTTTTTCTGTTTTGGCCGCAGCTGGTTCTGGTCTTAACGCTTCCTCTGCTTTCTCTACTGCCTCTACAGAAATCTCTTTGCCCGTTTTTTCAGCAGTATTTTCGTTGACTGCCTGGGCAATTTCTTCTTCATCAGCTTTTTCTTCTGCTGCTTCTGAAACCGCCTGCGCTGCCCCATCGTCAGTCACAGTTGCAGGGGCCTTCAGCAAAATATCCGGCGACATATCCTGTTTTATCTGCTCTTTTATATGGACATCTTCACTATTAAACAGATCCTCAAATTCACCAAAAAAGTCATCCGGAAGGATCGCATCCAGTTTTTCCTGTACAGACGGCTCTTTTTCCTCTGCTTTCTCTATTACGGATTCATTTTCCTGAACAGGCGGTTGAGTGGCTGCCCTATTGACCGCCAATCTTTCCTGGTCTGCCATCCTGTCCAGATTTTCATGATCCGCAGCCGTTTCCTTTAATAAGTTCGAAGTCCGAACTGGTCTTGCCATAATCTACCTCCAAAAAATTGCATTCAGAAACGGAAGATACTCCCGCAGCTGTGTGATCAGTGCGATCCCGATCTTCACCATTTCTTTGCGCGGTCCCGGGAAACATACGGACGCAAGCCCAAGCAGGCAGAACCCGACAAAAATAGTGGCTGCAAAAAACCGCACAATCTGCCCGGCTGCCTGGATTATAACGGAGAACGTATCGGGATGCTCCACAATGATGATATCCGTTGAATCCTGCAGGCCATGCTGCGCTTTCAACCGTTCCGTCTCCAGACTTTTTCGTTTCAACCGTTTCTGTTTTCTCTTTTGTGTCCTTTTTGTAAATACGTTCATACTCCTCCGCTAAAACAATAAATGTTTACTCCTTAAATATTTTTCCATCCGGCCACGCTCGTCTTCCCGCAGCCGGTCTTCCACTGCCTGCTGATATGCGATCTGATCCACACGCTCCGGAGCATCCAGACTATCCAGTATCGTGTTCGTATACTGCATAAAAGCTGTTTCAATGATCTGCTCATTCGCAACCGCACGCTCCTCTTTTGTGGCATTTACCATGCTGTTTTTAAGCCCAGAATAAACCTGCCTTGCGCTCACCGCGCTGTCCGTATACGCATGGTGCATGGTTCTGCGAAATTCCGGCTTCTGGATTTCTGCCTCATAGAATTGCTGCATGATTGCCGCGTCTTCATCCGAAACCGTGTCTGCATAGGTTACCTGTGGCCCAGACTGTACTCCCGCATCTTTTCCTACTGCTTCCACATCTGACTGGTAAGACGGCTGTTCCTTTGATCCCGGCCCGGAAACCGTCTCTACAGATGACGGATTATTATCCTGTGACTGGGATACGGTCGTAACAGTCGGCTTTGATGAGGAATGTACATTCACTTCCAACATTTTTTGCGGTTCTTCTTCGTAAACATTCAGTCCTTCCGGATTGTTTCTGTAGGCTTCTGCCTTGTCTTTCAGGATCGTTGCTCCTTTCTGCAGCAGCGGGCCGCCCCTTCTTACAAGTTCGACACCGCCTTCATACACCGGTTCGGCCAGAACTTCGCCTAAAACACCTCCGGCATTTGCGCCCATTGCGCCGCCTATGGCTGTCATCTGCATCTTTGCTGCCGGAGAACTGAATGCGGTCATGGCCATCCCGGCCGTTGCTCCAAAGGTCATCCCGGCCATGGTGCCTGCCGCGGTTGTCGCACCTCTCACCCTGGTCTTTGCGGCTCTTTCCCGGTACAGCGCCGCTTTCCGTTCCAGGGATATATTCTTAAACTGCGGAGACTCAAAATTATCAATGGTCGCATATTGATCCAGTATCTCCTGCTCTTCTTCCGAGATACCATTTCCAATTCCGCTCACACCGCCTCCAAAACTGCTTCTGGATGGTGAAATCGCACTCCGGGCCCTGGCCGATAAAGCATCAATACGTCCAATTTCTTCCTTTGTCCGGGCATTCTCACCGCGGAGCCTGGACTGTTCCTCCATACGTACGGAGCGTGAATGCTCCGCTTCACCAATTCCCTGATCCAGTTCCCGGATCCTCGCATATCCGTCCGCCGACGGGGTATCCCCCCGTTTTTTCTGTTCATTCTGCTCCGCCTGGATCGCCTGTTTTTCCGCCTTCATGGACGCGATCTGTTCATTATCCATGGCAATTTCTTCCCCAATGGACGCAATTTTAGAATCATTGGAGCGGATATCCTCATTTAAAGAATCCTTCTTTCTTCCGATGGCATCAATACCACTGGCAATATTCTGCGCGATCGCTGCTGCCTGGGCATGAGGGCTTTTCTCATGTATGTCCTCTTTCGGTGTAGGCCGATAGCCAAAAGCGAAGGATGTATCCGCATCATCCGCATTCAAATCCGGATGATTGCCTATGATATCTTCCATTTCACTCTGGAGTTCCTCGCCCTTATTTACATCTTCCAGGTCTTTCTTTTTCTGAACATCTGCTAGATCATCCATCATATCCGCGTTCCTCTTATCGGATTTTGCGTCAGAGGACGCATGGGCCAGCGCACCGGCCGCTGCTCCAATCCCGCTTCCAATGGATCGCATCAGGCTTGTGGCCCCCATAATGGTTCCAAACCCGGCAAGCTCCATTCCCATTCCATTTCCGATATGAAGAAACCCACGGATGACCCCCCGCGCCGGTATGATACAGCCACAGATAATGAGTGCAATCAGGGCATAACCTTTGCTTTCCTGGGCCGTCCCGATGATCATAAAAAACATGGGGATGAGCAGCAGGCAGGAATCAATCACCGGGTTTAATAAAATTCCAAGCACCTGTCGCATCCAGTTGGATATCGTTCCCCGCTCGACCATTTCAAACAATGCAGCAAACGGGAACAACAGCACCAAAACCACCATGCAGACGGCAGCGGAAATATAGCAGACTGCCAGGTACGCCTGATAAACGACCGCGCCTACATATAATATCGAATTAATAAACACGACCTTACCGTTGGGCTTTGCCATTGCACGGAACTGGCTGATCAGATTGTAGTCTCCTCCGGAGCCAAAGAAAAAGGCATAGGAATTATCCCCCATGTTGACGCCGGATCCGACGCTGTCAGCCACCTTAAGGATCAGCGACTGGCTTCCTGTCATGATCGCATGGAGCATGGCATCTCTCAGGTATAAAGCAATTTCTAAAAGCTGCGGGAACAGAATAAAACCGATGCTGCTGGCAACAAATAGTTTGCTCATGCCCAGCAGCCGTTCCTTGACCCGCGGATTGCCATTTGAGTAGAGGAAACCAACCAGGTAGTATAAGAATACTGGCACCATAAGCGTAAAAACCAGGTTCCGTAGGTACCCATACATGGCCATGCCCACCAGGCCATATATGTTGCCGGTCCCCATGTCAAAAGAAAACAACGCCACATCCCCGGTGCGGGCAGAGGCACCTCCCACTCTTCCAAATATGATCGCGTTTAAGTCACACCCAAAAGAAGTCAGCAAAAAATTCAGCCCGTCACCAATTCCAATACAGAACTCCCCAAGCAGTTCCGCAAAAATTCCTCCGTCCAGCATGTCCGGTGTACTGGAATCAGGTGCGTCCCCGGTGGAATCATAAATGCTCTGATCCGCCCGGTCCGTCCACGGCCCATCCGCATAAGAAGATACCGGTGCCATGCAGAATGTAAGTACAAATATAAGGAGCAGAAGTCGGATTGTTTTTCTGTTGATGATCTGCACATGTTTCATCTGCTTCATGCCCCCTGTTTCATCCTTGCGTGCTCTGCGATCTTTTCTACATCTGTTTCCACTACATCAAACTCACTGTCTTTTAAATAATCTGCCTGGATGAATACCGCGCGCTTTGTCGGAATATCAACCAGACACAATTCACCATATTTTTTCGCTTCAGAGGTGCCGCCCAGATTGAGTACCGTATCCACCTGGGACTGGTTAAGGTTCGTGGTATCTTTGATGTACTGCCCATCCAGGTAGTTATGACGGAACAGCATAAAGGTCTCCGTAGACTTTAAGATCTCCTCTGTATCCTGGTATTTTGCAAAATCCTTTACGGACTGAAGGATCAGCCATGGAGCCGTATGACGTTTACGCGCCACGCGGTATAAAGCATTTTCAAACATGCGTGCTCCCTCAAATTTCAGGATACGGTGTGCCTCATCCGTAGACACAATGAGTTTCTTTGCCTTATTCGGATTGGTAGAGTTTTTCTTGATAAAGTTTTCCTCGATATAAGACTGTACGACCATGATCATATTGATGCGCTCCGTCTCATCCGTGATCTGCGACAAATCGAAGTTATGGAATGGCAGCGACATATCAATAGAAAGCGTGGACTGGCAATCCAGGTATGCCTGGCTCCCATGGATTTCCCGCAGATAATAGATCTTGCCTTCTTCATGATTATTACAGATATGGACACCTCCCTCGGTTCTTTTTAATGTGGACAGCTCTTCTCTTGTAAATTCCTTCATGCAATGGGGACAGTAATACATTTCCCGCACACGATCCTCAAAAATATCCAACAGCAGTGAGAACGCATTCTCTTTGAAGCTGTCCGTATTCTCCCGCGCATCCAGTAATATGGCCCGGTAAAAATCATGCATCTGGGGCAGCCGCTTTTTTCTCCTCCCTGACCCAAAGGATCCGCCGGATGCCGGTACTGTTTCATAAAGAGACGCCGCATCCTTGTCCCGTAGGCCGCAGTCAGCATAGATTTTCCGCACATTTTTTGAAATAATGGATTTAATACGGGAATATTCCGTCGGCTCAAATTCACCGACCATGCCATTGGTCGTAAAACTGGTTGCCAGTACCATCAGGATATTCGTCATGTCCACAATCTTTTCTTCCAGATACAGCGTTGGTATCTCCTCTCCGGTTGCCCGGTTATATTCATACTCATCGCTGATCTCAAAAAAATTAAGTTGGGAGTCGGAATAATTGGAAATCAGATAATTGACTCCTCCAACGGCTTCCGCCACTATGGAATACTCACCTCTCTTTCCATCGCCAGGAAGCGGTTCATAGTCAATGTTTGCGATATGCACGCCGAAATCCACCTGCCTGGAAAACAGCTGCTTCACGGTTGCCGACTTTCCATATCCGGACTGGCCCGCGATCACAGCTCCGTAGGAGAAATGAGTCTTATCAAACGGATCAAACGTAACCGGCATTCCAGAGTAGATAGATCGGCCAAACACGCAGCCCTTTTCATGGAAATATTCACTTGTGGTATGGTTAAAAATCAGGGATAAATAGGCCTGGCTTAAAATATGTCCCTTGATCGGCTTTTTACTCACACTCAGATTTTTCCCGACAGATATTTTTGCTTCAAAGATCTCATTGAGCGGGAGGGATGTAAAAAAAGCTTCCTTGTGCATCGCATAGCAGGAACGGAAACCGATCCCCTTTCCCCTGGAAATAAACTCTGAAATCCGCTCTGTTAAGAGTTTTAAGCTTTCCGCGCGGATCAGGAATAGAAAATATGTTTCAAACAGGGTTGACTGGTCAGAGTCGATCTGTCTGGCCCACCGCTCTGCATCCGCAATCTTTCCATCCAAAATTCTGAGCCTGTTTCTGTCCCGTTCCCCGGACCGTTCCATATCCAGTGACCGGATCCGACGATTGATCTTTTTCTGGGATTCCTCTAAGAGCGGGTCTATGATGACCGTGGACTCCACATAGTCCATATTGAAGATCCCGGCAAAGCTATGGGCAAACCGTCCCTCCACTGGAAGCTTGTCGATATAGAGACCGGCATAATAAAGTTCAATCCCGTTATCATCCAGTGTCATGTAAGATACCGGCATGGTATTTGCGCCATCCGGTGCAAGCACCTGTAAAATCCCGGCACGCTCTTTTATGGGCTTTGGCACGTTCCTCGTCCCGCTATGGAAAACAGTACCTCCTGTTTTGTCTTCCGCCTCTTCTTTCTTCTGCTTTTTCTTAGACCAGATATGCACGATCAATAATGTCACGCCCGACAAAACGCAGATGCACAAGCTGAACATCATAAGAAAATCAACCATTTTGCAGTCCTCCGTATAACATTTCATCAATCAGTTCGTCCGTAAAGGATTCCTCTAAATCCGTATCCTCCCGGTACGGCATGATCCGGCTGTCCCAGTTGGACTCCAGCAGATCATCAAAATGGAAACGATTTCCAGAAATTGGGTGATAATGCGTATGGAGCATATTAAAGAGCTCCGCTTTACTGCAGGGCACCGCTTTTACGTCACACTCCGCCAGGTTGTGAAGCAGCTTTTTGATATCTTCCTTCAAATGTTTCGCTGCTTCCTGATACAGCTCCTCCTTGGTTAGGATGGCTGCCAAATCCGGTGGCGCGCTCCAGGAAACCACATACGTTTGAATAAGGTTCTGCCTGGCAGCATCCGGTCCTGACACTTTCGCGATATAGGCCAACTGACTTTCCACATGACGGATGCGCCAACTGTATGCTTTTATTTTTTTCTGGAGCAGGAGCAGCTGTTTGGAACGCTCCCTGGTTTCTATGGAATCAAAATCACTCCTTACTGTTTCAAATTCTTTTCGGAGGGCTTTATAGTCTTCATTTGTCTCAAAGAGCATGTCCTGCAGTTCGGTTAAGATCCGCTCATATTCCCGGACAGTGCCATCCATATTGATGTCTTCCCCGTATATGCGGTATGTAACCCTGGATGTAAATTCCGATATAAAGGCAGCATAGTTATTTTTGACCCTTACTTTTTCCCCAATCGGCTTTGTGTAAAAGTCGCTGCCACCGCATTTTAGTACCACAATAAATTTCTTCCCACCATTTGTCACGATGAAGCCCGGCCCGATCTCATCAATCGGTACCAGTTCATCCGTCTGGGAAAACAGCCCTCTTTCTTCTGTTTCTGCCTTTTTTGTCTTTAAGCTCTTTTTCCTCATCCGGATAAGCCAGATGGCAGCTATTCCCAGAACCAGAATGGTCAGCCCTAAAAACGCAGCCGTAAGCCGGGTAAAATGATTGATACTTTCCACCTAGAATTCTTCCTCCCATTCCGTGTCTTTGTAATAAGTTCTGCGGTTTAGCCGATGCGCAATCAGGCTGATGATCAGCTCATCAGCCGTACGTCCGCCAAATGCCAGCAGGGAGCTTCCAAAATCGGGAACCGGAAATGTGACCCCGATAAAAAGACCTACCTCAAGCATCACGCCAAGCCACACACCCAGAAAAGCCAGATGGATCATTGCCGTGATTTTAAATAGCAGATAGGCAATCACCCCGCCGCCCAAGCACACCAGTAATGATTTGTTTGAAAAGATCCACCATTTTGTCACATCCGTAAAATCCGGTGGTCTAAGTTCTGTCAGCTGATCCATGCCATTCCTCCGTTTCTAATTCTGCAGCATACCCAAAAACAAATTGATAAGTCCCACAAAGCAGCTGATACAGAAGAACACGATCACTTTCGTTCCCACCACGTCAATAAATTGATGTTTACCCTGATTGGTATCATTTGCTGCCAGTTTAATACCTGCTATGATCAATGACAGAACCATTCCCCCTATGGATAGATACAGGCATAAACTGTAAAAGGAAGCGATCGGGCTCTGTAACGCTTCACTGTCACTAAACCCAAAATCGGATACCTGATCGTATGGATCCAGCTCGATCTGCCCATCTCCCATTCCAAAATCCATATCCGACAGTCCCGCGCCGGTTGAAGACTCTGTGATTTCTGCCGTTTCGGTTGATTCTGCCGGTTCCGCATAAGCACTCATTTTCATCGCACCTACCAGCAGAAAAGAACTCGCTAAAACAATTCCGATCCATGCGCCTGGCCACTTTTTTCTACTGGAACGCATCGCCAGCCGCCTTATAAACCAGACTTACAAAGAAGATTGCCCCAAACGCGCAGATCATGCCCACGAAGATCCGGAATATCTTCTGCTTTGTTTGCTTTGCGTCAGAGGTATCACCAAATGACAGTTTTACGCCTGCATAGATAAACAACAGCACAAAAAGTCCCACTGCCACCACAATCGCAAAAGCATAGCCGCTTCGGAACACATCCTGCACCTTCGTGATCGCTTCCGTAAAAAGTCCTCCGCTTGTCGCATCTTCTTTCATCCAGTTTGCATCCTGGACCGTCTCCGCATAAGAGCAGATCGTCATCATTCTACTTAAGACTGCAGCCTGCATGGCCAGAAGTGCCTTCCTTCCATTTTCTTTCCATCTTCTGAACATTCCTAATGTCCTCCTTCATCTTTTCTATTGCTTATGAACAGTTCCTGCCCATATCCAGTGCCCCAACCTGGTTGGAATACTGGATATACGCAGAACAGTCAGAAATTCATGGGAAACTGCCGCAGTTGCAGCAGTCTTCCCATAAACAAATTACTTGTTGGAATCTTCTTCGGAACTTTCTTCCGTTTCTTCTTCCTGTGTTTCCTCTTCCTGAGTTTCTTCCTCTTTTGTCGACTGATTTCCCGGGCCCGTATGCAGCGTTACCAGATGAATGAAATTATTTTCATCATCCTTGGTCCAGATGCACCAGCCCTTATAAATTTTCACATCCTCCGTATAAGGTTTCAGAAAATTCATAAACAGGGACAGCTTCTCGTAAAAGCACTCTCCGCTTTCCGCAGTCGTCTTGACATCAATAGCTGATACAAAATTTTCATTTTTCATATCCGAAATGCTCATCGTCTGTCCTTCAAATGAAACTTTTACCGTATCAACCTTCTGGGCACCTGCATTCATAACGCTAAGCGCGCGTCTTAAGCTGTTGCTGTCTGCCTGAAATTCATACTGCACGGTTTCCGTATTTCTGAAAGCCGCTTCATACATCCGCTTATCAACAGCACTCTGTATATTCAGGCGAAGCTGATAAATCGCATCCGGCCACTTAAGAGCGATACCAATGATGCTTTTATGCTCCTCATCAAACTGAAATGAAATACCGAACTGGTTATATTTGTTGCATGCCAGAATCTTGATCAGGGTTCCCGGGTGGATCGTCAGATAGGTTGAGATTGCATCAACATAAGGTTTATAAACTTCCTCTTTCACCTCAGACCGGTCTTTACTTTCAAAACGGACCATCGTTGGAGATAAATCCACCGTTAACATCGTGTTCTGGCGATCCGTGGATGCCATTTTCAAAATCGGGCCCTCTCCGGTTAATACCGGAAGGAAGCCGATCCCGCTTTTTGTAGTTGCCATATGGGGTAAATACTGTGAGATCTTCTCCAATGGAATGCTCATACTAAATGCATCCGTTTTCGGATTTTTCACTTTGGTCGGCTCTTCCACGAAGCTTACCGGGATCTGAATTGCCGGCTTTTGGGAAAGCAGGGTCACCTGCTTTTCCTCAAACTGCATATACACAATGTCTGTCTGCTCCGCAACAGCCCTGACCGAACCGGCAAACCGCGCCGGCAAGTAAACGGAAAGTTTCTCAACCGGCACCACTTCACCCTTTTCATCAAGTCCTTTGATCTTAGCCTCGAACTTCACGCTGGCGGTGGTCGTTTTTCCCTCTACGGAAAACATACACGGGTAACCTTTTGCCGTTGCCTTATTACTGGCCAGAAAGCTGATAACCCCCTCTTCAATCGTGATCTTATCCATCAGTTCCAACATCTTTTCGCTGGTAGCTGCAACGATCATCATCTTACTCATATGTTTCCCCTTTCTCTTCCACTGAATTTTCCAGTTCATCTGTTAAGATACGCTCATGCGTCTGCGTATCCATTTCATACATTTCCAAAATCATCCTTTTGGCTTCATTCATGGTGCCGTCCGTATCTACCTGGCCGCCATCCCACTCTGAAAAATCGGAATGGTATAACTGGTAATCATAGCCACCTTCCGAAACCTGAACATATAAATAGCCCTTATTACCCAACTTCCAGGCACACTCATCTTCCGTAATCTCCGGCTCCGGAGCACAGGTTGCCTGGCATCGTTCCAGACGTTCTGCCAATTCGCAGATATGGTAAACTTCACTACCAAAACGCAGATGATACTCATCCATACATCCGCAGGCCACAATGACTGTGCTGTTCGGATACTTCACCTCTACATACGCACCATCCGGGATCTGAAACAGCTCCCGGTAATTCGGATCAATGAAGCGGATCATGCGTGTTTCATCCGCTTTATCATTTTTATATCGGTTCATAACGTCCTCCTTTTTAGAAATCAAACAAAGAAAAAATATTTGCCATACCTGCCATGGGCTGCTTTTGTGGCACTACCACTGCCGGTTCCTCGTTTTCCGGCTCCTGCAGATCCATAAAATCTTCATCCCACTGGCCGAACAGATTTTCAAACAGCTCATCTTCCTTTGCTTTTTTACGTCGTTCTACCTCTTCTTTTCCAAGCAACTCCTCGTATACCTGCATCGTCACATACGACTCAGCCTGTTTGTCAGAGCTGTGGAGCACATCAAACATCTTTTGCAGGGCACTTCCAGACTTTACATCCTGATCCGCCAGGCTTGATGCCAGTGCAACCCTCGCATCGACACCCTCTGCCATGGCAGAAATTCCTTCCACGGAGAACTTTCCCTGAATGGCTGCCGTTGCAACCTGCTTCTCCGCGATCAGTTCAATCACTTTCGCCTGCGCGGTTCCTTCGTAAGCCATATAGTACGTTCTGCATTCCATGGTCTGGTTCATCCGGTAGTGACGCCTGGAAGCCTGCCAGACAGTAAAAAGACTGTATCCCAGCTGATAAAAGATCAGGGTCGGATAGTTGTACTTCTTCTCGCCTTCCGTCCAGCACAGATCAACTCCTGTCTCGATGAGTTTTGGATTGGTGATAAATACTTCCACGCCGTCCTTTGCCCGCTCACGGATCCAGGTTTCCCTCTTTAATGCTCCCGGGCTCTCCGCTTCCACAACAACGGCAAAGATCCCCGCGGCTTCCAAAATATCCCGGAGCCGGTGTGTGACATTCCATTCATTTTTTCCGGAGCATTCAGCGAATACTACGGATTTTCTGCCTTCCGAAAGCTCTGATTTTATCAGTTCAATGAGCTTTTCTTCTTTCGGCAGCAGTTTTTCTCCCGAACGGTATTCATCGTGCTGAGCGGCTCTGATCAGAATGTCTCCATCAACCGGATTACGGATCTCTTCGTTGCCATACGGCATGTCCGGATAAAAAAGACCATATTGTAATGCCTGGCTGAGTAACGCAAATCCACCGCTTTCTCTTCTTTTTGCATACGCAGTCAGTCTTGACACCAGAATGGAATGATCCCGGGCCACCTCTCTTGCCATCGGAACGGTCACAACCATCTCCTTTAGATCCGGCAAATAGGATGACATGTCCGAAAGGTCCAGAAAAACGGCACAATCCAGCAAAAAGTCTGTAAAGATCGTAGGGCTGATTCCCGGCTTTGTCTTTGGCGACGATAAACTCCGGCCGCGGGCAGATACTTTCTCCGCAAGATCCTCCTCCGAAGATGATCCCGCATATTCATAGCGCTGCTCCACTTTTCCGTATTGCTTGGAAAAATTCGCAACATCTGTCCAGCGGTACCCCTTCGATGTCATTTTCCACGGTGCCAGCCGGTAAATCAGGTAATAAAGATCCTCTGCTTTTCCGCCGGCGATGGTTCCAGTCAGTGCAAGCTGTTTCTTCGTTGCCTTGATCAGGCAGTGCATTGCATTTCCCTGGGCACTGTCTCCGTCCTTACACACATGGCACTCATCAAAAATAGCGATGTCAAAATACCCTTTCATGTATTTTTTAATATACGAAGCAGGCGAGTATTTTCTTACCCCATCTCTTTCTGAAACAGATATCGGTTCCGTCTCATTCTCTGCGTAATACTTTCTTGCATATTCTTTATGTACCCAGACCGTAGTCTTTCCTTTTTGGGCTTTGTTTCTGAAGTATGTTGCCCGGTACCAGGGGCTGATTTTCTTTGCACCGATGTTTTTTACATGCGGCATCCATAAAGATTCCCCACACCAGATGCAGTTGGAATTCCTCCCTGTTTTATACGCAAAGTCGTTAGCAGTAAGCCCGCAGATACCGCCTGACGCTGTATAGGCAGCAAGCACCTCTCCACAATACGGGCATTTCATTCCATAGATTGTCTCGATCTTAGTTGTCCCTTTTTCAAAGTCTTTACCGCCGCAGGAAACACATTTTCGGACGGGCATATTTTCTACTCCGCAGTCTGGATTCCTGCATTTTTTCATATACGCCATCTTAGCAATTTCCTTTTTCGGTACCGACTTCAAACTGTAGGAAAGCTTTGCAAAATCTTTCGAGAGGATATAAAATTCTTTTCCAACCCTCAGACTTCCGCGCTTTCTAAGCTCCAGCAACTGGGAAAAATCGGTTATGATCGTTGCCTTTGCATATGGGATCTGGCGTTCAATCTCCCCTTTCCATTTTTCAAGGAGATGACCAGGACACATAACGAGGTTCCTATACTTCACCAAAGACTCATCCATATAAATATCTTTGAGCGCTTTGTGGCTGCGACGCATCTCCTTCTGCACAAAATAGCTTTCACAGATTGCAGCAGCCTGCGCTGTCTTTCCTGTGCCCATGCCCTCACAGATGATGGAAAAGGTTGAACCATTTAAGAGGTGTGTGGTAACACCATTCACCATGGCCGCCTGCTGAGGGTAAAGCCGGATAGAGTTTAGTGTAAATGCATCCACCTCACCTTTCAGTTCGCTTTCCGGGCTCAGGAGGTTTTCAAGATTTTCCACGAGCGTTGATCCGTACTGTCGGAAATACTCATCCATGCTGCTAAAGTTGATCGAACGCTGCTCTTTCTTTGAAATCCAAATCTGTTTCTCCTGAAACAGGACCTGAATAGCTGACTTTAAAGCCTCATAATCAAAGGCTGCCAGATCATATATCTGCATTTCTCTCATATCATCCGTTCCCTGAAGCGAATATTCCGTTTCAATGCATTCTGTATAAAGACGATTGGAATAAGCATTGATCAGGCCCTCTTTTAAGGCATATGAAAGGATTGGTTTTCCCCACCACTTAAGCAGTGGCAGCGGATATTTTTTCATCAGAATTTCATAAAGTTCTTCTCCTGCAGTTTCCTCTTTGGAAACGAACAATTCGTTTCCAATCGCTGCATTTAAGATTACTCCATGATAAAACCGCTCTTTTCCGCGCATGATCGGCACATAGTAAGCTTTATAGGTACCAACCACGTTATATCGCTTCTCCGGCCCGTTATTGTTCAGCCAGATTGTGTTCTGCTCTGTGGTACACATCGTACTTGCTATTGCCTTTGCTTCCTGCAGCGTCCGGGTAAAATAACTGATGTAGGCCACCTTGAGTCCCCGGATCAGCATTCGCTCCAGATATGCCTCAAACATGCCGATTCTGATCATTCCATTTTTCATCACACTGCCCTCCCCTACGCTAATTCACGGATCGTACCGAAATTATCGATCACATGCAGCGTGATCTGGTTGCGAGTAGTAACTAAAACAGAATGAACCTCTCCTTCATCGTTAAACTCCGGAGTTTCAATCTGAACTGGCTTTGCCTGCCCTCTCTGTAGGTGTAAATCACCGCGGTCTTCATTTCCAGCCAGACCCTGTCCGCCTCCAGCAATTGCTGATAAATACAGCAGATCCTTTTTCAGTGGGACTATCGGCTTTCCGAGTCCGACCGACTGGTATGCATTGGTCTGCAGAGCTTTTTTAAGCACTGGCACCAAGGCACTCGTATTATGAAGTAAAATTGCCTCATCGAATTCCTTCGTGGTGAACAGTTCAATCTCACTCTCCAGCGACACTGGAACTTCCATGCGTGTGGCAGGGTCTTTTGGAATATACGGTATATCCACAAGCGGTGCCCCAGGATTTGCGATCATCCACTCCTCATACTCTTTCCGGTAAAGCCCAATTGATACACGCTTCTGGCCAATAAATACTACCTGTTTGTATTTCTCAAACTCCTTATCGTCAAAGCGATAGAAAGCCACAGGTTTAAACCTTGCCAGCAGGCACTTTGCAAATTCATCGAGATTCATTGTGGTAAGGGAAACAACCAGGACAAGATACCCCTTTGTTTTCATTAACTGGTAGATCCTTTCAACAAAGAGTTTTTCTAATCTGGTTGATCCATCATCTCCGCCTACGCCATATGGCGGATTGGCAAAACATAATGTAAATGCCCGGTTCGATGCCCGGATCCCGCCAATAAAGTCAGCGCACACTGGAAATTCGATTTCCTGCTTATACTGCTCAAAGGTTTCCCGGTTCAGTTCCACGCCAAATGTATGAACAGAACCGGCTTCATCTGCCCTCTCGCACTGACTTAAAAACGCCTTCAATGCTTCTGCATTACCAAACGATGGCTCTAAAACGCAGCATTCTCCCTGCAATCGGAACAGTCTTCCAATTTTTGCGGCATGCACCGGATCCGTGTAGTAAGCTCCTAGCTTACTTTCATTAAATAATGTTCGCGAAAACATGTTCTGTTTGATGATTTGCTCCATCATCATTTCCTCCTTTTGGAATAGTCTTAAAATAAAAAAATCCCAGTTATCGCTAACCGGGATTTGAATATAAAAAATAGACTATTCCCTCCAAAGACCCCTATGGGCTCACTCACCGCCAGAAGCGGTATCTTTGAAAAAAATAATCTAATGAAATTATTATAACAAAGCAATTCTAAGATTGCAATATCGAAACTGGCAACACACTCGCTGCATATCCTGATAACTTATTAACCCCCGCTTCAATTTCTGAATAATTGAAGCGGGGGCTTTTGATGATCCTGACTCGTGGAATATGTTGCACTGGCATCTGAAATTTCATGCAGCCCTGCCCTCTCTTCCTGCCAGAATCGGTCGTAGCTATTGAAAATCTATATGTCCCCAATCAATGCATCCGTCTACCTGGTTTTCCAGAAGGTAACGTATCAGTTTCACGCAGGTTTCCCGCGGGTCAGCATCGATCTCATCATGAACATCCATCAGGTAATCTTCATACCAGTCATAAGGATAAATGTCCCCATAAGTTTCTCTGTAGTCTTCTTCTGGATCTTCGTCATACACCTCTTCCGGATCGTGATCAAACGTAACCGCAATATGCTCAAGCTCATTTATATCTGTCTCGTGGTCGTAGAGGTAGTAAAGGAATGAATCACTACCGCCCATTCCGCTATAGGCCCGCGAAAACCATTCGCCTGCAAGTTCCTCCTCATCTGATCCATTTCTGTGCCATCCACTTAAATCACCAACAAACGCTTCCAGAAGCTGCACCGGATGCTTAAAACCGGCTTTAAAGGTATAATGCAGCAGAGCATGATACTGCTCATCTGTAAGCTTTGGGCTTATATCTCTGTCTGCTTTTGTCGCAAGATCGGACGCTCTCTGTTCTCTGTCTAATATCATTTTATCTCTCCCTTTAGGCATAATATTTTATAATGCTGTATTGTTTATTCTCTAGGTGTCCCCTTCCAGTCGATTTTTTGGCCGCATCCATGACAATAATTCGCCAATCTCGCTGCATTTGGCCCCCAGCCCAAACGGGTACCACAATTGGAGCATGTATACAGCGTACCTTTTTTTACATCATGCAAGGCTCCAAGTGGATGAACCTCTATTCCCTTTTTGAGTGCTCTCTTTGCAACTTCCATGGCTTCGTGAAATTTCTTTACTTCGTCCTCTGTTCCATTTATTTTAACATTCATTTTCTGAATTACCTGTAATGCCTCATTTTCCATCATCTGACATACACCTCCGTATCTCATTTTACAAAATTGTCTGTAAACTACATATGATTCTCACTCAATTATCCATTTTAATAGCAAACATTTATCTTGTTAATCAAGTATATTTCTATATTATTCCTGGCCATATCCTCATTCTTTATGTCAATCATTTTTGCTAAATATACCATAGATCGCTTCGCAATTGTCGAATGCTTTATATCTTTGTGATTGGTATATTGTCAAAAACAAAGTACTCCCTTTTTTAAGGGGGCATATGTTGCAATTTAATTATAACTAACTGGTGCGAAAAAAGGAAGTCGCAAAAGTAAAACGTTATACTTAATATTAATTCACCAAAATCACCGCAACACCCCGTTGCAATAAGTCTGACGGAATTTTGGTTCCACTGATTTTGTGGAAAATGTGGATGTGCATTTATTTGGTAAGGAACAAAATAAGAGCCCCCTCTCGGAAGCCCTTAGAGAAATATCTTTTAATGTATTGTTTCTGCATAAGGAGCGTTTTGGCAGCTCTACAACTTTAATGCATTATAAATATCATTAACGTTATAATCCGGAGCAAAGTCAGGAGCTACATTCATAATTTTTTGAATCAAAGGAACGTCTTGCTCAACAAGATCATTTGCAACTTCCTCTGCGGAAGAAAATTTCTGCATTTTTACACAGACTTGCTTAATTAACTGCATAATTCTGCCTTTTTCAATGCCTTCCTCATGTGCCTGATTTCTCATTATTTCCATCTCACGACACATAATCTCCACTCCTCTCTCATCTTCTTTAAAATACCGGACACGATCTGCAAGAACCTTGTTGTACATATCCTTTGCATCTGTACAACTAAAATCATGCATCAATCGTCCAAGTTTTGTTTCATCCTTAATCTGGGAATTTACATATATAATATGTTCCTCATCCTCAAATAATTTTCCAGTTTCCCTTACTACCCGGTCTATATGATAGATCGGGAGTCCCGCCTTCATGACATCATTTTCTGTAATAAAGATCACGAAAGTCTCATTCAGATCCTCATACTGATCACCTGGTTCGGTGACAGTCGCATCGATCAGTGCACTGTTGTATCAGGCTCTCTTAGCGCCGGCACCTCTGTCACTCCGTTGAACCTCTACATTAAATACGCGATTGTGACTATCGACTGCAAGAATGTCCAGCTTTACGGATCGTCCCTGCAAATTCTTAATACCACGCTGGCTGTGTGCTTCCAGAACACGGATACCTTCATCGTTCAGGATTATCCGCAGTAACAGTTCCGCACACGAGATATCTTCAAATACTTTAGTCATGAAGTCATCGTCCAATAAGCGGAAACCTCTAAGTCTTTGCAGATCTTCCTGATGTTTCTTCTCAAAATCCATTCATCTTCCTCACTTTCTCTGTAATGTTTTATATAAACAGGGAAAGTCTCTCCATAGACAATGCCCTGATCATATCGACCTCAGGGCAATGCCCACTCATTTTAAATTATTCTATTCCTGCCATTAATGCCAGAGCCACGCTCCAGCCACTTCCTGATCCAAACGACCTGTTTTTGAAAGTTAATAATGTACAATGTTATCTTACCATAATATAAACAAAGTCTCAAGATTTCCTCCGGTATTTCGTCATTACTCCGCACCTTGTATCAACCTACTATAAGTATGGATATGGGTAGTGGCATGATACTGCGATTTCTCCATTGAAGAATTCATCCCACCAGTACTTAATTTGTTGATTTTTGTATTCTGCTTTAGTATAATAATAATAATTTCACATGTGTTTTTACTATTTTTAGTAATAATAAACTGTGTTATTATGAAAGAGGTGATATTTTGGAGTTCATGAAATATAACTTTATGGGTAATAAAGCAGATGAAAATGTTCCTGATCAGGACTTAAGCAACACCACAGGATCGAGTTTTGATGATGTTAAAACTGAAACTGCGGAGTCTGATACTCAGGATAATTCTTCTTCTGTTTACTCTGACGACACTTCAACTGATACTGAACAAAGTAGTCATAATGGCTCTGTTATAAATGAACAAGGCGAACATAATGGTCCTATTGTAAGTGATATAGATGGCTTATATACGTATGGCCAGCTAGCCAAATTGTTAAATAAACCAGAGAATAATCTGCGATACTTAATCAATACTTTCCGCGATTATATTCATCCTGTTGCCGTTACAACTTCCGCAAATGCTAAACGTGCAAATTTCAAATATTCAGAATCTGATTATGCTACCCTTAAGCAAATTCTTGCTTATAAAGAAAAGGGAATTCAGAATGCTGAAATCATGAAGCTTTTAGAAAACGGGCCGGCTGATGATAACAACGATAATGAGGATGATCAGATTGATATTATAGGAAAGCGAATCCTGGCTTTATATAAGAATAAACTTTCAGAACGTGATCAACAAATTATTAATGAATTTAATTTGGTTAATGCCAGAAATCAAAAAGCTATAGAAAATCTGCTCCAAAAAGTTAGCGATGTTTATTTAGAGCAAAGGGAGTTTTATGAATCTGCACTCTCCGAGACAAAAAAACAGAATGAGATTTTAAAAGGACAAAATGACAAGCTGCAAAAACAGTTAACTGATGCACAAAATATTATATCGTCTTCAAAAGAAGCATATGAACTCAACAACCAAGTTATCAGCGATGCTCAAGAAATCATATTGAAACAATCCGAATATATCGAAAAATTAAAGGATGAGCTTTCACATGATGGTGAACAAACTTCAGAAAAGAAAGGGTTTTTTTCAAGATTATTTGGACTTTAATTTGATACCATCTTACAAATTTATATCACATACCTAGAAAAGCAATCATACTTAATGATTGCTTTTTCTTTTATTTACTTGATTACCCCACTCTCCTACTCTCATCTTAATTTTCTATTATTCTTTAATTCCAGTTCGAATCTCTTTAAATTACACAGATATATGTTTGCTATTTATTCAGCAATCAGGCCTTTTGCTATGATAATAATAATTTATTTTTACCTTTTTGTATGTATAGAATATTTATTATTACTAAATATGATAATAATGTTATTACTATATTGTTTCTTGAATTGTATTCTTATTATCAAAATTGATAATTCATTTACTATATTTTTCTATGGTGGTTTTCTTCTCATATTTATTATTATCATTTTTATGAATTGATTTATTTTAAATATGATAAATTTCTATTTATCGATCATGAGATACTTCATTCAGGAAGTACATCTTCGAACTTGTTTAATTAGTAAAATTCTCTTTGTGAATTCATCAAATTTATTTTTATGTTTTATCAGCAGTGGGAGAGTAGTAACGCCATCAAAGCGCAATCATTATGCCATTATCACGCAATTATTATGCCATTTACCAAAATCAAGGTTATAGCGCGCCATTTATATGCCATCATCGCGACATTATATCGCCATTTCAGTGCAACTATAGTGCCACTAATACGCAATTCTTGCGCCATTTATTTAGATCAATCCTATTTCAAGAAGATAATAATATTGACATTTCCGTAAATACACAGTATTATAATGGTAACGTCATTATTATTTTTGATAATAATAAATTGGCTTAGTAGTTCTACAGCATCGAAAACATAAGATATAATAATAAAATTGATGTTAATTAAAAAGAAAGGGAAAGCTGCCATCTATGTAATAAAAAGAGAGGGTGAGCAGCAGGAAAAAGAATGGACCAGAAATTATATTTGAGTGTTGACTGCGGATTTGATAAATTTAAGTGCTGTATCGGCGACTATTTACTCGCCTTTTCATCTAAAATGATTGATGTCACCAATTCTATTAATGCTTTATCAGTAGCAGATGGCGACAACACCTACATAGAATACAAGGGATCTGTATACATGTTCGGTGACAGTATCGATCAAATCATCAGTATGAAATCCAATTTAAAAATGTATGCTGAAGAACTTGATAGTAACCGAAACAAACAACGTTTTAAAGACAGAACTTTCCATATTAGTTTACTCGCAGCAATCGGATACTCGATAGTAGCATATGATACCGTCTATAATCCTGAAAAAGATGTTGACAAACATCTTTTTAGAAACCTCAGTAACTTGCAGTATTTTATCGGTATTGGTTTGCCTTATGGCAGCATGAATGAATGGCCACAGATCAAGGAATTTTTGAAGCAGCGCCATCATTTCAAAATCCGCCGTGGTAGCAAATCCTGTACTTTTGATTTTGACCTGGATCTTTCAAACGCGAATTTCTTATGTAACGCACAGGTAATCACAGCTTTTCTTTTCCAAGGTGCATCATCAGACGGTAATTTAACTATTGATAAGAAGGCCTTACCGTGTATCATGATGGATGCTGGATATAAAACAGTTGGATTATTTGAACTGGCAAAGAATCTGTCGATCAATCCAGAAACCGCGTTCAGTGATACAGATCATGCAATGTACAACATTGATAAGTATGTTGAAGAGAAGGTAAAAGATGCTGGAAGAGAGGACTTTAGTTATCTTCAGGTACAGTATCATGCCAGAGGCGAAGGTAATCCAGCAGTTCGTAAGAACACAACCGTGATCAATGTAAAGGATATCTACGAAAAAGTTTTGGCAGAAGAAGCTGTCAAACTGTGTAGCCTATTAGAAGGAAAATATTCATTGGATGACGTTGAAAATATGTTCATAACCGGCGGCACCGGAATCGCATATTATCCTCACATAAAAAAATACATGGCTGAACATCATGGACTTACAAAAGTGGTTTTAACAAATCGTGCTGATGATGGATCCGAAATTTCTCCAATGTACGCTATTGTAATCGGACTGCATAAACAGCTCAAAAACAGGTACAAATAATGGCTAGCTACATTCAAATCAACATCAATACAGCTAATGCGCCACATTTCGCTACGTGGTATCATAACCGCAGCGGTCAAGCAATGTCATTCTTGACCGCTGCCGTACTAAATTACGCAATCAAGCGGCAATTTCTCTTAATCGGCTACGCACCGAAAGACATTTCCCTTGAAGAGCTTCCAAAAGTATTTCAGATCCGCATTAAAGGCAATGAATCACTTGTCAAATGGGAAAACGATTTAAAAATGGCAAGCCTCAATAAACGCCGAACGATTGAGTATATATTGGAACAATCCATCAGTACAGATACGCCCATCCGTTATACACAAGCAGAAATGGATATGAAAATAGCCGAGCTTACTTTCGGATCAACAGCCCGAGAAGAGAAGAGTAGTGTGGCACTTTCATATGTACCGGTGGTAAACGAAAATCCTACTGATAATAGTTCCAATGAAGCGATAACGAAATCAACATCTTCCATGAAACAGGATACCTCAAAAGTTGTTTCTGAAAATAAGGATACCGAAACCGCTTCAAGTAGAACTACCGAGGAAAATAATTCCGATAATATATTCATGAACAGTGCATTTGCTGGCCTAGAATAAAAAGGATGATGACCATGCATATAACAAAGAAAAAACGAGATGCAATTGTCAAACTGCACCGTCAGGGCGAGTCGATCGAACTTCTGACCGCCATTAGCGGTCTCAACCGAACCACCATTACATCCATTATCAAAAAAGATGATAGTGAAAAGCTTTTTCGCGAATTCAATATGGTAAGTGAAAAATTATCGTTTGAGCGTTGATAAGTATTTCTGATCAGGTAAGAATTTACAAAGCTCATCTGACCTGACTTTCGGAGTTGAAGTATAAAACATGGTGCTAAGCCAAGGATTAAAACCTGTGGCTTAGCATTTTTTTGATGTCTCCTTCGTTCAAAAAATACGATGTCAGTGGTAAGCTGCACAGCTCTGACAATTCCCTGATAAATGATGTACCATGCGATAGATTTATATATTTTCTGTCTGATATTTTGGCAACTCTGAAGTCACGTACGAATTCAAACAGCTCTTCGGAACTATAACCATTTTTTAATATCTTGAACTGCAGTAATCTTGTCAGTAATACGGCCAGATAGCAGATTAAAAAATGTCCAACAATGGTATCCTGTTTTTGCAAGTATACCGGTCTGGCATCCAGCTGTGACTTCATGATCCGGAAGGATTCTTCTATTCTCCAGAGATTGTGGTATGCATTGTAGACATCCTTATCTTTCATGGAAATCTCGGAAGTGACCAGCATGTTGTATCCGGCAAGCTCCAGGGATTTTTGAATGAGTTCCTCATTCATGGTGACTTTTACTTTACCATCTGTGTCGTTGCCCTTTTTATCTGCAGCAGTAAAAATGACATATTTTGCAGAATCACCATACTCGGATTTTTTAGCCTGCGAAGCTTTCAGAAGCCTTGCTTTTTCAACTTCTTTATTAATTTCGTAGATCTGTTTTTTGGCAAGTTTTGGATTGAAAGTAACAATCCTTTTTTCTGTGATCCGGAACTTTTTTAAAGAGCCTGTTTCAGACTCGGTAAATTTATATTCAAATTCATCTACACATTCCTTAATGCGATACAAAGTCTCCCCGGCAGCATTTTTTACATCCCTGTAATTATTAGGGAGCAGTACCCAGGTCTTTTCCGTTTCCGGAAGCATCTTTACGGACTTAGAGAAAATATATCCATCCCCATTTTTGAGCGCATGGAAGATATTTTCAGCACAATTCAACCCTTTGTCGGCGATCTGTATGGTTCTGCCGGACACAGAGTTTCTCTTTTTCAAATCATCAATGATATTTCTGATCACCGGCTTTTCACTCTGATTGCCCGGAAACAGCTTCATGCCGATGGGAATCTGATTTGCATCAAGCAGGAGTCCCAGACCAACAATCGGTTCTTTTCTGTTTTCCTTGGAAGGTCCTTTTTTCCGGAAATCATCTTCCCTGTCGATCTCAAAGTAAAAGTTAGTGCAGTCAAAGTAAGTATGAGAGGTATCAAACTGATACATCTGTTGGATCTGATGATTGTAGATTTCAATGATCTTTTCGTATTCGCAACCGATATACTCCAGCCCGTCATAGAGCTGGTTTAAAGAAAAATCGTAGGATTCAAAAAGCTTTGGAATCACTTCGTCATAAGTCTTTGATTTTGAACATGGCTGGACAAGCCTTGCGTAAACAAGGGCAGAGATCATGTCAAAAACATTAAAGCGGAAGTCAGTAGCGATCTGCATGAGATCAATATACTTTTTGACAGAAAGCTTGTCGTTAATGTTTTTCATCGGGAAATAGCCAATGAGTTTTTCCGGCGAATCATCTGAAATCTGCTTCGCTTTTTTTGCGGCTTTTGCAGCATTTGCTTCCTGGTTCAGTCTGATAACTTCTTCTTTGTAGAAGGAGATAGGATCGTCAATGCCCTTTGCCTGAAGCTCATGAACATAACCAATAGGTTTATAAGCCTTGTGGGCAGTATGCCTGCGTTCAGGATCGTAAAAGCTTGAATAAATCTGAAGATAAGTACCTTTTTTGTTGTTAGTTTTTTTAAGAAAATATGCCATAAAAGTCACCCTCTTATAG
>ENA-OPWX01000079-OPWX01000079.1-human-gut-metagenome-genome-assembly--contig:-NODE-79-length-86708-cov-8.098612_pt1 | contig 86708 bp, 88 predicted proteins | sample MGYA00241514_ERZ502020 | MGnify/ENA primary metagenome ERZ502020 (study PRJEB25962, sample SAMEA2042105) | human gut metagenome | biome: human gut; feature: human-associated habitat; material: faeces... | reverse complement strand
TATTAGCTAATTTATATGGTTCTGATACATGCATGACCTTTTCTACAGCTGGATCAACTTCAATCGATTCTGGATCTACTTTTGTTGTATCTCCAATGAGTCCCATTATTGTTTGATTTTCTCCTTTTGAAACATGAACTTGTAGTCCTTTTTCTTCAATAGTTTTTTCAATTCTTGTCACATCTTCAGTTTTAGCTTCTTGTTTTAATACAATAATCATTTTCTTTTTCCTCCTTTATAAACAAAAAAACTCATCCTATAAAGGACGAGCTCTATTCCCGTGGTACCACCTTTTTTCACCTAAAGGTCACCCTTTAAGCCTCATCAAGTACAATCATACTCTCATCATGTAACGGTGATCACCGGAGATGCCTACTCAATTCAACATTCTACTCATAGCTGTATTCACAAATGACGCCAAATCTTTTTCCACCAACCAAAGACTCTCTATATTTTAATCATTTGTTACTATGTCTACTCACTGTATTTATGCTTATTCTACTTGACATTGTTTCCTGTGTCAATCATTATTTAACTTCTTAACCACCTCTAATAATTCTTCATCACTATAAACAACAAAATCAATAAAAGAAGTATCCTTTTCTTGTTTTTGATGATTATACCAAATCGTCTTTACTCCTGCTTGATAAGCTCCCATCATATCTATTTCATAACCATCTCCTACATAGTAACTATCATTTCCTTGAATTAATTCAAAGATTTCTTTTTGTGGTTTTTGATAACCTACTTTTTCTGAAATTATAATAGGAAAATCAATGATTGGAAATAATGAATTAATTTTATTCATTTGTGTTTTTTCTTTTCCATTAGTAATAATACCATAAGAAATATTCTTTTCTTTTAGGTAGTTAAAAAGTTCTTTCATTGTAGAAGATAATGTTAAATGTGCTTGTTGATCTTCATAGACTTTTTGAAAATCAAGTGCTTGTTGATTTGTAATGAATTGATGAAAATCTTTAAAAGCATTCTTTAAACGATAAATAGATAATTCGTCTTTTGTGATTAATTTATTTAAATATTTTGGGTAAATTTCATTACTATAGATTCTACTTTGTTTCCATAAAGCATATATATCAAGATCTTCATGAAATACTTTTTGATAAGCTTTATAAAAAGGATCATATAAACGATAAAGTGTATCGTCTAAATCAAAATAAATAACCATAACTCCTCCTAAAAGAAAAAACAGGTCACCCTGTTTCTTCTTGGTTGGTTCTCTTTTTATATTATGACAAGTGGAAAGTAAGTTTATATGAAGTAGCCAACCTCTACTATTTTCCTCACATTTATTTTACCTCTTTTGATTTAAAAAGTCTACTTTTTATCAATATTTTTTATTATGGTCGAATAATTTCAACAAACTTAAAAGTATCATTTTCAAATGTAAAATGTAATATACAACAATTAGTAAAGCCTCCACTTTTTAATATTTCTTCAGGATCAATAACAGTGGATAGAAAACACATACAAGCACCAGCATGTGAAAGAGCAAGAACTGTTTGATGATCTTCTTTATTCATCACATCTGTAAGTGTTTCTTTTAATCTTTTTTGTACATCTTCTTTTCTTTCTCCACCATAATGTGGAAATAAATCATCATAACCAAAATCATCAAAATGAGGGTTTAAATCTTCACTTTCTCCTTCAAATAAACCAAAATTTCTTTCTTTTAATCCCTTTAATCTTTTATAATAGTGGTCTCCAATAATAAGTTCAATCGTATCGCAACATCTTTCTGATGTACTACTATAATAATGGTCAAAAGAAATATCTTTTAAGTATTCTTTAGCTTTTAAAGCTTGTTGTTTTCCTAATTCAGTTAATGGTGAATCACACCATCCTTGAATTCTTCTTCTAACATTAAATAATGTTTGTCCATGTCTCATTAAATATAAATCTTTTTTCATATTCATACTCCTTATCCAAAAATTTCTTTAATAACTTCTAACAAGTCCTTTTGTTCCTCATTCATTGGTATACAAGTATTAATTTCTTGATAATATTTTTCCAACAAATCATTATTTCCTATTTGTTGTAAAGTTGTCATTATTTTGTAATAAAGCATAAAGCGATATTGTGGATAATTCTTACAAAGCTCTTTTATTTCTTCATCTAAATTTTCTTGAGTATATTTTGTAAGTGTACTTAAAACATCCATTTGAATTTCTACATATCTTAAAGAAAGTGCATATTCATTTTGAAGTTCTTTTAAAAGTTGATAGATTTTTTTTAGAAAAGAAGCTTGATGTTCAACATAATCAATTTCTTGGAAAACACGTGTAAAAAATTGTTCCAAATCAATACCATAAGGACTAAAAGTATTTTGTAAATCTTGATTTTTTTCATGTTTCATTTTAATAAGACGTTTCATGATACTTTCTGTTTTTTTAAGCAAATCATAATAATCATGATCTTTTTGAATCAAATCAATAATATCACTAGCTATATAGTTTTTATCTGGAACTTGATGAATATCTTCATGATGTTCAATGACTTTAACAATATAATAAACAAGTGCATCATCATCAAACATTTCATTTTTTTCACCTAATTGATCTAATTGTTGATCATATTTTTCATCAAAATATGCAATTGTTTCATCAGTATCTTTACAATCATTATAGTAATTTAAAACTTCTTCATATTTTATATCAATATCATTATGATGAAATTCTTTTTCTATCATATGATATGTCAAATTTTGAAAAAGCTTTTGTTTTTCATTTAAGTAAGTTTGATTATCTTTATATTCATTTTTTAATGTATGTATTGTTGTCTTCATAAAAAACCTCCACCGTTATTTTATCATATAAAGCAAAAATAAAAAGAAGATATTTCTATCTTCTTCATCATTATTATTCAGCCGGTGAAATAGCTTCTACTGGACAAGTTCCAACACATGCTTGACAACCAATGCATGTATCTTTGTCACATTCCATTTTACCATCATCATCAAAAGCTAAAGCTTCTACTGGACAAACACCAGCACATGCTCCACATCCGATGCAAGTATCTTTATCTACGTTCATATTTAACTCTCCTTTTCCTTTTTTCCTATAATTAGTATAACACTTTCCACTTTTCAGTCAATACAAAGTCACTATTTTTCATAGCTTTGAATACAACAATTTTCGGGTAACCATGTCATTAATTCTTCATTTGTCATATCATGAAAATAACTATGAATGACACGCACGATACCTCCATGACAAACAACTAAAATGTTTTTATCAGGATATTTATTTTCAAGTTCTTCTAAAAAACTATACACACGATGAACTACTTGAAATAATGATTCTCCTTGAGGATAATGAAGTGCGTGATTTTGTTTATAATATTGAAATTCTTTATTATTAATAACTCCTTCAAATTGTCCAAAATTAATTTCTTGTACTCTTGAATCAATTTTAATTTCTAATTGATGATTTTCATTTATGATTTTTGCAGTTTCATGTGCTCTTTGAAGTGGTGAAGCAAAAATCATATCTAATGAAATATCTTTTAATTGTTCACTGGCCATTTTAGCTTGTTGCTTTCCTAAAGATGTTAATTCAACATCCGAAATACCACAAACTTTATTATCAATGTTATAATCTGTTTGACCATGTCTTACTATATATAATTTCATTTTTTTATGTCCTTTATCTTCATTTTGTTTTATGTTATCATATTTTTGGTATTTTGAGAACAAATGAAAAAGGAGAAAATTACATATGGGTGGTATGTTTGGCGTTGTCAGTCGTAAAGACTGTGTCACTGATTTGTTTTTTGGTATTGATTATCATTCTCATTTAGGAACAAAAAAAGGTGGGATTGCAGTTTATGGAGAAAACGGTTTTAACCGTGCAATTCATAATATTTCAAATTCACCATTTAGAACTAAGTTTGAAAATGATATTAAAGAAATGTCTGGAAAAATGGGGATTGGTTGTATTTCAGACAATGAACCTCAACCTCTTTTAATAAATTGTCGTTTAGGTAGTTATGCAATTGTTTCTGTAGGTAGAGTTGCAAATATGGAAGAATTAATTCAAGATGCTTTTGATAATGGGCATACTCATTTTTTAGAGATGTCTGGGGGCGAAGTCAATCAAACTGAATTAATTGCTGCAATGATTAATCAAAAGGATACTTATGTTGATGGAATTATCAATGTTTTAAGAAAAGTAAAAGGTTCTATTTCTTTTATGTTGATGACAAAAGATGGTTTGTATTTAGTACGTGATAAATTAGGAAGAACTCCATTAAATATTGGTAAGGGTGAAAATGGATTCTGTGCTTCGTTTGAAAGTCATGCTTATATCAATTTAGGCTATTCTTTATATAAAGAATTAGGACCTGGTGAAGTTTGTTTTATGACCAGTGAAGAAGTGAAAACACTTGTAGAAGCCAATGATAAAATGAAAATTTGTTCATTTTTATGGGTATACTATGGTTATCCAACAAGTTGTTATGAGGGACGTAATGTTGAAGAAATGCGTTATGAATGTGGTCGTTTAATGGCTCAAAGAGATGATATTAAAGATATTGATCTTGTAGCAGGTGTTCCTGATAGTGGAATTGCCCATGCGATTGGTTATTCAAATGAATCACATATTCAATATGGAAGACCTTTTATTAAATACACACCTACGTGGCCACGTTCATTTATGCCACAAATTCAAGCAGATCGTAATTTAATTGCAAAAATGAAATTAATTCCAATTGCGAGCTTGATTAAAGGAAAATCATTATTATTAATTGATGATTCAATTGTTCGTGGAACACAACTAAGAGATACAACTGAATATTTATATAATTCTGGAGCAAGAGCAGTCCATATCAGACCTGCTTGTCCTCCAATTATGTATGGATGTCCTTACTTAAACTTTTCAAGAAGTACAAGTGATATGGATTTAATTACACGTCGTGTTATTAAAAAACGTGAAGGAGAAAATGATATCAATATGTTAGAAACATATAGTGATCCAGATACTCCTGAATATAATGCAATGGTAGAAGAAATCCGTAAAGAACTTAATTTTACTTCTTTACGTTTTAATCGTTTGGATGATATGCTTCAAGCTATTGGACTTGATAGTGATAAGATCTGTACTTATTGTTTTAATGGTAAAAAATAATACGGAAAGAAAATTTCCGTATTTTTTTAAAATATATTTAATAGCTTTCTAAGGAGTGCTATAATATTGAAGGAAAAAAAGGAGACTATTATGAAATATTTAATTGACCCAATGGATTTAAGTGTAGAAGAAATTGATGAACTAATTGATATTGCGAATGATATTATTAAAGATCGTACACGCTATCAAGATGTTTGTCGTCACAAAATTCTAGCTACACTCTTTTTTGAACCAAGTACACGTACAAGACTTTCTTTTGAATCAGCTATGTTATCACTTGGTGGAAGTGTTTTAGGTTTTTCAAGTGCAAGCAATACAAGCGCTTCTAAAGGTGAAAGTGTTAGTGATACTATTAGTGTTGTTTCAAGCTATTGTGATATTATTGCAATGCGTCATCCAAAAGAAGGAGCACCTCTTGTTGCTACAAGAAAAAGTACAGTACCTTTAATCAATGCTGGAGATGGTGGTCATAACCATCCAACGCAAACTTTAACTGATTTACTTACTATTTATAGAGAAAAAGGTAGATTAGATAATCTAACAATTGGATTTTGTGGGGATTTAAAATTCGGACGTACAGTTCATTCTCTTACAAAAGCAATGTCACGTTATAAAAATATTAAATTCGTGTTTATTGCACCACCTGAACTTAAAATTCCTGAATATTTAAAACATGATTTATTAGATGCTAAGAATTTAGATTATAAAGAAGTTGAAACGATTGAAGAAGTTGTTGAAGAGTTAGATATTCTTTATATGACACGTGTGCAAAAAGAAAGATTCTTCAATGAACAAGACTATATTCGTTTAAAAGATACATATATTTTAGACTTAAAGAAATTAGAAAAATCAAAATCTGATTTAATCGTTATGCACCCATTACCTCGTGTTAACGAAATTGCTATTGAGGTTGATGATGATCCAAGAGCTAAGTATTTTGATCAAGTTCAAAACGGACGTTTTATGCGTATGGCACTTATTTTAAAAATGTTAGGATTGGAAAATGAGGTAGAAAAATAATGAAGATAGATAGTATTAAAAACGGGATTGTTTTAGATCATATTACTGCTGGTAAATCTTTAGAAGTTTATAAAGCACTAGGATTAGATAAATTAGATTGTAGCGTTGCTATTATTAAAAACGTTAAATCTAATAAAATGGGTAAGAAAGATATTTTAAAAATAGATGAAGAATTTGCATTAGATTTTGATGTTTTAGGATATTTAGATCCTAATATTACTGTTTGTATTATTAAAGATGGTAAACTTGTTGAAAAGAAAAAATTGCAACTTCCTCAAAAAATTATTAATGTAGAAAAATGTAAAAATCCTCGTTGTATTACATCTGTAGAACAAGGATTAGATCATGTTTTTTATCTAGCAAATAAAGATAAACGTATTTATCGTTGTCTTTATTGTGAAACAAAAGTTGAAAAAAAATAGAAGCTTTGCTTCTATTTCTATGCTGGAGTAGCTCCAACGGTAGAGCAACTGACTCGTAACCAGTAGGCTGTGGGTTCAAATCCCATCTCCAGCACCATTATCAAAATCAACAGTCGTTGATTTTTTTTATACTCACCTTATTATTACAAACATCAAATATAAACCTTTTCTTCCCATTTCATCATGACATCTTTTCCATGATGGGCTAAGCCTATATAAATCACTTTTCCTTTTAAATCATAATCATATCTTCTATCTTTGATTTGTTGAATAGCTTCATTTGATAATTTATCCAATGCTTTTTCAAAATCTTTTTTATCTTCTTTGAAATACTTAAATTCAATAATAAACGATGTTTTCTTTTCATCATGAGCCTGGATAATGAGATCACATCTTCCTTTACCTTCTTCTCGATTATAAATAACTTTATAGTTATCTGATAGACATAAACACATTCCTAACATCATCATATGATAACTGTTTTCATTATTTAAATCATGATAGCTTGGAATCATTAATACATTTTGATAATTTTTGAAAAAATCATTTTTGTTTTCAGCAATCAAATTGTCAACAATGCGATCATATTATCCATTGTTCATTCCTAGTTGATGTTCCGTTAATCTTATAAATTATCTTCTTACCTCATAATTTGGTATCGTAATTCTAAACTTTTCTTTTTTTGGATCAATTGTTTTTACTACTGTTAAATATCCAGCACTTACAAACATCCCCATAAGTTAGGTGTATTTGCCACTTCATAAAAGCTTGTTTGAAGGACAACTCTTGTTTCTAGATAGTTATTCTTTATAAGTTTTTCATATTATTTTTTAAAGTCGTAGTCTGCTTTTTATATAGCTTGTTTAAGCATTGTATTAGCACTCGTATTGACCCAATAAGGAACAAGTACTTTTCTTCTTGCATAATTTAAAATAGACCATGGATTATAGATTTCTTTATCTCCCATTTTATAGCCATCATACATTTCTTTGACTTCTTCATCTAATTCTAAATCATAATATTCTAACAGTTCTTTGGTTTATTCTATACTGAATTCAAAATATTCACTATAATCATTATCAATTACTGTATACACATCTAAATTATTTAAATCACTGAAAATATTTTCTTTAGCCACTCTTTGGATTCCTGTAAGCATCGCATATTTTAAGCTGGTTGATGTTTTAAGAGAATTATGAAGCAATCCTGCAGGTCCTCCTCTTACTTCATCATAGAACCCTCCTGTATGTGCTTCTACAAATGGTGTATCATATTCATCTATGAATACCATAACTTCTTTTCCATAATAATCTTCCATTCTTTCCATCAAGAATGAAATTGCATCATCTATTCCCTTAAGATTATTCTTGTTATTATCAGCTAATACTTCATAAGTCTTTCATAATTTGTTTTCTTAAATCCCTTAAGATTTTCAAATACAAAATCATATTTATCCCATTGATTTTGTATTTGTGTTCTTATCGTTGAAACAACTATTTCTTTATCTCTTTTGGCATCCGCAAAAGAGATAAAGATTGTTGGATATTGATTGATTTCAGCTACATAAGGTGTTTCCATGATTTTTGTACCTTTAAAGATTTCTTTAGAGTCTTTGATAATATCAAAGAATTCTGCCATCATTGACATATTGATGGTTTTTCCAAATCTTCTAGGACGAGTAATCAATGTTACATCTGTTCCTCTATCTAAGAACTCTTTGATCATCAAGGTCTTATCTACAAAATAATAATTTCCTTCTACAAGTCTTGAAAAACTTTTCGTTCCTATTGGTATTTTCTTCATTTCTATCACCCTTTCTTTACATATTATAAACTATTTTAGAGATGTTTACTGATGAATATAAATTCAATTTTTAATTTGATCTATATTGAATATTTCATAGTTATGATTTTTAGCTTATCTAAATCTAATGGAAAATGGTAGTTGATCAAATATATAGGAAAACTAGAGTAGAAAAATCACGATAACAATAAAAATAAAGGAGGAAAATCAAGACTGATCATCAGTCTAATTTTCCTCCTAAAAAACATTAGGTATTTTAGAGGGGATATTGATTTCACATCAATATCCCCTTAATAATTTAAAGTAATTTTTCTAAAACACGCGATTATTTAGAGCGCTATATAATCAATGTTATCTATTATTACTCAACGATCACTTTTAGCAACTAGAATAACTATTTCCCATTTAAGACATCTTTAATTGCTTGTAGATTTTCTTTAACACTATCATCATTTGGAATCATATAATAAAGTTTGCTATCAGGCATGTAAGCTCCACCTGTTTGCATAACTCCTGTTCCGGTAAATTGTTTTTGTTTAAATGTCCATGAAGCATTATCATTTATTTGCATTTTTATTAAATCTGTTATATCACTCGATGCCATATTTGTTTCAAAACATCCTGATATAGCTTTTAAAACACTACTATAATTAGTAATAACTGCAGGTGACATCATTTTATTAAGCATAGCCATTAAAACATCTTGTTGATGTTTTACACGTACATTATCTCCATCAGCAAATGAATGTCTTTCTCTTGAATAAGCTAATGCTTCTTTACCATTCATTTGTTGAAGACCTAATTTATAGGTATAACCACCCGCACTAAAATCTCGATCAACATTAACAGTAATACCACCCAATGCATCAACCATTGTAACCAATGATGTAAAGTTAACTCTTGCATAGTAGTTGATATCTGTTCCTAAAAACTTAGCCATTGTTTTAACCGTATTTTCAGGACCAGCAATACCTGAATGCGTTAACTTATCCTTTTTTTGCATATTCGCAAGAGTTACGTAGTAATCTCTTGGAATAGATGTTAATAAAATCTTCTTTGTATTTGGATTAACAGTAACGATCATATTAACATCTGATCTAGATACTGTTGTAATACTTCCATATGTATCAATACCACTGATATAAATAATAAATGGTGTATTTGTTACAGAAACTCTTGTTGAAAAGTCTTTGACTTTTGTTTCTATGTCACTTGTCCATATTTCTTTAACTTCATTTTGAAAATCTGGATGATTTTCTTCAAACATACCATTATATGCTGTATTAATTAATATAGCATTAACGGTATTATTATAAAGATCATCCCCTAGTTTTGAATATGTCATAGCAACATCAAAATTCAAGCTTGATTCTTTCTTTTTAGCTTCAGCAATAACTTGATTCATATCTTTTTCTTTATCATATTGTAAACAATATTCAATCGATTCATTTTGTAATTCAGATAAACTATTTATTTTACTACTTTTTAATACAACAATTGCATAATGTGCAGATTTCGTATTAGAATTCGTAATATCATCTAATGTTGAATAACCTTTATTGATCATTACTGATCCAAAGATCATTAAAACACTTAATAATAAACTTATTACTTTACCAACAATCTCTCTTGGTTTTGTTTTATGATGATGTTCTTTTTTATTAGGTCTCATTAATGCATAATTAATAAAACCTAATAAAACAAATATCATCCCAACCATAACAGCATATGTTGTTGGTAAAATATTAAGCTTAAAAATAAAAAATAATAATACTACTGTTGTAATGACCTGTATTCCTAATATTACAGGCCAAGATATAATTTTCTTTATATTTTCCATAATTCATTTCCCTTTTATTTCTATGATAGTATCATTATACACATAAATAATTAAAAATTAAACCTTTTTTCTACTCATATATTTTAATTCAGCTAAACAAATAGGCTATTCGAAGTACCTGCTGACCATTGAAATTTTAATCAATAATCAATTACTATTTTTTTATTTGAGGGTACGTAATATTTTCCAACAATATTGCCTCTTGCTTCAATAATATTATTATATTTCCATAATCTTTCATCTTCTATTAATTGGAATTCAAATTGCTGTTTTTCTTCATTAAGAATTATTTCATTTACAATAAAATGACACTCATATATTTTTCTTTTATTTATAAAATAATAACCTTGACAATAGTTGTGATTTATTCTCACTCTTGAAATTTCTAATAAGAGTTCTTTTTCTTTTACTTCTTCTTTGTCATCACTAATTGTTCCACAAATTTTTATTTTTGAAGGAAATTGATTTTTTTGTAAAAACTCGGCTATAAATTCTTTATTTGATATTATATGTTTTGAACATTTATCTTCTTTAAATTTTATTAAAAGCTCTTCATTTTTTAAATTATTAATAATTACTTTTTCATCGTCATTTAAATTATTAGAAATAAGTTTTTGTTGTAATTCAATGTAACCTATACAATCATCAATATTGATTCTTTTCGTAAAATCATCATAGGTTGCTTCATGAATTAATTTATTTATTGGGATAAATGTTTCAACAGAATATTTTTTTTCATCAAGTAACAACTGTTTTGAATCTTCTCCATATTTATAAGGTCCATAAAAGCCAAACGGTTCTTCTTTCAAAATCATCCAAATTACCTTAGCAAATAAGTAAACATCCGAAGCTTTAAAATCAATATAACTAAATGCTCCCAAATTACTAAATTCTGGTGGCGCGATTTTACCCGGACCTATTCTTTCATTTAAATCTGTCAAATTATCAATATCGTTATCACAAAATATTAATCCAAAATCTGTTAAATATACTCTGTTATTTAAAATAAGAATATTATCTGGTTTAATATCTCTATGTTCCATATCTCGGGAATGCAATTGTTTTATAACTAAAGCAATTTTCATTATATCATCTAACTTCTCATTGAGTTTTTTTCTAGTATTAACCTTATACTCCCTGGCCTTTTTCATTAAATACCAAGAATTATCCATTGAAGATAAATTACAATCCTCAATTAACATAATCCCCTCAATGTCAGTAAGCTTATTTACATATTCTATTTCCTTTTTAAAACGTTCAAATCTCTTATTACACTTTTTTAGATTTCTTTTATCTGCAGAAAAAAACTTTGCAACAAAATCCAATTTTGGATGTCCTATTATATCTACATCATATACTTTTCCATTGCCACCCGAACCTATTTCTTTCTTTATAACAAATTTGTATCTTGCTCCCTCATAAATTTTATTTTTTTTATTCATTTTCGGCAGCCATCCTTTGTTGTAAAGATTCTTCATCATAAGATTTACCTAATTCATAGAATATATCTGCTGTTATTGGATAATCAATTTCTAATGCTTTAGAAAATTTATAATATTTATTTGCTATTTCTTTTTCAGATTTTCCAGCATCAGGTGAATATACTCCTCTTTTATTAGACTCTGCAATAATAAATGACTTATTTAAATCATTACTATTATATTTTTCAATAATTTTTCTTACACTTTCATGTGGTGGATATCCATCGTTGCCTACTGGAGCATTTGCAAATAATGAACCAACTAGTCTCTCATAAAGATATTCCTGATTTTGATCTTTTAATAAATGTTTAAAATCCTCTAACCACTTACAAAGCTCTTCATAATCAACATTTCCATTTTTTTCTGAAGGGCAAAATTTCATTTTATAAAAGCAACTAGTTAAACTACTTCGTACATTTTCATCAATACCCATTTTTTTATTTCCATCTTTATCTTTGAAAATACAACAAATTAAATCAGCATAAAAAATAGGATTTCTTTTTATTTCTTTTTGAATACATTTCATTGCATCCCAGTCTAAAATACCACTGAATATCCATTCTATTTTTGCAATTTCACTACATTTTTCATCATCATTAATAAATTCTTTTTGTAATAGTTCTAACAATTCTTGCAACGGATAATCCATAACAGAGTAATGACCTTCATATTTCAAATTGGAAATTTTGATGAAATAATCATATAGTTCTTGTAAAGAAAAGTAATCTTTCATATCATCTAAAAATAAAATATAGTTTTCCTTATTTGAATACTTTAAACATTCGGCTAATGCTTTTTCAATTACCTCTTTACTAGCATTTTCAAATATAAAGAAACATCTTTCTCTTTTCCAAAAAATACTCTTTACCTGTTCATCTTCCGTGAAAATGTAAGCATCCTCATTTCCATTTACTCTTTGTAATGAAAATATATCGGATATTAATTCTGTATTATCTGTCATTTCTTTTAAATCATTAATAACACTTCTTAAGTCAATTGCTTTGTTACAGTAAAAAGTTTCTATAAATGATCTAGTTTGCTTTCCTTGAGAATCTTTGCTTATTAAAAGATTCAAAATTTCTTTATTATATTTACATTTACAATAATATTGTGCAAAAACTGTTCCAATATCATAGTCATCATCACCTACTAAGATATCTATTAAATCCTCAATTGAATAATCTTTTTTGATAAATTCATTTATTTTATCATCAATCAATTGATTTTTTAATTGTTGATTTTTATTTCTATAATCATCACCTTTATATGGAATTGGATGCAGAAGAGGCATATTATGCTTTATAAATAAATATCTATAATCAAAAATAGGATTATTAAAAGAAATAGCACTTATTGTATTTTCATAAATCATAAGTTTATCTTCTTCCATTGCCCAATCGCTCTGATTATAAAATCTATGTCTATAAACAATATAACGTATTTTTGTTTTCAAATACTCTTTATCATTGTCACACATTGATTGTGTCTTCTTAATCAATTTATTAAAAAAATCTTTTTGAAGATCAATTGAATATCTATCTAGATGCTCAATCAGAGTTTTCCAACGTTTTTTATCCATACCAGCATATTGCGTACATAAATTTAAGTATTCAATATATACATTATCTAAATCACCGTAAGTAATTTCTTCAGATTCATCAACAATTCTATATTTAGGTTGCAATAAAGAAGACGCCATAGCATGCGACTCAGGTAACTGACTTGCTAAAACATTCCATGCTGTCTTATATTTTTCAATTAAACTTTGAGCTTGTTTAATTTTTTCATTTGAATTTAAGGAGCATGAATTAAACCATGGACAAAAAATGACTTCTAATGTATTTTTAGGACTATTTCCCATTTTGTAATCTATTTCAAATTCATTCATTCTAAAAAAACAATTTATTGTTCTAGAAACATATTTTCTTATATGAACTAACTGTTCTAAACCAAATATGATATTTACATAGTAATTATTACTTTTAAATATATCTCCTGAATTCTTTTCAAATAATTCTTTTAATCCTGTTGGTTTAACAAATTCAGATTCTATTCTATCCAAACATGAATTTGGTGATGCCTCACATAGTGGTATAAAATATTGAGAAATACATGCCCATTGTTCTATTCCTCTTATGTTTTCTAATATTGCTTTAACTATATTATCAACTTGATATTGATAATTTTGATTATTCTTATAAATTACTTTCATAATCAATGTTCGCAACATTCCATCTTTTAATACTTTTGAATATTTAGGCTTTTCTTTTATAACATTCACTAAATAATGTTCATTAAAATCTTTCTTAAAAATTGGCTCCAATTCTTCAAAAACCTCTTTTAACAAAGAAATATATTGTTTCCAACTTTCAGGAAAAATCAATGCATCCAATTCCATCCATGCATCTTCAATTGAGGAAATCATATAACGTATTGATCCATGGTTATCAATTTTAATAACAAATGGTTTTTCAACTGTTGAATAAGAATTAAGTTCTTGAATAACATCGTCGTACTCTTTTTCCGCAAGTTTAGAAATAATTTCTTTATCTCCTTCACATTCCGTCCATGATCCACATAGTAAAGCCGCAATTACTGCTTTCGATCTATTTTCCACCCATTGCGGCTTAAAATTACTGACACGATTAAATAAATGTTTTCTCATAAATGCATAGATGCCACTTGTATTATTTACAAGATTTCTAGCATCTTCGTGATCTAATCCTATTTTTTCTAAAGCGCTAAGTAAGTTATGAATGGTTCTTTTTCTAAGATGTAATTCATTAGTTTCATAGAAAATATCTCCTTCATTATAAATGAAGATATTTGTATTATCTTTTTTCACTAGTATTTCTTCACTATTAAAATAAGGTACAAGGATTGCATTTCTTATATCATTCTCAATAAGACTTAACCAAGATTTTTCGTCTTTCACAATTAAAATCATTCTATCTTTAGAAAATCTTTTTAAATAATTTAAAATGCGATACAAACTTTCCTCTTTTGATTTTCCAACTATGATAATTTTTTCATTATCTAATTGATCTTCAAAATCCATTTCAAATTGTTCATCATCAATTTCAAAAAAATCTAAACTTAATTTTTCAAAAGAACTACTTTTTTTAATATCAGATTCAATATCTTCTATTGATAAAACATGTATATTATCTTTACCAAGTTTTTTTACTTCAATTTCAATTGCATCTAATTGTTTTTTTAGAGAAAAATAGTTTTGTACTGATTGTTTTCTCCAAATTTCTAAATAAGATTCCAAGGCTTTATCAATATCATATTGTTTTAATTCATCTAATATAATTTGAATGAAATGGTAACTATATTCATGTGCATTTCTTTCCGATACTCCGTATTCAATAAATAATTCAACAATTTCATTTTCTAAATAAGAAATTAATTCATATCCTCTTTTGTCATAACTTTTTTCAGCTATATTTTGCATATTATCTTTAGAAAATATAACTAGTAAATCATTTTTAAACCCATCTTGATCATCAAGATTTTTAACTACTTGTTCTCCAGTTTCTAAAAATAAATTTTTCCATTTTTTTTCATTTACCTTATTATTAATAAACTGTATTATAAAGTCTAAAGTTTTTCCTATAATAGCACCTTTAATATCTAAACTATTAGCTGCTTTTCCTATTAGACTCGTTTCATTTGAATATTTCATAGATAAGCATCCTTTCTTGTATTTTTTAATGAATTCCTCATGGCATCTATTATATATTAATAATAAGATTATTTCTTGCAAAACAAACTATCAATCCTACTAATTTTAAAATTATTGATTATGTTTTATGAAATGCATGAAATTATTCACTATTTAAAATATCATAAGTTAATTTTGAAAGAATTTGATCTCCCCATTCTTCCTTTTGCAAAGAATTAAAATATAATTGATTTTTAACCTCATTCATATCAAAAAACCAGCCTGGATAAGTATCTAATAAAGATTGACAATATTCATCTGTAAAAATATACTTGCTTCTTAAAAGCTTTGATACATAATCATTATGTAAATTATACAATTCTTCTATATGCAGTATTTTTGAACTATTTTGTACTTTTTGTTTTAAATCTTCTTCTACATTCTCCTTTGATTTAATTTTTATATTAAAATCATTAGATAATCCTAAATAACATAACTGCTCATCTGTTTCAATTTCAAAAAAAATATCATATCCATATTCCTCTTCAAAGGGATATAATAAACTCTTATTATCAAAAGTATCTTCCGCATTTTTAGCGTTATTGCACACAGGACAACATGGAATAAGATTATACATTGATAGGGCTAAATAAGGATATTTAGATTTAGGATAGTAATGATCATATTGTGGCCGTGTTCCCTTCTTGGGTGTTGTATAAATAAAACTTCTATTACAATAAGGACATATTTCAACACCTATTTTCTTACCCCAAGTCCTTCCAAACTCTCTATTCGTAAAATTATTATATATACTTTCAAATTCATCATGTAATTTTTTATCATCTTTGTTTTTTTCTAAAACACCAATTTCTTTTATAACTTTTTCTAGAGCTTTATGATCTCCAGTAATTACTTCTATTACTTTATTTTCACATATCTTATCATCCTCATAAAAGTAATCAATTATTTTATTTCTATTTTCAATATTATATATTTTTTTCTCATTCTTCTTTATTTTGTTTAATAGTTTTAAATATGATTTTTTTACGTCATCGTAAAATTTTTTTTTATTTTTATCACATATTTTTGATATTTTAATCATTTTTCTTCACAACCTTTTAAAAATTATTGTTTCTTTAGTTCATTTATTTTGTTTTCGATTTCTCTTTTTTGTTTTTCTAAAAAACGAATCATTTCTTCATTTTGACTAGAATCTAATTTATTTTTTTAGGTTCATTAATTAATTTTCTTAAATGATTTTGAATAATAGGCTCACCAATGAGATCAATCAAACGATTAATGTTTTCTTTATCATCAAACTTTCCAGTTTTAATTTCTTTAGCTATATTATTTATAAAAGTCCTTGAGTACTCACCAAAAGTATTTCCATTTTCTAAAAAAAAGCATCTTTATACAAATTAAAAATATTACATCCAAATGTTTGCTTTACCTCTTTTTTCATTATTATTCCTGTATGATCCTTCTTTAAAAAAATACAATTTTGTGTAGGCATATCTGATAAAACAATTGGTGAATGCGTTGAAAAAACAATTTGGAATACGTTATCTGGAAAGCATTCATTTAATTCGTTTATTAATGTCGTTATTATTTTTTGTTGCCAAGTTGGATGTAGATAAAGATCTATCTCGTCAATCAATAATAAAATATTTTTTCTTAACTTATAATCTTTATCTTTAAAATAATCTTTAATTTTTGATAAAAAATATATACGTGACATGAAATTAAGGATTGCTCTTTCACCAGATGAAGTGTACTCGTCTAATATATGAATATATTTTAATAGGAAGGAAGTTTCATTAGAAATAAAATTTTTAATGAAGTTCCAAAATGTCTTTATATTTTCTGTATAACAATTTCCATTTTTTTCAAAGCTTTTCCTTTTTATTTTATCTATCTCTTTTATTGCATTTTGAAAATATGCCTTTTCTTTATTATCTTTACTATCTGTAAATGGATATTCTTTAATAAATCCTTTGCATTTTTCATACAATTCATCAATTGTATAGTATTCCCCAATATGTTCATTAAAATTAGGATAACAGTAAATTAATTCTCCCGCTAGATTCATAATTAAAGAAGATGTTATATCATTATTTGAATTTATATTTGTAGGTAGTTTTATAAATTTCTTTTCAAATTCTTTCACATCTTTTTCGTGATACTTCTTAGTATAATAGTTTAAATCTTTTAAATCACTACTAATAAAATTATCAATCTTATCTATTTTGAATTGAATATTTGAAATATCTTTACCAATAAATTTATCTTTTAAACCTTTTACATACACTAAAAAATCAATATCAATCAAACTTCGAAAACGATTATCCATAAAATTAGGAAATATACTTTGCATAATATTAAATTTTGTATTATTCAATCCATATTGATCATTTAACGCTCCTTTAGAAGTAAAAAAATCTTTTTCTAAAATTTCAAATGTTTTACTCGATAAATTAATATAGTCAATTTTTCCTAACTTTCGATAATAATTTTCTCCAGAAAAATTACTATTTGTAAGGTAAACTTTGGATAGTTGATCTAAATTGACATCTATTTTAGAACTTGAATATTTTACTAAACAATTTGTCGCTTCTCCTTCAACATTTACTTCCTGACTTGTTGAATTAAAAATAACAAAATCATCATCATAAAAAACAGCAATAAATTCTTTTTTTACTTTTGATTTTTGTGATTTTAATTTAATATCAGATATGCTCCCTAGTTTATTTAATAATGTAGTTTTCCCTGTCCCATTTTCACCAACTACACCACTAATATTTAATATTTTGTCTGTTTTAAAAATATTAGGTATATTTTTCTTTTCAATAAACAACTCATTGTTTAAATTATCAAAATGAATATCATATTCAGGTGTAAAACAAAATTCTTGTTGTAATGTATCAATTGGATTATCACCAATCCAGATATATAATAATTCCATAAAATCCTCCCTATTTTTAATGTAGTTTTATAGTTTTGTAACCGATTACATTATAATACAAAAAGAAAGAGCAACACTCTAGTGCTACTCTTCATAACAAATTATTTCCTTTTAGCATTATTCAAGGAAGAACAAACTTTTAATCTCTTCTAAATAAATCTCTTGTATATACTTTTTCTTCTACATCATCTAGACAACTATCATAGCGGTTCGCTATGATTGCTTGACTTGTTTCTTTAAATTTATTTAAGTCATTGACTACTTTACTTCCAAAGAATGTTGTTCCATCTTCTAATGTTGGTTCATAGACAATAACCTTAGCTCCTTTAGCTTTGATTCTTTTCATGACTCCTTGGATTGATGACTGTCTGAAGTTATCACTGTTTGATTTCATTGTTAATCTATATACTCCAACAATAACTTCATTTTCTTTTTCTTGGTCAAATGAATCATTTGATTCATATGCACCTGCTTTTTCTAATACTTGATCAGCTATGAAATCTTTTCTTGTTCTATTACTTTCTACAATTGCTTCTATTAAGTTTTGTGGTACATCTGCATAGTTAGCTAATAATTGTTTTGTATCTTTTGGCAAGCAGTATCCTCCATATCCAAATGATGGATTATTGTAATGTGATCCAATTCTAGGGTCTAGACACACACCGTTGATAATTTGTTGTGTGTCTAGTCCCTTTAACTCAGCATATGTATCCAATTCATTAAAATAAGATACTCTAAGTGCTAGATAAGTATTTGCAAATAGTTTTACTGCTTCTGCTTCAGTAAATCCCATAAATAAAGTATCAATATCTTCTTTAATAGCACCTTCTTGTAATAATGAAGCAAAAGTATGTGCTGCTTCTACTAGTCTTTCATCTTCCATATCCGTTCCTACAATGATTCTTGAAGGATATAGATTATCATACAATGCTTTTGATTCTCTTAAGAATTCAGGAGAGAAGATAATATTCTTACTTCCTGTCTTTTCTCTAATACTTTGTGTATATCCTACCGGTATTGTACTTTTAATGACCATGATGGCATCTGGATTGATTTCCATTACTTGTTTGATTACACTTTCTACTGCACTTGTATCAAAGAAGTTCTTCTTTGAATCATAGTTAGTTGGTGCAGCAATAACTACGAACTCTGCATCTTTATAGGCAGCATTAGCATCTAATGTTGCTGTTAGATTTAATTCTTTTTCTTTTAAATATTTTTCGATATATTCATCTTGAATAGGACTAATACGATTATTAATCTTATTCACCTTATCTTCTATGATATCCACAGCCATCACTTCGTGATGCTGTGCTAATAATGTAGCAATACTTAATCCTACATATCCTGTTCCTGCTACTGCTAGTTTCATAATCTATTCATCTCCCATTTTATTTTTTAACTTAACATTTTGAACATTAATAAGGTTACCTAACTTTATATCCCATTCATCTTTTTCAAATGGAATAAATCCGCTTCCTGTATAGAATGTAAATTCACTAAAATATAGTTTTCCATTAATTTCATAAAAATCAATTCTAACATGTTCAATACCTTTAGACAAGAGTTCTGCAAATTCTATCATTTTATTAAAATTTTTTGGACGTGCCGGTAATTCAGTAAATGCCATATAATCATTTCTCTTACAATCTACCAAATTATACTCTCTATCAAAAAACTGTAAGCATTGTTCTTTAGAATGTGACCCTGCAGATACGTACAAATATTCAACTTTGCCATTAAAACAAAAAAATTTATAATCTAAAATATCTGGTTGACTTTTATCCTCCATATAATTTTCTATTATTATTCTTGGTTTTACATTTTTATAGGGCCATTCTCTTCCCATATAATAGTAATTATTTTTTAATCGATTTTTTATTTTTTGTTTTGCATATTTTTTATTATAAGTTGACTTATCTTTGCAAATAACAATTCCACCAGAATCATGGGTACATTTCATTACAAATCTATCTGGTAATTTAGACAAATCAATTTCTTCAAAGTTATTATATATCGCTACTGTAGGAACGATATATTCTTCTCCTATTATACTTGCAACATATTTTTTTGCTTCATATTTGTCAACCATAATTGTATATTCAGGATTATGATCATTGATTTTTAACCATTGAAGCTTTTCATTAAATGATTTTGGATTATCTAAATCTAATTCTTTATGCATAATAGATTTGTATTTTCGCTTTAAATATTCTTCATCTTCCATTGAATTGAAGAAACCAAAATTAGATAATACATTAAATCGATAATCTTTATCAAATATACATCTAAAAACTTTTCTTAATTTATCTTCCATTTTTTCCTCTTTTTCTATTTACAATCTAGTATGATATTTACTATTAATATAACCTAAAGTTGCATTTTCTTTTCTCTTTATTACACATGGATTTCCAAATACAATTGAATGACTTGGTACATCACAATTAATAAATGTATTTGGAGCAATCATTACATCATCTCCAATATGAACATGGCCAACAATTGTACTGTTTATTCCTATCCAAACTTCATTACCAATTATAGGGGTACCCTTTCTCCCCCCCCTATTTTCTTGACCCAAAGTCACACCTTTATGTATATTACAATTTTTTCCTATAATCGTTTTGGGATTGATCGTTATTGCATACGCATGTCCAAAATACAAACCATCACCTATTTTTGTATCTACCGACATTTCTATGAATCGTCTATTTCTAAAAAAGACAAATAGAACTTTATACAAAGGTTTTAACACAACGTTATGCGTTAGATTATACTTTCTATAATATTTTTGAAATATTGGCATTTTCCCATTAGGATATCTAATTTTGTCATTTATCATCATATATACTCATCCTCAATCTATATAAAATTCTTTATACCATCTAGCAAATTCTCTTAGTCCATCTCTTAATGATGTACTTGGTTTAAATCCAAAATCTCTTTCTAATGCACTTGTATCAGCATATGTTACTGGCACATCTCCTGGTTGCATTGCAACCAGTTCCTTATGTGCTTCAAAATCATAGTCTTCTGGTAATACTCCTGCATTTATTAGTTCCTGTTGTAAGATATCTACAAACTCTAATAGATTTTCAGGATGACTGTTTCCAATGTTATAGACTGCATAAGGTGGTATTGGTAAGCCATCTTCTCCCGTCTTTCTTTCAGGAGCTTTCTTCATGACTCTTGATACTCCTTCTACGATATCATCTATATATGTAAAGTCTCTTTTACAGTTTCCATAGTTAAATATCTTAATTGTTTCATTATTTCTTAGTTTATTAGTAAATCCAAAATAAGCCATATCTGGTCTTCCTGCTGGACCATAAACCGTAAAGAATCTTAGTCCGGTAGATGGAATGTTATAAAGCTTACTATAGGCATGTGCCATTAACTCATTGCTTTTCTTTGTTGCAGCATATAAGCTTACTGGATTATCTACCTTATCATCCGTACTGTATGGTACTTTCTTATTAGAACCATAGACACTGCTTGATGAAGCATAAACAAGGTGTTCTACACCTTTGTTTCCATCATCATAGGAATGCCTACATGCTTCTAAGATGTTATAGAAACCAATAAGATTACTTTCGATATAGGCATCAGGATTGCTGATAGAATATCTGACACCTGCCTGTGCAGCTAAATTAACTACAATATCAGGTCTATGTTCTTCAAAGATCTTATCAATCAGATTCTTATCAGATATATTTCCATAATAAAAAGACCACTTATTTGTAGTCTTCTTTACTTCTTCTTTAATTTTATTCAGTCTGTATTCTTTTATTGACACATCATAATAGTCATTCATATTATCGATACCGATAATATGAATTTTTTCATTTTCTTTTAACAATTTCAATACCAAGTTAGAGCCGATAAATCCAGCTGAACCTGTGACAAATATCGTTTTATTCATTATTAGCACCTTCTTCTTTTACTGTTTTTTTATACTTAATACTAAATCTTTAATAATGCTCTTATTCAACAATATTGCAAATATAAAAACAATAAATAAAAATAATATATTCACAATTGTATTTGTACTCCAATAAGATATTAATGATAATAATAACATCATAAATAATAATACTACTTTTTTAATTTTCATAGTAATTTTACAATGTCGTCTATTTACATCAATTATTCTCCAAACCGTTATAAAAGCATACCCACAAATCGATGAAATAGGAGCAGCATATATTCCTATCCACCTTATCAATACTAAATCAACTATAATATTAATTGCTGCTGCTACACCCGTTGACATAGCTACTTTTTTTGTTTCATTTTCTGCTAAATAAATAGCACTAATCATTCCTATAGTAGCATTAAAAAATACGGCAATCATATAAAATGGAATCAACCCATAACATGTTTTATATTGTTTATTAACTAATATTTTAAAAATAAGCGGCATACTAGCAATTATTCCAATTGCTAAACATCCAAAAAACACTACTACTTTTTCAAACATATTGTTAATATACTTTTTACCACCAACATCTTTGTAATGAAGAACTACTTGTTCAGTCCATGAAGTATTAAATATAGAAAAAACAGTTGTATAGATATATGAAAATTTCGAAGCAACTGCAATTAAACCATTCATTGCAACATTTAATATACTTGAAACTATCATTCTATCAGAAGAATGAATTAGTGTCCAAGATAATTCATTTGGAACTAATGGTAATGAATAATTGATAATTATTTTTAATTCACTAAAAGAAAAAAAAGAAATTTTAATATATTTATAAAGTTTTCCAAAATATAACATAATTAGTCCTCCAAAAAAAGGACCAGCAATGTACCCTATTAGCATCATTTCTACTCCCATATGAAAAACTGCTATAGAAAAAACATTTAATATGATAGTAATAAAAGCGGATATAAAATTTCCAAAAGAATACAATATATTATTACCCAATCCTCTAGTAATCCCAGAGATTAATTGTAAGAAAATTGTAGCTATTACTTGTAATAATAAATACCATTTACATTGTAATGGTATAAAATATTGTATAATTAAAAATGCAAAACTATATATTAAACATATAATTACCGAACAAAAAAAAGTAGTCGAGCAAATTTCTATAAGCTTTTCCTTATTTTTTCTATTAGTTACTAAAAACCTAAATACTGCTTGATTTATTTGAAGACCCACTATTACTACAATAAGCGCAGAATACGTTGATAAAATGTCAACCAATCCGTATTCTTGTGTAGTTAACAAGGCAGTATATAAGGGCAATAATAAAAAATTCACAATTTTAGTACTTATCTGCCCAATTGCTATAATTCCTGTATTCTTAAACAGTGCCTTATTTGTATTATTTAAATCAATAGAACTCATTAATTTCACCTCTTTCTATCATTTCCTTAAAATAACCTTTATCCTTTCTTTAATACTATTTGGTAACAATCTTGATAAAAAAGAGTTAATACCATTTATATTTAAATAATATTTTAATTCATTTTTTATTACTATTCCTTTTGCAGCATATAGCATAGAATAGTCAAAATTTGAAGATTTCTCATACATTTTTTTAAATTTGTTTCTTTCCTTTGGAATAGGTGTTGGTGTATGCAATCTTGATTCAAAATCATATTCTTCTTCTATTGGTCTAATTTCTGAATAAATCCTATTTTCCAACAATAAAGATTGATAAAAATTATATCCTTTTTTTGTATTAACTAAAACACAAGATACATTTTTATTATCATAATCACATTTTTTGTATTTTCCTACACCAGCAAAATCTGATAGTGTCAAATCACCTTGTCTTTGCTTATTTGAAAACCTACAATGATAACAATTTTCTCTATAAGCTATTCCCTTATGATAACCTATTTGGTAGACATCATTTCTATAAACTTTTTTCTTGTAAAAGGGGATGCCATTATTTTTTAATGTAAATGTATATGTATATGTATTAAAACTTGGATCTCTAAAAAAAACTTCTGTTGCATTTTTTTTCTTTTTCTTACAAATGTTTTCAATATGTGTCTTTAAATAATCTTGTGGTGTAACACCATGGCATACTATATCAACTAAAGTTAACAAATTTCTATTCAATTTGTATAAATCAATGTATTGTTTCAAAGCTGCAACTTGACATGGTAACCCAATAAAAAGTACTTTTTCATTTTTTAATATTTTTTCCTTAATTATTGTATATATATATCCCATATCAGAATAAGTATATTTAGAATTAGCAAATTGATCATAATTTGAATTTGTTATTGAATATGAACAAAGATAATTGTTGTCCATATTCACACCACATATCCACATTTTGTTTTTTATAGCAAACCTATATAATTCTGTAGCAATTCCCCCAGAAGCACTATTTTTTCTAATTTTTTTATCTTTTGACCATGCAGAATAACAGTTTTTAGATACATTTCCTTTAATATCATTTAACATTGGACAAACTTTTTTACACATACTACAATGAATACACTTAGTTACATTAATATTTGCCCTTTTAATACCATAAATATCAAACTTATATTCAATACATTTTGACGGACAAACATTCATGCAAGCTCCACATGCTGAACAATCCTCTTCACATATTAACATATTATTCTAAATTCTCCTTTAACAATTGAAGAGATTCTCTTCTAATTTCTTCTACATATTCATTTATCAAATTGTAATTCATTTTTAAATTTATTTTTGTAGAAGTACCATTATCTCTAATTCTATCTTCTATATTTAATTTCTTTGCTAAATCATTGAATCTAACATTATGAGAATTTTCTCTTAAATATGCATAAAAAGGAACATTAAAATATATTGCAAACAATGTTCCATGATATGAACTAGTTAAAATTAAAGAAGCATTCTTCTCTAAAGATAAGAAATCTGCAACAAAACAAGGTCTGATATTTTTTACACCCTTTAACTTCAATCCATAATTTATTACCCATACCTCTAAATTATTGCTTTTTGCAAATTCTTTAGCTTCATTTATAATTTTTTCAGATGGAAAATAAACTAAAATATACTTTTTTGTTTTATTATTTTTTTCCATTTTTGATGATTTTGCATATTTATTCCAATATTCTTTTGATAATAGCATAGTAGGATCACATACAGAATAAACTTTTTTTGTAGTTAGTTGTTCCAACCATCCAATACTTTCCTTTTCTCTTAGTGCAATCATATCATAATTATTAATAAGAGATTTAGCAATTTCTAAATTTTTTCCATCCCATTTATCTCCAATTGATGTACTGAAAGCAATTTTTTTCTTATCACTATCAACAAAATCTAAAAAATAAGAAGTATCTCCTTTAGTTAAATTCAAATCCCATAATATGTCACTTCCTGAAATAAATATATCAAACTCATTATTTGCAAATTTTATTGAAGATTTATCATATCTTTCTGACAAATTCATCATTTTATTCAGTTCATTTTTAAAAGCTATGTATTTTTTTCTTTTTATTGGCTCAAATAAAATAAATTTTACAATATTTCTTAAAGTAAAACTTACTGGCTTTTTTAAAGGAAGTTCTGTGTTGTTAATCGCTTCACATTTGTAATCTAGCACTTTACATGTATACCCCATATCATTAATTGCTTTATACAATCCAAATGTTTGTAAAAACGATCCAAAATTAGTTGTATCATGAAATGTAATTAATCCAATTTTCTTCATTTTTTCTACCTTTCTTTATTATTTTATAGTTTGAGAACGTTGTGTTTTACATACGATAACTTCGATTTTATATATCTTAAATAAAATACAGTTACTTTTTCTATAATATTTTGTATAGCGTAATTTCCTTGCGGTTGATCAACAAAAATATCAAAATCCTTTATTGAATTACTATATTTTTTTAATAAATTTTCAAGTTCATTATATGCATGCGCCTTATCACTCCTAACCCATTCATGCGCATGAAATACAGCTGTATAATTTCCCTTATTTTTTATCTTGGGTACTCCAGTAGTTCTACAAGGAACACATTTAATGCCATATCTCCTTATTATTTTTTTTGAATATCCATCAGAAATATATTTAAACCCACATTTTGATAAAGCCCTTAATGTATTATCATCATACGAATGAGATGGTGCAAAAAATACATCAGTATATACATTGTGAGATTCTAGTATTTCCTTTCCTTTTTTTATTTTTTCATATTGTTTAATAAAAGAATGCCCAGCAAATTCTGATTTAAAACCACAATTAATATTACCTCTTGTTTTTGTATCATAAACATGATTAAACCCATGCATAGCAATCTTATATCCTTTTTTTTCTAATTCTTTTATATAATTCCAAAAATCAGAATGGTATTCTTCTATTAACAGTTCCTCATCTTGACATTCTGGTATAACACCAATTAGAGGGTGTACATTATATTTATCTAATAAGTCAGTTGCTTTTTTAAATTGAGAATAATCCATAGTTGGACATATATCATCAAATCTAATTAATATATTAAGTTTATTCATTTATATCTCCCTTCAATGATTTTGTATATCTATCTTCTAATTCTTTTATTATTAATTTCAAATCCCATTTTTCTATTCCACAATAATTAATTTTATCAACACTCCATTTTAATGCTTCTCTTGCCCAATCATTTGGAGAATCAATAATACTTTTATATTTTAACAAATTTGAATAGCATACTTCTTTAGTAATAGTATCTGATACAATACATTTTAAACCAGCAGCTTGAGCCTCAACTAATGTTACAGGTACTCCTTCAGAGAAAGACGGAAAAATCAAAATATCCATTATTTTCATCAATTCATCAATATCCGTTCTATCTGATAAAATAATTAAATTATTACGAATTCCAAGCTTCTCACTTTTATCAATAATATGTTTCTTTTGTTCGCCTTTTCCAACTAATAATAAGATAGCATTTTTTTTCTTTTTTTGAATTTCTACAAACACATCAATTAAAAAATCGTGATTTTTAATTTTTGAAAATCTTCCTACATGACCTACAACGAATGTACTCTCGTTTAAATTTAATTCTTTTCTTTTTTCATTTTTTGACATTGGTTGGAAAAACTCATCCATAGCAATTCCATTATTTAATACTATTGTGTTTTGAATATTAAAAAGATTATTTATGTCATCTTTCATTTTAGAGTTAAGAGCCACAATCGTTGTATCATAATTATCAATTAACCATCTAGTCTTTTTTATTTCGCTTTTAAAACGCTTTTTCCAGTGTTCTACTGAAAAATGGTGAGTATAAAAAATTTTAGTATTCTTTTTTGGTCTAGAAAATTTAATATATTTATTAACAGGTAAATGTGTGTGTATAATATCTGGATTTAAATTATTAATATATTTTTTTATATTAACGTATAATTGTATTTTATTAATTATCCTGAAAATTATTTTTTCTTTGCCATAAAAAGGCATATCATCACATAAATATTTTACGTTAATTCCTGCATCTTTTAACTCTTTATCATATGGTGAGTTATAACGATCCCAACATAATACATACAAATCAATATTATCTTTATTAAAATTCAAACAATAGTTTTTAACAATCGTTTCTGCTCCGCCCATATTAAAACCATGTATAAATTGCAATACTTTAATCACAAAAATTCTCCTTTCTCCTAGAAAAATACGAATTTAAACTATAAACTCGTATGGATTTAGATTTGCATTTCCTTGTGTAAGAATATAAAAAATAAATAAAAATAAAATAATAAGCAATATCCGTGACACCAGAACATTCTTCTTGAATATAGCTCTAATTAAACATGGTATTACTAAGACCATATATATAGAATAATATGGAACAATCCTTCCAAATAACTGCATTGAATATGACACAACTTGTAAGTACATTGCTACAACCAACGCTTTTATACTCATTTCATCAAATTTTGTTTTATCAATCATATAACAACGATATGATAAAACAAATAAAACATTTAAAATAAAAAGCATAGTATAGCTTCCTCCGTGTATATCATACATTCCACCTACATACCCTGTATATTTTGGTGCAAGAAAAATAAAAACATTTACTATTTTTCTTGCAAAAATGAATAAAGTTGCCTCTACGAACAAAATTTGATAAAATTTATTTTCCAAATTTATTTTATTTAGCCAATACATTGGTAACATAATAATAGCAGTTGTGTGGAATGTCATTGCTAATAATATAAATATGATATAATAATATAATTTCCTTTCTAATACATATTTAAATCCCATAAGACAAATTGAAATTGCAATCATTTGTCTAAATATTCCTAAACTATAACCAAAAAAACCAAAAGCTAAATAAGTCATAGTACTCATAAATGGATTTTCAGAATAATCATATATAAATTTAAAAGCTGGAATGTAGATTAAACATGCAATTAAAAACAAAAATTTTGCATTACTAAATGAAAAAAAAGCACAAATTTTGGTTAAAATAAAATACCCTATTTCAAAGTCAAAAGGATATATCAATTTTGCATTTAATATTTTATCATGCGGTAAAGATTTATAATAATTTAAAGCCTTTAGATAAATTGCAGTATCAGCACCTATATTTGTTGATCTTAACCCTGCGAAGAATATTAATTCTAAACATGTTAATACAATAAATACTTTTTTTTGTGATTTATTTATAGGCTTATTAAATGATATTTGACCATGTGGGAATAACATTATCCATTGCCCAAAGATAACTAACAATAAACAAAAATATGGTACCATATATATCTCCTTTTTATATTAATAAATCTATTTAGTATTATTTCGTTCATTAAAAACTAACTCAACAAATTTTTTTACACAATCGCTCATTTCGTATCCTTTATTTTTCATAATTATTGAATATTCTTTTCTATTAAAACTATTTTGACTTAACAAATTCAAACATTTATTACTCCATATTAATGCTGTTTCGTTTAATGAAGCATAATTCACTTTATCTGTAATTTTAGCTTCTTGTGTAATAGAATCAGATATCAAACAAGGTAAACCTGTAGTTTGTGCTTCGATAACTGTATTAGGCATCCCTTCATAAAATGATGGAAATAAAAAAATGTCGAATGCACATAATAATTCAGGTATGTCTTTTCTTACTCCTAAAAATAAAACATCATTAGCTAATCCTAATTTTTTTACTTTATCCTTGATCTTATCTTCCAAATTACCTTTCCCAACGAGAACAAGAATACTATTAGAATTTCTTTTATGAAATTCATTAAATATATCAATCAAAAATTCGTGATTTTTTTGTGTATTAAATCTCCCTATATGTCCTATAACTATTTTTTCTTCTTCTATGCCTAGTTGTTTTCTAATTTTATAACGTTCATTAACGGAATAGGTAAATTTCTTTGTATCCAATCCATTATTAAGTAACATTGTATTATTGTTTTCTATACAATTTTTACCAAATGTATATTCCGCAGCCAGTTTAGATGGTGCAAATTTCACATTTGGAATAATTTTAGGTAAGAAAATAAACATCTTATGTAAGAAAACCGACATCTTTGACCCTGACGATGCATTACTTGATCTCATTGCTAAAACTTTTGCTCCACCTGATTTAGCAGCAAGTAAATCTATCGTTGATAAAGAATGCTCATTCACACGTATTACATAATTATAATTATTTTCTTTTACTATTCTTCTAATAGCATTAAATGATTTAACTGGATGTTTTGACTTCAAAGGAATATAAAACATCTTTCCACCTAATTGTTTGATTTCTTCTTCGTAATAGTTTTCTTTACTTACTACACAAAAATCCATCATATATTGTTTTCTATCAATATTTCGAAACATCTTCATTAAAAATGTCTCAGCTCCTCCTGTATTCATACAGGATATAATACAAAGTAACCTTTTCATATTTCTCCTTATCTATAATTTTTTTATTAATTTATTCATGGCTATATTGGGCAAATATTCTTTTGCTTCTTCTATACAAATTTTCTTCATATCATTTACTAATGTTATATTGCTTTTTATAAATTCAAGTTTTTCATGTAAACTTTCGCTATTCTTAATCAAAAATCCTGTTCTATTATCTTGAACTATTTCTGAATTATATCTCCAATCACTTGCAATTATTGGAACGCCAGCAGCCATAGCATCTATTAAAGTACCTGCAAATCCTTCGCCTTCATAATATGTAGGAAACAACAAAGCATAGTAGTTTTTCAATACATCTGTACTTTTATCAAAAGGAACAAGCCCTTTATAACTGACATCTTTTAAAAATCTTGACTGTAATGATTCAAACCATTCCGTTTGCATGGCATCAATTTGTCCATATATATCTAATGTAAAAATAGTTTCATCATATTTCTTATTTATTTCTTCTACAGCATTTACAGCATCCTCAATCCCTTTTTCTTTCATAACTCTAGAAAATGTACATAATTTAAAAGGTTTTGATGTTGCATATGCTAATTCATTTTCTTTTAATATTTTTAGTTCTTTACAATTTGGTAAGATATAAATATTGGAAAAGCCGAGCTTTTCCATATTTACTTTCATAGTATTTGTTTCAACATAAATTCCATCAAATTTTTTTAGATTCTTTTGTAATCTTTTCTTATTTTCTATAAATTCTGGTAACCAACCACCAATTACAACATAATGCAATTTAATATGAAAAAAAAAATTAAAGAATACTAATAATGGCGCAAAAAAACGTATACCATTATGAGCAGGCATCATAATAATATTTTTTACATTTTTCATAGTTACAGGTAATTGAAATATTAACTGCAACATTTTCTTTTTTCCACCATGTGTATCTATCTTTAATACTTCCTCTTTTCCTAATTGTTTTTCCAATTCTTTTGTAATTATTTTTGTCTTGACTGTTTGACCATTTAAAAGATTTTTGGCAAATCCAAAATGGCCTATTATGCATACAGTTTTTTTATTAATATTTCTTTTCATACCTTTTCTTTTTTAATACTCCATAAAACATATTCCAACAAGCATACCAGATTGCTACTATTGGTGATTTTTCATCACACAAATGAAACAAATCATAATGACTTTTAAATTTTTTCTTAAATTTATCATGACTAATGCTTACTTTTCTGACTCTATATTTTGCTAAATTTTCTTTTAACAAATATGCGCATGTTCCATCTTTTTTATACAGCTGTAGTCTTATTGCATAATCATTATTTTTCTTTATATCTTTTATTTGAATCAAGCCAAACGCTTTTGTGCTATACATCATTGTAAGTTGCCCTATATAATCATAGTTATACATTTTTCGTTTATTGACCGTTTCAGGTCCCGAGACATAAACATTTAGCGGTTTAGACTCTTCATCTATTTTTTCATACTCTGTAAAAGATAGATTATATCCATTATTTTTCATGAAATTAATTTGATGTTCTAGTTTTTCTGGTGCCCAAAGATCATCAGAATCAAGAAATGCAATCCATTCTCCTTGAGCTTCTCTTAAAGCTTTATTACGTGTAATAGCTGCACCACTGTTCTTTTCATTTTTTAAATATTTAATCCTTTGATCCTTATAAAAGCTAACAACTTCATCTGTATTATCAGTTGAACAATCATCAACAATAATCAACTCCCAATTTTTATATGTTTGATTTATAACCGATTGAATTGATTCTGCAATAAAATTGCCAGTATTCCAAGATGGCATTATGATTGATACTAATTCATTTTCCATTTTTCTACCTACACTTTCACTACAGTACTGATCATCGTACCGAGTTCTTTTATAAAATTAAAAGAAGTTATTGCCTTTAGGTTATACTCCATCTTTAAAGGCAATACTTCTTTGACATATACTTCATTTGTTTCTCTTCCTTTTGATGTATATCTTTCTAGTATTTCATCTTCATCTTTGAATTCTATACTTGCTAGACTTGTTACCCCTGCAGGAAGTAACAATGTCGCATACATCTCAGGTGTATATTGATTTACATATTTTTTGACTTCTGGTCTTGTTCCTACAAAAGACATATCTCCAATCAATACGTTAAAGAGTTGAGGTATTTCATCAACTCTATATTTTCTTATTCTTTCTCCTACTTTAGTAATTCTTGAATCATTCTTTGATGTGACAAGATTTCCAATCTTGTCAGCATTATTGACCATTGTTCTAAACTTAAAGATTCTAAAGACTTTCCCATATTGTGTAATACGTTCTTGTCTATAGAATACAGGTCCCTTTGAATCTAATTTAATCCAAATAGAAAAAAATAAAATAATTGGAGATAATAAAACAATCAACACTAAAGAAGCACATATATCAAAGATTCTCTTTAGTATCAATTGTCCTTTTTTCTTTCTTAATACTTTATAATAAGGTTTTACTTCTTCTACCTGCATAAATTTAGGTAATTCATTCCACTCTTTTACAAGCATGAAACAATCTCCTTAAAGTTTTCAATAATGTAATCTACATCTTCATCGCTTAATTTTGTATGAAGAGGTAATGTGATTTCATTAATAAATCGATTGTAAGCATTTGGATAATCTTTAATATCAAATCCTAAATTCTTATATGCTGAAAGCATTGGTAATGGTTTGTAATGAACATTACATGCTATTCCTCTTTCAGCCATTTTTATAATAATTTCATTTCTTTGATCACCTGTAATATTTGGCACTCTTGTAATATAAAGATGTCCACTTGATTGATGATTTTCATCATAATGATTCAATACTTCTATTCCTAATGGCTTAAATGCTTCATTGTATCTTTCAATGATTTCTTTTCTTCTTTTAAGCATTCCAGGATATCTTCTCATTTGAGCAAGACCAATACCTCCCATAATATCAGTCATATTGCATTTATAAAGTGGAGCAACGACATCATATTCCCATGCTCCCAGTTTTGTTTTAGCTAAAGCATCTTTAGATTGTCCATGTAATGATAATAATTGAAGTTCTTTATAAATTTCTTCATCGTCAATACCTTCAATACTTCTCCATGTTAAGGCACCGCCTTCTGCAGTTGTTAAGTTTTTAACAGCATGGAAACTAAATGAACTGAAATCAGCAATTGAACCACACATTTTCCCATGCCATGAAGCACCAAAAGCATGTGCTGTATCAGCATTAACTGAGATTCTTCCCATCGCTTCTTGAATCTTATTACTTGGTTTAAATAAGTGTTTTTTCTTTTCTATAATTTCATAAATTCTATCATAGTCACAAGGAACGCCACCTAGATCAACTGGAATAATAACTTTAGTTTTTTCAGTAATTGCCTTTTCTAAAGCATCATAATCCATTTTTAAGTTATCTTTTTGTACATCAACTAAAACAAGTTTGGCACCAACATGACATACAACGGATGCACTTGCTGTATAAGTATAAGCAGGAACAATAACTTCATCACCTTCACCTACACCTAATACTCTAAGCGCCATTTCTGCACAAGCAGTTTGTGAATTTAAACAAACTGCTTTATTGACACCAACAAATTCAGCAATTTGTCGCTCAAATTCTTTTACTTTTGGACCTGTTGTAATCCATCCATTTCTTAATGTATCTGCAACTTCATTTATTTCATCTTCACTCATATCTGGTGGTGAAAATGGTATATTTTTATGTTTCAAAATAACCCCTCCCCTAAATATTTTTATATACTAAAAAAGGCATAACAAAGTTATGCATAAAAAGTGTATATAAAAAGGCACATTTCTGTGCTTTTTATGATTTACTAATAATTTCTAATCCTACTTGAACTCTTGTAAGCTTTCCAAGTAGTTCTACATCAACATAAGCAATACGTTTATGTCTGTCTATTTTTGTAATAAGTCCTTCTAAACCAATGAGAGGACCTTCATTAATAATGATTTTATCGTTTTCAATAATACCATTAGAAATATCAACAACATGATCTTTATTTGAAAATTTTGTTAGAAACATAGCTTCTTGTGGATAGATGGGATAGATTTCTTTTCCATCATTTCCAAGGAGTTTTGTAAGATCTGGTACTTTTTTGAGTTGAGTATAAAGTTGTTCTACTTGATTGGTGATTATAAAGATATACCCTTTAAATAAAATATCATCAACAATATGCCATGTACCATGATACTTCTTTTTCTTTTTCGTGATTGGAATAAAACAATCAATTAAAATATCATGGTCTATATAGAATTGACATTTTTTAACAATTTCTTCTTCTTTTCCTGTTCTTACTTGAACTACATACCAATTATCAAACATAAAAAACCTCCATTTGAGTATGCTTCGCCTATCCAATAGATTTATTGGACTATTTTCATATATGAGATAAAGTAAACGAACGCGACAAAGCGACGATTCGTTTAACTCTTTATCCTTTGTTTTTTTATACCATGTGTTGTATTTTCATCGTAATGGTAAGTATCTACCATATGTTGAACATCTTTTCTAATATCACTATCTTCATCAAAAGCACTTTGACGTAAATCTTCTAATTGATCAAAGAAATCATCAGGTAATTGAATTGGTTGTCCAATATGAATCATCTTATTAGGCGTTGTTTTCATTCCTTCTTCTTTCATCAACATTTCTTCATAAAGTTTTTCACCAGGCCTTAACCCAATAAATTCAATTTTAATATCTACATCTGGTTCTAAACCAGAAAGTTTAATTAAGTTTCTAGCCATATCTAAAATCTTAACCGGTTTTCCCATATCTAAAACAAAGATTTCTCCTCCTTTAGCATAGGCACCTGCTTGTAAGACAAGAGAGACAGCTTCAGGTATTGTCATAAAGTATCTGATGATATCTGGATGTGTAATGGTAATTGGTCCACCTTCTTTAATTTGTTTTTTAAATAAAGGAATAACGGATCCATTAGAACCTAATACGTTTCCAAAACGTACAGCAACAAATTCTGTTTTTGAAATCTTGTTATAAGATTGTACAACCATTTCACATAATCGTTTTGAAGCACCCATAATATTTGTCGGATTAACTGCTTTATCTGTAGATATCAAGATAAATTTCTTAACACCATATGTATGACTTGCTTTTACGACATTGTATGTACCAAAAACATTGTTTTTAATTGCTTCATGTGGCGCATCTTCCATTAATGGTACGTGCTTATGAGCTGCTGCATGATAAACAATATCTGGATGGTAATAAGCAAATAAATCATTGATTTTAACAGCATCTCTTACGGAAGCAATCATGGTTTCAAGATTTAAGTTTGGATATTTATGTTGTAATTCTAATTGAATGTTATAAGCATTATTTTCATAAATATCTACAATAATCAATTGTTTTGGATTACTTGCAGCAATTTGTCGACAAAGTTCAGATCCAATAGATCCTCCTCCACCAGTAACCATAACTACTTTATCTTTTACATAACCCATAATTTCTTTTAAGTTTACTTGGACAGGATCTCTTCCAAGTAAATCTTGAACTTCAACATCTTTTAGTTTTTCTAAAGTAATTTCATCGTTCAAGAATTGATACATACCAGGTAATTTTTTTATTTTACATTTGGTTTCTTTACAAATATTTAAAATCTTAGATGTTTCTTTATCATCTATTGATGGTAAAGCTACATAGATTTCATCAATTTTATATTTTTCAACTTGTGTAAGGATTTCATTTCTTCCTCCTACAATAGGAACATTGTGAATGCGTCTATTGTGTTTTGTTGCATCATCATCAATGAAACAAACAACTTTTTTATGAAGTTTTGTCGAAACAAGTGTTTCTCTTAAAATCTTTTCACCTGCTGAACCAGCACCAACAATCATGACTTTGCTTTCATTATCATCACTTCTACCAAATAAGTAATGTCTTGAAGCATAAAGACGAACAAACCGATAACCAAATCGGCTTCCACCTATGAAAACAAGTAATAATAATAAATATAAAAATATTGTACTTATCGGCGGATGGACTGGAATGAGTAAACATAAAATACAGTATAAAATTGAACTACATATTGAAGCAATAATAACATTTAATAATTCATTAATGGAAGCATAGCTCCATAAACTATCATAAAGCTTCATTATAATAAAGAAGAATAGACTTCCTATGAGTAAAATAGGTATAAAAAAATAAGTATATTTTAAAAAGCTTAATTCCATAGAACCGTCATATGCAATAAATGCTGATAAGAAGAAAGATAAAATAATACTTATTATATCTACTACTATCAAACATAGTCTTCTAAATAATAATTGACTCTTATTTTTGTACATATTTGTACCCCCCCCCTCAATTTTTAAAGTTAATACGACGTATTTTGGAGTTCATCTATAATCAATCGTATTATACCGTGATTTTTTTAATTATCAATAAATAATTACTGAGCGGTCGATTTTTATAACCAAGTGGTCAAATTTATGACTTTTCCTTTTCTTATATAATAATACTTCTATAAAAAAATCTAATTCTGTTGATTTTTAAAGGCTTTTGTTAGATAATGAGCATCGACGTAGTATCTATAATTGTTTATAAAAATATGTATTAAAGGAGATTAAGTAATGGATAATCAAGAAATCCAAAATGAAGAGATTGAAATTAATTTAGCTGAATTGTTTCAAGTATTAAAAGAACATTTACATATCATTATTATTTCAACATTGATTTGTGCTATATTAGTGGGAGCTTTTACTATTTTCTTTATTAGTAAAAAATATGAATCAACGGCTCGTATTTTCCCAAAACCAGAAGTTAACGAAGGAATCGTTGACTATTCACAAATTAACTCAAATAACTCGATGACTAAAAACTATGTAGCTTTACTTGGAGGAAACAATATTCAAAGTAAAGTTGCTAAAGAATTAAACGTTGATACAAATGTTGTTTCTTCTGCTTTATCTATTTCAAATGAAACAGATACCCAAATTATTTCTATTTCAGCAACAACAACTGATCCACAACTCAGTAAAAAAATTGTTGATACAACGGTTGATGTCTTCACAAATGAAGTAAAAGAAACTTTAAATATCAACAATATTACAACAGTTGATGATGCAAAACTTCAAACATCACCTGTTTCACCAAGTGTTCCTAAAAATATAGTTATTGGTGGTTTAGTAGGTGCTATTTTAAGTATTGGTATTATCTTTATTAGATTCATGTTAGATAATCGTTTACATACTCAAGAAGACGTTGAAAAATATTTAGAAATTCCAAATCTTGGCGTTATTCCTTATTTTGAGGATTAGTTATGGCTTTTATTGATATACATGGTCATTATGCATGGGATATAGATGATGGAATGCCGTCACTTGAAGATGCTAAAAAGGCTTTAGAAAAAGCTAAAAATAATCGTATTTCTACGATTGTCGCAACACCTCATGTTGTTTCTGGAAAACATACTTTAAAAGATTTAGAAATTATTAAAGATAGAATTCATGATTTAAAAGAGCTTGCTAGAGTTTATAATATTGAAGTTTTAGAAGGGTGTGAACTCTTCTTAAATTATGATTATCTAGAAGCACTTGAACAAAACATCTTTATACCTATTGAAAATACCCATTATTTACTTGTAGAATTTGATGTTAGAAAAGAATTAGGAAATGAAAATGAAGTAGAAGATCGTCTTTATGAAATTCAATATAAAGGATATACTCCCGTTATTGCTCATGTTGAAAGATACTTTAAAGATTCTTTAGATATCGAAAGAATTCAAGATTTTATAGATAATGGTTATCTTATTCAAGTTAATGCAACAAGCTTTTTGGGATATCATGGTAAACATGCTCAAAAGTTTGCTTATCAATTATTAAATCAAGGATTACTTCATGTAATTGCAACGGATACTCATCGTTGTGACGGACATCGTTCTCCTTGTTTGCAAGAAGTCTTTGATTTACTTGTAAAGAAATATAGTTATGAAGATATTCATACATTAATGTATGAAAATCCTCTACATATCATCAACAATGAAGAAGTTGATCCTATTGAAGGAAAAACATCCTTCTTTAAAAAAATATTTAAAAGGAGATAATTATGGCAAAAAAAACGAGTAAAAGAAAAACATTAAATATTTTAGATAAAAATAAAAAACATAGCCAATTTGATTATACTGAAATCTTTCGTCATATTCGTACAAACATTGAATTTTCTACAGTAGACAAAGACATTAAATCAATTTGTATTACTTCAACACAAGCTGGTGAAGCAAAAACAACACTATCTATTAACCTTGCTTATATTTTTGCAACAAAATATAATAGAGTTTTATTAATTGATTGTGATTTAAGAAAAAATACTTTACATAAATATATGGGATTATCAAACAAACATGGTTTAACAGATGCTTTACTTGAATATCGTCAAACTAAAAAATTAAATGTTGAATACTTCCAAAGTGTAAATGATCCTTCTTTTGCAGGTACTATGGCTGTTTTAACAAGTGGGATTCATATTCCTAATCCTTCTGAATTATTAGGATCACATGTATTTAAAGATTATATTAATGAATTAAAGAAAGCCTTTGATTTCATTATTATTGACTGTGCTCCTGTTGGAATGATATCTGATGCCATTCCTGTAGGAAATGCCGTTGACGGGACTATTTTTGCTATTTCTTCACAAGATACTAATAAAAAAGATGCTGCAAATTGTGTAAAACTACTTCAAAGAAATAATGTAAACGTTTTAGGAAGTGTTTTAACAAAAGCAAAATCTCTATCTGGTAGTCATTACTACTATTACTAATATGAAAAAAGTTACTTTTTCTATTACTGTTGTTGTTTTACTTGCTATGATTGTTGGTTTAATTGGTTATGACCGTTTTTCAACAAGTCAAAACGCTAAAAAATACCAATCAGAAGAAAAAACAACAACTACAACAAAAGAAGAAACAACAAAAACAAAAACAAAAAAGAAAAAAAATAGTCAACGTATTTATTGTATTGGTGATAGCTTTACCTTGGGAAGTGAATTTGCTAGTTACCCACTTAATTTAGAATCACTTACAAATAGTGAAATTATTAAATTCGGTGGAAACCAAGATACAACTTTTGATTTATCTATTCGTGTAGGAAGAACAAAGATTTTCGCTAATAATATCACCATCCCTGGTGATAAAGAAGCTGTAGACCTTACTTTCTATAATGAAAAAGGTGAACAAGTAGAAGCTTTAAAAAATAGTGGATCAAACTTCGATGAAGTTACCATTCAAGGTATTAAAGGAACTTTAGCTTACGATTCATCTCGTAATATTCATACATTTACAAGAGACAAATCTGGAAAAGCTGTTACCCTAACAGCTCCTGCACAAATCGAAGCAACACTTCCTGAATTCAATGAAAATGATATCGTTATTGTCTTTTCTGGAAACTATGATAAACAAAACAACCAGGATGTTTATCGTACAATCACTTATCAAAGAGCTATTTTAAACCAAATTAAAACACAAAAATATATTGTTGTATCAATGACATCAAAAAGACAAAACAACCTTGTAAGAGACGATAATAACATCTTAAAAGAAGAACATAAAGATCACTTCTTAGACTTTAGAACTTATCTTCTTACAAATGGCTTAAAAGATGCAAATATTACAGCTACTGAACAAGATCAAAAAGATCTTACAAATAGCTATATCCCATCAAGTCTTCTAAAAGAAGACAAATTCGCAGGTAATGATACATTCAATCAATTACTTGCAAACCAAATCTATCAAAAATTACAAGAACTACAATATATCAAATAGAAAATACCTCCACTGGAGGTATTTTTATATAAAATAAAAGCTCTAGTCTCCCTGAACCCTTATAACGAGAGGTTACTACTAAAGCTTAGTTAACAACTTGTGTACTCATTAAGTACACTTTTATATTATGCTCATTCTTATAGCTCGATATTATCAAAGAAATAATGCTTCATATATTCATCTTTTATGCCAACAAATCTTGGACAATCTGTCCAATGATTTTTAGTTTACAACAATATATAATTTAACTAATTAAAATTATATTAAACATAAGGAAATGAATAATTTATGAAATTAGTACCTATAGGAATTGAAAACTTTAAAGAAATGATTGATAAAAATGCTTATTATGTAGATAAAACAAATCTTATTGAAAATGTATTAAACGAACAGAGTGTCTTTTTTACAAGACCTCGAAGATTTGGGAAAACATTAAATATGTCAATGCTTTATTATTTCTTTTCTATCAAGGAAAAAGAAAATGCATATCTTTTTAACGGATTAAACATTTCTAAAAATAAAGAAGCTATAAAACATCAAAATCAATATCCAACACTTTTCATTACTTTAAAAGATATGAAAAATAGTTCCTATGAAAAACAAATGAATCGCTTTAAAGAAATTATTTGTTTGTGTGCTAAAAACTTTCTTGAACTTCTTGATAGTGATGAATTACTTGATTCTGAAAAGAAACTTTTTCAAAAATATGTAAATAATGAATTAGAAAGAGAAATCTTTAATATTTCATATTTTCTTTATAAATATTATCATCAAAAAGTCATCATTCTTATTGATGAATATGATGTACCTTTACAATCTGCTTATCAATATAACTATTATTATGAAATGGTAGAATTTCTAAGAAATGTCTTTTCTTCAGCACTTAAAACCAATGAGTCCTTAGAAAAAGGTATTATGACGGGTTGTCTTCGTATTTCTAAAGAAAGTATCTTTACTGGTTTAAATAATTTTACTTCTTATTCTATTTTAAATAACATCGGTAATGAGTATTTTGGCTTTACAAAAAAAGAAATCTTACAATTATTAAAAGATTATAATCTAACAGATTATGTAGATGAAGTTAAAGAATGGTATGATGGTTATTTATTTGGAAACATTGAAATCTATAATCCTTGGAGTACACTTATGTATGTTGATTGTAAATTAAATAGATCAGATAACAAACCTATTTCCTTCTGGGCAAATACCAGTGGAAATGATCTTGTTGTCAACTATATTCAAAATGGCAGTGATGAACTTCATGAAGAATTTGAACAACTCATTCAAGGAAAGTCTTTAACGAAATATATCAAACCTGAACTTACTTATCGAGAAATGGATAATATTAATAATATCTATAGTTTTCTTTTACTTACAGGATATTTAAAGATAAAAGAAGATTTAGGAGAAAATAAGTATAAACTGATTATTCCCAATAAAGAAGTCTATGAAATCTATAAACAAACATTCATGTCTTATTTTGAAGACTATACTTTTGTAAGAAAAGAAAATCTTTATCAAAGTCTTGTTAAAGGAGACGTTGATCATGCAAATGAAATACTAGGAGATATCTTATCTAGAAGTATTAGTTACTTTGATAATGAAGAATCTTTTTATCATGGTTTTCTATTAGGACTCTTTAGTGGTAAAAAGATCAAATCAAATCGAGAAGCAATGCATGGAAGATTTGATTTATGTATCTTACCTAAACAAATCTTTCAGACAGCTCTTGTTTTAGAATGTAAACATTCTAAGAGCGTTAAAGATTTAATAAGTGATGCAAGTGAAGGAGCCCAACAAATCATTGATAATAAATATGAAGAAGAAATCATCAATGAGGAATATCTTCATGTAAAAGGATATGGCATATCCTTTTATAAGAAATACTGTTATATTGTAAAAGTGCAAGCTTAAGCCTGCACTTTTATTTATTATGTAAAGATATTTCATTAATTACCTGTTTATATGTTTTTCCTTGTCGATCAACAAATAAAACAGAACCATCATCTAATAGCTTTTGAAAACAAACTTCTCCATAATCACCATATTCTACCCATTGATCTTTTAAATAAGAAATACTATTAGCGTATTCTAAAACCTTATGAAACTGATTTGTTTGATATAAATTATAATAAATCAACATAAATGTTTTCAGTCCAATAGCAAGTTTAGATATTTTATACTCTTTATGAGTAATTTGTTTCATTGATTGAAAATCTTCATTATTAACATTCAATCCTATTCCTACAATGACTCCTTTTAAATCAGAATCTAAGATCGTTTCTACTAAAATACCACAAATCTTTTTTCCATCAACATAAATATCATTCGGCCATTTAATCGTTGCTTTAATACGATAACGATCAAGTAAACCAACCACACTACACGTTGCTAATTGTGTCATTTTCCAAGCATCTTCTATTTTATGAAAATCTTTAAATAAAAAACTCATAATCAAATTCTCATTTGCATGACTTTCCCAAACATGACCATTTCTACCTCTACCTTTTGTTTGATATTTGGCAGTGACACATGTTTGCATAGGTAAATTTTTATATTCTCTTTTTAAATAATCATTTGTTGAATCAACTTCTTCAAGTTCAATCAGTTTCATAATGTCACCTCTTTATCATGATAAAATAAAAAAAATTGCAATTCAAGATTATTGAATTGCAAATGTAAGTTCAGCTTTGCAAACAACTTTACCATTTACTTTTGCAATAGCTTCACCAATTCCTACGGGTCCTTTTTGTTTAGTAAGAACACATTCCATTTCTAAAACATCCCCTGGTGTTACTTGTCCTTTAAAACGACAATTTTTAATACCACCAAAAAAAGCAATTTTTCCTTTATTTTCTTCTTTTGATAAAATAGCAATACATCCTACTTGTGCCAAAGCTTCAACAATCAAAACTCCTGGCATGACATGATGACTTGGAAAATGTCCACAAAAATGCATTTCATTAACACTGACACATTTGATTCCTTTAGCATACTCACCTGGTTTATAATCTGTAATTCGATCTACTAAAGCAAAAGGATAACGATGAGGATTGATTTCTTGTATTTGATTACTATTAAGTTCCATTACTCTTCTCCATATTTCTTAAAAATAATTGAGGCATTATGCCCTCCAAAACCTAATGAATTTGACATTACATAATTTAATACTTGTTTTCTTCCATGATTTGCAACAATATCTAAATCGCATTCTTCATCAAAATTTTGATAATTAATAGTTGCTGGAATAAAGTTATCTTCTAATGCTTTAACACATAAAACACCTTCAATTCCACCAGCAGCTCCTAAACAATGACCTGTATTTCCTTTTGTTGAAGATACAGCTACTTTATGAGCATGATTTTTAAAAGCTTTTTTGATTGCAGCCGTTTCTAACTTATCATTCATTGGTGTTGATGTTCCATGAGCATTAATATAATCAATTTGATTAGCTTCAAGAGAAGCATCTTGAAGTGCATTGATCATGGCTTTAGCACCTCCAATACCTTCAGGAGCTGGAGCTGTCATATGATAAGCATCACAACTAACACCATAACCTACCATTTCGCAATAAATATGTGCCCCTCTTGCTTTAGCATGTTCAAGTTCTTCTAAAACAAGCATTCCTGCTCCTTCACCCATGACAAAACCATTTCTTTCTTTATCAAAAGGAATAGAGGCACGTTTAGGATCATGTGATTCACTTAAAGCTTTCATTGATGTAAAACCACCAATACCAAGAGGTGTAATGCTTGCTTCGCAACCTCCAGCAATGGTTACATCTAAATAACCATCACGAATATTTCTAAAGGCATCACCAATAGCATTTGTTCCTCCCGCACAAGCTGTTACAGGACATGTAGCAAGTCCTTGTGCTTTAAAGGCAATGGCAATTTGACCAGCTGCTAAATTAACAATGGTCATAGGAATAAAGTATGGAGAAACACGATCAAATCCTTTCTTTAAACCACGTTGATGATTTTCTTCAATAGATCCTAATCCTCCAATACCACTTGATACTACTACCCCAAAACGATCATGATTTATAGAATCTATCTCTAATTTAGAATCTTTGATAGCTTCTTTAGCTGCAATCAGTCCATATTGAATAAATTTATCCATTTTACGAACATCTTTTTTATCTAAATATTCAGTAGCTTCAAAGTTCTTTAATTCACCTGCTACTTTTACCTTCATATTTGAAGTATCAAATGATTGAATCAAATCAATCCCACATTGATGATTTAAAATACCCTTCCATGTATCATTTACATTATTTCCAATAGGTGTTAAAGCACCTATTCCTGTTACGACAACTCTTCTTTTCATATGCTTCTCCTTTACATAGCCATGCCACCATCAACATGCAATGTTTGTCCAGTAATGTACTTTGCTTCATCACTTGCTAGAAAAACAACTGCATTTGCAATATCTTGAACACTTCCAAATGTTCCTAAAGGAATTTGACTTTTCATTTGTTCTTTAATTTCATCACTTAAAACATCTGTCATTGCTGTTTGAATAAAACCTGGTGCTACTGCATTAACAGTAATACCACGACTTCCAACTTCTCTAGCAAGAGACATTGTCATTCCAATAATTCCTGATTTACTAGCAGCATAATTGACTTGTCCTGCATTTCCCATAACACCTACAACAGATGACATGGAAACAATACGTCCATATTTTTGTTTCATCATTAATTTTGTCGCATGTTTCATACAATTCCATGTTCCTTTTAAATTTACATCAATAACTGCATCAAAATCATTTTCTTTCATGCGTAACATTAAGCCATCTTTTGTAATTCCTGCATTATTAATTAAAATATCCAATCTTCCATATTCATTTTTAATTGTTTTAAACATCTCTAATGTTTCATCATAACTTGCTACGTTTGCAGGTAAGATTTCACATTTTCCTCCAAGACTTTCAATTTCATTTTTTGCCATTTGAGCAATTTCTTGATTATTCCCTAAATCTATATAATTAATTAAAACAAAAGCACCATTTAAAGCTAATGTTTTAGCAATTTCTTTGCCAATACCTTGTCCTCCACCTGTAACAAGAGCAATTTTATTTTCTAATCTCATTTTATTCTCCCTTCAAAGCTTTCACTGTTTTTTTCAATGATTCCATATCTTCTATTTGATAAAGCTGAATACTTCGATCTATCTTTCTAACAAAACCACTTAATACCTTTCCTGGTCCTACTTCAATGATCGTATCAACACCTTGATTTATCATATAGCGAATACTTTTTTCAAAGTAAACAGGTGACATCACTTGCTTTTCTAAAATTTCTGGTATTGATTGATCTTCGATTTCATGACCTAAAGTATTAAAAATAACAGGTATTTTCATTTCATGAAAAGTTTCTTTTTTAAATCTTTCTTTTAAAGCAAGTGACGCTTCTTTTAATAAAGAAGTATGAAAAGGTCCACTCGTATTTAAAGAAATCACTCTTCTTGCTTTATTTTCTAAAGCTAATTCTTTAACTTTTTCCACAGCCTTCTTTTCACCAGCAACAACAAGTTGACCAGGGCAATTATAATTAGAAATAGAAACAATTCCTAATGAACTTGCTTGATGACATAAATCTTGTAAAAGTTCTTCCTTCATTCCTAAAACAGCAATCATTTCACTTTCAATTCCTGATACTGCTTCTTGCATGACTTTTCCTCTAAAGCGTGCAAGATCAATAACTTGTTTCCTTTCAAAAACACCTGCACAATATAATGCTGAATATTCCCCTAAAGAAAGACCAGCTGTATAGTCAGGAACAATCCCTTGTTCCTTTAATAAATCTGTAATGATTGTTGCAACCATCACCATACATGGTTGGGTATATGGTGTATAAGATAGTTTTTCAAGTGGTCCATTAAAACATAATTCCTTTAAATCTTCATTTTGATCAAAGATTTCACGAGGATAAAATGATTTTCCCATTCCCACAACTTGACTTCCTTGACCAGCATAAATAATTCCTAATTTCATTTGTCATCCTCCATTAATTCACGAATCACTTCATCAACATGCGTCAAATGATCTTGCCTATAACCATGAGCTCCTGTAAAAATAAGACCATCTTCTAAATTTCCTTTAACAGCTTCTATTAAAGCTCTTGAAATACAATAAGGTGTATTTTTAACATCACAAGGAATTAAACATTGATAACATTTTTTAACAGGTATTTTTTCTTTCTTGGTTTTTTTAACAAAACTATTTTGCATTGCTCTTCCTGGCATTCCAACAGGAGAAGAAACAAAACCAATATCTTCCTTTATAGCTTTTAAGAAGGCTTCTTTATATTTGATAGAAGCATCACATTCATACGTTGTAATAAAGCGTGTTGCTACTTGAATACCATCGACACCTAGATCAAAGAAATGCTTAACATCACTTCTTTGACTGATTCCTCCTGCTACAAAAATAGGAATATTCAATTTATTATTTTCTACAATTTCTTCAACATCTTTAAAAATTTCTTCTAAACTTTGGCATGTTTGATTTTCTAAGTCTTCTTTTTTAAATCCTAAATGTCCTCCTGCTTGACTTCCTTCAATAACAATAAAATCTGGTGTACGTTGATATTTTTTGAGCCAATGTTTTATGATTACCTTACAGGCTTTACCACTTGAAACAATTGGAGCAATTAAAACATCATGATCTTTTACCAATTCTGGTAAACGTAAAGGAAGTCCAGCTCCTGAAATAATGGCATCAACTTTACTCTCTAATGCTGCATTGATCAATTCCTCATAATCTTTTAAAGCAACCATCGCATTGATAGCTACTAAACCTTTTCCTTGAGAAAGCTTTTGTGCTTTTAAAATTTCTTTTTTTAAAGCACGAATATTTGCTTGACGATGATTACTTTCAAAATCATCTTCCTTGTATCCTGGATGCGCTGTAGAAATAACCCCCATCGCCCCACACTTAGCAACATGTCCTGCCAAATTTCCTAGAGAAACACCAACACCCATTCCTCCTTGAATTAAAGGGACAGTTAAGCTTTTTTGATTGATTTCTAACATTTTAAATCTCCAAATTTGAATAAGTTTCTTGTAACTCACTCATCATTTCTTCTAAAATTTGTTTAACGGGTTTAATTTCATGAATCATTCCTGCAACTTGTCCTGCCATCAAAGAACCTTCATCAACATTTCCCTCAAAAACAGCTTTTTTTAATGAACCTAAAGTATATTTTTCAAGTTCCATCATATCTGCTCCAGCTTTTTCTTTTCGAATATAAGCTTTTGCCATTTTATTTTTTAAGATTCTTACTGGTGTTCCATTAATTCTTCCTGTAACAGTTGTCGAAGTATCTTTCGCTTTTAAAATCGCTTGTTTATAATTTTCATGAATTGGACATTCTTTACTTGCGAGTAAAACTGTTCCAATTTGTACACCACAAGCACCTAAAGCATAAGCCGCTAACATTTGCTTGCCACTGGCAATTCCTCCTGCAGCAATAACAGGAATAGAAACATTACTTACAACTTGAGGAACAAGCGCCATAGTCGTTGCCTCACCAATATGTCCCCCTGCTTCACAACCTTCAACAATTAAACCATCCACGCCTGCACGTTCTAATCTTTTAGCAAGAGCCACACTAGGAACAACAGGTAAAATTTTAATTCCTGCTTCTTTCCACATTTTTATATATACACCTGGATTTCCAGCACCAGTTGTCACAACTGGGACATGTTCATCAATAACGATTTGTGCCATTTCTTTGGCATCTGGATTGAGTAACATAATATTGACACCAAAAGGTTGATTTGTTAATTTTTTACATGCTTGAATTTCTGCTTTTAACATTTTAGCATTCATTCCTCCAGCTCCAATCAAACCCAAACCTCCTGCATTAGAAACACTCGCAGCAAAGGCACCGGTAGCAATATTGGCCATTCCTCCTTGAATAATAGGATATTTAATATTTAATAACTCATTTAATTTCATTTTGTTCTCCTTACCATTCCATTAAAATTGCACCCCAAGTAAGTCCTCCACCAAAGCCAACGAGAATGATTTTCATTCCTTTTTGAAGTAACCCTTGTTCATTCATCTTCGCTAAAGCTAATGGAATACTCGCTGCTGAGGTGTTTCCATATTCTTGTAAGTTCATATAAAACTTTTCACTTGAACATTGATATTTTTTATAAACATGTTTAATAATTCTTTCATTTGCTTGATGACAAATTACATAATCAATATCATTTAATGTCATCTTTGATTGGTTTAAGACATGATCAATACTTAAAGGAATTGCTTTAATAGCAAATTTAAAAACATCTTGACCTTTCATTTTTAAATAATCATTTCTTTTAGAAAATAGTACTTCTTCATTTCCATCACTATCTAAATAACTAAAAAAAAGCTTTTGACTTTTTTTAATCAGCGTAGCGGCTGCACCATCTCCAAATAAAATACACGTATTACGATCTTGATAATCTACAATAGAGCTTAATTGTTCACTTCCAATAACAAGTCCATATTGATTTTCTTCTAACAAGCTTTGAGCAACTTTTAAAGCATAAACATAACCACTACAAGCAACATTAATATCAAAACACATCATTGATTGATGATTTAAACCTAAAGCTTTTTGTACAAGACAGGCATTACTTGGCGTATTATTTTCTGGTGTCATCGTAGCTACAATAATTAAAGCAAGTTGACTTAAATCTTGATTTTGAGTTGCTTTTTTAGCAGCTTCAATAGCTAGAAAAGCACTTGATTTATCTGAAAGATGTCTTTTTAAAATACCAGTTCGTGAAACAATCCATTCATTAGATGTTTCTACCATTTGTTCAAGTTGTTGATTATCTAAAGTCTTTTCAATTTTGGCATAACCTGTAGAAACAATTTCAATTCCATTCATCTTTTTCTCCTTTAAAATACCTGTCCTATCTTTCTATATTTTTCATAACGTTTATTAATCAATTGAGATGTTGATAACTTTTGTAATTCTTTAAGATTTGTATTTAAATATTCTTTTATTTGTCGATAAACTTCATAACTTTCAACAGTAGCCCCTTTTAAATCTTCATCTATGATATGATCAATAATATGACGCTCATAAAGATCCTTAGCTGTTAATTTCATTAAGCTTGCAGCCTCTGCAACACGCTTTCCTTCTTGATCTTTCCATAAAATAGAAGCAAATCCTTCAGGAGATAAAATCGAATAAACACTATTTTCTAACATGACTAAGCGATCACTCACACTTAAAGCCAAAGCTCCTCCAGAACCTCCCTCACCAATAACAATAGTAATAATAGGAACTTTTAAAAGAGACATTTCTAAAAGATTTCGAGCAATTGCTTCCCCAATTCCATGCATTTCTGCTTCCATTCCTGGATAAGCTCCTGGAGTATCGACAAAAGCAATAATAGGACGTTTAAATTTTTCTGCCTGTTTCATTAAGCGCATTGCCTTTCGATAGCCTTCTGGTGAAGACATTCCAAAATTACATTTTAAATTATCTTCTAAAGTTTTTCCTTTTAAATGACCGATAATTGTTACAGGTTGTTGGTTAAATAACCCAATGCCTCCAACAATTGAACCATCATCTTTTGCTAAACGATCTCCATGTAATTCAATAAAATCATCAAAGAGATGATTGATATAATCTTTAATATTTGGTCGTGTACTTTTTCTAGCAAGATAAACATGATCATAAGGTGAAAGATGTTGATAATATTCTTCTTGTTTTTTGATTTGACTTTCGATTTCTTTTTTTCTTTCTTGATTGCAATCAAGAAGTTCTTTTTGTAACTTTTCAATTTCTTTTTCTACTTGACTTAAAGACATCTTTATGCCCCCTTACCATGCATTTTTAAAATTCTAATAAGTGTTGAACGCATTTCTTGACGTTTCACAATTAAATCAACAAATCCTTGTTCTTCCATAAATTCCGTTGTTTGAAAGTTTTCCGGTAATTTTTGTTTAAGCGTACTTTCAATGACACGTCTTCCTGCAAATCCAATCAATGCTTGAGGTTCACCAATAATAATATCTCCTAAGCTTGCAAATGAAGCTGTTACTCCTCCTGTTGTTGGATGGGTAATATAGGAAATATAAAGTAAACCTGCTTGATGATGTCTAGCAAGAGCTGCGGAGGTTTTTGTCATTTGCATTAAAGAATAAATTCCTTCTTGCATTCTAGCGCCTCCTGAAGCTGTAAAAATAATGAGTGGATACTTTCTTTTGGTTGCATGTTCAATAGCTTTCGTGATTTTATCACCTACAATAGAAGACATACTCCCCATTAAAAAACGTGAATCCATCACACAAGTAATCACCTTTGTCCCATTTATTTTTCCACTTGCTACAACAACAGCTTCATTTAAACTTGTTTTTTGTTGTAGAAATTCTAATTTTTCATCGTATCCGGGAAATTCTAAAGGATTTACTCTTTGTGTACTTTTATAGAGTTCTTTATATTTTCCTTGATCATAAATCATTTCTAATCTTTCATAAGCAGTAATCTTTAAATGATTTCCACAATGAGGACAAACTGACATATTTTTTTTAAGTTTACTTGTAAGAATCAATTCTTTACACTTTGGACATTTTGTATAAAGTCCTTCAGGAACTTCTTTTCTTTCATTTTCTCTTTTTTTTCTTAATGACTTAAATAAATGAAGTTTTTCTTTTCTTTCCTTAAATAACTGTTCCATCATCTTTCATTCACCAACTCATCTAAATGTTTTTCAATAAAACTTGTATCAAAATTTCCCTTGACATAATCACTTTCATGTAAAATCAAATACTGTAATTCTTGATTCGTATCAATACCATCAATCACTAATTCACTTAAGACCCTACGCATTTTACGAATTGCTTCAATACGATTTCTTCCATGAACGATTACCTTAGCAATCATTGAATCATAATGAGAAGACACTTGATAACCTTGATATAAAGTTGTATCAATACGTACCCCAAAACCTCCTGGAATATGTAAACTACTAACAATCCCTGGTGAAGGTCTAAAACCTTCTTGAGGATTTTCAGCATTGATTCGACATTCAAGGGCATGTCCCTTTAATTCAATATCACTTTGTTTATAATTCAATTTTAAATGTGCAGCTATTCTAATTTGTTCACGAACCAAATCAACCCCCGTTACCATCTCTGTTACTGGATGCTCAACTTGAATACGCGTATTCATCTCAATAAAATAATATTTTCCATCCGGTGCTAAAACAAATTCAATCGTTCCTGCATTAACATACCCTACTTTTTTAGCTGCTTTGATAGCATCATTTCCCATCTTTTCTCGAAGCTCTTGACTTAAAGCTTTACTTGGAGATTCTTCCATCATCTTTTGGTTTCTTCTTTGAATTGAACAATCTCTTTCTCCTAAATGAATAACATTACCAAAATGATCAGCTAAAATTTGAAATTCAATATGTTTAGGATTTAAAATCAATTTTTCCATATACATATCATCATCACCAAAACAAGCCTTTGCCTCTGCTTTAGCTGTTAAATAAGCATTTTCAAAATCTTCTTCCTTAAAACATTTTCTCATACCTCTTCCACCACCACCGGCAGAAGCTTTAATTAAAACCGGATAACCAATCTTTCTAGCAATTTCTTTTCCTTGACTGACAGATTCAATACTGCCATCACTTCCAGGAACAACTGGAACTCCTGCTTCGATCATCATTTGTCGAGCAACGCTTTTATTCCCCATTTGATCAATCACATCACCACTTGGACCAATAAAAGTCATACCACATTTTTCAACAAGTCTGGCAAACGTCGAATTTTCAGATAAATAACCAAATCCAGGATGAATTGCATCACACCCTGATAAAGTAGCTACTGATAAAATATTTTCCATATTTAAATAACTCTCACTACTTTTAGCAGGTCCAATACAGTAAGCTTCATCTGCTAATTGAACATGTAAAGAAGTGGCATCTGCTGAAGAATAAACAGCAACGGCTTCAATTCCCATTTCTTTACAACAACGAATAATTCTAACGGCTATTTCACCGCGATTAGCAATCAATATCTTTTTAAACATTTTCTTCAATAACCATTAAAGCTTGATCATATTCTACAAGCGCTTCATTTTCTACAAGAATTGATGTAACCGTTCCATCACATGGTGCCTTAATTTCATTCATCACCTTCATTGCTTCAATAATACAAACAATATCTCCTTTTTTAACTGTCTTTCCAACAGTAACATACGGATCACTTTCAGGTGAACTTGCACCATAGAAAACACCTACAATTGGTGATTTTACAGGCGTACCTGTAGGCTCTTTAGTGTTTACTTCTGCAACCATTTTATTTTCTTTTTCTAATGGTTTTACATATTCAACTTTTTCACTTTCTTTTTCTAATTCTATTTTTAAATCATCTATTTCTACTTTCATTTTAGTGACATTTGATTGATCAAACTCACTCATAATTTGTTTAATAAAATCTAATTTCATAGCATTCTCCTTTATTTGAAGTTCAAAGTATATAGTAAAATAATAAGCTTTGAAATTCAAAGCTTATTATAAAATATATAGTCGCCTCAGCGACACCTCTTTACTATTTGTTTGCTTCAATATAATCTACGATATCTTTAACAGTTTTCATGTTAGAAGCAACTTCATCTGGAATTTCTACTTCAAATTCTTCTTCAATTTGCATAATTAATTCAACAGCATCTAAAGAATCAGCTTCTAAATCATCTTTTAAATTTGCTTCCATTGTAACTTGACTTTCATCACAACTTAATGAATCAACAATGATCTCTTTTACTTTTTCAAAATCCATTTTACTTTCCTCCTTGAATACGATTTGTATTATACACGAAGAACATAAAATGTAAATACTTTGAAGTTCAAATTTATTTATTTTTTCATTTTATCTTGATTTTATCAGTGTTTTTTATTCAAAAAAAAAAAAAAAAAAAAAAAAAAAGAAGAACATCCATATATTCTTCTTTATTCTTTAGAAAAAACCCACTTCATTTGTACATTATAACTTAATAAAAATAATAATAAATCACCTACAGGCTTAGCAAGCTTTTCAGACATAATACCTAATGTAGAAAAAACATAAACAAAAAGTGTAGACAAAATTGTAATGACTACTGTTAAAATCAAAAATCTAATTGCCGTTTGTTTAGTTTCAGTTCTTTCTTTAAAAACAATCTTTTTATTGTAAATGTAATTTTCAACAGTTGAAATAACACGGGCTACAAGACTAGCAATAGCAATACGCCAAAAATCACTTGTCATCCATATTTTTAATACATCTAATAAAAGCCAAGCAAGTAATACATCTATGACAGAACTAATTACTGAAGATGAAATAAAACGGAATAGATGTAAGAAGATAACGTAAAGGATGTTACGATTATTATTTTTTAGATGAAAACATTCTTTATTTTGATCAACAACTATTTCCTTAACTGTTATTTCTTTTTGAACACAATCAATCAATACTTGTACTTCATAACAATTTTCATCTACTTTCAACATTTGATCTAAATATTTCATAGAAAAACCAATAATTCTACTATCAACATTTTTAAATTCTTGATGATAAATCATAGAAAATATCTTTGAAAATATTCTTTTACCTTTTGTATGAATAAAAAAGATTTTTTCTTGTTTAAATAATTCATTTAATTGAGTCATTTTATCTATTGGATAATCTTCTTCTAAAATAAGAATACCTTTTCTATCTTGATTATTTTCCTTAATAAAATTTAAACCCTTTTTAATAGCATTTCCTTTTCCTTTAGAAACAGGATAGTTAATAATTGTACAATCATCAACAAGACTTTCAAAAATAGAATGATATTTTTCATCAGAACCATCATTTACAACAACAATAGAATATCTTTCTTTTTTCAATTCTTTGATATAGTTTATAATTTCCTCCCTAGGATTATAAACTGGCATTAAAATTACTATTTCACTATTCATATTCATCCCTCATCTAATAATGATACATGAATCTACTTTGAATGACAAAGGAATGAGAAAAAATTATTCTTAAGATTTCTTAAATGATTCTTTCTTAAATTCCTCTAACCTTTTTTCTATATATTCCTGATTTTTTCTTTCTAAGCATTTTGGTATGTATTTCCACATTTCTTTTAATGTTTCTTCTTCTATATTTGTTTCTTTTTTAATTTCATCGAAGAGATAATTATAATGATACATGCTACTAGGATAGTCATATTTACACACAATATTTAATATTTCTTGATAATGTTTATTAAATTCATTTAACCCCTTATACAAACGAAGATAATTCTTATTTTTTCTTTTAGAATTATCTAAATCTTCGATAATATTCTCTTTATTAACATAATTACGCAGATTACAAACTGCAATTGCATAGTCCTTTGCTTCTTGCAATGTTTTAAACGTTCTTATGAAATGACCTGGATTATTGATTTCATATTGATTTAAGGTTTGTTCTTGCCTTTGTAGCTTAGCAATTGTGGAAAAAGAATTCTCTTTGATATTTGTATAAGCAAGATTACCTTGAACATCTTCAAACTTCTTTTCAAATAAGATATAAGCTTCGATTTTAGCTAAACAATCATAAACAAGAGGAGATAAGCTTTTATATTGATAGATAATGGTAAATTGATATCCTATGATTTTTTCCTCTTCTTTAAAAAGTAACGTATAAAAACCACTTTCATGACTTAAATATTCTATATTATTACTATAAAGTGGCTGCCATTTTAAATATTCTTTTGTAAGTTCACATTGTTTATTTTTTATTTCCATTTCTTCAAATTCTTTATGAAGTTCTTGACGCGCTCTGAAGGTTTCTTCTAAAAGAAAACAATCTAAATGTTCACATTTTAAAATGTGACAGGCAATCTTTTCTATGTCATTTTCTTTTGTTTCATTATAAATATTCATAAAGTCATTGTAATAATCATTTCTTATCCAAAATTTATTATTATTTGAAGATATATATTTATATTCAATGTCATCAATAAAATTTGATTTATCTTTTGAAAATGGAAAAAAATCTTTTAATAAATAACCACCATATTTAAGTCCTTCAAAACCAATAAAGTATTTTTGTTGATTTTGAGTAATGAAGGTTAATGAACTCCAACCTTGCCTTGACATATTACAAAAAAAGTCAACAACAATGACTTTTTTCCAAAAATCCTTATTTCAATCATTTAATGAAAATAATTTTTGTTTCATTTTTTTATGCCTCCCCTAGGATGATTTGATAAAACAATTATTAAATCATTATTTGTAATGGAATTAACAAAATGATCACTATAGCTTATTTTAGAATATAAAATATTATAATCAATATCCATTGATATACCATAAACATAAAGGTCATCATAATCATCTGAAATTTCATTTCGAGATAAAAAGTAAGTAGAAGAATGATCTTTTGTATTTTCAATCAAAAAGTTCATACCAATTTGTAGATAGGGTTTTAAGTCTTTAAAAAGAAGATATTCTCCTTTACTTCTTTGAATATCTCTAGGGTGTTTGCTTAAAAAGATTTCAATGGCAGGGTACAATGTAAATGAATGATTTAATTCTTTTGTTTCATCATATTCAACAAAAACATCTCTTGAAAATTCTACATCTGCCGTTCCTACGCCATAAACATATAATTCACCATATTTATTAGGTATATCTGATTTTAATAAATAATTAAAATATTCATATGTTTCTTCAAGGCAAAGAGAAATACGCACATTACGTGCCAAATAGGGTCTCATTTCTTTGAATTGTATTGCCATTTTCATTCTCCTCTTTTCGTATATTCTTGATTATTCTTTATTAATTCATCTAAAGTAACAGGCTCATAATGATTGATCATACATCCTGCATTAAGGGCTCTTTCTTTTTTTGACATAAACTGAAAAGTTTCTCCTCGATCATTGTGGATATGACCATAAATATGATAGGTATTTCTTTGATAATAAGGCCATTCAGCAAATGGCAAATGACAAAGATAGATAACTCTTTTTTGGTCTTCAATTTGAAGATAGTAATCAATTGTCTCAAAGTGATGACAGGCCTCTTGGTTTTTTATTAATTTCAAATCATGATTTCCAACGATCAGATGTTTATGTCCTTTTAATTGTTTTAAATATTCAACAGGATCTATCTTTGATTTATAAGAAAAATCACCAAGAATATAAACATCATCTTCTTCATTTACTTTGTTATTCCAATTTTCTATCAAGATTCGATCCATTTCTTCGATAAAAGAAAATGGACGTTTGTCCATTTTAATACAGCGAAGATGTCCAAAATGAAGATCACTAATATAATAAATCATCTTATATCTCCTCCTAAACATAAAATTCTTCCATTGTTTCTAAACATAAACAAGCAAGTTTCCCGCCAAAAACACATCCACAATCAATAGCAATATGATGATTCTTTTGATAAATAAAGCCTGGTCGAGAATTTCCTTTAATTACCTGTGTTGGTGTATGTCCCGTCACTAGATATTTATCTGGATAATAGACTTTTGTATAATTTGTTCTTTTAAAGATAACTTCATAAAGTTCATAATCATCTAAAGATCTTGCTGTATTAAAATTATCAAGCCCCGCATGAACAAGTATAAATACTTTTCCATTTACATGGATTTCTTCATATAAAGAAAATTCTCCTAAATAATCCTCAATATCTTGCATTTCTTCTTTTGAAAGTTGCATAAATTCGTCTAAGGTTGTTTGGCCACCTTCTTGTAACCAGAATTGAAGCATTTGAAGTTGGTCTTCGTTTTCAAAGTGTTCAATGCTTTCGTTTGTAATTTCTGTAAGTAAAGTTTTTAATGACAATAAACACATATAATCATGGTTTCCAATAAGGGGATAGACATTAAATCGTTGCATCATATCCTGTAATATCTTGATGGGATGTTTTCCTCGATCAACGACATCTCCTAAAACATATAAAACATCATCATCAGTAAATTTAATTTTCTTTAACATTTCTAGATATTTTTCATATTCTCCATGTAAATCACTCATTACATAATGCATACAAATTCTCCCCTTTCTATAAATTACCTAACATTCTTTGAAATATCTCTTGGCAAGCATTCTATTATTTTGAATGGATAGCAAAACTCACTCAACATCTAATTCTAAAATTTCTGGTCGCACCACAACCAAAAGCACCAAGAATAATGACGTCATTTTACCTACTCAATTTCTATAATTTTATCATAAAGGCAGATATAATCATCAACTTCTTCATCAAGATGTAAATGTCCAAAATACCATTTTTTAAAAGAAACTTCACTACTTATATTTTCTAAATAGTGAACAAATTCTTCCTCTTCATCTGCAATATCTTTTCCTAAAGCAATTAAAACTTCATAAGGGGCTGTATGTGTAATAATATAATCCACCTTACCACCATAACGCCTTAAATTAATCATTCCTTCTTCCATTTCTTCCTCGCTAGGAATTTCTTGAGGCCACCAATCAATGTGGATTCTTCTAAAATACTGATCTTGAGAATGCGCTCCACCAAAAGTAAAAAAAGTTTTACCTTCTATTTCAAAAACTTGCCCTCTTATCAAGTGAATAATGTCATCGCGAATAAAGTGAACATTTCCACCATGCCAAGTATCTATATCATAATCTTCTAAAGCATCGAAATTTTCATGATTACCATCAATGTAAAGAACAGTTACAGGTAAAGATGATAAAATATCACAGGTTTTTTGATCATCTTCTTTTAAATCAAAAACAACCCCAGCATCTCCACAAATAATAACATAATCCTTTTTACTTAATGATTTTCTTTGACTTTCTAAACTAAAAAAATCTACTAATTTATAAATATCAATTGTCCCGTGTATATCTCCTGTAACATAAATCATCTCTCTACCCCTTCCATAATTTCTTTTAAAGTACGTGGCGTATAATTCATGTAGGATTTCATACATCCTACATTATAAGCATATACCTTATTTCCATTTGAATGACGACAAACGTCATTCATTTGTTTTAAACACTTTTGAAAATAAAGATCTTCTTCACTATGGTGAGTATGCCCATATAATAAAATGCTTCCCTTCCCCATATCTTTCCAACTAAAAATAGGGTAATGACACAAAATTAATTTGTAGTTTTTTCCATCATAGACATCTCTAATTTCTTTATAATCGACTATTTCATGAAACAATTGTTGGTAGCGATAATCAGATAAATCATCATGATTTCCTCTTACAAGAACTTTTCTTCCTTTAAGTTTTGCTACTAAAGCAATAAGTTCTTCATTTTTTCCTCTTAAGGAAATATCACCTAAAATATAAACAGTATCTCCATTTGTTACAACACTATTCCAATTTTTTAAGATTTCTTCATGCATTTTTTCCAATGTTTTAAAAGGTCTTTTATCAAAGCGAATAGATGCTTCATAAAACAAATGTAAATCACTTATATAATAATTAGCCATTAAACATTTCTCCTTATTGACATACTCTATTTTTCTAAATCTTCTAAATTTATATATCCATTATAATCATCATCTTTATAAAATACTGGCATTTTATCATGATATCTATCATATAATTCTTCACTTGAGAGAATATGGTAATATCTTCCTAATGATGTATACACCGGTGTCATATAATCTGTTACTATAGAGTTCTTAGCTTTATCGTATACCTTTCCACAAATCGTACAATATGTCTTGAGTTCCGTCACCATCCATTCTTTATCATGATAATAGTCTTGATTTTTGTAACGAATTAAACATTCAGCATATTGATGTTTATGTTTAGATTTCTTCTTTGCCTTTGATACACGGCTTTCTTTTTTCTTAATGCGTTTTGGTATTTCATTATCATATGTATTCATTTTCCTACTCCTCGTACATTCTAATTTTAAGATAATCGTTTTGTTCCTACTCTTATTCAAATATATCGTTATCAATTAATTTCAATAAATCTTCATCTTCTATAGCAAATAAATCTTCTGTACCACACGTAATCAAAAGAAGTTGACCAAGTCTTAAATCTGGATATTGTTCCCATAATTTTTTTAAGCGTTTTAGTATTTGATCCATTCTTCCTTTATCTCTTGTTCCAAAGAAAAAAGATGAATGATAAAGTGTTTTAACCATATATTCCAAAAATCGTTTTTTAGGATCATTATTATTTTCAAAAACAGCATATTCAATTTCAGTTGGTGCAACATGACGATGATTAAATCCATCAAAAACATATGTATCATTTTCAAAAATAAGATCCACAGTCATACTAAAATCCGTATAATCTCCTCTTCGTGCAAGTTTCCTATAATCTTCTTCATCTTTATCATCTTCAAAACTATAGACAATACCATACTGATTTTCACCTACAATTTTAACAATATCTCCTTGTCTAAAAAAATAAGGTAAATCTATATAATCTTCTTCAAAAGAATGAACAGGATATTGGACAGTTTTACGATATAATTGAAATCTTCCATAGTCTTGTAATTGACCACTTTCATTAAAAGCTAATGTTCCTAATATAACTTCATCGCCTACTTGATCATAATTATCTTCAAAATATTCTTTTGAAATCTTAAAAGGCTGTTTTTCTAAAAGAGCATCCTCATATGCTTTTTCATAAGAGCGATAAATGACTCCTGAAAGCTCATCTTGAAAACACATTTCAAAATAACACCCCTCATCATTATGATAAAACTTTTCTAAATCGTCTTGTTTTTTTTGAAGATAAAGTGTGATTTGTTTTTTTAATTCTTTATTTTTTGTTGTTAAAGCTAAAGATTTTATGGTATTGTCTATTTTTTCTGTAGAAATAAATTTATTATGAAAAACTAAACTTGCAAAGGTTGCATCTGTTATTTCCACATGATTTTCTATTAACAATTTCTTGTAATCTTTTGAAGCAATAAATTCATATCTATCCATAAATAACACCTACTTTCTATTTATTATATTGTATCGTAAATTAAATCATCTAATTTTTCAGCATTCTTAACTCTATTAAAACAATGAGAATCAAGAATGGTTTTATTTGCCATAGCGTATTCTTTAGTTGTCTTTATAACAATATCTATCATTTTATCAAGATCTTCTTTGCTTATCTTATCTTTCATTTCATTATAATGAACATAATCACTCATAGCCTCGTATGCTCTTATATAATGTCTATCTATTTGATGATTTCTTGGTTGATCATATTCTAATTCAGTCAAATCTAAAAATTCTAAATACCAAATACCATCTCTTAAAATATATCCAAAGCATGTTGTTTCTATAAAATAGAGTTGCCATCCCCTCTTGTTAGCTTTTTTAATAAGATTTCTTACATCTGAATCATCGGTACAGACGATTGCATATTCATTCGTACGAATATTTCTAACACATTCGCCTATTTTAAAAAAGGTTGGAATATAAACATAATGCCATTCAAATCTTTCTGGACAATCTTCAATATAATCCGTAAGAAAATTAGAACAAATCGTAGAAATCTCTCCTTGAAAATTTAGTTCAACCCCACCAATAGGTGTATTTTTTCTAAAAGTAAATCGATTAGTTGCTACATACATATAAGCGTGTAAACCTATTTTTAAAGATAATTGTTTTACATGATCTAAAGCTTCTTGGATGTTTTTAAAACATCCATAAAAATGATCATCATGTTCAATCGTATACATATATTGATTATTATCATTAGTAAGAAAAAGACGATAAAATTCTTCTTCAAATTGTAATCGTTCTTGGATTTGTTTTTTTAGTTCTTGATTTTCTGTTTTTTGTGCAATTTCTTTTAATTTTTGATGTTTTGTATCTTTACTTAAAAATTTATTATTGAAGATAAGCGTTGCTTTTTCAAAATCGGTAAACTCTACATTTTTTTCTTTTAAATAATCGCTTATTTGTTTTGAAGGTATTAAATCATCCATTTCAATTTCTCCTTTTTTATATAATAAAAACAAATCATTTCCAGATACTTTCACTTTTATTCAAAAATAACTTAAAAAATTGACTTGCTTCATAAAACTTTTTAAATCCTTTATTCACTTCATAAACATCGATATAACATCTTATATAGGGTCGATCGAGTATTTTTTGTCGTAAGATTTGATAATCTTTAAAAAGAAGTTCTTTATCGTTATACACTCCTTTTTCTCCCATTTCTTCATACATATCATCTTGACCAACATATAAAATATAGACGAATGGGCTTTCATTCTTTTCTTTATGTAACTTAAATTCATTTTTATAAACATAGTGAATGAATGGTATTAAAAATTCATCTGAGATTGTTTCATCAACTTTACATTTATGAGTAAATGTTGAGCCTTTACGAATAATTACTTTTACTTGTTTAACAAATTTTTCAGGAAGCCTTGAATATTTTTCTAAATGATTGTATTTGCATAGATTTTTTGTAGAATAATGATGTTTTAGATTTTCTTGAAGTACTTTTTCATCATATTGAAAACTATTGACGACATCATTTCCTTCTTCATCAAAAAAGTAATAACCAACATCTAATAAATAAAAAGCATATTTTATTAATTGATAGATTTCTTCTACTTGATCAATTGTTAGTGTTTCTTTACTCATTTTTATCACTCCTCATATTTAAAATAATCTAAAACAGGAAGGGTTTCCCATTCATTATTATTTTTCTTTATTTGATAATACTGATGGTTCTTGATTTTTAAAAGATTCAATCTCTTTGATTCAATCACCGTAGAATCTATAAAGATTCTATTTTTATAACGATAAATATCATGAAAAGCAGCATCTTGTTTAACCTGAGATGTTCCTATATGTCCAGAAATAACCATCTTAGGAAATTGTTCATGAATTGTGGCAGGAAAATCCATTAAAAAATCATTTTCATCACTTATTTCTTTCCATAAATCTTCATACTCTAAAACAAAATTAATACCTGCATGAACAAAGATTTCATCATTTGTTTCGTAATATAAAGGAAGATTACTGAACCATTCAATAAGTTCTTTATGATGTTCAAGTAAATAGTATCTTTTCATTTCATTGATATGATCCACAAATTCCACATAATTTTTACTTTTTCTTTTAGCACTATGTATTAACTCATTATAATCATAAGGTGTCATAAAATCTTGGATTGTAGAAGGTTCAGGTGTTACGTATTTTTTTAAAACACGTGAATACTGTAAAACAAAATGACAAAACCATTCTTCATGATTTCCTTTTAAAACAATAACATGATCTTTATATTTTTTTGTTAGTTGATAAATGTATTGGAGAGTTAAATAAGAATTAGACTTTTCATCACCATCCATATAATCTCCTAATAAAATAAGCGTATCTTTATTTAAATCCATACACCCATCAACCATTTCTTTTAGTAAATCATATCTTCCGTGAATATCAGAAATAACATAAGTATTTTCCATTGATAATCTCCTTAATGTCCGCTATAAGTATATAAAACATCTTTAAAGTGTTCTTTGATATATTTTTCCATCAAGGAAACACCTTGAAAATCTGTTGAGTGAATAATAATATGTTTTACAGGTATTTTATTTTCATAAATGTATTTTAAAATATCGAGTCCTGTTTCTTTAGTTCCTAAATCATAATCAAGATTAATGATTTCAACTTCTTTGAAAAAATCTAAAAGTTGAATGGCACCTTTATATGTTCTTGTACAATTATAAAGGCTAAAACTTTCAGGAAAATCTCTTAAGTCATCAACAAATAACTTCATAAAATCACTCACTTTCTTTTTTATAGCATTATAAATCATTTATTATGTAATGTTTCTATTGAAAATACTGGATTTAAAAAAAGCATTTCATCTCCAAAAAACAATCCAAACTTTTTTAAATAAGATAGCATTGTTAGATCTGATGCCTATCTTTTTCCATCACCTGACCATTGCCCTGTTTCACAATATTTTCTAATTTCACCAACTTGTCGCATACTTATTCCTTCATAATTGAAATAGGCACACATTTCTTCATCAAATCCTAATCTTGTTTTATTATTTCTTTTCAAATAATCTTTAATTGCTTCTTTACAAGCGAGCGAATCAAATTCATATATTGTCCCTTGATCGTAATAATAATTTTGTTCCATGTTTGTATCTCCTTTTTTTATTTTGGGATTTTTCATCCTTAATATTAAACAAGTTTTATGGCTAAATTTTTAGACTTCATTGCCAGTACTGCGTTTTAAAGGAAAATTCATCACAATTTTTCTTTCTTCATGTACACATTTCATAAATTCTTATTCAATTTCAGATTCTTTTAGATACTCAAAGAATCTTTTCTTGAGTTGTTTTTCATTTAATCCAAATTCATTTGCATCATTTTCGTTTTTTACATTAAAAATATTCTTATATAACTTACCAGCTTCATATTTAATTTCTTCTATTTTTTCATATGTTAAATAACTCAAGTGATAACAAAAATGATATTTATTAGATAAATCAATAATAGATTTGCGAACATCACTCGTCACTAATAAAAAAGAACATTTCGAATAAAGATTAAATTCATTTCCAAACATATTCACCATATCTTGAATACTATCAATACAATCAACATGAGATACTTTTAAACATTTATATAAAGCAATTAATGCCCAATAGTTCTTTTCATCCATATTCATATATTTTAGTTTCATGAAAAAGACTCCTTTTAAAAAAAATGCTTCATTTTTTCTTTATATTCATAAATTGGACTTGTCAAATCAACTCGATTTCCAGAATAATTTATGAAGGGTTCAATAACGTTGTGATAGTTTTCTTGATATAAATGATCTTTGATCCAAATAATTTCACTATACATATCTTTATTAAATACACTATAACCTGGTGGCGCTTTTAAAAATGAATATCCTGTTTCTTGATTTCCTAAAGAAAATTGCATGATGTCCATAAATTTTTTCATAAATTCATTTTCATCAATAAAATCGAACTTTCTTTCAAATTCATATTTAATGAAATAAGGATGCTGATTTTGAAAAAAGAATCCAATATCTATAAGATTATAGAGTCCTTTAAGAGGGGTTATATAATTTATAATCAAGACATCAGCATTCTTCATTTTATAGATTTCTTCTTGTAAAATATGATTAATATCTAATGATTTGACGCTATAAGACATATTACATACATGAATCTTTTCATCTAGTACTATATTGATTAATTCTCCAGTAATTTCAATATTAAGTAATGTTTGATAAGTTTGTTTCAATAAAGGTTTCCATAATGATTTGTGAATTAGAAAAGATTTTAAATTTTCTTTCCTGTTATTTTCTAGAAGTTCTACACTTTTTTCATATTCTTGATAAACGTCATCAAGAATAAAGCAATGTATGTTTTCTATGTAGTAATATTTCCACCCCTTAGGAAGCAAACGAAAATCAAAATAATAACAACTCTGTTCTTCTACTTTTTTTGAAATAGCCATAGATTTAAAAAAAGGAATCACTCTTTCAATACGTTTATCTCTTAATTCATTAACATCCATTACATACTGATTACCTTCCACTGTCAGCATTATTATATATTCTGGAATATCAATGAATTCTGAATGTGATATGTAATGACCATAAAAGATGACTTTTTCAAAAAAATCATCGGGTAAATCATAATACTTGATTTCTTCTATCATTTCTTATTTCCCTCTTATTTCTTAATTTTTATGTTCTTATATTTTTTAAGCCGACCGCTGGAATCAAACCAACATCTTAGAACACCAGATAAAATAGCTGTTAGAATCTTTTTCAAGATTCCTTTATTTTTCTACGCTCTATCATTGAGCTAAGTCGGCATAGTGTGGAGAGAGTAGGAATCGAACCTACGTCTTTTTATCCCTGTTAAATTGCTGGAAGAGCCTATGTCTAGACTCTTTATTTTCTTGCTCTACCATTGAGCTATCTCTCCATCTTTACATGAGTAAATTATAACTATTTTTTTAGTTATAATTTGCAAAAGCACCTACAAAAATAAGTTTTGTAAGTGTTTTGCGTTCAATACAATTACTTATTTATGTCTTGAATAAACCCTGATTCATTTAAAATTTTGATCCAATCAAACGTAATATCTATGTTATCAAATCCTTTAAAGGTCTTTTCTAACTTTTCATAATATTCTTCTTTACAAACAAGATGATTTCCATAATCTAAATAAAAATGTTTCCATCCTGGATTAACTGTTGTTGATTTACCAAAACCTCCAATAACAATTTCACCTTCGCCTCGTTTTTCATCAATCATAGGGCCATTAAATCTGCATCCATTTATACCAGGAAAACATCTCTTTATTTCTTCCCAAGGTGTTTTATCTGATAAATAATCAAATTCAAAAGTTTCCCCATTCTTTTTTAAGATGGTAAGACTTCCATTAGGTCCCATCGCTCCTAATTCAGATATTCTATAGACAATAACATCATTAAATAATTCATCTGTTAATTTCATTTTTATAGCTCCTTTTATTTAACTTTTTATGCTCTTAAATTTTCTTCAATAGGGTCATATCTTTTAGAGTTAACTTGTTCGAGTAAACATTTATATGGATCTAATTCATTAGAAAGTACCATATTATATACAGCTGGATTAAAGCCACTTACCAAAACAATACCTGCTTTATTTTCTTGCAAAGGAATTGTGTTTGTTCTTGAACAAACATTCCAAAAAACTAAACGAGGCATTTGATAACCATTCTTTTTATATTTTTCTTTAATAGATTCCAACAAAGCTTCTGTTGTAGAACCATAAATAGAATTATGTATCATATAATCAAATTCCATATCCGATACAATTAAAATATTCTTTGGTAAATCTTCTTGTTTAAGATTATTTTGAAGTGCTGTATTTAAGATTAAATCAAATACTTTATTTAAATCTGTATTTGAACAATCTCCGTGAGTTCCACAAATTTCTAATTTGTCTTTTAGACAAGTTGTATTTGTAAGATCAACGATTTCTGGTCTACTACTAAACGTAATAAACTTATTATGAAATTGTCCTTTACAATATTGTGAAAAATAAATAGAAAGAGCTGTAGAAATTTCAATCGCACGTACGCGTGTACCACTAACATTTACATTCATCGAACCAGAGCCATCACGTACAACAAGTGTTGAGGCATCATCATGAACGTAATTAGGTAAGGCGTCCCACAAAGCTTCTAACGTATCATTCTTTTCACCCAAATCACATTCCCATCGACTATTATCTTGATAATATTTATGAACGATATCACTTGGAAAAAGTGTATCTGCATTGATTTTTGTTTCTCCATCACTTAACTGATCTAAAAATTCACGTCGACGCTTTTCATCATTTTTTAAAAAAGCAGAACCATAAATTAAATTGGCACGTGAGGAAACTTGACTATAATCAATATCTTGCCAGTTTCTACTAGACATCTTGACTTCCACTACTTGCATATAACCACGTAATGAAGAAAGAAGTTGTCTATATTCTTTTTCTGTATAATTTAATTTCTTAGCGATATATTTTGCCTGCATTCTTGTTTCAATAGAACTTGTATTAATTGAAGGCAACCATTTAGCAAGTAATGAAACAGGATGACCTTGTTTCATATTTAAAACATCTTCTTCAATTTGTTTTCTAATTTCATCTAGAACGATATTTCCTGCCTTACTATGAAGTAAACATAACCAATCATCATATCTTCCATATTCAGGAATAAGTTTAATAACATTTAAAACATCATCCAAATGATGATCAACTAACCATTTAAAACAAACGCGAAAAGTTCTTCTTTCTCCCATTCCATTGCCTCTAATATCTCTTAAATAGAAAAGCCATTTTATTGCAAGAGGTGAGTTTTCATAATACACCTTAATAAAATTATTTATAATATCTTTTTTACTCCAATTTCGCATACTACTTACTGCAAAATTAAAGTCTAAAAGCTCTTTACCAGAGGTCGCATATCCAACTGCACCATTTTCAGTAAGTTGCTTTCTATCATTTAATTGTTCCTTTAATTGATTCATTAATGCCATTTTCTTTGACCTCCTCTTTTTTAAAAGCCGACCGCTGGAATCAAACCAACATCTTAGAGCACCAGATAAAATAGCTGTTAGAATCTTTTTCAATATTCCTTTATTTTTCTACGCTCTATCATTGAGCTAAGTCGGCATAGTGTGGAGAGAGTAGGAATCGAACCTACGTCTTTTTATCCCTGTTAAATTGCTGGAAGAGCCTATGTCTAGACTCTTTATTTTCTTGCTCTACCACTAAGCTATCTCTCCATCTTTACATGAGTAAATTATAATTATTTTTTTAGTTATAATTTGCAAAAACACCTACAAATATATTTTTTGTAGGTGTTTTTATCTATGTACAACTAATTATTTAAGTTTTGAACAAAACCTGCTTCTTTTAAGATTTCAGTCCAACCATAAGCAATAGCACTATTTCTAAATCCTTTAAAAATATTTTCTAATTTTTCATAATACTCTTCTTTACAAACAAGATGATTGCCAAAATCTAAATAAAAATGTTTCCATCCTGCATTGATCCTTGTTGGTTCACCGAACCCTCCAATAACAATTTCTTGGCTAATACGCATTTCATTTTCCATAGGTCCATTAAATCTACACCCAACTATACTTGGAAAACATTTCTTTATTTCTTCCCAAGGTGTTTTATCTGATAAATAATCAAATTCAAAACTTTCTCCATTCTTTTTTTAAATGGCAAGACTCCCACTAGGTCCCATAGCTCCTGGTTCAGACATTCTGTAAGCAATAACATCATTAAATAATTCATTAGTTAATTTCATTTTTATAATCTCCTTTTATTATAATTTTTGATTTGTGTAAATAGATACAAAAAACTAACTTTCGTTAGTGTCATGTAAATATTCTTTAAATTCTTGATAATATATTTTTCTAAAAGCAATGCAAACTTCTTTTTCAAAAAGATCCATTTCTGTTTGATTTTTATATTTTTTAAAATAAACATTTCTTTCTTTTATTTTTAAATATAAATTATAATCATTTTCCATAACATCATAAGCTGCATCAAAATAATTAAGTCGAGGATTTGCTTTAATCCAACTTTCTGGTATTCTTGGAATTTCAAATTTATCCATTGTTTGTTTAATTTCATCAATAAGATGCACAATTTTAGAATAAATGTCATCATTTTCTAAAAAGAAAATATCTGCTTCTTTTTGGATTTCTTTTAGCTTATTCACATAGAAAGGATGCCCAAATTCACCCGTACATGGATTAGTTACAAAATAATCACTATCTGATAAATGATAGAGAATATCATTAAATTGTGAATAAAAATATTTTAATTGTTCACTAATAGATCCCATCGTTGAATAAACAGGTTTTAAAAACAACATTTCATTTCCAAAAAATAAACCTAACTTTTTAAAATAAAAAAGCATTGTTTCATCTAACGCAGGTCTTTTACCACTACCAGACCATTCCCCGTTTTTACAATACCTTCTTATTTCACCTACTTGTCTACTACTAAATTTATCAATATCATTTGTTTCATATTGAAAATGCATAGCCACTTCATCATCAAAACCTAATCTTCTTTTATTATGAATTTTTATATAGTGCTCAATTGCTGCATGACATGCTTCACGATCAAATTCATATTGCATTCCTTTTTCATAATAATAGTCTTTTTGTTCCATAAATATTTCTCCTTTTGTTTAATTTTGAAATTATAAATCTAGACAAAAATATGTAAGATTTTAATCCTTATTATTAAACAAGTTTTATGGCTAAATTTTTAGACTTTGGCTTCTAGACTTGTGTTCAAGAAAAATTTACAACACTACTAGGATAATATAATCAGTAGTTAAAAATGTCTAAAGTTTACGGTTTTAACAATTCAATAATGTTTCTCCTTTTGTTTAATTTTGAAATTATAAATCTTAGCAAAAAACAACTAAATATTAGTAAGATTTTTAATTCTTATTATTAAATAAGTTTTTATGGCTAAGTTTTTTAGAATTCATCCCTCCCATAGCATATAACGGGAGTCAAAGCTTCATGATTATAATATAAGTTAAAGATACGTTGATCTCTTCCAAAATTTTTTGGAGTTGGAAAATAGAGTTTTTCTTCATTTTCTTTGTTTGCATCATAATACTTTAATAGATCATCATAAACAATTACCCAATTTTCAGGTTTCATTAAATATCCATAGCGATTAACATTATAATACCATGCTATTTTTTTAACCATGTTTCCTCTAGTTGTTTTTGTTCCAAAAATATGGGCATTATGTATAGAAAAATCTAATTTGAATGAGAGTTCGTGTTCAAAACTATTAAGATTTTCAAACGGTTTATCTTTTCTACTATAACGTTTTAAAAACTCAACAAATAATAGTGTTTTTTCTTCTTTACCTATCTTTTTTATTTCTTGATCTGTCATAGTTCTTTTTAATTGCATCACTAATTCCTCCGTATTTAACTTTATTATACAAGAGGTTGAAATTATTTAAAGCTAATAGCGCTATTATTTTCCTCTAATTTAATTATTGTTTTTGATATAGTATCTGCAGCGACATAATTTACACTTTTTTCTAAATCATATGCATTTGAATCTCTCATATATCCATTAATAATCTGAATTGAAGTTAAGGAATCTGTTTCAATATCTATAATATCTAAATTTTTAAACATATTATTTTTACTATTTTTAATTCTGTTGTTATTGACATATCTATAAAGATATAATAGAAGGTCTCTAATAGCAAAAATTTCTGCGTTTATATTTGAACCCCCAAATTGGGAGCCAGTACATAAAACACCGTACTGGCAAACTGCTCCCCCAACCTATTATAGGGTTTCCTGTATGAAGTCCTATTCTTGACCCATCTGTATAAAATTTCATAAGTCAAAATTTCCTTTCTTCATATATTATTTAAGCATTAATTACTGAATAAATATATAGTAAAAGGTTGGTTTATTACCAACCCATTACTACATCACCATCAATTAATCTCCATTTATTTCCAGCATCATCCCAATAATGATAATAGTCATTAGTATAAGAAGAACCATTTTCATCAGTATATTTCCATACATATCCTTTTGAAGAACTTGAAGATGATGAAGAGCTACTATTTGATGAGCTTGATGAGTTTCCTCTTGAGCTCGATGAAGATGAATTTGATGATGAAGAATTTCTTCTTGAACTTGAACCGTTTGAAGAATTTGATGAATTAGCTTTTCTATTTGCTTCTTCTTCAGCTCTTGCTTTAGCTTCAGCCTCTTCTTTTGCTTTTCTTTCAGATTCTTCGATAGCAGTAACTCTATTACTATATGAAGTAGTCAAAACATTGATTTTTTCTTCATATTTAGCAACTTCTTCTTTTGTAGAAACTGTTTCAATTTCATCTTTGATAGATGTTAGTACAGCATTTAAATTATCTTTTGCAGTGTTTAATTGAGTTTTATCTCCAATATTATCAACATCTATTAAAGTATTATCAGCTATAGATTTATCATATCCTTCAATGAAATATTTTCTCATTTGTTTAATTTTTGAATTATATTCTTTCTTTACTTCACTATAAGAATCTTTAGATTTTGAATATTTATTACTTTCTTTAATTATTGATTTTAAATCTTCTAGTTTTTTAGTACGATCTTTCTCTTTGTTAAAAGCTTTATACCTTTTGTTAATTATTGTTTTTTCACTAGCAATTTTTTCTTCTTTTACATGATTTTCATAAACTTGATAACCTGCAAATCCTCCTACAATAAGAACAATAAATACAATTACAAATATTATTTTTTTCTTACTCATTATATTTTCCCCCTTTGAAAATTATTAATTAAACAGTTCTATAAAATTATACTCAATATATTAAGCATAGTCAATTTTGTAAGCATTATAAAATATAGATAATACTTATCAGGAGGTAACATCATGATTTCCTATGCTCCTTTTTACCAAACTTTATTTAAACAAAATCGAACAGAATATGATCTCATATTTCATCATGGAATATCTAGTAATACTCTTTATCGTATGAAACAAGGTAAACCAATTACCACAACTACATTAGATACACTATGTTATGTACTTAATTGTCAAGTATCTGACATCATTGAATTCATACCTAATGAAGAATAATACTAAATTCAGTATTATTCTTTTTTTATCACTTCATCACACTTATTAATAAAAGCAATGAATTCATTTACAATATTATGTATATGTTCTTCTTTTTCATTTGAATTTTCTTTTGTAGAATTAAAATCTAAACCAATTGTTTCTGGATTATAGAAGAAATTGTAAGCAAAATCGTTTATTTCTTCTAATCTGTGTTTTGTGTATCTTGTCGGATATCCAATATAATTTTGATTGGTATAAAACGTTCTTGAAGCGTCAAATTGATAGGCATTGTAAATAACATTTACATTTGCATCCCTATCGATATAAAATCTCATAAAATTCAAGGTATAATATATACCATTTTTCATACATAGAATGTAGTAAAATAACTTGTTCACTTCTTTGTATTCTGTATTCATAAGAGGTTTTAGTCTTCCAGTTGAACCGCCACCTTCATAAACATATATCGTATTTTTATTATAATTTTCTATAAGCTCCTTTTTTTTATATTCAGAACTATTTATTGTTATAAATCCTTTTTCTTTTAATACATCAATAATTTTTTCTCTCATATCTTGAATATGATTTGTATATTTTTCTATGTATATTTTGTTTTTTTCGCTTTCACTAATATCTAAAACTAAATGGAAATTATGCGATGACACATCAAAAATGTTACCTACTCCCTTATAGGGTTCAAATCCATTTTTAACATCCTCTTTTGATAAATAAATTTTTCCTACTTTTAATTCTGTATTCTTTTTATTACCAATTTCCTTTGTCAATTTTTTTATTAGTTCTTGATCATTTGTCATACTTATTTTTCCTTTCCTCTACACAAACATAATTATACCACTTATTAGTATATAGCTGCTTCATATATCAATTATTTTGATTTCAACTCTATTTTTTTGAACATCATCTTAACCTATATTCTTTAAGACTTTACATATCAAGTTCATTTGCGATATAGTTCTTAATCTTCCTAAAATAAGTATTAATTCTAATTTCTTCATTATCAATAGTTCTATCATACTTTAAACAAGGATTTTTAATTACTGAATCATAGATAATTTTCGCATAGTAATAATGAACATAATTCTTTGAGAAAAATCTAATATTTCTTTAATCTTATCTCTAGGAATACCATTTTTTAGCATATAGTCTTCACATAAAGCTAAAGTTCCTCTTGATAAAAATGCATCTGTGCAAATAAAAGTTAATTTAAATTTTATGAGAGACAAATCATTATAAAAATCTTTTACAGTATAAACTTCAGGTTCTGCAAACCTTATGACTTCATGAATTAAAATTAATTTAAATAAAACATTGTTATAGTTAGTTTTATCAAAAGCCAAACAATAATTTTTATTTATATCTATAATATCTGTATCAATATAATTTAAAATTTTCATAATTCATTTTTCCTTTCATTTGTTGTTGCTTGTTTAAGTTATGATACTACTACAATTATCTTCATCTCTTTATTTCTCCATTATAGTCCTTTTCTAAATAGCTATTATATTCACAGATTGACAACAATTCTCTATATTTTCTTAATTTGTTGTAGAAGATAAAACCTGGTGGTATATCTTCTAACTTTTTATAATGTGGTCTTTTGCTATAAGTGATATGATCATCTTGAACTTCCATATCTAATTCTAAATATAGCTTTTCAATAAACTCTTTAATAAATATTTCATCTTTTGGTTGTAAATTCTCTTTTACACGTATTTTAACTTCATAATCAGCCATTAAATTACTTCCTTTTGTTCTATTTATTAATTTTATTCATGTCTAAAACTAGATAAGATTTTAACAACTTCTTTTTCTTCTTGACTAGTAAACTTTCCATCAGGTAACTTAGCTGAAAAATACAAATTTGTTCCATATTCAAAAATAAAATCACCTAAAATGAAAGGATATACCATCTGTCCATCTAAGTCCAATGATATTAAATTGAATATTTCCATGAGTTATTTTAATTGATAAATCAATCCATGGTTTAAAAGCTACTTTACCTTCTAATTCAACTTTTTCATCTGTTTCATATTTAAAATTACTTTCAACCTTGTCTTTCTTTTCATTTTTTAAGTATTGAATAGATGGATGTTGTTTATAAACAACATTTTCATTTTTATTATCAACAACACCATCTTCTGTTAAATATAATTTTTTAGATATGTTTGCAGTTTCAAAAACATCTGCTAATAATCCATTTGTTGTTTCTACAACATATTGATTCTTTTCTTTTTTTACTTGAACAACTTTTCTAATAAAGCCATTAGGTGTTAGATCTGTTATTCCTGAAACAAGAACATCTCCTTTTTCATAATGAGGATTATCTTGGAAAATTAATTGATTATTAAAAACATTAAGTAGTTGATATGCTTTTTGTTTTTCATCTGTAAGTGATATGACATTTTCTTTGATGACTGTTTGATCATCTTGTTTATTGTTGTTTATAAAAGAGTATCCTATGAAACCAATAACTAAAACAACAATAATACCTACAATCACAAACTTCTTATTTATCTTTTTCAAATTCTATTCCCTCATCTTATTTCTTCCATGGTATTTCATTTAAACCAATTTCTCTATTTGTTTGTTTTTCATAAATATGTACTTTACCACTTAAATAATCTTCTAACTTACATAACTTTCTTTCTGTTATTAAATTATAAGAAACAATATAATCCACATTATCAATCGTTCTTCTAAATAAATACATTCCTAACATTCTATTTACATTTGAAACATATATTCCATCTTTCTTTTCTTCCATTTCTTTCTTAGCTCCTTTTTCTTTATTTTCCTTTGGTTTACTACTAGAACTGCTTGGTTGACTTTCTCCTTCAGAAGCAGAGAAAAAAGAACTAAGTGCTCCCCAACCTACAGCAATAACAATTATTCCAAATACAACTATAAAAAATATCAACTTCACAATAGCTATTGAATTTTCAATAACTAATAATACAACAGGTAAAATAACATAAGAAATTAAAAACGCTCTTAATGATCTAACTATCATATCTATATTATTTGATTTATAAACAATAATACAAAATATAATACCTGCAATAATCATCAATCCCAATACCTTTACTTCTAAATTAGGTATTGATGAAAATAGCTTATACATAAACATTTGTATAAATACAGGTGCACTACTTTTACTAGCATATTGTGCTAATAGATAAAACAAAAACGTACCAAGTAAAACTACATTATCAACAACAAATAATGTCTTCTTTCCACCATTTGTTTCCCTATAGTATTTAAGTGCAATAACGACAACATTAATTAGTAAAAATAAATTAATCACACTTCTTAAAAAGCCATGATACATTCCTCCTACTGTACCTGTTGTAAATAAATCATTACTTATTGATCCTCTCATTTGATGATTAAAGCCATTATTAATCGTAAAAGATAATAAGCTTATAATAAAACTAATAATAGCTAATAAAACCATACCCTTTGGCATAAGAATACTTAAGCTTTCTATTGGATTCTCTTTTAAATGAGCTTTTGCATACTTATACTCTCGATATTTAGATTTAAACTTCTCAAACATACTACTCCCCCTCGCCATAGAATCATAATACAACGATTTAAAGGATTGAATTTGCAGAAAAAGCTACAAATTTGTATAAAAGTATTAATATCAAATATCATAAACACAAACTTAGTGATATACTTATATATAAGAGGTGAAAGGAGGCTATTGAATATGTCTGAAGGAGATAAAAAAAAGGAAGATAAAACAAAGAATGAATTTACAAAAGCATGTCGTTGTTTATTTGAAAATAAAATTAGTAATACAAATCAAATATTACTAAATAACTTAATTAACAAAGTTTGCGACTATAATGGAAAATATGATAAATTTGGTAGTTGTAAAGCAAGCATTGAATTAATGAATCATATTAGAATGCTTCTATGTGATCTAAACTATATGATGCGATCAAATCAAATTGATTATAACAATTGGAATAACGAGAGAAGCTATGGGGAAGAATTCTTTAATTTTATTTTTAGTAAAAATACTATAACTAATAAAATGAAAAATGATTATATAACCAAAGATAAATCAAATAGTTATAAATATGATGACTGGATTTATGATAATAATAAAAAGCATTACTATTACAATGAATTAGATCACTATCTTACCCATTTAATAGGTAATATAATTGAAAAAAAAGGTGTTTCTTTTTCTAAAAGAGAACCTGGATTACTTGAAATTCATAACATAATTATTTCTAAAAATTTATAAAACTAACATTCAACATGTTAGTTTTAGTTTTAAATTTAAATTAATAAGCTCCTATTGTAAAGCAAACAAAATTCTTAATAAATTGAAAAATGATAAATCAAAATCAGAAAAATTAAAAATAGAGAACAAGCTTTTAGATGAAATAACTGAAAAAATATTATTTGAAATCTCAATTTAGAAGTATTTACCATGATTATAAACAATTAATAATTAATTATTTTCTACCTAACTTTCTTAATAAAACTTCTCTTCTTATAAAATATACATATATATTACGAGGTACTAAAAATGGAAAACAATCAAATGAAATTAACACCAGATGAAATTAATTCAATATTAAAAATCATAAATTGTTTGTCAAATTACTATGAGACAAGAGATGAAAATTATGACAAAGAAAATTGTGCTTTAAATAAAGTATTCAATGATAAAGAATTTCAAAATAGTGATGTTTCTTGGTGGGAACAAAAAATAAATAACAAACCATATTATAATCAAAAAGCGCACATCATAATGCATTTACTTTCTAAAACACATTTATCCAATCAAGGTAGCGGTATTAGTAATAAAGGATTTATATATTTACTTGAATATCATATTTGTAACAACAGAGGAAATAGCCCAATCAAAAAAACATTAAAATTAAAAGAATTTTTTCAAGAAAATAGTGATAAAATTGAAAAACTTAAGAGTTATGAAATAGAAACGAAAAATATACTTACTTTATTAAGCTATCTAGAACTATATTTTAGTGAAATATCAAATTTTATAACTACTAACAACAAACTTGATTATCTAAATTTCAATGAACCAATTTTAAATAATCTTTATAATTGGTACTTAAAAGATATAACTAACCCTGATGAAATTAATACTTATTGCAACAAATTAGAAAACATTGTAAATAATATGGAAAAATTACTTGTGGAAAATAGTGAAAACGCTTATCACATATATAATCTTATATGTACTATCTATAAAACAAAAGATATTATTACAAACTTAAAAATACGTTATTACAAAAAAAAGAACAGAATTATTAATAAATCACTAAATGATTTTATAGCAAAGTGCAACCCATTAAAATAATTATATTGTATAAACCAATTAGCGATAATCTTTATGCTTTGCTAATTGGTTTTATTTTTGCTCATTTTAATTATGTTTTTTATTCTAAAATAAATATATCTATCGGTTGTTTATATTGTTTTGTATTTACATTTGCGTACAATATCAATACAAGAAGGGACAACTATGGAAAAAAGTACAACATTAAATCTAAAAATCAACCCAGAAGTAAAAGAAAATGCCGAAAAAATATTATCTCAACTTGGTATATCTATGTCCTGTGCCGTAACTATGTTTTTAAACCAAGTTATTTTAATTGAAAGTATTCTTTTCCCTATTGAATTACCTCAGCCTCCTTCTAAAGTTAATCTAGATACAATGAGCCATGACGAATTAATTACAAAACTTGAAAAAAGTCACAATGATTTTTTAAACGGTAAAAATAAAACCATTACTTTAGAAGAATTCATAAAACAACGTAAAGATAATTAAGCATACAAACCGTATGCTTTTTATTATACCTAGTTATTTTAATAGAAATATGATAAACTACTTTTGTTTAAAAGGGAGAGAGTTTATGAATTTTAAAAAGAATTATAAAGGAATGTTATTATGTTTGATTATTGCGATTCCTTGTTGGTTTTTAGGAAAGAAGTTTCCTATTGTAGGTGGTCCTGTCTTTGGAATTATTCTTGGAATGATCATTACTTTATTTATTAAAGATAAAAAAGAATTACAATCAGGCATCACTTTTACATCCAAAAAAATCTTACAGTATGCGGTTATCTTGTTAGGATTTGGAATGAACCTATCTGTTGTATTACAAACAGGTAAACAATCATTACCTATCATTCTAGCAACGATTTCTACATCACTTATTGTTTCTTATGTATTACATAAAGCAATGAAGATACCAAGTAAGATATCCACACTTATTGGTGTAGGATCTTCGATTTGTGGTGGTTCAGCCATTGCAGCAACAGCACCCGTGATTGAAGCGAGCGATGAAGAAGTAGCTCAAAGTATTTCTGTTATCTTTTTATTTAATATGATTGCTGCATTATTGTTTCCTACTTTTGGAACAGTTCTTGGTTTTTCTACAAAGAGTGGTGAAGCATTTGGTATTTTTGCTGGAACAGCCATTAATGATACATCTTCAGTTACTGCTGCAGCTTCTACATGGGATTCAATGTACCATCTACAAAGTGCTACTTTAGATAAAGCTGTTACTGTAAAACTTACAAGAACACTGGCTATTATTCCTATTACTTTAGTTTTATCTTTTTTTAAGTTAAGAAAGAATAAAGATGGTCAAAAGGTTAATTTAAAGAAAGTTTTTCCTTTCTTTATTATTTATTTTGTTTTAGCTTCACTTATTACAACAATATCCATTCATATGGGTGTATCTGCTAATTTCTTTACACCATTTAAAGAATTAAGTAAATTTTTTATTGTTCTAGCAATGGTGGCTATAGGACTGAATACAAATGTTATTCAATTAATTAAAAAAGGTGGAAAACCTATATTATTAGGATTTATTTGTTGGATCAGTATTACCTGTATGAGTTTATTTATGCAACATATATTAGGAATTTGGTAAAAGCTCTTAGGAGCTTTTTTTGTTAAGAATATGTTAAGTCTATATACATTACCTTAAGAAAGTGTTAATCTACTTACGGATTGTGAGGGATTATATATGAAACTAACAAATATTTTTTCTATGTTAGGTGGTTTAGCGCTTTTCCTTTATGGAATGAATATGATGTCTAATGGATTAGAGCTGGCTGCTGGAAATAAAATGAAAACGATTCTTGAAAAATTAACATCGAATCGTATTTTAGGAGTTTTAGTTGGTGCTTTAGTAACTGCTATTATTCAATCTTCATCAGCAACTACAGTAATGGTTGTAGGTTTTGTTAATTCTGGGTTAATGTCTTTAACAAGTGCTGTGTGGGTAATTATGGGTGCTAATATTGGAACAACCATTACTGGTCAATTGATTGCAATTGATATTACAGCAATTGCACCTTTAATTGCTTTTATTGGTGTAGCAATGATTGTCTTCTTTAAAAGTAAAAAATTAGATGCTTTTGGAAGTGTTATTGGTGGTTTAGGTATTTTATTTATAGGAATGGAAACTATGTCTAACGCTATGGTTCCGCTTCGTACTATGCCAGAGTTTGTAGGATTAATTTCTAAATTTCAAAATCCATTTATTGGTATTTTAGTAGGAGCGTTATTTACTGCACTTATTCAAAGTTCTTCTGCTTCTGTTGGTATTTTACAAGCTTTAGCTAAAAGTGGCGTTATGACTTTATCATCATCTATTTATGTTTTATTTGGTCAAAATATTGGAACTTGTATTACTTCCGTTTTAGCTTCTATTGGGACAAGTAAAAATGCTAAAAGAACAACTATTATTCATTTAACTTTTAATATTATTGGAACTGTTATATTTGTAAGTATTAGTATGTTATTTCCTTTTGCTCATTTGGTTGAAAGTATAACACCAAATAATGTTGCTGCTCAAATAGCTAATGTACATACAATATTTAATGTTGCTACAACATTATTATTACTTCCAATTGGAACAAAATTAGTTGATCTTGCTAAGATGATTTTACCTGATGATCCAGAAGATCATCAACATATGTCACTTAAATATTTAGATTTTAGTATTTTTAATAATGATTATCATATTGGAACAAGTGCTATTGCAAATACTCAATTATTTAATGAAACTCAACATATGTTAAATGTAGCTAATCATAATGTTAAACGTGCATTTGAGTTATTAGATCATTTTGATCAAGAAAAATATGAACGTTTATTAAAGGATGAAGAATATATTAATTATTTGAATCAACAAATTATTGATTTTACTACAGAAGTTATTTCAAATGAGTTTCCTACAGAAGGTTCTCAAACAATTGTATTATTTTTAAAACTCTCATCTGATTTAGAAAGAATCGGTGATCATGCTATTAATATTGCTTCAAGAGCACAAAAATTAGCTGAAGATGAAACGCATTTTTCTCAAGATGCTTTAAAAGAAATAAGTATTATGGAAAGTTTATGTAATAATATTTTAGATGAATTAATTATTTTAGATTATGATGAATTTAAAAATATTGTCGATAAAGTAGATATCATGGAAGATAATATTGATAAAACACAACATCAATTTACTGTTAATCAATTAATTCGTTTAAAAGAAAAGAAATGTTCGACTGAAAATAGTATTATTTATACTAAGATTTTAACTGATTTTGAAAGAATTGGTGATCATGGTTTAAATATTGCTGAAAGCTTATATCATATTCGTAAAATCATGAAACAAATGAAAATGATTAAACCAGAAATAGAAGAATAAAGAAAAAAGATTTCTTATATTATATGCATAATATTTGAAATCTTTTTTTATAAATGACATGGAAATGTAATAATTAAAATAAATGAATCCATTAAATCTTGAATGAAGCATTGTCCTTGATGTATTTCTATAATCTTATTAACACTTTTTAATCCAATCTTATTACTTTCAACTTCATGATTTATTTCTTTCTTTTCATTTTCAAAAACTATTTTTAAATTTCCTTTTTCAATACTTATTTGTAAATAAATGGGTTGCTCTTTTCTTGCATATTTTTGGATATTAGAACATATATTATCCATCATTCTTTTCATCATTGATAAATCTAATTGTAATTGTACTGATGAAATTGTTATCTCTTTTTCAATCTTAAATCCTTCTAATTCTAAATACTCTAAATGTTCTTCAATATATTGAATAAATGATTCACTACTTATTGTTTCTAAACTTGGAATTAAATCATCATTATAAACCAAAGAATATTCAAATGTCTTATTAGATAAATCTTTAATTTGTTCAGACTTTTCAATACAACTATTTAAATAATGATCCATTTGTTTTTCATCTTTATAACAATGTAAACATAAAATATCTAAATAGCCTCTTAAAGCGGTTAAAGGTGTTCGCAAATCATGTGATAAACAAGTAATCATTTCTTGATGCGATTCTTTTATCCTTGCTTCATTTTGATAATTAGAAGCTAATGTTATTCTTAAAGTATCCATCTCTTGAGCTAAAATAGCTAATTCATCATGGCTCATAATCGTCATAGCATGACTCAAATCCCCTTGTGACATATTTAATACTTCTTGTTTTAAAATATTAATATATTTAACTTTTCTTTTAATAAAAATAAAAGTTGGTAAAAAGAAAATAAGTAAACTAACAAACAAAGCAACATAAAAATAGTATTTTACATACTTTAATAAATGCATAGAACTAACATATACAATTCCCTCGCCATCTTTAAATTTCACTGATTCACTTATCAATCTATTAAAAGAATACTGTTCAAAATCATTTTGTAAACTATATAACGGTGTAATTCCTACAGGTTCATCCAATACTTTACCAAAATCTCCTCCTAGAAAATTATCTTCTGCATCATCATAAATATAAACATTGGTATAAATATCATGTTTTTTTAATAATTTTTTTAATGCTTTTTTATCTTCTTTATTTTTAGAATAAAGATTGATTTCTTGTGCTTCTTGTTCAAATCTTTTAAAAAATTTATCCTCATTAAAGGGTTTTTCTATAGAATCAATATAATCATAAAATTCTGTCACATTTTCTCGAAAAGCTGCATAACACAAAACAGCAAGCATAGCTGAAGAAAGAAGTAGTAAAACAATTTTCATTGATAAATTCAAGTTCTTTTTAATCAATATAATACCCCTTTCCCCAGACAGTTTTTATAATTCGAGGATTTTGAGGATCTTCTTCAATCTTCTTTCTTAAATTACGTATATGTACCATAATTGTATTATTAGCCCCATAATAATAGTTTTCATGCCAAATAGTTTCAAACAACTGACTTGCTGAAATAACTTGTTTACGATTTAAAATCAAATAATCTAATATCTCATACTCTATATCTGTTAAAGATAACTTATTTTTATTTAAATAGACTTCTTTATGTTCTTGATCAATTTCTAAATCATTTAATCTAATAATTGCTTTTGCTTCCTCTTTTTTACCTTGATATACATGATATCTTCTAAGTAAAGCTTTTACCCTTACATTTAATTCATTATAAGAAAAAGGCTTAGTTAAATAATCATCTCCTCCACTAGAAAACCCTAATGTCTTATCACTTTCTTGCCCTTTAGCTGTTAAAAATAAAATAGGAGCATTTGTCTTTTCTCTCATTAATAAACAAACCTGATACCCATTCATCTCTGGCATCATTACATCTAAAATAATTAAATCAATAGAATCATCTAATAATTCCAAAGCCTCTTTTCCATTTTTAGCTTCTATAATTTGATACCCTTCGTTTGTAAGTAAAACGTGTATCACTTCTCTAATATCATCATGATCATCTACTACCATTATCTTTTCATTCATAAACTTCTCCAATCCTTAGCCTTTACCCAATTTTCATATTTCATCATATGATTTAAATGTCTCATTACTTTCTTTTGTGATGTATAATCATTGATTAATTTCATTTTAGCATCATATTGATTTATTTTCTTTAAATTTTCAGGTACATGATTTTTTTTATAATACTTACCAAAATAATATAAATTTTGTTGAGAACACTTTATACTGACTATCTGTGAAGTTAAACGGTGATGTATATGTCCATACTCTCCTAAAGGATTATGACTTACAACACATTTCCACTTCTTTTTATGACTCAAATAAGCAACATCCTTTTCTATACTTCCTTTTACATGCACCCATGAATCTCTTTTACCATTTGTCTTATCAGGATAATCAAAGATTAAACCTTGATTATGTGTTTCTTTCATTATTTTCATAAATTCTTTTCTTCTCGTTGGATTATTTCCATTTGTTAAACAAACAACTAAATAGTGTCCTTTTAATAAATGATCACCACCCCATATCGTTTCATCATCAGGATGAGCAACAATCATTAACTTTTGACAATCATTTAAATCGATTTGATCTATTTCATTTTGATGTCTACAAGATTCATGATCTATAAAAAAACATCCTAAAACAACTAATATACAAATTAATATTCTCTTCATTTCTATCACCTCTTATACCTTATCACTTCTTTCTTAATAACAATTCATAAGAATTCTTAAGACTTTCTAAAAAGAATAACCACAATTTATAAAGTTGTTTAGGAATTCTTTAGAATTAATTAAGGCGATTATTAAGAATTCATTGATACAATTCTTTTTGAGGTAAAAAAAGATGAAAAGAAAAGATTATTTATATATATTCCTTTTAATAATGATTCCCTTGTTATTTTTATTTATTATCACAAGTCAAAACTTATTATTTGGAAATAAAGTTGATTGGTTTAATCAACATATTACAATTGCTGATGCATTAAGACATGCGATAAGAGAAGAAGGAACTATTTTTCCTACTTATCTTTCTCATTTAATGTCAGGAGTTAATATTTATTATTTTTCTTATTATGGTTCTTTAAGATTTGATGTTTTATTAGGAGCACTATTTATCAATGTAAAGATGATTGATCTTTTTATTGGTTATCAAGTATTTCTTTTAATTCTAACAAATTTAACTTGTTATTTTTTTCTAAAAGAACATTTAAAAAGAAATGATTTATGTTTTTTATTAAGTTTATTTGTTTTATTATCTTCTATCTTTTTTCAATTTCACAAACAAGTCATGTTTGTGAATTATATGCCTTTTTTATTTTTGATGTTAAGAAGTATTGATCATTATTTTATTGATCATCATTTTACAGGTATTATTATTTGGGGAAGTTGTATTGTTTTACATAGTTATTTTTATTGTATTGCTTGTTTTATTGTTTGTTTTATTTATTTCGTTATGCAATGTGCCAATCATAAAGAATATAAGAAACCTTTATTTCATTTATTAATAGCTTATGTAGGTATTGTATTACTAACTGCTATTTATACAATTCCTACTTTATATGTTATTGCTGGTGGTAGTAAAAGTGTAAGTTCAACACATCTATTAGATTTATTAATGCCTACCTTTTCTTTAAAAGGTTTACTTTATAACAACTATGGTTGTGGATTTACATATCTTATTTGGATTTTAATTGTATGTGGTCTATATAAAAAGAAAACACGTTTACTATCATTAATTATTATAATTTCTATGTTTTGTCCTTTAATTTGTTTTATAATGAATGGTTTTTTATATGCTAGAAGTAAAATACTCATTGTATTTATACCTCTCATTATTTTACAAGCAGGTTTAGTTTTAGAAGATTTCACTTTTAGAATCAATTATTCTATGCTTATTTTAATTATTTTACCATTATTTTTTATCACTCAACCTTATCTTGTATGTATTGATTTAATCGTCAGCTTAACCATTCTTTATTTTTATAAGCACCATCAACAAATAGTTTTTATCTATTTATTGATTCCTTTACTTGTTGTTTATTTTAATAATCCAACAACAAGTTTTATATCAACAAAACAATATCAAAACTATTCAAATAAAGAAGCAGAAACACTCATTCAAAGAAATAAAATCAATACTTTAGTTAATTTAAACCAAAGCAAACAAAATATGAATCAAACATATCAAAATCAAATAACACGTATTTCTGGTTATACATCAACAAACCATAAATTATATAATTCATATTTATATGATACATTGAAATTGCCTATTTCAATTAATAATCGTGTTGCCCAAATAGATCAAAATCATCTCTTTTATTTAAAACTGATGTCTGTTGATTCTATTGTTTCTAAAAAGAAAATTGAAGGATATCAAAAAGTTGATGAAATAAATGGTTTAAAGCTTTATCAAAGTCAAGATGTTAAACCTATCGCTTATGCGACAAATCAGCTTTATAGTCAAAACCAATTTCAAAAACTGGAATACCCTTATACTTTAGATACACTATATCATCAAGCAATTGTAAAAGATGGAAATAATGATTATCAAAGTCAATTTATTAAAGAAGATATGGGTTTAAAAAAAGAATATCAAATTAAAAATAATAAAAAAACACATATTAATTATCAACTAAATAGAAAAACAAATAATGAAATCATTGTAATTGAAGGAGATGTTATTAATCATCTACCTTTACAAAGTGTTTCTATTACTATTAATGGTATAAAAAATAAATTATCAAAAAGTACTTCACCTTATTATAATCAAAATACACATTTTACTTATTTATTAACAGCTCAACAATTATCTATTTCATTATCTAAAGGACACTATGACTTAAAGAATATTCAAACTTATTCTTTAAATAAAAATGCTCTTAAAAATATAAAAGTTGATCCTCTATCTATAAATAAAGGAAAAGATATTTTAAATGGAACAATAAATGTAAGTAATGATGGTTATTTTATTACACGTATTCCTTATGATCGTGGATATCAAATTTTAGTTGATCATCAAGAAGTTAAAAGTGAAGTTGTTAACGAAGCTTTTTTAGGATGTAAAATCAAAAAAGGAAAACATCAAATTCAAATTAAGTTTACTCCTTATAGTTATAGATTAGGTTTTATTTTATCTTATTTTGGATTTATGGTTGTTTTTATACATTATTTAATTGAAAGGAAAATAAAAGATGAAAGAAAATACTAAAGAGATTATTAGTTATGTTTTTGTAGGTATTATGACTACACTTGTTAATTATATTGTTTATTTTGTTTTATTGATGATCCATTGTCATTGGTTAGTCGCTAATAGTATCTCCTGGTTTTTTGCTGTTATATTTGCTTATTATGCGAATAAAAAATATGTATTTGAAAGTCAAAATGATATCAAAAAAGAATTGAGTTCTTTTGTTTTGTTAAGATTTTTAACTTTAATAGCTGAAAATGGTTGTTTATATATTTTTATTACTTTAATGCATATACAACCCATGTTTTCTAAGTTATTAGTAAGTTTTGTAACTATTTTATCAAATTATGTTTTATGTAAGTTTAAAATTTTTAAAAAAGAAGGTGTTTATAATGGATAAAATAAGTGTCATTGTTCCATGTTTTAACGAAGAAGAAGTTTTACCCCTTTTCTATAAAGAAGTTGTACATACTTTAGAGAAAATTCAAAATATTGATTATGAAATTCTTTTTATTAATGATGGTAGTCAAGATCATAGTGAAGATATACTCAAACTATTAGCACATAAAAATAAACATTGTTTCTATTATTCATTTTCACGTAATTTTGGAAAAGAAGCCGCTATGTATGCTGGTTTAGAAAATGCGAGTGGTGATTATGTAGTCATCATGGATGCAGATCTACAACATCCACCTTATTTATTAGAATCTATGTATCAAGCATTAAAATATGAAGACTATGATTGTTGTGCTGGTAAAAGAATTGATCGTATTGGTGAAAATAAATTAAGAAATTTTTTATCACATAGTTTTTATAAAGTGATTCAATATCTTACGAAAATGGATATGGATGATGGAGCAGGTGATTTTAGAATGATGACAAGACAAATGGTAGATGCGATTTTAGAATTAAAAGAATATAATCGTTATATGAAAGGCATGTTTTCTTTTGTTGGTTTTAATACTAAATGGTTAGAATTTCATAATGTAGAACGTCCTGCAGGTAAGACAAAATGGAGTTTTAAAAGTTTATTTTCTTATGCATTTAAAGGTATCTTTTCTTTTTCTTCTACACCCATTACAATGGCTGGAGTTATTGGCGGAATATTGATATTAATAGCATGTTTTATATCTTTATATTCTATTTTTATTCATCATCTATCCTACTTAACAAGTTTAGTTTTATTTTTAAGTGGTATCCAACTTGTATTTGTAGCTATTTTAGGCCAATATTGTTCCTCTTGTTATTTTGAATCTAAACAACGACCTATTTATATTATTAAAAACACAAATAAAAAAGTGTAGTCTTTTAAAAAGGATAGCTAAACTGCTATCCTTTTATGTTAAGCTTGAAAATATTTTCTAATTTCTTCTCTTTCATCATCTGTTAATTTTAAAATATCCATTGCTCTTTGCATAGAACATTGAAGCTCATGCATTACATTTTGTAAATGTTCTAGGTTCATTACTCTTCTTTCTTTTTGTTTTGCTTCTCTTTCAATCATTTCTCCTAAGTTACACATCTTTTCTATCTCCTTATCTATTACCTTAAAACCATATTTTTTCAAAATCTTTCTTTTTTCTTGATAATTTAATACATTATTTAAAAAAGTAACAAGTGGTGTTAGTATGTTATCATAGATTATATACTTTTCATTAGTATCATGT